>Ga0315556_1000812_pt1 | contig 19473 bp, 15 predicted proteins | sample SalMarSW160310MG_FD_202112 | JGI IMG/M metagenome (GOLD analysis project Ga0315556, IMG submission 202112) | Salt marsh sediment microbial communities from the Plum Island Ecosystem LTER, Massachusetts, United States - Salt Marsh Sediment SW1603-10 ...
GAGAAGGATTCGAACCTCCGAAGGCATCGCCGGCAGATTTACAGTCTGCTCCCTTTGGCCGCTCGGGCATCCCGGCAAGCCCGAAGCCAGCTCGGGCGGCTCGTAGAATAGCGATCTCCCGGCCGAGCGAAAACCTGAAGGGGTCATCTGCCTCGGTGTAGATATTTGGTACCGGGGTTGTCACCCGCCTCGCTTTTGGAGCATGATTGTTGTAGGAGGAGGTAGGGAGCATGCGGGATCTCGACGAGAACCTCGAGAGGTGGCGGGTGGCCGACCTCATCTCGCCCGAGCAGGTCGAGGCGATCACCGAATTCGAAACCGCCGCGCGTCCACAACGATCAAGTCTCATCGCCGAGGTGCTCGGCTACCTGGGTGGCGCGCTCGCGATCGTGGCCCTTTGGGTCTTCATAGCGGAGTACTGGAACAATCTTCAGTCATGGGCGCAACTCGCGCTCATCGGCGTTCTGACCCTCGCGTTCCTCGCCGCCGGTGCATGGGCACGAACCAGTCGGAGCGAGGCTGTCAGACGACTCGCCAGCTTCCTCTGGTTCCTCGCCGTTGCAGGCATCGCGGGATGGTTCGGAGTGCTGTCGACCGGCACGCTCGACGTCAGCAACGAAGCGGTGGCGCTCTGGATCACCATCCCCACGTTCGCGGTGGCACTCGTGTTGTGGCTCGCCCTTCGAAAGGTACTCCAGGTCGCTGCCCTGGTCGGAGCGACCCATGCTGTCGTGTTGAGCGCCCTGGCACAGGTGAAACCGACGCCGTTCGACTGGTTTGGCCTGGTCATCTGGAGCATCGGGATAGCCTGTGTGCTCCTCGCATGGGGCACCGTGCTCAAGCCGGGAGGGACCTCCTACGGGCTGGGGATCGCGGCGATCCTGCTTGGTCCGACGATGGCATCAGCGGGATTGGATCAGGCGTGGCCCCTCTGGCTCGGGTTGTTGACCGCAGCCGCGCTGCTGGTGGCGAGCATCTCTCTGCGCGAGATCGTGTTGCTCGTCGGTGGAGCGGGCGCGGTGTTCATATTCCTCCCCCAGCTCATCTTCACGTACTTCCGTGACACGCTTGGTGTCCCCGTCGCCCTGTTCCTGTCGGGAGTTCTCCTCATCGCAGCCGCGCTCCTCATTGCCCGACTCAAGCGGGAGGTGACGGGACCGTGAATCGCGCAGTCCTCGCAGTGTCGGCATCGGTCGTCGTCATCCTTGCAGTCCTCGTTGCCGTGCTGGTGTTTGGAGTAATCCCCCTCCCCAACTACCCGTCGCTCGCCGACAATTCCGACACTTCGATCCCGGGAGCCGTCGCGTTCATCACCGATGACAATCCACCCTGTCTCGGAGTCGTACAGGCGAGTGGTGGACCAACGACCGAGCTTCGCTGCGGCGTGGTCGAAGTCGGAACGCTCGGTTGGACGTCAGAGGGGTTGATCGTCACCATCGACTTCTCCTCTGCAGCACCTCGATACCTCCTCATCGACCCGGTGTCCGGCGAGGTCGTCGACACCGTCCCGACCGACTTCGAGGAACCGAAACCGCTGGCATGGGAGTCACAATCGACACGAGCAGACGGTGCCGTGCTCATCACGGACAACAACCGAGGAACCGCAACGGTGAAGGTCCGGGTTCCGAACCAGGAGCCAACGTCCATACTCAGCACCGAGGGGCCGCAGGACTACTCGTTCGACGTCGCAACCTGGTCGCCCGACGGACAATGGGTGCTGGTGGTGGATTCTGAGGGTCGGATCCTCATCGTCGGGGAAAGCGGAACGCCAACCGCGAGGCTGCTCTTGGAGGGCGCGTCGCGCTGGATGAACGCTGCCTGGTATATCCCCGGCTACCCAGGCGTCGACCTTGGCGGCTGAACGCCGCGGTCCTCGGTTCTCGGTCTTCGGTAGAACCGTCGCCCCGAGCGCTCGCTGCGTTCCAGGTCGATTAAACCGACGAAGCTTTCAGCTTCGAATACCCAGAAGCTCCCGCACCCCGGTCTCGATGCCCGGGGCCGTGGCGATGAACCCCGACAGCAGCGGATCGGGCTGGTTGAAGCGCACCGGTTCGCCGTCCACTCCGAACACGGAACCACCCGCGGCAAGCACCAGCGCAGCGCCGGCAGCGACGTCCCACTCGTGTTTGGGCACCAGAGTCCAGGTCGCGTCGGCGAGTCCGGCGGCAACCAGACCGAGCTTGTAGGCGACCGATCCGACACTCCGCACCGAGATGGGCGTCGTGTAGAAGCGTTGCCACTCCCCTCTGGAAGTCTCGCTCCGAGAGGCGAGCACGAGTGCCCCCCGTATGTCCTGAGTGCTCGCAGCACCCGCAGGCTCTCCGTTCAGAGTCACCCCGTGTCCGATGGCTCCGAGGATCAACTGATCCGTCGACGGCGCGTAGATTCCTCCGGCGATCGGGTGGCCGTCCTCCACGAACCCGATCGAGATACACCACTCCGGGATGCCGGCGATGAATTCGCGTGTCCCGTCGACAGGATCCACGATCCATACCCGAGAGCGGGCGAGACGGTCTTCACCATCGGCCGTTTCCTCCGACAACCATCCGTCTCCAGACTCCGGGAGCACCCGACGGAGGACCGAGTTCACCGCGAGGTCGGCCTCGGTCACCGGATCGCCACCCTCCTTCAAGACAGCGTCGATCGCCCCCGGGGTGAACGGCGCGAGAGCCTCGGCTCCCCGGTGGAGCGCCTCTCGGATTCTGGCCAGTTCCTGGCTCACAGCGGCCACAGGATAGGGAGACCGACGATCAGCATCACGATGACGACCACGGTCAACGGGATCCCGAGGCGCAGATAGTCGGTGAACCGGTACCCGCCCGGTCCGTACACCATCAGGTTCGTCTGGTAGCCAATCGGCGTGAGGAAAGGGGTCGCGGCAGCGACCGCGACACCGAACGCGAACGTGCGCGGGTTCAGACCGAGTTCGGCGGCGGTCGCGAGAGCGAGAGGGAGGATCATCAGAGCCGCGGCGTTGTTGGTGATGATCTCCTTGAGCAGCACCGTCGCGATGATCACACCCGCGAGCGCTCCCACTCCACCAATGCCACCCAATACCCCGATCAGTCCTTTGGCGGTGGTCTCAGCGAGGCCCGACGAATGCAACCCGGCTGCGACCCCGAACGCGGCAGCGATCGTGATGATGACATCGAAGTCGACCGCCGTTCTGGCTTCCGACGGGGTGACGGTGCGGGTCGCGACGAACGCAGCCGCGCCGAGGAGCGCTGCGGTGATGAGCGGCACGACGCCAGTCGCGGCGAGAATCACCATGCCGGCCACGATCAGTGTGGTGAATGCCGCTCGTCGACCGGCGACAGGGGGAGCCGCGTCGAGCGTCGCGATCAACGCGAAGTCCGACCGCTCCTTCCACCGACGGCTCCAGTCACGGTCGCCAATCACCACGAGCGTGTCCCCGACCTGCAGCACGACGTCTCCGAGCTTGGCGTCGATCCGCTGGCCCGCCCTGTGGATGGCGGTCACCACCGCCTGGTAGCGACTACGAAAGCCCGTATCCCGCAAGGTCACCCCCACGAGCGGCGACGATGTGCCGACGACCGCCTCGTAATGCGTGACCTGTTGCGCGTCGAGCATGGCCACCTGGGAGTCCTCTGTCGACACCAACCCTGGCATCGATTCCAGGTCGACGACCTGATCGACTCTCCCCACGAACCTGAGTACGTCGTCGGTGCGCAGAACGGTGTCGTGACCGACCGGTGTGATCAATTCGCCGGAGCGCTCGACCTGGGCGAGGAACACACCCGAGAGGTGGCGAAGGCCGGCCGCACCGACTGTCTGTCCGTCTATGTCGGGCAGCACTCTCATGGTCATGTTGAACTGGCGGAACTCTTCATCATCTGCAACGGACGGTGACCTTCGCTCGGGCAACACCTTCGGTGCCAGCAGCACAATGGTCGCGATCCCTACGAGCGCTATAGGCAGACCGATTCTGGAGATTTCGAAGAACCCGAACGGTGCGAAGCCATCGGACTCGAGCAGGCCCGACACCACGATGTTCGTCGCGGTGCCCATGAGTGTCACCACTCCTCCGAGAATCGCGGCAAACGACAACGGCATCAGGAACTTCGACGGCGACCGACCTCTCACTCGAGCCCAGCGCTCGACCTGCGGGGTGAGCATGGCGACGATCGGAGTGTTGTTCATGAACGACGACGCTGCGACCGTGGGTGTCGTCAACCGCAAGAGCACACTCCTCGTGCCTCGATCCTCACCGAGCACCCCCCGAACGAGCGGAGCCAGTGCTCCGGTCTTGCTGATCGCCGCCGCAACGATGTACAGGGCAGCAATCGTCGCTGGAGCTGGATTCGCAAAACCGGAGAGCGCCTGGGCAGGCGTGATGACGCCGGCAGCAAGGAGCACCACGGCACCGGAGCCCATCGCGGCGGCAGGCGAGAGAAGATCGCGCACGAGCACGACGACGATCGCAACGATGACCACCAACGTGAGCCAAGCCTGCCATGTCACGGCCCAGCACCACCTCTCATATCGGGTCTACTCGTTCCCTTTCAGGTAGCCGAGCCGTTCGAGCGCGATGATGACCTGGTTCGCCGCCTCTTCGGGGCTGGTCTCGGTCGTGTCGATCACGACATCGGCATCCGTGGGCACCTCATATGGATCGGAAATCCCGGTGAACTCCTTGACGATTCCTGCCCGTGCCTTCGCATACAGGCCCTTACGGTCCCGCTGCTCACATACCTCGAGTGGTGTGTCGACGTAGACCAGGATGTAGCCGCCGTACGCCGAGATCAACTCCCTGTTCTCCCGCCGGATGCTCTCGTAGGGCGCGATCGGTGCGCAGATGGCGATACCGCGGTGCTTCGTGATCTCCGAAGCGACGAACCCGATCCTTCTGATGTTGATATCCCGGTGTTCCTTCGAGAACCCCAGCTCGGACGACAAGTTCTTGCGGACCAGGTCCCCGTCGAGAATGGTGATCGGCCGCCCACCGATCTCGGACAGCTTTACCAGCAGTGCGTTGGCGATGGTCGACTTGCCCGAACCCGAAAGACCTGTGAAGAACACGGTGAACCCCTGCTTCGAGCGCGGAGGGTGCGTGCGACGGAGTTCTTCGACTACTTCCGGATAGGTGAACCAGTCGGGGATCTCTCGTCCCTCCGCCAGCCGTTCGCGCAGCTCCGTCCCGGAAATCGAGAGTGTCCGCGTTCCCTCGGGCACCTCGTCGATCGGCGCGTACGCGTCACGATCCTCCAGGTACACCATCATCTTGAACGGCACCATCGACACACCGATCTCTTCCTCGTGTCGGCTGAGGAGCTCCTGCGCGTCGTAGGGCCCGTAGAAAGGCGTTCCCGACGAGTCCGAGCCCGGTCCGGCGTGGTCCCTACCAACGATGAAGTGGGTGACGCCATGATTCTTGCGGATGATCGCGTGCCACACGGCCTCGCGGGGGCCGCCCATGCGCATCGCGAGGGGCAGGAGTGAAAGGGCTGCGGTCTGGCGTGGGTACCGTTCGAGCACCGCCTGGTAGGCGCGTACCCGCGTGTAGTGGTCGACGTCTCCTGGCTTGGTCAAGCCGACCACCGGGTGGATGAGCAGGTTCCCTCCAATCTCTGTGGCGGCACGCTTGGTCAGTTCGACGTGCGCCCTGTGCATTGGATTCCGGGTTTGGAACGCGACCACCTTGCGCCACCCCATCTCGACGAACCGGGCACGCAGCTCGGCGGGGGTTCGGCGAAGGGCACGGAAGTCATAGTGCACCGGAAGTTGCACGCCCTGGAGCGTTCCCCCGACGTTCACAGGGTTGGCCTGATGCAAGAGATAGTCGACGGCGGGATGCTCCACGTTGGTGGTGCCGAATACCTCCTTTGCCTCACGTTCACGGTCGGGCGTCCAGACGTCCGACACGGTCAACGCCGCGAGCATGACGCCTTCAGGATCGCGAAGGGCGATCGTGCCGCCGGCCTCGAGGCCATCCGCGAATGCCTCCGCCACGTCGAGCGTGATCGGCATCGGCCACAGCGTTCCATCGGCGAGGCGCATCCCGTCCAGCACGGTCTCGTAGTCGACTCGACTCATGAAACCCCTCAGTGGGGAGAACCCTCCATTGAGCAGGAGCTCCAAATCGTTGACCTGACGGTCGGTGAGGTCCCACGAGGGCCAGTCACGCGATGCCTCCTTCAGGTCGTCGGCACCCGTGTGGTCGATGAGGTCGACAAGGACGCCTCCGTGAGGTTCGATGAGATGATCGGACATGAGCTGCTTTCGTTCGTGGCCGTCAGATTGTAGGGGTGGCGATCCTGCCAGACGAGAGGACGACCCGGATCGGCTGCCGACCGGCTGCGAGTAGCCTTCCGATCGACCGGAGGAGTCCTCATGACCATCGAACAACTCGCAGTCAACACCATCAAGGGCCTCGCGATCGACGGGGTCGAGAAGGCGAATTCAGGTCATCCCGGCGCGCCCATGGGTATGGCAAACCTGGCTGCTGTGCTGTGGACGGAGTTCCTCGAGGTCGACCCGGACGACCCCACGTGGCCGGACCGGGACAGGTTCGTGCTGTCCAACGGCCACGCCTCGATGCTCCTCTACTCATTGCTCCACCTGAGCGGGTTTCCCGTTTCGATGGACGACCTGAAGCAGTTCCGCCAGTGGGGGTCGCACACGCCGGGGCACCCCGAGATCGATCAGACGAGAGGGATCGAAACGACCACCGGACCGTTGGGGCAGGGATTCGGCACGGCAATCGGCATGGCCATCGCGGAAGAGCACCTGCGCGCGGTGTTCGGCAAGGACCTCGTCGACCACCGCACGTGGGCGTTCCTTTCGGACGGTGACTTGATGGAGGGCATCTCGTCCGAGTCGGCGTCGCTCGCGGGCCACTTGGGACTGGGCAAGCTCGTCTACTTCTACGACGACAACCACATCACGATCGACGGTCACACCGAGATCACCTTCACCGAGGACGTCGCAGCACGATTCAAGGCGGTCGGATGGCACAATCTGTCCATCGACGGCGAGGACCGCGCGGCAATCGAGGAAGCAACACGAGAGGCCATCGCGGTCACCGACCAGCCGTCCCTGGTCATCGCACGAACCCACATCGGGTTCGGCGCCCCAACCAAACACGACACCCCCGGCGTGCACGGTTCCCCGCTCGGCGAGAAGGAGCTGCGGGCCACGAAACAACTGATGGGCTTTCCTCCCGACCGGCCGTTCTACGTTCCGGACGGTGTGTACGAGTTCTTCTCCAAAGCGATGGATCGAGGACGTGCCAAGCACGCGGCATGGTCGAAACGATTTGCCCAGATCGACGAGGAAACCGCTGCTCGGTGGCGCTCCTACTTCGAGCCCGAACCTATCAGCCTCGAACCGCCCGCATTCGAAGGAAGGATCGCAACACGCGCCGCCATCGGGAAGATCTTCGACCAGGTGGCGGAGAAGACACCCGGTTTCCTCGGAGGCGCCGCGGATCTCGTCGCTTCTACCAAAACCATCATCGGCTTCTCCGGCTCGTTCTCCAAGGAGGATCGAACCGGACGGAACATCCACTTCGGCATTCGTGAACATGCGATGGGCGCCATCACGAATGGGTTGGCCGTCCATGGCGGACTGCGTCCCTACGGCGCGACGTTCTTCGTCTTCTCGGACTACATGCGACCGTCCGTGCGCCTGGCCGCGCTCATGGAGGCTCCGAGCATCTTCATCTGGACGCACGACTCGGTCTTTCTCGGCGAGGATGGCCCGACGCACCAGCCAATCGAGCAACTTGCGTCGCTCCGAGCGATGCCGAACCTCTGGGTGGTCCGACCGGCCGACGCAGGCGAAACGGTCGAGGCGATGGAGTTGGCGATCAACCGCGTCGACGGGCCGACTGCTCTCGTCCTAACCCGCCAGTCGCTCCCCGTTCTCGAACGGCCCACAGGTGGTGTCGCAATGGGCGGGTACGTGCTCAAGGACGGCGACGATGTGGTGCTGGTCGCCACCGGATCGGAAGTGCCGCTTGCGGTCGGAGCAGCAGGCCTCCTCGACAAGGACGGCATCTCCGCAAAGGTCGTGTCGCTGCCCTCCTGGGAGGCGTTCTTCGCACAGGACGAGAGCTACCGCACCTCGGTGCTCGGGTCCGACCTCCCGATCGTGTCGATCGAGGCTGCATCGACGTTCGGGTGGGAACGAATCACCGGAGCAAACGGGCTCTCGATCGGTATCGACCACTTCGGAGCTTCGGCGCCGGCCGGCGTCATCGCGGAGCACTGGGGGTTCACACCCGAGGCTGTGGCAGCCAGGGTCAAGGAGTGGCTGAACCAGAGGTAGTCGGTTCTCAGTTTTGGGTTGTGGGTGAGAGGCGGCGCCTCCCTTCCGCGAGCCCCTATGGGCCAGCAACCGAGAACCGAGAACCGGCGACCGCCGGCCGAACCTCCCCCAACACTCGCTTCGCTCGTGAGGGGAGGAGACCACTGCCCGGCAGTCAGATGACTGCCGGGCAGTACACTCGCCGGGGTGAAGATCTACACGAAGAAAGGCGACGCGGGCACCACCGGACTCTTCTACGGCGGGCGAGTGCCGAAGGACCATCTCGCACCTGAAGCGTACGGCGCGGTCGACGAAGCCGTCTCAGCGCTCGGAGTTGCGAGAACCCACGCCGAGGGCACCGTCGCCGAACGGATTCTCGCCGTGCAACGCGACCTGTTCGTGGTTGCAGCGGAACTGGCGACAGCACCGGAGAACCGAGAGAAGCTCGAACCGGGGGTGAGCGCGACCACACCCGAGATGACCGAACGCCTCGAGAGGTGGATCGACGAACTCGTCGAGACGTCGGGACTCCCCTCAGGGTTCGTCGTCCCCGGCCAAGCGTCGCTGCCGGCGAGCATCGACGTCGCTCGAACCGTCGTACGACGGGCCGAACGACGATGTGTCACCTACTCGAGAGAGGGCGGACTCGCCGAAGTGCTCCGCTACCTCAACCGGCTCGCCGACTTCCTCTACGTTCTGGCGAGAGCCACGGAATCCGGGTGGGAACCAAGCAAGCAAGGAGCATGAACGTGGACTTCTCCGCAGCAGGATCGATCGAAACGGAATCCGGCGAGGTCCTTGCCGTCCCCGTGTTCGAGGACCGCACATGGGGTCCGGGAGCCGAGTGGGCCGCGGACCGGCTCGGCCCGTGGCTCGCCGACTACCTCGACGGTCAGGGCTTCTCGGGAAAGCTCGGTGAGGTGGTCGCGGTACCGGCCGTGGGGCGACTCGATTTCCAAACGCTGCTTCTCATCGGAGTCGGCACCGAAGTCGACGACGAGCTGCTTCGCCAGGCGGCGGGGTGGCTCGGAGGACATGCAACCAAGGCGGTCGATGTGGCAACCACCTTGCATCAGATCGACCTCGACGGAGCGGCAGCCGCCTTCGCAGAAGGGTTTCTCCTCGGCCAGTACCGCTTCGACACCTACAAGTCGAAGGGAGAGCCATCCAAGACCGAACGCGTGCGGTTCCTCGCTCCCGGCGGAGAAGCCGCCTCGGAGGCCTGCGGGGACGCTGCCACCGTGGCCGCAGCCGTCGCCATGGCCAGGGACCTGATCAACGAACCCGCGATCGGCAAGGCACCCGAGGTCCTCGCCGCCAAGGCTGTTGAGATAGGCCGTTCGGTTGGGGTGGACGTCGACGTTCTCGAGCCGGCGGACATCGAACGCGAGCACCTCGGAGGGCTCATGGGAGTCGCCATGGGCGCCCACAATCCCGCGAGGCTCGTTCGGTTCTCCTACGAGCCGAAGGATCCCAAGGGGTTTCTGGCGCTTGTCGGGAAGGGCATCGTGTTCGACTCTGGCGGCCTGTCCTTGAAGAGCCCCGACAACATGGAGACGATGAAGACGGACATGTCGGGAGCCGCTGCGGTGTTCGGTGCGGTAGAGGCCATTGCCACTCTCGGCATTCCCGTGAAGGTGCTTGGCATCACTCCTCTCACAGAGAACATGCCAGGAGGAGGGGCGCTGCGACCGGGAGACGTGATCCGGCCCCGGAACGGCAAGACCGTCGAGGTGCTGAACACCGATGCCGAAGGCCGCCTCGTGCTCGCGGACGGGCTGTCGCTGGCGGCGGAGGCCGAACCCGACTTGATCGTCGACCTGGCAACACTCACCGGCGCATGCAAGGTTGCCCTCGGGTCCAAGATCGGCGGACTGTGGAGCAACGATGACGACGCTGCCGACAAGGTCAAGGCAGCCGCAGCCAGGGCGGGTGAACGGTTCTGGCAGATGCCACTGCCGGACGACTACCGAACACAGATCGACTCCCAGATTGCCGACATGAAGAACATCGGCGATCGCTGGGGCGGAGCCATCTACGCTGCCCTGTTCCTCAGGGAGTTCGTCGGCGATGTCCCGTGGGTTCACCTCGACATCGCCGGACCGGCACGGTGGCCCGACGCGGAGCACTACCAGTCGAAAGGCGGGTCCGGTTTCGGGGTACGGACGCTCGTCGAGCTGGCGAGGGAGCTGGCGGAAGCGTAGACGTCCCGAACTCAGGGCTCAGGAGATCGCTTTCCGATGCGCCCAGCCCTGGGTTCGCCGTTCGAATGAGGGCTGCTATTCGCCGTGGGCGCGCTGCCACAGCAGCAGACCCGGGATCAGCATCAGGGCGGCCAGCACCCAGTCGTAGCGGGCGGGAGCACCCCGCCACTGCTGGTCGAGGAGTGCGAGGACAACGAGGAACACCCCCACTGTCAACAACATCCGGGACGAGCGCAGCAGGATCTTTCTCCTCCCGTCGGGAGTGACCGGAGTGAACCCGCCGGTCTCAGAGACACGCTGGAGTGACCTGGACACACCACGTGACATGAATGCGATCATGCCCGTCGTATACAGGACGCCGATCCCGACCCAGGCGGGCTGCACGACCACGGCAATCACTACCGCCGCGGCCGATAGCGCGACAGCGACCGGCAAGGTGCGACGAAGGTGACCCATGGCCCATTCCGGACCGTTGATCGCAGAACGGGTGCTCACTGCACCACCCCACAACCCGCCGAGGACACCGACCGTGGCGACCACGTCGACGGCGGCCTCGAGGGAGAGGGAGATCACGGGTTGTACGCCATCGATTCGAGGCGCTGGATACGCTCCTCGATCGGCGGGTGCGTCGACAGCAGCCTGCTGAACCCGCCGCCACCGCGGCCTCTCAAGGCCTTGAGCGGGTCGGCGATGAACAGCTGGCTGACGGCCGGGTTGACGTTCATCGGCACTCTGGAGGTGCCCATCTCGAGCTTGCGGAGCGCCGACGCCAGGTTCAGTGGCTGACCCGTGAGGATCGCACCCGATTCGTCCGCCTGGTACTCACGCGACCGGGAGATGGCGAGGCGGATGATCATTGCAGCGATCGGGGCCAGGATGAGGGCAAGCAGGCTGACGACGGCGCCGATGGCACCGCTATCGCGGCTGCGCCGGCCCCCGCCGAAGAAGAACGCCATCCTGGCGAAGATCGACAACGCTGCGGCGAGCATCGCAGCGATGGAACTGATGAGGATGTCCCGGTTCCGGACATGGGACAGTTCGTGGCCGATGACCCCCTCCATCTCCTGTCGGCTGAGGATCTGCAGGATGCCGGTGGTCACCGCCACAGCCGCGTGGTTCGGGTTGCGTCCGGTTGCGAAGGCGTTCGGTTGCGGCGAGTCGATGATGTAGACCTTCGGCATCGGCATGTCCGCCTGCGTGGTCAGATTCCGCACGATCGAGTAGACCTCCGGGAGTTCCTGCTCGGTGACGGGTCTGGCGTGCGACGCCGCAAGTGCCATCTTGTCGCTGAAGAAGTACGCAACGAAGTTGATGCCGACGGCGAAGACCAGGCCCATGTAGAACCCACCGCTGCCACCGAAGAGCGCGATCCCGAGGTACCAGACCAGCGCGGACAGGAGCCCGAGGAGTGCGACGGTCTTGAGATTGTTCATGCCCAGGATGGTACTGCCGGCAGGGAGTATCGCTCGTGACGCGACCTTCGAGCCTGGTCCTGGAGCCTCCTCCACGGCCGCGAAACGCCGGCATGAGGGTCCGGAATCACCATTGCACTCTCCGTGTGATTGCTCCCGATCCAGCCACGCAGAGCGGTCTTCGGCTTGCTATGGTTGACGCCGCTGGGGAGCATCCTCAGTGTCCGCGTTCGCGGACGATCTCCAATGGGCTGGAGAAGGAAGGGAACGTGAGACGATACGTCATCGTCTTTGCCGTCATGGCCTTGATGGTAGGACTCCTCGCAGCGCCGGCGTCAGCAGGCAGCGGCAACCAGCAACTCAGCATCAACGTGCTGCTGAACACGTCGATCAACGATTCGATCCTCACCGATCTCGGCGACTACGGTCGCGTGACCGACGAGCTGTACGAGATCAACGCGGTGTTCATGAAGGCTCGCGCGAAGGATCTCGACACCATCCGATCACTGCCGTACGTCGCTGCGGCGAACCCAGACGCCAAACGCGATGGTGCACCGATTGACACCGTGGCGGTGACCAACTTCGCCAACGGCCTCAACACCTGGAACCTCGACGCGATCAACGTGACCAACTACGGCTCCAATAGCCGAACGGTGGATCAGGATGGCACAGGTGTCTATGTCGCCGTGCTCGACACGGGCCTCGTCGACTCGTGGCGTCAGTACTTCCCCGAGGAGCGCATCGCAACGGAGTTCGCCAAGAGCTTCGGTGGCGGCGGCAACGAGCACGGACACGTCTCCACGCAACCGAACAAATGGGAGCATGATCAGAACTCGCACGGCACGCACGTGACCAGCACCATCCTCGGCTACTCGCTCGGAGGCACTCCGATCAACGGTGTGGCGCCGATGGCGACGGTCATTCCGGTGAAGGTGCTGAATCAGAACGGTTCAGGGTGGTCGTCGATGGTGGCGGCAGGCGTCATGTACGTCACCGACCTGAAGATGAGCGGCGCACTCGATGATGCGCCCGTCGTCATCAACATGAGTCTCGGAGGGCCGGTTCAGGACCCAGTCGAGCAGGCAGCGGACGATTACGCGATCGCCAACGGCGTCATCCTCGTTGCCTCCGCCGGCAATGAGGGCCAAGACGGAATGGGCTATCCGGGTGCCTACGCCCCGGTGATCTCGGCCGCAGCGAGCGGCTGGGTCGGCGAGTGGAGCGCTCCGAGCTGGTGGTGGGCACTGAACGTCGCAGACCCCACCAACCCCGACGACTTCTACATCACGGACTTCTCGAGCCGTGCACTCCCCGGTCAGGATCTGGACGTGGCGGCTCCCGGTTCGTGGGTCGTCGGTCCATACCAGGTCAACTCGGGCCAGACGAGCTACTACTACCTGGGTGGCACGTCGATGGCGAGTCCGCACGTGGCGGGCACGGTCGCGCTCATGCTCCAGAAGGACCCGGCGCTCACGGCCCGCCAGGCTGAGCGCATCCTTCAGGGAGCGGCGATCCCCCTGCCGCCCGGCTGCCGGACGGTCAACGACGGGTCTGGAAGCGACGTGGACTACTGCTGGCGAGCCAACGCCACCGGTTCCGGACTCCTCGATGCCGCGGCCGCACTGGCAGTGACCCCGACCCCTTAGCCACACAACCTCAACCACTACTGGGGCCGGCCTCCGGGCCGGCCCCTCGCTGTGTACCCTCCTTCACCAGGAGGGAGTGGCATGCACATCGAGGAAGTCGCGGGCGGCGTGTTCCGGATCGAAGGGTCGCACACGAACTTCGTCCTGGTGGTCGACGGGGCCGAGGTCACCATGATCGATAGCGGCTACCCGAAGGATCGCGACCTGGTCGACACCGCGGTGGAAGAGATCGGTCGATCCCTCGCCGACACTCACGCGTTGGTGCTGACCCACGGTCACCCGGATCACACGGGGTCCGCAGAACGATTGCGTCGCGACCACGACGTCTCGGTACGCTGCTCCACGGATGAAGTCCCGATCGCCCGTGGCGAGATCAAGCAGGTGATCTCGCTCTGGGAGTTGCGCAAGGCGTGGCGACCACATGTCTTCCGGTTCGCGCTCAACGCCATCAGAGCCGGTGGGCTCAAACCCGAACACGTGACCTCCCTCACGACGTTCAGTGACCGTGAGACCCTCGACGTGCCAGGAAACCCGGTCACCGTATTCACACCGGGTCACACCCAGGGACACTGCTCGCTCCACCTGCCTGACAGAGGTGTCGTGGTCACCGGCGATGCACTCGTCACGGTCGACCATTGGGACCCATACCACACCGGCCCCCAGGTTCTGCGTCGCGAGTTCAACCACGACCATCAGGAGGCGATCAGATCACTCGACCGCCTCGTCGATCTCGAAGCCGACACCCTGGTTCCCGGTCATGGCGAGCCGTGGAAGGGCAGCCCAGCCTTGGCTGTTGAGCTGGCACGGCCACGACGCTGACTACACCCTCGCCACCAGCACCCTGAAGTCACCCAGTCCTCGCGGGTGCAACAGCGTCTCGGCGTTGGTTCGGTCGGAACGAGCCTCGAGCTGACCCATCGTGTCACCTGACCGCGCGGCCGCCAGCTCTCGTTCACGCAGCCCCGCGATTCGATCTCGGAGACCGAGTGATACCAGGAACTCATCTTGGCGGCACAGCTCCACGGCCGCTCCCTCCTCCTCGGCGACGGCCATCAGCGCCGAGAAGTTCACATCCGCGGTGATATCGGTTTCCCCTGGCTCCAGGAGTGGCTGCGGTCCCAAGTGGTGGCCTCGATAGGTCCGCACCGTCCCGTCCACTCGGCGGTGCTCCAGTCCCTCGGCGGTCTCCCCGTAGTCGACCACCACCACTGCCCCCGACCTGAGCCTCCTCAGCACGTCACGGAACCACGCTTCGGCGGCGAGCTGCACCTCGACTCGCCCACCCTCGGGACATGGCAGCCCGAATAGATCAGCCCACGCAACAACCTCCGGCCGAGCCTCATGCCGAACCAACACCAGCCGACCATCCTCCACACCCACCCAGCGCTCCTCCCATCCATCTCCTACCCGGACGGCGAACGCAACGGGCAGGTTGTCGAGCAGCTCGTTGGCGATCACCACACCACGAAACAGGGTAAGCAGCTCGCCGATGGACGCAAGAATCCGGTCTTGCGGAAGCACCGCGGCGAGTGCACTTCGCGCCGCCTGCGACGCTTCCACCGCCCACGCGTCCACCGGGCGTTCCAGCGAGGCCATGAGCGGACGGAGCAACGATCCCGAGCCTGCACCAACCTCCACGAGCATGGGAACCGCCCCCCTACCCCAACGGCTCCGCCGCTGCGGTACGTTCCCCCCAACACTCGCTTCGCTCGCTGGGGGGACAAACGGTCGCGCCCATGCCTCCTCAGCAACAGAACCAGCTGCTTCGCTCGCTGGGGGGACCGACGAAGAGGGCCCCCCTCCCCCCTTCCGGGCACTCCCCCCAACGTCGCTTCGCTCCTGCGGGGAGCGATGGTTGCCGAGGACTTGGTCGACGAACACAGCCAACGTCTCCCCGAACAGTGAACTCACCTCAGGAGAGGTGAGAAAGTCACCGTCCTTGGCCGATCGCAGCTTCCCTGCACTGAAGAAGCCATCTTCGAGGTCGTACAAGGCGACCGATTGGAACTCCTCGAATGGGATCGGTCCTTGCGAACGGATCCGTCCGACGAGACGTTCCAGAAGCGACACCGGTCACCTCTGCATTCGGTAGTGCCACACGTGCCACGGGTCCCGGTCGGCTCGGTGCCCGTTGCGTTCCATCGCCGCGAGCATCGGAGTGTTGACCGTGTCGACGTCGGAGAGGACGGACCGGAAGCCTCTGCGTTGGGCAGCCGCAGTACCCGCAAGGAGCAAATCATCGATGTAGCGGTGGCCTCGATGTTCGGGCGTCACCCCGATGAACGCGATCGTGGCGACATCTGGCTCATCGAACGGCGACCCGCCCACAAACCCGACCGGTGTCCCGTCGGGAAGCGACCCGAGCAGCCACATGTCTTCGTCCTCAGGGGCGAGGAAGCTCATGAAGACGTTCGACCAGTTCTCCTCCCCTGCCAGCCGGTAGTAGTACCGGTCGTTGCGATCGAGCGTGCCGCGACCCACCGAACCGAGCACGGCACGGTACGCCTCACGTCCCACCTCGGAGACCGGCTGGAACCGAAGTCGATCCGGCACCTGCACGGCTGCCCCACCGTCTTCCCACAGCACCCCCTCCTTCTCCTGAAAGAGCTCGAACCCCGACGCCTCCGCGACCTCCACCCGAACACCGACACGGGAGTGGAAGGCCGCGTTCAAACGAAGCTGCACGAGGCTCGGGAGGTCGTCCGGAAGCTCTTCCAAGGATCCTGTGATCAGTGCAATCGACGTCGGGGCGTGCTCCCAAGGAAGCCACCACCCGTAGACGAACAGCTCGTGCGATGGCAGGTCTCCGAGGAACTCGGGCTGGCAGGTCTCCTCGACCCTGTACGCGATTCGCCCAACGCTCTCGCCTGCATCCTCGAGCACGAACGACCACTCTGGGCGACTCTCGCCAGATTCCCACATGTCCACGACGGTTGCTGCGTAGCCGTCAGGATCTCCTGGCATCCCCACGAAATCCTCGACCGAGCGCACAGTACGGAGGTTCATGTCCAAGGGCTCGCTTCGCGAGCCGTCTCCTCCCCCAGGGAGCGGAAGCGACCGTTGGGGGAGGTGGACTCGACCGAAGGTCGAGGACGGAGAGGGCCGTTCCCGCCAACGTAGCCCGCTCCGGGTATCACACCACTCCGCTGGACTTGAGGAACACGGCAGCCAACGGCGGCACCGTCACGTTCACCGAGAAGGGCCGATCGTGCGATCTCGACTCGTGAGCATCCACGCCACCGAGATTGCCCATCCCCGACCCTCCGTAGTCTCCGGCATCGGTGTTGAGCACCTCCATCCATATGCCGTCCCGCGGCACACCAATCTGGTAGTTGTACCTCGGGACCGGTGTGTAGTTCATGACCACGAGCATCACGTCGTCATCACCCTTGCGGAGGTATGCCAGGACGCTCGATGTCGGATCGTTCGCTTCGACCCACTCGAACCCTTCCGGATCGGAGTCTCGAACATGCATCGACGGTTCCTCCTTGTAGAGGCGGACCAGGTCGGAGACCACTTTGTGGATGCCCTTGTGCGGATCCCACTGGAGCAGGCTCCAGTCGATGCTCCCGTCGTGGTCCCACTCGTGCCACTGAGCGATCTCATCCCCCATGAAGAGAAGCTTCTTGCCGGGTTGGGCGAACATCGAGGCGTAGAGCAGCCGCAGATTGGCGAACTTCCGCCAGTCGTCGCCCGGCATCTTGCCGATCAGCGATCCCTTGCCGTGCACCACCTCGTCGTGCGAGAGCGGCAGTACGTAACTCTCCGTGAAGGCGTACAGACCTCTAAAGGTGAGGTCGTTGTGGTGAAATCGGCGATAGACAGGATCGAGAGAGAAGTAAAGGAGGGTGTCGTGCATCCACCCCATGTCCCACTTGAATCCAAAACCAAGACCACCGAGGTATGTGGGACGTGACACCATCGGCCACGCGGTCGACTCCTCTGCGAAGGTCTGCACGTCCGGGTACGCACCGTACACCGCTTCGTTGAACTGCCGCAGGAACCCGATCGCCTCGAGGTTCTCGTTGCCACCGTACTGGTTGGGAATCCACTCCCCTTCGCCGCGTGAATAGTTGAGGTAGAGCATCGACGCCACCGCGTCGACCCTGATCCCGTCGATGTGGTAGCGATCGAGCCACACCATGGCCGAGGACAGCAGGAAGGACCGTACCTCGTTGCGTCCGTAGTTGAACACGTAGCTGCCCCAATCGGGATGGAATCCCTGCTTCGGATCGGCGTGCTCGTAGAGGTGTGTGCCATCGAACAGGCCGAGTCCGTGCTCGTCCGTGGCGAAGTGGGATGGCACCCAGTCGACGATGACACCGATGCCCGCCTGATGAAGGGTGTCGATGAGGTACATGAAGTCCTGTGGAGTGCCAAAACGAGAAGTGGGTGCGAAGTAACCGGTCGACTGGTAGCCCCAAGAGCCGCCAAACGGATGCTCCATCACCGGCAGAAACTCGACATGCGTGAACTCGAGGTCGCTGACGTACTCGGCGAGCAGAGGCGCGAGCTCCCGATAGCCGAGCGGGTTGCCGTCGTCATCGTGACGCCACGAGCCGAGGTGGACTTCGTAGATCGCGATCGCGGCGTCCTTGTCATTGTGCTCGGCCCGATCCCCCATCCACGCCGTGTCCCCCCACTCATAGGACAGATCCCACACGACCGACGCGGTGCGGGGTGGCACTTCTGCGTACGCAGCGTACGGGTCTGCTTTGAACACCTCGCCGCCCGTGTCACGGTTGACGACCAGGTACTTGTACGTGTCGCCTGCCTTGACGTTGGGAACGACTCCGGTCCAGATACCTGAGTGGCCTTGAGGCTGAAGCGGGGCGTCGTTCTCGTCGTAGCTGTTGAAGTCACCGGCCACAGCGACCTTGCCGGCATCAGGTGCCCACACGGCGAACCGACACCCGCCTTCGACCAGATGCGCGCCCATCTTCTCGTAGAGGCGCGAATGGGATCCTTCGTTGAACAAGTACAAGTCGTCGGCGGTCAGGACGATGGGGTCGGTGGAGCTCATGGATCTCAGGCTAGCTGTGCGAGCGAAGCGATCTCTCGGTCGCTTCGCTCTGCGGTCACCAGTTATCGGTTGTGAGTTGTCGGTAGGAACGCGACCGGAACATAACGCGAGGCCGCCGGGCGAGTGGCCTACCGAAAACCGAGAACCGAAAACCGAGAACCGAGAACCGCCAGGCGAAGCCCGGTCTGGGTCATCCGCCGCCGGCGAGCGTCTTGGTCGCGTCCGAGAAGAACGTGACGAGACCGGGCACTGCGCCAACCACGAGGACGATCGCCGCCGTGATACCGAGCGCGAGAGCCAGCGGCATCGGGACCGCCGCTTCCCGGACCTCCAAGTCTGGTGCCGTCGCGGGGATCGGATCCATCCACATGGCCTTCACGACCCGCGCGTAGTAGTAGACCGCCACGACCGAGTTCAGTGCTGCGATCACGGCGAGTCCAACTGCCCATCCGCTGCCGGCTGTCAACACGACACGGAACATGACGAACTTGGCGAACCAACCTGCGAGCGGCGGGATTCCTGCGAGCCCGAAGAAGAACACTGCTCCGAGAAACGCAAGACCGGGAGCGTACGTGGCCATGCCTGCCCACCCGTCAACGGTACCCGAGCCTGCCTTGCGCGAGCCGGCGATCACCAATGCGAATGCTCCGAGGTTCATGAACGCGTAGATGACCAGGTACGTGACGGTGGCAGCGACCGCGTTGCCGAGGCCTTCCGCCCCGACGTACGGTGCGACGACGAACGGTACGAGCATGAAACCGGCGTGCGATATGGACGAGTAGGCGAGCATCCTGACGATGTTGTCCTGTCTCAGGGCCGTCAGGTTGGCGATCGTCATCGACAGAGCCGCCATCACCCACACGACCGGTGCCCATGTCGCCGAAGCCGGACCGAACGCGCGATACGTGACTGCCAGAAGG
>Ga0315556_1000813_pt1 | contig 19456 bp, 15 predicted proteins | sample SalMarSW160310MG_FD_202112 | JGI IMG/M metagenome (GOLD analysis project Ga0315556, IMG submission 202112) | Salt marsh sediment microbial communities from the Plum Island Ecosystem LTER, Massachusetts, United States - Salt Marsh Sediment SW1603-10 ...
GCGTGTGGCCGAGGCCTATGTGGAGGACCGTCGGCAGCTCGAGTTTCCTTGGTTGGATAGATGGCCGAAAGCGAGCCTGGCTGCTCCGGAGGATGAGACGGAGGAAGGCCCATCCCCGGAAGACCCTCCCGACTTCTTGCTTGAGATCGGTACCGAGGAACTGCCGGCAGGAGACCTGGCGACAGCCGTCGAGCAGCTGGAGAGTGCCGTTCCCACCGCACTTGACGCCATGCGGCTGGGGCATGGCGCCGTGCGCGTCACGGGCACACCGCGTCGGCTAATCGTCCACGTGGAAGCGCTTGCCTCTGGGCAGCTTGACGCCGTGGCTACGGTCAAGGGACCCCCAGCTGACCGAGCATACGATGAGTCAGGGGAGCCAACTCAGGCGGCCAGAGGTTTTGCTCGCGGCCAGGGTATCGACGTGGAAGACCTTGAGACACGCGAACTCGACGGTGGCCGCTACGTGGTGGCTGAAGTCAGGCAGCCTGGTGAACCGGCTGACAAGGTGCTTTCCGAACTCGTTCCGGAGCTGCTGGCGGGCTTGCACTTTAACAAGACAATGCGTTGGGATGACTCCGGGGTGAGCTTCTCGAGGCCGATCAGAAACCTGCTCGCATTGCGAGGCTCACACGTGGTTCCCGTACTCTACGCTGGCCTTCCCTCTGGCCGGAAGACCTTCGGGCTCAGGTTAGAGGGCGCAGACGAACTGCGGGTCGAAGATGCTGCAGACTACTTCAAGCAAGTTGAGGCCCAAGGTGTCGTGGTCGACATGGATCAACGTAGAGAGCTTATCTGGCAGAGAACAGAGGAGCTCGCTGGCGAAGTTGGCGGCCGAGTGGAAGACGATCCGGATCTGCTGGATGAAATCACAGGCCTGGTCGAAGCACCGGCCGTCTTCCGCGGTGCGATCCCCGCAGACTACCTGGACCTGCCGCGTGCTGTTCTGATCTCAGTGATGAAGAAGCACCAACGCTATTTCCCGGTCGAGGCCGATGGAAAACTCATGGGCCATTTCATCGGGGTCCGAAATGGCCGCATGGAGAACATCGAAGAAGTGATCCGCGGCAACGAAGCCGTCGTTAAGGCGCGCTTCGCCGACGCGGCCTACTTTGTGAACCATGATCTTTCCCAGCCGCTCGAAGCCTACTTGCCTCGATTGGATACGCTTGTCTTCCAGTCGAAGTTGGGATCGATGCTGGACAAAGTCAAGCGTATCGAGCAGCTGACGCGCGTCATTGCCGATCGGTTGGGCCTGGACAAGTCTCAGTCCGATGCTGCCGAGCGCGCAGCCCGGCTATCCAAGGCCGACCTGGCCACGCAGATGGTGGTCGAGATGACATCTCTGCAGGGCGAGATGGGCAGGATTTACGCCCAAGCAGCCGGGGAGTCAGCTGCCGTGGCCCAGGCGATCTTCGAGCACTATCTGCCTCGTTATTCAGGTGATCAGCTGCCGAGGAGCCTGCCGGGGCTGACAGTGGGTATCGCCGATCGGTTGGACTCTCTCATTGGTCTGTTTGCGGCGGGTTTGGAGCCGACCGGGGGCAGCGATCCGTATGCGCTCCGACGAGCTGCCATAGGTCTCATCCAGAGCTTGGTGGCGCAGAACATTACCTTTGACTTGACCTGGGCCATTGGGCAGGCTGCCGGCGGGCTGCCTGTCGAGGCGTCCCCCAGCGCGCTTCAGGACTGCCTCGATTTCATTCGCGGTCGGGAGGAGTCGCTCCTGCTGAGCGAAGGCCATCGGCATGATGTCGTCAAGGCAATTCTCGGAGAACAATGGCACGATCCCGCTGGCGCCGCCCGAGGCGTGGATCAACTCGGGAGATGGGTGGAGCAGGATGATTGGGAAGCAACGCTCCAGGCCTACGCCCGCTGTGCCCGAATCACACGGAGTCAGCCAGGGGTCCGCCAGGTCGATCCAAAGCTCTTCCAGGATGAGGCGGAAAAGACCCTATTTGGTGCATTGCAGACGGCCGAAGAGCAAGAAGGAGAATCCGGGTCGGTGGATAGCTTCCTGCAGGTGTTCACGCCGATGATCCCGGCGATCAACGCCTTCTTTGAAGAAGTCTTGGTCATGGCAGATGATCCGAAACTTCAACTGAACCGCCTTGGGCTGCTCGATCGAGTTGTTGCCCTTGCCGCAGGTGTGGCTGATTTTTCCCAGCTTGAGGGATTCTGACCCACCCTGGTAGTTCTTCTCCCCGCATTTGCTTGAGGATCAATCTAGAGGCTATAATGCCGGCCCAGTCAAGGATGGGGCGGCTCTTCTTTCGCCTTTGCGTGCCAGCCGGCACGCATCGGCCGATCGCGTGATCTACGAGGAAACGGATGAACGTCGTAGACGAAGTCAAGGATCGAATTGACATCGTCGAGCTGGTCGGCGAGTCGGTCAAGTTGAGGAAATCGGGCAAGAACTACACGGGTTTTTGCCCATTTCACTCGAATACGCGCACGCCGGCGTTTGTCGTTTTTCCCGATACGGGGACCTGGCGCTGCTTTGGAGCCTGCAACGAAGGCGGCGACATCTTCACCTATGTCATGAAGAAGGAAGGTTGGGACTTTCCCGAGGCGCTGCGAATCCTGGGAGAGCGAGCTGGGGTCGAAGTCCGCCCGTTGACGCCCGAACGAGCGGCGGAAGCCGAAGCGCACGAACAACTGCGAGAGCTTCTCGAATCAGCCGTTACCTTCTTCCGCCATCAGTTGCGGGCGACCGAGGAAGGCAAGCCAGTGCTGGCCTATCTCCTGGGGCGCGGCCTGAATGAATCGGCGCTCGAGGCATTTGAGATCGGTTTTGCACCTGACTCATGGGATGCGACCCTGTCCCATTTGCTGGACAAAGGACACACCTCCGAAGACCTCATGGCAGTTGGGTTGGTGAGCGAGCGCGAGTCCGGGGGCATTTACGATCGATTTCGGAATCGGATCATGATCCCCATCCGCGATCCACGCGGCCGCATGGTTGGTTTTGGTGCCAGGGTAGTCGATCCCAACGACGTACCCAAGTTCCTCAACTCCCCGCAGACCGTCCTATTCGACAAAGGTCGTTTGCTTTATGGCTTGGATCATGCCCGCAAAGCCATTCGAGCGAAAGATCAAGCGGTCATCGTTGAGGGCTATCTCGATGTCATAGCTCTCCACCAAGCGGGTTTCGAAAACGCCGTCTCCCCGATGGGTACGGCTCTGTCTGAGCCCCAGTTGGCCCTCTTGAAACGCTACAGCCGACGGATGATCTTGGCATTGGATGCTGACGCGGCAGGTGACCAGGCCACATTGCGTGGGCTGGACATTGCCCGAGAGGCACTCGACCGCGAGTTCGATCCGGTGTTCGATGCACGCGGCCTGGTGCGGCACGAGGGTCGCCTGGACGCAGAGCTAAGGATCGTCAGTTTGCCGGAAGGGCGAGATCCCGACGAGGTGGTGGCCGAATCGCCAGAGGCTTGGCCCGAGCTGCTCAAGAACGCTCAAACGGTGGTCGACTACGTGATGGATGTCGCCGTGCGCGGCCGGGATCTGGATGATGCCAAAGTGAAAGCTGACGTGGCTCGGCAGGTGCTGCCATTGATCGAGGACGTCGCCGACGCCGTCGAGCGTGAAGCCTATCGACAGAAGCTGGCCCGATCCTTGCACGTTGACGAACGGGCACTGATGGCCTGGCGCGCCGAGCCGCCGCGAAGGTCCAGGAGCAAGTCTTCTGTGGACCAATCACAGCAGGGAACATCCCGAAACGGGCAACAGGCACAGCACGAGAGATTCTGTCTGGGGCTTCTGCTTCATCAACCGGGTCTGATCTACCGTTTGGACCGGGAACTGCAGGCTCTCGAGCTGGAGCGGTTAGAACGTGATGACTTTACGAGCACCGAACGCCAAATGATATTCAATGCGCTCAAAAAGGGGCTGGCGCAAGAAGACGTCGATCCTGACTGGGCGTGGCGATTGGATTTGGAGCCCAGCTTGGTTGAATATGCTGAAAGCCTCAAAGAGAGCGTGCAGGAGGAAGACTTGGCACCGCAGTCTGCTCTGACTTCGGTCCTGGAGAACGCATTGCGAATTCGGCAGCGCAAGATCAGCGACGAGCTGTTGCAGATTCAGTTTCGTCAACAGACGGCTCATGAGTCGGACGACCAGGAATCGACGGAGAATCTGGATGAGAGGGCGGTCTTCCTGGCGGCCGAGAAGCGGAAATTGGATAGAGCGCAGGCCCCCCGGCGGCCTGAGCGCGCGGGAGCTGCCTCCCGCATCGGGACCGGGTAGGCATGGTCGAATCCGGGAAGCCAGGCCCCGCTAAGGCGACCAAGCGTCGGCGTCCGCAGCGTCGCGAAGATGATGATGCGGTAGACGTGGTCGATGGCCTGCCGGTCGATGTCGACCCCGATTCGAACGGTGGCGAACTCGACCTCGACTCGGATGAACACGATGAGGACGAAACAAACCATTCGCGCGACGATGCGGACAGTCACGAGGAGGTCAATCTGACGGTCGATCAGACCAACGATCCGGTTCGCCTGTATCTGAAAGAAATCGGGCGCGTCGATCTCCTCGAATCCCATCAAGAGCTCTGGCTGAGCGTACGCATGGAGGCTGCCAGGCGACTGGATGTCCTGCGTGCTGGGCGCGCGTCCCGGACTGTCAAGGATGAAGACAAGCAGGCTCGCGCGGTTCAAGAGGAAATCTTCGAAGACCTCAAGACCGCCTGGAAACGCGTGGTAGAGGACGGAAAACGTTTGGGGCACGGTAAGCCGGACCTGGGACTTATTCTGGAGGAAGCTCGCCAGCTTCGTCAGGATTGGATGGTCGAAACACCATCCTATCTGCGAGCATGGCTGGACAATGGCATGTGGGGAAATGACCCGGCTTGGGAACAGCTGGCACGGAACGCCATAGAAGTCTTCATTGCTTTCTACCTCTTCATTCCTGAAATCCAATCCCGACTGTCTGAGCGGTTCGCAAAAGGAGAGGGAGTCCCGACGAAGCGAACCTTCCGTCGCTGGCTTCCCGAGGGGGAGATAATTGATGCAGATGCACGCGTGGTCCACGCCCTTGCCGACGAGGCTCAGGCCGATCTGATACGGGCCAATCTCCGCCTGGTGGTGAGCGTTGCCAAGCGCTACATGGGGCGTGGCATTGCCTTTCAAGACCTGATCCAGGAGGGAAACATTGGCCTTCTGCGGGCGGTAGAGAAATTCGACCCGGCGAAGGGATACAAGTTCAGCACCTATGCCACATGGTGGATTCGTCAAGCAATAAGCAGGGCAATTGCCGATCAGGCCCGGACGATCCGCATTCCGGTTCACATGTTCGAAACCATCAACAGGCTCATGCGTATTCAGCGCCGCATGGTGCAAGACCTGGGACGTGAGCCCACTTCAGAGGAGTTGGCGCTTGAGATGGAGCTGCTCGAGCCCGACGAGATCGCCGGCATTCGCAACAGCATTGAAGAAGGCGTCCCGCCTGCTCCGGTGTTGATGCGGAAATGGCATCGAGCGGCCGCCAAGGTGCGCAAGATCATCAGGACCGCCCAGGAGCCGATGTCCCTGGAAACGCCGATCGGCACGGAAGAGTCGAGCCAACTGGGCGATTTCATCGAAGACGAGACTATGCCTGAGCCCGTTGATGCGGCGGCCAAGCAACTGCTCAAGGAACAGGTTCAAAATGCGCTGTCGGTGCTCACAGAACGCGAGCGGCAGGTTCTCGAAATGCGTTTTGGCCTGCAGGATGGCAAGGACTACACGCTCGAAGAGGTCGGGAAGTACTTCAATGTGACGCGCGAGCGCATTCGGCAGATTGAAGCCAAGGCTCTGAGAAAGCTCCGCCACCCGACGCGAAGCCGGCACCTGCGCGACTACCTTTCCTAATCCCGTGCTCCGTCAGACCCCACGAGAAGGACCTGCATAGGCGCCAGCCTCGGCTTAGGGATAGACCTGTGCTGCTGTTTTGCCTCGAATTTGACCGCCGATTCGCTTGTGATAAAATGTACTTGTTGCCGATCCAGGAGGCATGTTGTGCCTGGGCCCGCCATCGAGGAGAGCATGCTCGCTGATTACCTTCCCATTGCCATCGTGCTTGTCCTCGCCACGGCGGTGGCGTTTTTGGTGGTTGGCATCGGGCATACTTTCGGCCCTCGGAAACCCACTCTTCGCAAGTCTCTACCCTACGAATCAGGCATGCGCCCCTATGGCGCCGGACGTCGGCAGGTGCCGGTCCACTACTATCGTGTGGCCGTCCTCTTTATCTTGTTCGACGTCGAGACCGTCTTCTTGATTCCTTGGGCAATCGTTCTCAGAAGTCTCAAGGTCTTCGGCCTGATCGAGATGGGCATCTTTATCCTTGTCCTGCTCGTCGGATTTGCATATGCCTGGCGGAAAGGCGCTCTTGAATGGGAGCTGTGAGTCAGAAGACAGGTAGTTTTGGCGCAGTGGCCGTGCCGCTTGAAAAGGCCGTCAACTGGGCCAGGACAGGTGCGATGTGGCCGATGCTGTTCGGCCTAGCCTGCTGTGCGATCGAGATGATGTCGGCGGAAGCCGCCGACTACGACATGAGCCGGTTTGGGATGGAGCTGATGCGGGGTAGCCCCCGCCAGAGCGATTTGATGATCGTCGCCGGCCGAGTGAGTCGAAAGATGGCGCCAGTTCTTCGCCGACTTTATGACCAAATGCCGTCGCCCAAGTGGGTCATATCAATGGGCGATTGTGCGTCTTGCAGCGGCGTGTTCAACAACTATGCACTGATGCAGGGGGTGGACGAGGTGGTTCCAGTCGATGTGTACGTCGCTGGTTGCCCGCCGCGCCCCGAGGCGCTGATTCACGGCGTCTTGCTGCTTCATGAGAAGGTCAAGAAGGAAAAACTGGCCGATTGGGCCTGAGTTGTCGCCGAGTGCGAGCAGTCGCTCAAGAACCCTGGACGGCATCGCGCGATTCGAAATCCACTGAGGAGCACTATGAGCGTCCCTGAACAAACCGTCGCCTTGCTCAAAGACCGCCTGGGGGACGACATCCTTGACGTGTCCACTTTCCGCGGCGATACGACGGTGACGCTCGAGCCCAAGGCCGTGGTCATGGCCTGCAAGCTTCTGCGTGACGACCCTGAGCTCAGTTACGATTTCCTCGCCCTCCTTACGGCTGTCGATTATTGGCCGGCCGAGCCGCGTTTTGCCGTCGTCTACCGGTTGTACAGCACGACCCAGAATCAGTTCTTTGGATTGAGGGTGCCGCTTCCAGGCCAGGAGCCCGTGGTTCCGACCATTGAATCGGTGTTCAAGAATGCCAACTGGCACGAGCGCGAGGTGTACGACATGTTTGGCATTCAATTCGAAGGTCATTCAGACATGCGCCGAATCTTGATGCCCGCGGATTGGGAGGGCCACCCCCTGCGCAAGGACTATCCATTGGGTTACGAAGAAGTCCAATTCACATTCAACTTCGACGAGATCGACCGAAAAAAGCCGTACGCGAAGGAATGATGACCGACAATACTAAGGACGAGCACCTCGTCTCCGAAACCGGCAACGAGGTCATCCCAGAAGAACTCAAACACCTGGTGTCGGAGCGAGCCTTCACCGGGGAAACGATGCTGTTGAACATGGGGCCGCAGCATCCCAGCACGCATGGGGTTCTGCGGTTGCTGCTCGAACTTGATGGCGAGGAGATCGTCAACTGCATCCCGGACATCGGGTTCTTGCACACCGGGATAGAAAAGAACATGGAAGCCAAGACCTACGAGAAGGCCTTGGTTATGACCGACCGGATGGACTATCTGAACAACATGGGCAACAACCTCACCTACTGCTTGGCGATCGAGAAGCTGGTCGGTCTCGACGTGCCAGAGCGTGCCCAGGCCATCCGTGTGATTGGAGTCGAGCTCCAGCGCATCAACTCACATCTGGTGTGGTTGGGAACCCACGCGCTGGATCTGGCAGCGCAATCCGTCTTCCTTTACACGTTTCGCGAGCGCGAGCTCATTCTCGACATGTTCGAAATCCTGTCGGGGGCCCGGATGATGGGCTCATATATCCGTCCGGGAGGCGTCTGGCGTGACCTCCCCGACGAGTTCGAGCCGGCGCTTCGCAGCTTCCTTGACGGCTTTCCAACCAGATTGGATCAGTACGGGGCCCTCCTGACAAAGAATCCTATCTGGCTTGACCGGACGCGGGGCATAAGCCGGATGACGACGGAAGAGGCTCTTCAGGAAGGCCTGTCGGGTCCTCTGTTGAGAGCCACAGGCATGGCCTTCGATCTGCGCAAGGCGCAGCCCTACAGCGGTTACGACAAATACGAATTCGAGATTCCCACCGAATCGACTGGTGACGTGTACGACCGCTATCAGGTGCGCATGCGTGAGATGCGGGAATCGCTGCGCATCATTGAGCAGGCCATGGACCGCCTCCCCGGAGGTCTTTTCAGAAGTGACAACCGGAAATTCGTCCCGCCGCCGCGAGCGGAACTTGGCCACAGTATGGAAGCCGTCATCCACCACTTCAAGTTGTGGACCGAGGGCTTCCGTGCGCCCAGTGGCGAGGTCTACGTTGCCACCGAGTCGCCGCGCGGCATCCTGGGATGCTATCTGGTTGGCGATGGCAGCCCGCATCCCTATCGGGTGCACTTCCGGACATCGAGCTTCGCTGGCCTGCAGGCCCTTCCCACCATGACCAAGGGCCATCTCGTTTCTGACGTGGTGGCGATCATCAGCAGCGTCGACCCTGTTTTGGGCGACTCGGATCGTTAGGGTGCAGGCTCAGCGTTCACGCATTCAGGAGTAAGGCCTTTGCTGGCAGACAAGTATCGCGAGCGAATTGATGGCATTCTGGCCAAGTATCCGGAGGGACACCGAAGAGCCGCCATTATGCCTTTGTTGTATATGGCGCAGCATGAATATGGTCACCTCTCAAGACAAGCAGTGAATGAGGTAGCTGGCATCTTGGATTTGGATCCCACAGAGGTCGGCAAGCTGATCCGCTTTTACACGCTGTTTCACGACGAGCCGGGTGGGCGATCACGGGTGCAAATCTGCACCGATCTCCCCTGTGCTCTGCGCGGGGCCGAGCACTTCGCCGAAGCGCTGTGCGAAAATGTCGGCGTACGGCTCGGTGAGACGACAGAGGACGGTGCACTGACCATCGAAGCGGTCATGTGCCTGGCAGGCTGCGATCGTGCGCCGATGTTCCAGGTTCAAGATAGTGAAGGAATTCACTATCACGAGAATCAAACCGTCGAGTCGGCAATGGAGATCATCGAGGGGCTGAGAGGGCAGACTGCCGATGGCTGAGCATATCGTCCTGCGCCATCGCGATATCCCCGATATCGACCAGCTCGAGGTCTATCTCAAGCACGGTGGGTTTGAAACATTCACCGACGTGGTCAAGAACAAATCTCCCCAAGAAATCATCGACGTTGTCAAAGCCTCCGGCCTCCGCGGGCGTGGGGGGGCGGGGTTCCCGACTGGATTGAAATGGAGCTTTCTCGGAAAGGCGAAGCCACGTTATGTGGCCGTCAATGCCGACGAATCCGAACCGGGGACGTTCAAAGACCGCGAGATTATGGAGCGCAATCCGTTCCAGTTCCTGGAGGGCGTGGCTATTTGTTGCTATGCCGCCGAAGCAAACCATGCCTACATCTACATGCGCGGAGAATTCTGGGACAACGCCACCCGGATCGAAGAACACATCCAGCAGCTTTATGATCGTGGCTTCTTGGGCAAAGGCTTATTTGGCTCGGATGTCGACCTTGATTTTCACGTGCATCTCGGCGCTGGGGCTTACATCTGCGGTGAAGAGAGCGCGCTGCTAGAGTCGCTGGAAGGCAAGCTCGGCATGCCCCGCTTGCGGCCGCCATTCCCAACCGTGAATGGGCTGTTCAGCGCCCCGACAGTCATCAACAACGTTGAGACGCTGACCAATGTGCCGCTGATCGTGGCACAGGGCTCGGATTGGTACCGGAGCTTCGGCACGGAAAAGAGTCCGGGCACCAAGGTGTTCTGCCTTTCGGGGAATATCGCCAGGCCAGGCAACTACGAACTGCCCCTGGGAACGCCCTTCCGAGAACTCATCTTCGAGCATGGTGGCGGGATACCGGATGGCAAGCAGCTCAAGGCGATCCTGCCTGCCGGGGCATCGGCCCCGATCCTTATGGCAACAGATGAGGTACTCGATACCAAGATGGACTATGAGTCCGTTCCGAATGTTGGATCGCAGCTGGGCTCAGCCTCTGTCATTATCATTGACGATTCGGTCGATATCTCATGGGTGGAGTACAAGATCTCCAATTTCTTCAAACATGAGTCGTGTGGTAAGTGCACTCCCTGTCGTGAAGGAACGTACTGGATGCTCCAAATCCTTGAACGGATACATGAAGGCACCGCGACGCCAGACGACATTGATTTGCTGGATTCCGTGGCCCAAGGTGTTCAGGGCAAATGTCTCTGCGCACTGGGCGAGTTCGCTTCTGGTGCCGTGGTGGCCGGCGTGGAACGGTTCCGCTCGGACTTCGATCTCAAGGTGGCGAGCCGATAATGGCCGAGAAGACAGTCACTCTAACAATCCAAGGCATGGAAGTAACCGTCCCAGCAGGAACGCTTCTGGTGGACGCCGCCAAGCAAGTTGGAATCTACATCCCTGTGTTCTGCTACCATCCGAAACTCGAACCGGTCGGCATGTGCCGTATGTGTTTGGTGGAAATCGGCAGGCCCAAGAAAGATCGCCAATCCGGCGAGGTCATGACCGACGAATCCGGTGAACCGATCATTGAGTTTGGTCCGAAGCTGGAAACCTCCTGTACCACGCCCGTCGGAGAAGGATGGGTGGTCCGCACCTCATCCGAGAAAGCTCTCCAGGGCCAGAAGCAGATCGTCGAATACTTGCTGACTTCCCACCCACTGGATTGCCCGGTCTGCGACAAGGGCGGCGAGTGCCCGCTGCAAGAGCTGACCATGGATTTCGGCTCGGGGAAGAGCCGTTTCCTGTACGACGAAAAGATGCTTCTCGCCAAGCACGTGCCGCTGGGTGACCTGATCTTTCTGGACCGCGAACGCTGCATTCAATGTGCCCGGTGCACGCGATTCCAGGAGGAAATCGTCGACGATCCGGTCATCGGATTCGAACAACGCGGGCGGAGCTTGCAGATTGTGACCTACTCCGACCCCGGTTTCAACTCATATTTCTCTGGAAACACCACCGATATCTGCCCGGTTGGGGCGCTGACAACGGCTGATTTCCGATTCGAGGCCCGTCCTTGGGAGCTCAGACAGGCAGCATCGATCTGCCCGCACTGCCCGGTGGGATGCAATCTCATGGTGAACACTCGGCGCCAGCCGGACCAAGAGGGTCGAGTCACAATCCAGCGCATCATGCCTCGGCACAATGAAGCAGTGAACGAGATTTGGATCTGTGACAAGGGCCGTTTCGCGCACCATTTCACAAGCAGCCCTCGCCGCCTCAAATCCCCCAAGATCAGGCGTGACAAGGAATGGGTCGACTGCACATGGGAAGAAGCCCTGGAAACCGTGGCGAGAGCGGTCAAGAAGGCAGGCGACGGACTAATTGGCGTGGCTGGCGGCAGGGCGAGCAATGAAGACTTGTTTGCTTTCAAGAAGCTGGTGGAAGGACTAGGGGGTGAGGCGCTGCTGGGGGACTCCATGGGCGGAGGCGACTGGGTCCAAGAAGTAGGCGTTGGGCCTGGGACCAATCTACGTGATTTGGGCCAAGGGGACGCCATTCTGGTCGTCGCTTCCGACCTACACGAAGAGGCCCCTGTCTGGTGGCTCCGGGTCAAGCAAGCTTGCGACCGCGGGGCTGACCTCGTGCTTGTCAACCCGCGGGAAACACGATTGGACAAGTTCGCAGGCATACGGATCAGCTGTGAATACGGTGAGGCACCTTCAATTGTCTCGTCTCTATCAGAAGCTCTGGCCTCGCCAGGCAGCGGTTCCGGGAACTTGAAATCTGCGGCCAAGAAACTGGCTGCGGCGGAACACCTGGTGGTTTTCTATGGCCAGGAGGGACTCCCCCCGGCTGGCAGCCAGGCGCTGGCCGAGGCATGCGCCACCTTGCTTGTCAACTCCGGACATGTGCAGTCGCCGAACAACGGCTTGATCCCCGTGTGGCCCCACAACAACACCCAGGGCGCATGGGACATCGGTCTGAGGCCCGCAGGGAAAGACCTTGCCAGCACGTTGGATGGAGCCAGGGCCATCTACTTGATGGCAAGCGATCCTGTGGGGGATGATCCGAAGCTGGCTGAACAGCTGAAAGCTGCGCCCTTTGTTGTGGTGCAGGACCTATTCATGACCGAGACGGCACGCGAAGCGGATGTCGTTCTCCCGGCTCAGGCGTTTGCCGAGCGGGAAGGGACCTATACCACGGGCGAACGCCGTGTCCAGCGCTCGTACATGTCTTTGCCCGCGATGGGGGATGCCCGACCGGACTGGTTGATCGTCAGCCAAATCGGTAGGCAGGCAGGCGTGTCATTCGATGCTGGTTCGGTCGTCTCCCTGTTTGCTGAAATCGCGGCGTCTATTCTGACCTATGGAGAATTGACCTATCAGTCGTTGGCGGAGTTCAAGAGCGAATGGCCACCCGTCAGAGGCGATGACTTGTACTTCGGTGGCACCTCCTTTGCCAATCACCAGGGCTTGGGCGTCCAGCTGGATCCCATCCAAAGGGTTGACAAGCCACCCAAGGTGGCCTGGTCACATGCAGACACTGCTCCGGCTGATCAGGAGCTCTTGCTCGTCCCGGTAGATCGTCTGCTGGATCGAGGTACCACCGTAGTGCCATCTGACATGCTGGCAAGCCGCCTCCAGACTCGGCACATCGAAGTCAGCCCCAAGGATGCCTCTAGGCTTGGCCTGCAGGATGGAGCCGAAGCCGTGATCGAAATGAACGGAAGCGTCCACAAGATCGAAGTTGTGATCCGGGATTCTGTGCCGGAAGGCTCAGCTTTGCTGCCCCGGTCGATCGGGGTGCCCGCCGTCGAACCCAAGCTGGCCAAGATACAGCCTGTGCGAGAAAAGCAGACCGAATGAACTGGATTCTCATCATCGAGGCAGTCGTCAAATCCATCATCTTGATCGCGTTCTTGGTCACCGGCTTCGCCTACGTGACGCTCTTCGAAAGACGGGCCCTGGCGCGCATTCAGTCGCGGATTGGGCCAAACCGAGTCGGTCCGTGGGGTCTGCTCCAGCCGGTAGCCGATGGGGTCAAGCTGATCTTTAAGGAAGAGCTCATTCCGGCCAAAGCCGACAAGATCCTGTTCATCATTGCCCCGGTGTTGACCGTAATCCCGGCATTGATCATTATGGCCGTCGTGCCGTTCGGTCCGCCGGTCGATCTCTTTGGGCTGACCATTCGGCTGGGAGTCGCCGACGATGTCAACGTTGGTGCGTTGTACATCTTGGCGGTGAGCTCGATTGCCGTCTACGGGATCACGCTGGCGGGTTGGTCGTCGGGGAACAAATACGCACTACTTGGCGGCCTGAGGTCAGCGGCCCAGATGGTGAGCTACGAGCTGGCGCTCGGATTGTCATTTGTGGTCCCAATTCTCCTGGCCAACTCGATGAGCCTGGCCGCGATTGTGGCGGCCCAGCAGAACTTTTGGGATTGGTATGTTTTCCGTCAGCCGCTGGCTTTGCTCGTGCTCTTTATCGCGTTCATCGCCGAGATCAATCGGGCGCCGTTTGATGAGCCTGAAGCCGAGCAGGAGCTCGTGGCAGGCTATCACGTGGAATACTCCGGCATGAAGTTCGCTCTGTTCTTCATGGCCGAATACATCAAGATGATCGCTGTGAGCGGCATCACCGTGGCCTTCTTCTTTGGAGGCTATTGGGGACCGTTTGTCAACCAGTACCCGGTCCTTGGGCCCGTCTATTTCTTGATTAAGATCATCATCCTGCTGTTCATCATGATCTGGATTCGCGCCACGCTACCACGCCTGCGATACGATCGACTGATGGCTTTGGGCTGGAAGATTCTCCTGCCGGTGTCGCTTTTGAATGTGGTTGGTACTGCCATCTATGTCGTTCTGCGGGGAGGTATGGGTTCGTGAATCCACTTGAAATCCTGCGCGGAATGTGGACCACGTTCCGGAACATGTTCACGGCTCCGGTGACATTCCAGTATCCGGAAATTAAACGGCCCGTTCGAGAACGGTTCAAGGGGCGACATGAACTCAAGCGGTATGCCAATGGGCTGGAGAAGTGCATCGGCTGTTCCCTGTGTGCCGCTGCCTGCCCTGCGGATGCCATCTTCGTTGAAGCCTCTGAGAACACCGACGAAGTGCGGTTCTCGCCTGGAGAACGCTACGCCAGCACCTACCAGATCAACATGCTGAGATGCATCTTCTGCGGCTACTGCGAGGATGCCTGTCCCACTGAAGCCATTGTCTTGGAGCACAACTACGAGCTGTCCTTCACCAACCGAAGGGACGCGATCTATACCAAAGAGATGTTGATTCAGTCTGTGCCGGACGGGGGAAATCCCACCCCCCAAGTTACCAAGCCGGCTGCTTTCGACAAGCCGATCCCCGAGATGGAGAACCCGATATGAGCTCGTGTACCCGACAAGGGTCCTCACGTCCAGGGCGAGGTCGAGTTCCGATTGAGAGCCTGGGATGACCCCGACGCCTGATTTGATCATATTCGTGCTCCTGGCCGCGCTCGCCATTGCTTCAGCAGCTATGACGCTGGCCAGCAGGCAGGCCGTGTATTCAGCGTTGTTTCTGGTGTTCAACTTCCTGGTTATTGCGGTGCTGTTCCTTCTGCTCCATGCGCCGTTCATTGCCTTGATCCAGATCACTGTCTACGCCGGGGCCATCATGGTCCTCTTCTTGTTTGTGATCATGCTGATGGGGCTGCAAAGGCTTGATACGGAATCCAAACTCAAGTGGCAAGCACCTTCGGCAGTGCTCTTGGCCTTGATTCTGGTTGGGACGCTGGTTTACGCCTTTGTGCGAGAGCCAGGTGCCGCAGCAGCGCTTCTTCCGCCTCTTCAGTCGGGGTTCGGAAGCCCAGCTCAAGTAGGGGAAGTGTTGTTCAATCAGTACTTGGTGCCGTTTGAGATCACATCTGTGTTGCTCCTGGTTGCGATGGTCGGTGCCATTTTTCTTTCCACCTTCAAACGAAAGAGCTCCGAATGAACGTGCCCACGATCTACGTGATCGGTCTGTCGGCCATCTTGTTCGCACTTGGCGTGACCGGGGTTCTGGTCCGGCGCAACGTGATCGTGATCTTCATGTCCATCGAGTTGATGCTCAACGCCGCCAACCTGGCGTTTATCGCCTTCGCCCGGGAAGCCGGTTCCATGGCAGGGCAGGTCTTTGTCTTCTTTGTGATTGCAGTGGCAGCGGCAGAGGTGGCTGTAGGCCTGGCCCTGATTGTTGCCATCCATCGGTCTCGTGGCACCATCGACATCGATGAAATCAGCTCGCTGCACGGATGAGGCCGATACGGAGTAATTCATGATCATGAGTCAACTCGCAGGCGCTGTCGGCTGGTTCGGCCTGGCCCCTTGGGTGATCGGGTTCCCGCTGCTTGGTCTGATCGTCAACATCCTGATCGGGAGCAAGATACCTGAGCGTCTGGTAGGGTGGATTGCCAGCGCGGCTGTTGGGCTGGCCTTTGTTGTTGCAGTGCTTCAGTTTCTCGCAGTCCAGGCGGATCCAGCCGGTCGCGACGTGGCGGTTGCCACCTGGATCTCAGTCGGCAGCCTGAATATCCAGTGGGCGCTCAAGGTCGACAGCCTGTCTGTAATGATGATGCTGATGGTGAGCGGGGTCAGCGCGCTCATCCACGTCTATGCCATCGGGTACATGCATGCCGATGTGCGCTTCAAGGGGGACCCCCGGCGCTACCGCCGCTTCTTTGTCTATTTCAACCTCTTCGTGGCCCTGATGATGGTCCTGGTCACAGCCGACAGCTATCTGATGATGTTCGTCGGATGGGAGGGGGTGGGGCTGTGTTCCTATTTGCTCATCAGTTTCTGGTTTGAGGGCGGTCTCGAGGGTCTTGGCAATGCTATCGCGGGCAAGAAGGCGTTCGTGGTCAACCGAATTGGCGACGTCGGTTTCTTGCTGGCCATGTTCGTCACATTCTGGACCTTCGGAAGCCTGCAGTTCGACGCCGTCTTCCATCAAGCAGAATCGATGGGGGCAGCTGCTGTCGGGCCGGTGACGGTCATCACGCTTCTTCTTCTCTTGGGCGTGGCGGGCAAATCGGCTCAGCTCCCACTGTTTGTGTGGCTCCCGGACGCGATGGCTGGCCCCACCCCTGTGTCGGCTCTGATCCATGCCGCCACGATGGTGACGGCCGGCATCTATCTTGTGGCCAGAAATCACGTGCTCTTCGCGCTGGCCCCGGTGAGCGCCAATACGGCTGCCATGCTCGGAGCGCTGACAGCCCTATTCTCGGCGACGATCGCCGTGGCGCAGTATGACATCAAGAAGGTGCTCGCGTACTCCACGATCAGTCAGCTTGGCTTCATGCTGGCTGCCGTCGGCTTGGGCGGCTACGTCGCTGGTCTGTTCCATCTGCTGACCCATGCCTTCTTCAAGGCCCTTCTCTTCCTTGGGGCGGGTTCGGTGATCCAGGGAGTCGAGCATGCTCACGAAGCCTCGCATGGTGAGCACGCGCATGGGGAAGCTTTTGACCCGCAGGACATGCGGAACATGGGCGGGCTCAGGACGCGGATGAAGACCACCTTCTGGGTCTACCTGATCGCCGGCCTCTCTTTGGCGGGTGTACCGCCGCTATCGGGATTCTTCTCCAAAGACGAAATCCTGCTCGACGCGTTGCATGCAAACACCGTTGTCTATGTGCTCTTGGCCGCTGCTGCATTCCTGACAGCCTTCTATATTGGGCGTCAGCTGTTCATGGTTTTCGGGGGCCAACCTAGGACTGAATCCGCCAAGGACGCCAAAGAGAATCCGCCGGTAATGACTCTTCCCCTGGTTGGTCTGGCATTGTTAGCTGCGTTCGGCGGCGCATTGAACTTCCCTGGAGGACACGTCCTGGCCGATTGGTTGAAGCTGACCATCTCTGAAATTGAGATCTCCGGCTTCGACTTCCAGGTTGCAGGCATATCAACAGCCATTGCCCTGGTGGCACTCGTTCTGGCCTGGTGGATCTACGGGCGGAAACCTATGACGGAAGGGGCCCAAGACCCTCTGCGCTCATCGTTGGGCGCGTTGTTCACCGCCCTGTCCCGCAAGTGGTGGGTCGATGAACTGTATGGTGCCACCATCGTGCGGGGCTACGAGGGATTGGCGGCCCTGATGGTGGTCGGGGAAGACGCCCAGTTCGCTGGAGGCAAATTCTGGACCGACTGGCTCGATCAAATCGGCATGCGAAAGGGGAAACAGGCGGCCCGCGGGTTGCTGGGGATGGTCGTCGATCTTTCGTTCGTCGATTCCATCATGATCACCTCCGGCGGCCTGGCCAAGGGCGTAGCGCAGCGTCTTTCGAGGCTGCAAACCGGGTATATCCGCAATTACGCACTGGCAATCCTGCTGGGTATCCTGGGTGTCCTCGTATTTATGATCTTCGGGGGAGGCTAGAGCGCTCAGACGCGGGACCGGACATGAATCTGACACAACTTGACACTGCAAGGAACTCGCGAGAGGCCCATTGATGGATCTACTTTCCCTGCTCATCTTTTCCCCGGTCTTGGGGATGATCGTCCTGCTCTTTCTGAAGGCCGATCAGAAACGGGCCATTCGCTGGGTGGCGTTGATCACCAGCCTGTTGACCCTGGGTCTGGCGCTGGCGGTTGTGGCAAACTTCGATCCTTCCAGACCGGATCTTCAAATGACGGTCAGCATCCCCTGGATAGAAGTCTCGGGCCTCCCGATTGCATACCACGTCGGCGTGGATGGCCTGAGTATCTTGCTCGTGCTGCTCACAGCCATCCTCACACCTGTCTCGATATTGTCCACCTGGACAGCCATTGATGAGGACGTCAAGACCTTCATGCTGTTCTTCCTGATGTTGGAAGTCGGCGTGATGGGTGTCTTCCTTGCCTTGGACTTGTTCCTGTTCTATGTCTTCTGGGAATTCAGCTTGGTGCCGATGTACTTCCTGATCGGCGTTTGGGGCAGCGATCGCCGCATCTACGCCGCGATCAAGTTCTTCCTATACACGATGGCTGGCTCGATTCTCATGCTGTTGGCAATCCTATGGCTGGGCATCCAGGGCGGCACGTTTTCGCTGCCCCAGCTCCAAGCGGCGGGCGGGATACCGCTGAATATCCAGATCTGGTTGTTCCTGGCCTTCGGCGTGGCGTTCGCTATCAAGGTCCCCATGTGGGCGTTTCATTCGTGGCTCCCCGATGCGCACACTGAGGCCCCGACGGCCGGCTCGATCATCCTGGCAGGTGTGCTGCTGAAGATGGGAGCGTATGGCTTCCTGCGCTTTAATCTCTCTCTGTTTCCCCAGGCCACGGTTCGTTTGGCGCCTTGGGTCGCAGCCCTGGCGGTTATCGGGATTATCTACGGCGCCATTGTGTCATTCCCGCAGCCGGACATGAAGCGGCTGGTGGCCTATTCTTCTATCAGCCACATGGGTTTTATCGTCCTGGGCTTGTTTGCCCTGAACACGGAGGGCTTGCAGGGCGCAATCTTGCAGATGGTCAACCACGGGGTGAGCACCGGGGCGCTGTTCTTGCTCGTGGGCCTGATCTATGAGCGAAGGCACACGCGGCTCATGGAGCACTTTGGTGGGCTATGGAAAGTGATGCCCATTTATGCCAGCTTCACGCTCATCGTGACGCTATCATCGATCGGTCTCCCTGGTCTAAACGGATTTGTGGGAGAATTCACAATCTTACTTGGCGCATTCCACTCAACCGTTCTGGGATCGCCCTGGTATGCTGCCATTGGTGTGCTCGGTGTCATTCTCGCGGCTATCTACCTCCTGACTATGTTCCAGAGAACATTCTTCGGTGAGGTGACCGAGGAGGAGAACGCCAAGCTCAAAGACCTGAACTGGCGGGAGATTGTGAGCCTGGCACCACTGTTGGTGCTTATCTTCTGGATTGGCCTCTACCCCAAGCCGTTCTTTCATTTGATCGCTCCTACGGTGAATCATCTGGCAGCCACGCTGCAGGCGGCTTATTGATGATCTCACAATCCATCCTCTTCAGCGCTCCTCTTGTTATCGTCGCCGGCTGGGGCACCATTCTCCTGGCCGTCGACCTGTTTGTGTCACGCCGCCGCTGGATCACGCCGCTTCTGGCGGCGTTGGGATTAGCCGTTGCCCTGGTCGTTGTGCTCCTTCAGTTCGGCGGACAAGCGGAACTCTTCAACGGAATGTTGATCCTAGACGCATTTGGCTCATTCCTGCAGCTGGTATTTCTGTTGACAGCGCTGCTAGGTATCGCGCTGGCGTACGATTACCTTAAGCGGCTGGGTTTAGACAAGGGAGAGTACTACACCCTGCTGATGTTCACTGTGAGCGGGATGATGCTCATGGCCATGGCCGG
>Ga0315556_1000815_pt1 | contig 19444 bp, 18 predicted proteins | sample SalMarSW160310MG_FD_202112 | JGI IMG/M metagenome (GOLD analysis project Ga0315556, IMG submission 202112) | Salt marsh sediment microbial communities from the Plum Island Ecosystem LTER, Massachusetts, United States - Salt Marsh Sediment SW1603-10 ...
ACATCGACGTCGAGGAACACGAGGTTGTCGCCATACGACTTGGTGAGTCCCGTCCCCGTGAGTGGCGTCCGGCCCGAGGAGATCGGTTGGGGGAAGTCGACGGCGACACGTTTGCCTTCTACCCGGATCTCGACGAGGTCCTGTCGCATCCTCGCGACGCGGGTTTCCATGGCGCGGGCGACCTGGGCCATCTTCTCGGTGGTGCCTTTGAACCGGTGGATGGTTTCTTCGAGACGAGCGATCTTGCGTTCCTGCTGTTTGCGTTCCCTGAGACGCTGGGCTCGTCGCCGTTCCCGTTCGGTGAGGAAGTAGCTGTAGTTGCCTCGGTACGGTTCGAGGATGGCGCCTTCGAGCGACAGCACTTCGGTGATCGCCTCGTCGAGCAGGGGCAGGTCGTGGCTGACAACCATGAGCGCCCCCCGGTAGGCGGTGAGATAGTCCATCAGCCAGGCTTTGGCGTCGAGGTCGAGGTGGTTGGTGGGTTCGTCGAGGAGCATGATGTCGGTTTCGGCGAACAGGATCCGTGCGAGTTCGACGCGTCTGCGCTGTCCGCCGGACATGGTGGCGACGGGCTGGTCGAGCTGGTCGTTGCCGATCCCGATGGCCGCGGCGGTTTGTTTGGCTTCGGCTTCTGCGACGTACCCGCCGGCGGCGTCGAACTGGTCTTGGAGGCGGGCCATGTTGGCGATCGCCCGGTCCCGTTTGTCCCCGTCGAAGCGTTCGACCTTGCGCCGTGCCTCTTCGATACGACGAAGGAGCGCCCCGATGCCTCTCGCAGCAAGGACACGTTCGAGGGCGGTCATGTCGGGACGTTCGAGGTCCGGCAGTGCCGCCTCCTGGGAGAAGTAGCCGAGGTTGCCGGACCGCAACACCGACCCCTCTTTGGGTGCGACATAGCCGACGAGGACGCGCATCAGCGTGGTCTTGCCGGCACCGTTGGCGCCGACGAGACCCACCTTGTCACCGGGGTGCAGGGTGAACGACCCTCCGACAAGGAGTGTCCTGTCCCCCACCTCGATCCCGACGTCACGTGCGATCAACATGAGGCGAGAAAGGGTACCGGACCCCCGGTGGTTCTCGCCGCGTTCGACCGCGAATACTGGGCCATTCCCGGTAGCGCCGAACACCGATACCACCCGTTCTTGTCAAGCGTGACCCCGCCCACCGGGGCTGAGATTGACAAGAACCAGCCCCTCCCGTTCCTGTCAATCCTGGCCCCGCACAGCGACGCTCACCTTGACAGGAAGGGCGGGTTGCTACCCTGCCGGACGATGTCACCCGATCGGTTCACGCATAGCGTCAAGGTCCACGCCGCTCCCGACCACGCGTGGGACGTGCTCCAGGATCCTGAGACGTGGGGACTCATCGCCGGTGTCAAGCGCGTCTACGACGCCCGCCACTTTCCCAACGGGACCCTCCGCGACTACCACTTCACTGTGATGGCCGCCGGCAGAGCGTACGAAGGGACCGCCCGCACCCAAGAGGCCGACGAGCCATCCCTCATGGCCGTGACGATCGACACGTCGGAGGTGATGGGCACGATCACCGTCGAACTCGGTCCGGGCAACCCGGGCGGGACCGACTTGACCGCCTCGCTGAAGATGCAACCGAGAGGACTCCTGTCGGCCCTCGTGTTCCCGATCATCGCGAGAGCGGTCGGCAGCGGCTTCGCCGAGCAGATCGAAGGAATCGCCACGCGCATGGAGCAGGGCTGACCGTCGACGTCGCTTCGTTCAGACCTGTCAGTTCGCCGACAGCAACGGCACCGTGCCGAAGTCGTCCGGACCCAGTTCATCGACCGTCCCGCCCGTCGCGGGCGGGTAGTCCGACAGCATCTGCTCCTGGACGCCTGCCTCCGGCCACACCAGGTCGAGGATCCTCGTGTGGTTGACGTCGTCGGGACCGCCACCGATCCTCCACTGGGCGGCTTCGGGATCGACGTTGCGAACCCTGCGGACACCGGCAGCCGGATACCCTTCCTGGCTGAACACCATCGCCGCGTAGCCCCAGCCGGCGGGATCGCCGTCACCGAACAACACCCTCGGCACGCGCACGATCACCCGCCCCTTGTCGCCGATGACGATCACCTTGAACGTGGGCGTCGTCTCCTCCGTCGTCCCGTCCGGTTGGGCGATGTAAACAGCCGGGTACCAGCCCTCGATCGTGACGCCGTACTCCCATCCGTCTCCCGCGGGGAGTGACGCGTTGCGACCATCGATCAGGTCCCTCGCACCGGTGCCGGCGCCGGGGTCCTTGTCGATGTACACGTCGAACGTCTGGATCGACAGGCCGTTGGGACTCCCCCACGCGTTGTAGACGGGCGCATCCACATCGAATGTGAACACGAGATCCTCACCGGACAGACCCACCTGGAAGTGCGTGATGTCGTAGGAGCCGGGGATGAACACCGGGTCGAGCGGGTAGGTGTACGTGCCTGACCCGTGATCGTCGCCGACCGTGTCCTCCACATCGACCACCGGCTCGACATCGGAGATGTCGGGCACTTGGAGGGCGGCCGGGCCCGAAGGGGTCAGCGTGTCGCCACGCAGGACTCTCGCCAGGACCGTGTCCCCCACCTGGAGCGTGCCGAGTTGCTCGAGGGGGACCGCAATCTCGACCGACGACCCCTTGACGCCCACGGGCAATGTCTCGGTCACGGGCGCCTCGTCGGAGCCGAGCGGAGGCAGTGACGTCGCGAGCGACGCGTGCGTCGGGTCGCCTGGGTCCCACTGGAGCAGCACGTCCGCTCCGAACCCGAGGAGCGCGCCGTCGAGCGCCGCGCCTCGACGGTTCTCGGCTCCAGGTGTGGCCAGGTACATCTCGAACGGCGCGCTCGTGTCCGGCAGGTCGACCCTCACGTACAGGTTCGTCTTGTCGAACCCGTAGCGCAGGGTCGTGTCACCGGCGAACACCCCTGCGCCGTCCCAATCGCCGAACGACCCGTCGATGCGGACCGACAGGAGACCGTCGGGCGACGGATCGGCGGCCACCGGTGTCTCGGGGATGATCGGGACATCCACATACTCGGGACGCGGTTCACCGAGCGCGTCGTACATCTGCCCGAGGAGCTCGCGGAACGCGCCGCCGAAGTACAGGTCGTCTCCACTCGACTGGTCGGACCCGAACCACCAGAACCAGTCGGATCCCTCCGCGAACAGCAGCTTGTCGTAGGCGGCATCCAACGCGTCCTGCGGCACCGTTCCGGACTGCACTGCGGCCTGATAGTCGTGATGAGCCTGCCACAGGTAGTCCCACGCGTCTGCCTCTTCCTGTTCGCCGATCCACGTCGCGTAGTTGGATGAGAACCACGCTCCCGGGTAGACGCTCGTCAAGCCTTCGAGGGTGTCGCCGAATGCTGCGAGGTACTCGCTCGGGGTGACGGTCGTCACCCAGTCGGCATCCTGGAGGGCGCCGTAGAGGCCCCGCAGGAAGTCCTTGCCGTCGTTCGGATAGTTCTCCCACGCGTTCTCCCCGTCGAGGATCACCGACACGACATGCGGACCGGTTGCACCCTCGGCGGCGAGTTGATCTTTCGCGTTTTGGAGGCGGCCCATGAAGTCGGCGACCGCGTCGTCTGCCGGGGTCCCGGAGTACTGGAATCCGATCTGGTCCGACAACACCTGGTCCCTGAAGAACATGGCGACAGGCGGTGGGTCCTTCAGTTCGGCGTTCCACGGGCGGTACAGCTCGTCTGCCTCCTGAACGGTTCCTTCTGCGTTTCTGGTGAACGTACCGATGCCGAGCGAAGGGGCGAGCACGGTCTCTCCGGTGGCAACGTACTGGACGCCTTGGGACTGGAAGAGCGGCATCGCAAGCTGCGCGACCGCCCCTTCGCCCGGCCACATCCCGGTCGGCCGACGGCCAAGGACGCGCTCGGCCTCGTCGAGACCCCGCCGCACCTGCTCTTCGGCGTCGGCGATCGCGATGAACCTGTGCTTCGGCGGGATCCCTGCCGGGTCGCCGACCTGCGCGAGGTTCGAGTCGACGAGCAGCGGCAGGATCGGGTGCGCGAGCGGTGTCGTCGTGACCTCGATGAGCCCCTCGTTCCACAGTTTCGTGTACTCGGGGATCACCGCTTCGATGATCCTCATCTGCTCGTCGAGGACGGTCGTCTTGTCCCCTTCCGTGAAACCGCTCCCTTTGGCGACGAGCGACGCGAGGGGCTCCTGTGCCAGGAAGTCAGGGTCGATCCATGCGAGGTTGAACAGCACCTGGAGGTCCCGGTAGTCGTCGATCGTGAAGGGATCGCCCGCGGTTCGCTTGTCCGCGAGTTCCTGATAGCGAGGGTAGGTGGCGACGACCCTCGGATTCGTGTCGAAGAACCGATCGAGCAGATACTGCTTCTGGGTGTCGTCGAGTTGGTCTGCCGGGACTTCGGTCATCACCCAGTAGCGGTCCTTCGTGCCATTGACCAACTCCTCGAGCTGCAGCAGGAGAACCGGCGTCAGGTTGAAGCTGACCCTCACGCCAGGGAACTCCTCGGAAAGCGCCGCCATGTCGTAGTAGTCCTTGGTGGCATGGACCCGCACCCACGGACGGGTGACGATCCCGTCTGCATCCTTCGGGTAGAGCGGCTGGTGCTGATGCCACAGCAGCATCAGGTAGAACCCGTTGGGGTCGAGCGATCCGGTGGTCGTCGTGGTCGCGGCGCTCGTTGTCGTGGCAGCCGACGTGTTCGTTGTCGTCGTCTCGGCCTCGGGTGGAGTGCATGCCGCGGCGATGATCCCCAGGGTCGCCAGCAACGCCAGAAGCCGCTTCACGCGCCGGAGTGTAGAGAGCGAGTTCACGGCGAAACCATGTGCCGGATCGTCGCTTCGGTGTCGGCGAACGGTGGGGGCAGTCCTGCGAAGACGTCGTCGAACAGGCCGGCGAGCGGATCCCACGCCAGCATCGCATCCGGGAAGCTCGGAATCAGATCGCCGCCGTCGACGCCGGCAACGAACCCCGGATACAGGTACTCCCCACGGGCGGGAAGGTACGCAGGAACCCGATCGTCGGCGGCGGCGGCCCCGGCCAGCACATCAGGCGACTGGAGCACCTCCCGCACGAACGAATCCGCGAGGTCGGCGTTGGCTCCGGCGGCCACGAAGAACGCCTGCACGCCGACCAGCGGGCGAAGCGCCATACCGTCGAGTGTCGGGAGCGAACGGACGCTGAACTCTGTGCCGGCGTCGATGAACGGAGCGACCTGCCACGGTCCCGTCACCAGTGCGTCGATTCCACCAGCAGAGAATTCGTCCACGAGGTCCGGATAGGGTGCGACGGTGACAGTGCCGTTGGCGATGAGCTGCTCGAGCGCAACGAGGCTCTTCTCCCCTGCCGACAAGCCGATGTCGTCGATCGACGATCCGAACAGGTAGCCGCCCGACGCCGACAGGAACCCGTAGGCGTAGAACCAGTGGTCGGGAACGCCCACCGTTCCACCCGCGGCGGTGATGTCGGCGAAGGACGCACCGGCCTCGCCAGTGGTGAACAGGGCGACCGCCTCCATCCCGTACGGCACCCCATACGTGATGCCGTTGTCGGAGACTGCGTCGACGGCGACCGGGTCGACATCGAGCTGATCGAGTTCGAGCGGCCGGACGAGCTCATCACGGACGAACTCGCCGAGATGTTCGTGCGACGCGAGGAACACGTCCGGACCCTCGCCCGCCGTCACGGCGGCGAGCGTGTCCTCGAAGCTCACCCTGCTCACGTCGACAGAGATACCGCTCGCCTCACTGAAGGACCCCGCTGCGCCGGCGATCAGGTCGTACCGGGGATCGTCGACCCACACCGTGAGACCCTCGCCTGGCGGTGACGTCGTTGTCGTCACAGGCGCCGTCGAAGTGGTGGTCGTCGAAGGCGGGGGTGTCGTCTCGACACAGGAGACGAGCAGCAGGCCCAGAAGCAGTGCGGCGAACCGCCGGGACGTCATCCTTTGACGCTGCCGATGGTCAACCCGGACACGATCCAGCGCTGCAGCGCGAAGAACAACACGATGATCGGGATCGACATCAGGATCGACATGGCTGCGAACTCCGACCACGGGGTCGAGAACTGACCCTGCATCGATCGCAGTGCCATCGCGAGGGTGAACCGGTTCGGCTTGCTGAGGAAGTTCCACGCCAGGATGAACTCGGTCCAGCCCGTCATGAACGAGAACAGCACCGTGACAGCCATCGCGGGCGTCGAGAGAGGAAGAATGATCCGAAAGAACGTCTTGAACGGGGTGGCTCCATCGACGAGCGCAGCCTCTTCCAGCTCTTTGGGCACCGTGTCGAAGTACCCCTTGAGGTTCCAGACGGCGAAGGGCAACGCGCCCGCCGCGTAGGCGATCGCGAGCCCAACCAGCGTCGCACGGAGAGGCTCACCCGCCACCTTGATCTGCGACAGCAGCACGAACAGCGGTGCCAGCAGGCCGGTGGAGGGCATCATCAGCAGGAAGATGAACCCGAGCATGCCGACCTGCCTGCCGATGAACTTGAACCGGGAGAACGCGTACGCGGCGGAGGCGCCCAAACCCACGGCGAAAACAGCCGTTCCGAGCGATACCAGCAGACTGTTCTTGAGCAGTCCACTGAACCTCATGCAGCTGCCCGGATCCCCGGGCGTGTTGCACAACAGCGCGAACGGCTCGAACAGCACCTTCTTGAATGCAGCCAGCGACGCGCCGGGAGGAATCAAGGTCAGCGTGAGTGGCTTGGAGATGTTGCGGGGGTCGATCGCCATCGAGATGATCCACACGACCGGGAACAGCACGAGCGCAAGGACGATCAGCAGTATCACTTGGAGCCCGACCTGTCTGAGGATGTCCTTGGTGGTCCACGGGTCGCGGGCCTTCGGCTCCTTCCGAAAGAAACTACGCAAGGTCATAGGATTCCGTCGCTCTCGTGATTCGGTTCTGGATCAGAGTGATGATCAGCAGGATGAAGAACGTGACGATGCTGAACGCCGCCGCGACCCCATAGAGCTGATTCTCGTACACCAGCTTGAACGCCTGGGTGATCAGGATCTCGGTACGGCCGAGCGGACCACCACGTGAGATGAAGTAGATCACGTTGAACTGGTTGAACGTCCAGATCGACCCAAGCATGATCGCCGGCACCATGGCGGGACGGATCAGCGGCATCGTGACGAACCGGAACTGCTGCCAGCCCGACGCACCGTCGATCCGCGAAGCCTCGTACAGCTCATGTGGGATCGATTGGAGCGCACCAGTCGCGACCACCATCATGAACGGCCAGCCCAGCCACACGTTGGCAATGATGACGGCGTACGCTGCCCACGGAAGCCAGGACAGTATCCCGCCGAATGGGCCCGCGACACTCCCCTGGCCGAGCCAGTCGATGTTCGTGTGGAACAGCTGGTTGATCGCGCCGAAGTCCTTGTTGTACATGTTCGCCCATGTGAGAGCGCTCACATAGGCGGGCAGCGCCCACGGGATCACGAACATCGCGCGATAGAACCGCCGGAAGAACACTCTCCGCGAGTTGAGCGCTATGGCGATGCCGATGCCGAGGGAAACGTGGAAGATCAGGTTGATAAACGTCCACGACAAGTTCCAGCCGAGGATCCTCGGGAAGTCATAGGTCGAGATCGGCAGATCGCTCTTGATGATGCGAACGAAGTTGTCGAACCCGACGGCGGACGGAGCGAACTTCGCCCATGTATCCGGGTTGAACAGGTTGAAGCGAAGATTCTTGACTGTGAAGTTGGTGAAGGCCATCCAGATTTGGAAGGCCTGCGGGAAGAATGAGATCACCGCCATGATGACGCCGGCGGGGGCGACGTATGCCCAGGGCCCCAACGACTTGCGTGCCCGGCGCCAGACACTCGGTTGTCGACGTCCCACCCTCGCTACGGTCACGTCTCCTCCGTGGCGGGAGTATAGAGACGGCGAAGGGGCGGGTGTTGCCACCCGCCCCTTTCATTCAGTCGGTTCTAGCTGCACTCGCCTGCCGTGACGGCGTTGCCAATCACGTCGGCTGCGTTCTGGAGAGCCTCCTGAGCGGTCGCCTCACCACCGAAGTACGAGTTGAGGGCCGTGTCCATGTTGCCCCAGTAGCAGCCGCCGAACCGTGGCTGGGCGATGCCGCCACTGAACGCGGAGACTGCACCGGCGAGCAGAGGATCGGTCACTTCGACACCGCTGACCGCCGGAATGTGGGCGGCTTTCGTGGAGTCGGAGAGAATCTGCTGCGCCTCGGATGACAAGAAGTACTCGACGAACGCCTTCGCGGCGTCGAGGTCGTCACCAGTGGTGTTGTTCGTGATGTAGATCGATTCGGTCTGCACCACACCGGACATCGCGCCATTCTCCGTCTTCGGCCATGCATCGATCGCCAGGTTTTCGACGCCGATGGCGTCGGACAGCGCACCAATGTTCCAGGTGCCGTCGATGATGATGCCGGACTGGCCCGCCTTGAACGTATCGACGTCGTCGTCGGTGTTGTAGGTCGGGCTCGGATACTGATTCAGCAACTCGAGCCAGCAGACACCGGCGTCCGTGTTGAACGCAGGCATCCCGTCGGCATCGGCGACCTGCCCGTCGCACGCGGTGACGAGGTTGGCCATCGAGAAGAAGAAACCACGCTCCAGGCTGGCATTGCCGGCCGCGAGGACGTCGTCGAACGTTGCCGGCGCATCAGGAACGAGCGCCTTGTTACGGAACATGACAACGCCCTTCAAGGTCTCAGGGAGACCTGCATAGACGTCGCCGTAGGTGACCGCACCCAACGCTGCCGGGTTGATCGTATCGATGACGTCCTGAGAGATCAGGCCCTTCATGTCGTAGATCAGGTCGGCATCGAGGAAGGACGACGCCCAGTCGGTCGCGCCAATCAGGACGGCCGGTCCGGTGCCGGTGCTCCACTCGGTGGTCACCTTGTTCTGCAAGTCATCGAACGGCACGTACAGCACGTCGAACGTCACGTTCGGATGCATTGCTTGGAAGCCGGCGATCACCTCATTGAGGCTTTGGATCTCCGTGTCCTTCCACGCGTGCCACAGCGTGATCGTACCGGTCAAATCGGCCATGGCCTGAGTCGTCGTCGTTGCCATGCCCTCGGTTGTCGTTGTACCCATCGCCTCAGTGGTGGTTGTGCCACCACTGGCTTCGGTAGTAGTCGTCGTCGACGTGCCCCCGCACGCGGCTACGACAAGCGCGAAGATCGCGATAAGCGCGACCAACGCTCCCCTCTTTGCAAACATTGTTCATCCTCCTTGTGGGATCGGCTCGAACGAGCCGTTAGATAGAGTCCGGGATTGGACATCTTCATTCTAGCTGGGGAATCACCGCAGACGGGAAGTCAGCCGACTTCTTCCTCGAGTTCATCCCGGAGCCGGTAGGCGGCCTCCAATGCCTGACCCCGATCCTCGGACATCTCTGCCCTGTCGGTCAGGAGCGTCACCTGGTTGTCGACCACCTGGAGGAACCCTCCGTGGGTTCCCACCGTGATCCGCTCGTCATCCGCCTCCACGACGACGACGCCCGTCGCGAGCGCGGCCATCAACGGCTCGTGGTCCGTGAGGATGCCGATCTCACCCTCCACGGTCCTCGCGACGAGGAAGGTGGCGTCGCCCGACCAGACGACGGACTCCGGTGTCACGATGTCCACGTGGAAGCTCATGGGGAGGACACCAGCTGTTTGGCTTTCGCCTGGACGTCCTCGACCCCGCCTGTCATATAGAACGCCTGCTCGGGCAGGTTGTCCAGCTCACCGTCGATGAGCATCTTGAAGTCACGAATGCTCTCTTCCAGTGGGACGAACACACCGGGGATGCCGGTGAATTGCTCGGCGACGAACATCGGCTGGGACAGGAACTTCTGGATCCGCCGGGCCCTGCCGACGATCAACTTGTCCTCTTCGGATAGCTCGTCGATACCCAGGATCGCGATGATGTCCTGAAGGTCCTTGTAGCGCTGCAGGATCTGCTGGATGGTCCTGGCCACGTCATAGTGCTCCTGCCCGACGTACAGCGGATCGAGGATACGGCTCGTCGAGTCGAGCGGGTCGATCGCAGGGTAGATGCCCAGCTCGACCAGGCCCCTAGACAGCACCGTCGTCGCGTCGAGGTGGGCGAATGTCGTGTGCGGCGCCGGGTCGGTGATGTCGTCCGCGGGCACGTAGATCGCCTGCAGCGACGTGATCGACCGTCCCTTCAGCGACGTGATGCGCTCCTGGAGGACACCCATCTCGTCGGCAAGGGTCGGCTGGTAGCCGACGGCAGAAGGCATCCGCCCGAGCAGCGTCGACACCTCGGACCCGGCCTGGGTGAAACGGAAGATGTTGTCGATGAACAACAGCACGTCCTGGCGCATCTCGTCGCGGAAGTACTCGGCCATCGTGAGCGCCGACAGACCAACCCGGAGACGCACGCCTGGTGGTTCGTCCATCTGGCCGAACACCAGCGCCGCTTTCTCGATCACACCGGACTCGGTCATCTCGAGGAACAGATCGTTGCCTTCGCGGGTGCGCTCGCCGACGCCGGCAAACACGGAGACACCGCCGTGCTGAGTGGCAACCCGGTTGATCATCTCCTGGATGATGACGGTCTTGCCGGTGCCGGCACCGCCGAACATGCCAATCTTGCCGCCACGCACGTACGGCTCGAGGAGGTCGATGACCTTGATGCCCGTCTCGAAGATCTCTTTCTGCGCCTCCACATCCTCGTACTTCGGCGGCATCCGATGGATCGGCCAGCGCTCGTCGAACTCGATCGAGTCTGCGGGCACATCGAGCGGTTCACCCCACATGTTGAAGATGTGCCCAAGCGTCTTCGGTCCGACCGGCACTGTGATCGGCCCGCCAGTGTTGTGCACCTCCGCCCCTCGTACGAGGCCGTCCGTTCCCTTCATAGCAACGGCCCGGACCCGGTCGTCGCCCAGGTGTTGGGCGACCTCGGCGACGATCATCTCATGCCTGCCGTCGACCTCCAGCGCGATCTCGAGGGCGTAAAGGATCTCCGGCAGCTCACCCTTGGGGAACTCGACGTCGACAACCGGTCCCGTCACCCTGACGATCCGCCCAACGCTCTTGACCTCTGCCACGCTTGCTCCTATCCCTCACGCAGCGCTTCCGCGCCGCCGACGATCTCTGAGATCTCCGTCGTGATCTCTGCCTGACGGGCCTGGTTGGCCATCCGGCTCAACACCTTGATGAGTTCCTCCGCGTTCTCTGTCGCGGCTTTCATCGCGCGCTGTCGCGACGCGTGCTCCGACGCCGACGAGTCGAGCAGCATGCCAAACGCAGCAGCTTCCACATACCTGGGCAGCAGCCGGTCGAGGATCTCCGACGGTGACGGCTCGAACGAGTACGACACCGTTTCTGCCTTGTCCTCACCGTCCCCAGGAGGAACGATCGGAAGGAGCTCCAGTTTGGTCCCTTCCTGCACGAGCGCCGAGCGGTACCTGGTGTAGAACACCTCCACCATGTCCACTTCGCCAACCGCATACGCCTCCATGATCGAGTTGGCGATCGCTCTGGCATCCGAGTAGTTCGGCGCGTCGGTCATGCCGACGAACGAACGCTCGACGTGATAGCCGCGAAACCGGAAGTATGTGTTCGCCTTCTTGCCTACGACGTACAGCCGCACTTCGATTCCCTGACTCCTCAGCTCGATGACTCGACGTTCGGCGAGTCTGATGACCGTCGAGTTGTATGCGCCCGCCAGTCCCCGGTCGGATGAGACGACGACGACACCTGCGGTCGTGACCGGCCGGCGGTCGAGCAGCATGTGCGACGCTCCTCCAGCGGCCCTGCCGACGTTTCGGATCACGTCGACCAGCCGGGCGACGTACGGCTTTGACGCCTCGACGCGTTGCTGGGCGCCGACGATCCGCGACGCGGCGATGAGTTCCATCGCACGCGTGATCTTCTTCGTCGACCGGACGGACTTGATCCGTCGCCTCGTCAGCCGTAGCTCGGCGCTCGCCACCGACTCGTCTCCTATGCCTCGAAGATCTCTTTGAAACCGTTGATCGCCGAGTCGAGCTGGTCGCCTTCCGGCAGCGAACCCGTCGACGAGATCACATCGAGCAGTGCCCCATGGCGGCTCCTGAGGAACGCATGCAGCTCCTCTTCGAACCGCCGGATCGCCTCAACGGGCACATCGTCCATGAAGCCGTTCGTCACCGCGTGGATCGCGACGACCTGATCCTCGATCGGGACCGGGCTGAACTGCCGCTGTTTGAGTACTTCGACGACCCGCTTGCCTCGTTCGAGTTGCGCGGCACTCGCCGAGTCGAGCTCGGCTCCGAACTCCGCGAACGCCTCCAGCTCCCGGAACTGAGCGAGGTTGATGCGCAACGGACCGGAGACCTTTCTCATGGCCTTGACCTGGGCGCTCCCGCCGACACGGGACACCGACGTCCCCGCGTTGATTGCGGGCCGCACGCCCGAGTAGAACAGATCGGTCTCGAGGAAGATCTGCCCGTCGGTGATCGAGATGACGTTCGTCGGGATGTACGCCGAGATATCGCCTGCCTTGGTCTCGACGATCGGAAGCCCGGTGAGTGACCCGCCACCCAGCTCATCGGACAGCTTGGCGCACCGTTCGAGCAGGCGGCTATGGAGGTAGAAGACGTCGCCGGGATACGCCTCACGGCCGGGCGGCCGGCGCAGCAGAAGCGAGATCTCCCTGTAGGCGACCGCCTGCTTGGAGAGGTCGTCGAACACGATGAGGGCATGCTCGCCTTTGTACATCCAATACTGCCCGATCGCCGAGCCGGCGTACGGCGCGTACATTTGGAGGGCGGCCGGCGCAGACGCGGGGGCGTTGATCACCACCGTGTACTCCATAGCGCCGTGCTTGTGGAGGGAGTCGACAACCTCGGCGACGGTCGATGCCTTTTGACCGATCGCGACGTAGACGCACTTCACGCCCTGGCCCTTCTGGTTGATGATCGTGTCGACGGCAACGGCCGTCTTGCCCGTCTGCCGGTCGCCGATGATCAATTCGCGCTGACCGCGACCGATCGGGATCATCGTGTCGATCGCCTTGATGCCGGTCTGGAGTGGTTCTTTCACCGGCTGGCGTTGCACCACCGACGGTGCCTGCACTTCCAGGAGACGTCGCTCGGTCGTGTTGACGGGTCCCTTGCCGTCGACCGGAGTGCCGAGCGAGTCGACGACCCGTCCGAGCAGGGCGTCACCAACACCGATCGAGAGCACACGCCCGGTGGACCGAACCGGGGATCCCTCTTGGATGTGCGAGAACTCGCCCATCAGGACCACGCCGATCGACTCCTCATCGAGGTTGAGTGCGACACCGAGGAGACCACCGGGGAACTCGAGCAACTCAGACGACATCGCGCCGGGGAGCCCCTTCACGGTGGCGACGCCGTCGGAGACGCTTGTCACGTATCCGACGGTTTCTGCCTCGACGGAGGGCTTCCAGTCTTCGAGGTGCTTTCGAAGGGAAGCAGCGATGTCTTTCGGGTCAAGCGTCAGTTCGGCCATCGTTGCTCCTTCATCGGCTCTTCAGGGTCTGGCGAAGGCTCTCGAAGCGGTGCCGGACCGAGCCGTCGATCACGATGTCACCGACCGTTGCGATCACGCCGCCGACGACACTCGGATCGACGACGAGTTTCACTTCTACGGTCTTGCCCGTTGCCTTGCCCAGCGCTTCTTCGAGCCGCCGGAGCGTCTCGGCATCCAGCGGCACCGCTGCACGGACCTCCGCCACCGCCTTGTTGCGTGATGCGGCGGACCGTGCCACGAACGCGTCCACGACCTCCGGGATGTCCCGTGCGCGGCCGAGGCGCGCGACGAACTGTACGAACGACGCGGTGAGGCTGGACGCCTTGCCTTCGAGCAGATCGGCGAGCACCGCCTCCTTGCGTTCGTTCGGGAGGCGCGGATCTGCGAGCGCGTCGGCCAGTTCGGGCGATGCATCGATCCCGCGAGCGACGGCGAACAGCTCGGCCTCGACCGAGTCCAGGTTCCCTTCTGCGCTCGCAATCGCGAAGATCGCCTCGGCGTACCCTTCGATCCGGTCGTTCATCAGCTCATCCGTTCGAGCTCGTCCAGATACCGGTCGATGAGCCCTCGCTGGGTCTCGCGGTCGAGGCTGCCTTGGACGACCCGCTCTGCGAGGTCGATCGACAGGTCGGCGACCTCTTGCCGCACTTCGGTGAGAGCCCGATCGCGTTCGGCGACGACCTCGGCACGAGCCTTGACGACGATCTCATCTGCCTCGGACGATGCCTTCGCCGTCATCTCCTGTCGCATCGTCTCGGCCATCTCGCGGGCCTCTTCGATGATCCGGTTGGCTTCGTCTTTGGCGTTGGCGAGCTGCTGGCGGTAGTCGTCGAGGAGACCCTGCGCCTCCTGCTTCGCCTGCTCAGCTTCCTGCAACCCACCGACGACCGCCTGCTTGCGAGCGTCGAGCATCCGGTTCAGCGCCGGGCCCGCGAACTTCCAGAGGAAGAACGCGAGGACCGCGAAGCTGACGATGCCCCAGATCAGCTCGTGGATCTCAGGGATGATGAGGAACAGGCCCGACCTGCCCCCCTCGGCTTGGGCGAGCAGCAGTAGCGGCGCCATCGTCACGCCTGCCCGAACAGGATGAAGAACAGCAGCAGGCCGAAGAGCGCCAGCGCTTCGGTGAACGCGATACCCAGGAACATGGTCGCACGTACCTGGCCTGCCATCTCAGGCTGACGCACCATCGCCTGGACGGCGTTGCCGGCCACGATGCCGATGCCGATGCCAGGTCCGATGGCCGCAAGGCCATAGGCCAGGCCTGCTCCGAGAAGTGCTGCGGCATGGGTGTCCAATGTGGTTCTCCTCTCAGTGCTCCAAATGGATAGAAGTCTCTATGTAGACGGCGGTCAGCAGGGTGAATATGTACGCCTGCAGGACCCCGACGAAGATCTCGAACCCGGTGATGACCACCGCGAACGCGAACGGGACCGGGAAGGCGAGCAGTTTCGGGGACAGCACGAAGTAGGCGGCGGAGGTGAGGAAGAAGACCGTCAGCATGATGTGACCGGCGAGCATATTGGCAAAGAGTCGGACCGCCAGGCTGAGCGGCCTGATGAAGAACACCGAGATGAACTCGATCGGCACCAACAGCAGCAGAAGCGCCTTTGGGACACCTCCGGGAACGATGGTCTTGAAGAAGTACCTGAGCCCGTGTTCCTTGATCCCCACGAAGATGAACACCACGTACACGAAGAGGGCGAGGAATCCAGGGATCGCCATCCTGGAGGTGGGAGGGAAGTTGATGAACGGTGTGACCTCGAGGATGTTGAGGAACAGCAGCCAGAAGAACATGGGGATGAGCAGCCACTCGTACTTGACCGATTCGGGTCCGATGATTTCGCGGCCGACGTCCTTCTTGACGAACTCCACGGCGGCCTCGACGGCGACCTGGAACTTGGTGGGGACGATGCGGGGCTTGCGGAACGGCAGGTAGAGGAACAGGAATGTCGCGATCGTCGCGAGGAACATCAGGAGCACGACGCGGTTGATCCCGAGTGGCAGGAGTGCGGGCCAGTCGAACATCTCATTGACGTCGCTCGGCACTTGCACGATCTGTGCGAGGATCACCTGACAGCCTCCTTCCGGGCTTGCATCACGAGCAACCCGATGTACGTGACACCAAGCCCCGCGAAGAGCCCGATGAGGTCCAATTGTAGAAAGCGGATCGAGACCCAGACGAATGCGGTCAGCAGCACCAATCGGACGAGGAATCCGGCGAGTGCCGCGGTGCCGAGCGCCGTCGGAGAACGCCGGGCCGCCCACGAGAGCGTCTTGCCGGAGAGGAAGAAGATGAGGGCGACCACTGCAGCGCCGGCGATCGCCGCGAGAGCGGCCGGCGGGCCGCCGATGAGGAGGACAACGGCTGCGACGACCGGACCGAACCACAGCGAGCGCCGCGCCATCTCCGATCCCATGCGGGCTTCAACGTCCACGCCGCTCAATCTCCCTCGCGTAGTGCAGCATCCAGTAGAACCCGAGCACGAATCCTGCGATCGTTCCGAGAGACACGAGCCACGGCCAGGTACCCAACCATCGATCGAGCAACCAGCCGAGCACTCCTCCCGACACCACCGACCCGAAGAAACGGCTCGAGACGTCCGCTGCCTCGGCGATTCCTCTTCCAGCGCTGTAGTTCGGCGGCATCGTTACCGATCCCCCTCGGCTTTGCAAATCAGCCAACCGGGCTCCGCCCGGCGGTACACGGTATGTCGTCCTGGGCGCGTCGACGAGGTCCACACGGGATCCTGGCGCACAGGCACCACTCTACCGGTAGCCGGCAGCTGGGTGCTCCCCAGCTCACAGCGATCAGCCTTGGGTTCGTTGGTCCCCCCAGCGTTGAGCGTTGGGGGAACGGCCCCCTCCGTCCTCGGCTTCGCCTCGGCCACCTCCCCCAACACTCGCTCCGCTCGCGAGGGGAGGAAACAGGCTGTCAGCTGTGGGCTGTCAGCTGTTTGCGAAGCAAGCTAGACGTGGCCGATGAATCCGTCCCCGTACGGCGGGAACCGCGATGCCAGCTCACCGACTGCGTGGCCGACCTCCTTGAGCGCCACTTCGTCGTGGCGTTCGTGGAGTGCGCGGGCGATCAGATCGGCGACCTGCTCGACCTCGGCCTCCCTCAATCCCTGGGTGGTCACCGGTGGTGTGCCGATGCGTATGCCGCTGGTGATGAACGGGGACCGCGGATCGAACGGGATGGCGTTCCTGTTGAGTGTGATGCCGAGTCTGTCGAGAAGGGTCGCTGCTTCCTTGCCGGTGAGGTCTTCGTCGATGCTGCGCATGTCGGCGAGGAACATGTGGTTCTCCGTCGTGCTGCTGACGATCCGGACGCCACCTGAGGTGAGCCGCTCTGCCATCGCCTTGGCGTTGCGGACGACCTGGTGGGCGTACTCTCGGTACTCGGGGGTAGACGCCTCCTGGAAGCAGACGGCCTTGGCAGCGATCTGGTTGAAGATCCCACCACCTTGCGTCGCCGGGAACACCGCCTTGTCGATGGCCTTCCCGAACTCCTCCTTGCTGAGGATGAGTCCACCGCGGGGCCCGCGCAGGGCCTTGTGGGTGGTAGCGGTGACGATATCGGCGTATGGGACAGGGTTCGGGTAGGCGCCGCCTGCAACGATCCCGATGAAGTGGGCGGCGTCGACGATGAACACGGCACCGACCTCGTCGGAGATGTCTCGGAACGCCTGGTAGTCGAGCGTCCTCGAGTATGCCGAGTATCCGGCAAGGAGCACCTGCGGTCGGTACTCGAGAGCGAGGCGTCTGACCTCGTCCATGTCGATCACTTCGCTGTCGGGATCGACGCCGTAGGCGACGAAGTTGTAGAGCTGACCCGAAAAGCTGACCGGCGAGCCGTGCGTGAGGTGCCCACCTTGGTCGAGGCGCATCCCGAGAACGGTGTCGCCAGGCTGGATCGTCGCGAAGTACGCGGCCATGTTCGCCTGGGAACCCGAGTGGGCCTGCACGTTGGCGTGTTCGGCCCCGAAGAGCTCCATCGCTCGGTCCCTGGCGAGGTTCTCGACCTCATCGACGATCTGGCAACCCTCGTAGTAGCGGCGTCCCGGATATCCCTCGGCGTACTTGTTGGTGAACACCGAACCGGAAGCCTCCATGACGGCTCTGGACGCGAAGTTCTCAGAGGCGATGAGGTGAATGTGGGAATCCTGCCGGTCCACATCCGCCTCGATGAGGGCCGCGACGGCCGGGTCGATCTCCTCGATTGGACGCATGTCAGTCATGAACACCTCGATACCGGAATCCACCCTCAGGCTACACATGCCGGAACCTCAACCAACAGGTCCAGCGCGAAGGATGACGGGGCTCGCTGCAGTGCAGTCGATCACCGTCGATGCGATGCCCCCGCGGCTGCGACCTTCGAGGTAGACGGCGACCTTCCCACCGAAGATCGCCCTCGCCTGCCGGTCGTCCCGGGTCTCCTCGTCGCCGCTCAGATTGGCACTGGTCACCGCGAGCGGACCGGCGGTTTCGAGGAGCGCGAGCGCGGTCGGGTGGTCCGGGACGCGCAGGCCGATCGTCCCTTCGGCCCCGGGGACCACACTCGTCGCCGTGACGACGAGGGTGAGCGGACCCGGCCAGTGGTCGGCGGCGAGCCTGCGTGCCGCGTCGTTGAAAGCGCCGAGCGTGAGCGCCTGATCGATGGACGCCGCCAGCACGGGGAACGGGCGATCCGAGGCACGGCCCTTGAGGCCGGCGAGGGCGGTGACCGCGTCCGGGTTGCGCGGGTCGACACCGATCCCGTACACGGTGTCGGTCGGTACGCCGACGACCAGCCCTGCCCGGAGTGCATCGACGGCGTCGCCTATCGTCGCCGGCTCGGAGATCGTCACGTGGGTCGGGTCGATGGCGACACCACGCAGTTCCCGTATCCGAGCGGAGAACACCGCCGGGTCGCCGGTGGTCAGATACACGGTGTGGCCGTCTGATCGGACCGGGCCCGGCAGGAGCCTGAGTGCCTGTCGTGCCACCGCGGGTGCGGGGTCGATCACACGCACGTCCGGTCCGATCGCCCCTCGGATCTGCGGAACGAGGAAAGAGTAGTGGGTGCAGCCGAGCACCACCGTGTCGGCGCCGCCGTCGATGAGCGGTGGCAGGTACTCGGCGAGGAGCGCCCTGGAAACATCGGCGTCACCTCGCTCAACGGCCATGGCCAGGCCCGGACACGCCTGCTCGACGATCGACACTCCGCTCGCGTGCCGGTCAACGACCGACGCGTAGAGCTCGCCCTGAAAGGTCGCGTTGGTGGCGAGCACACCGATGACCCCCTTGGCGGTCTGCTCGGCAGCGGGCTTGACGGCGGGTTCCATCCCGACGAACGGGATGTCGGGAAAGGTGCGGCGAAGCGGGCGCAGAGCTGCCGCCGAGGCGCTGTTGCAGGCGACCACGACGACGCCGGCGTCACGGTCGAGCAGCAGACGGGTCATCGCCTCAGACCGGGCACGCACCTCGCGAAGGGTCCGTTCGCCGTAGGGCATCCACGCCTGGTCGGCGAGGTAGATCATCGGGTGGCCGGGCACGAGGCGTTCCAGTTCTGCGAGCACGGCGAGGCCGCCAACCCCAGAATCGAAGATGCCGATGGTCGTGCTCACAGGCGCCATTTGACCACATCGGGAGTGAGTCTTCAGTCTTCAGTCATCAGTCATCGCACCGCCCCCCTACCCCAGCGGCTCCGCCGCTGCGGTACTTTCCCCCCAACGCTCAACGCTGGGGGGACCAACATGACGCCGGAGGGGGTGGTGCTGTTTCCTCCCCTCGCGAGCGAAGCGAGTGTTGGGGGAGGTGGACTCGGCGAAGCCGAGGACGGAGGGGGTGGTTCTCACCAACGTAGCTAGGACCCCCTACCCCAGCGGCTCCGCCGCTGCGGTACCTTCCCCCCAACGCTCAACGCTGGGGGGACCAACATGACGCCGGAGGGGGTCGTTCCCACCAACGCAGCCCTTCGGGCTCCTGGGGGGACCAAC
>Ga0315556_1000817_pt1 | contig 19421 bp, 22 predicted proteins | sample SalMarSW160310MG_FD_202112 | JGI IMG/M metagenome (GOLD analysis project Ga0315556, IMG submission 202112) | Salt marsh sediment microbial communities from the Plum Island Ecosystem LTER, Massachusetts, United States - Salt Marsh Sediment SW1603-10 ...
GAGATCGTCGACGGTGCCGAGACGCTCGTCCTCAACGTCGACTACCCGAGTCTCGAGGCACTCGCGGACGGCGAGCGGCCCCGACGAACGGTGATCCGCTGTTCGACAGCCAACTCCGATGTCGACGTGCATGTGGACGTCGAAGGCATCGTCTTCGTCCACGGCAAGGCGATCGGCTCCGTCCCAGACCTCGACTTGTTCCCTGGCAATGTCGCGTGTGCGGTTGGTGTCGCTCTGGCGCTGGGTGTCACACCTGACGAAGCCGACCTCTCCTCCCTGGCACGCCCTCCGCACAGACTCCAGATGGTCACGACCGATGCCGGCGTGGTAGTGATCGACGATACGTACAACTCCAACCCCGCCGGCGCTCGGGCCGCCCTCGCGGCACTGGCCCGTCGTGGTTCGGGTCGACGGGTCGTCGTCACTCCCGGCATGATCGAACTCGGCCCGCGCCAGTACGAGGAGAACTCGACATTCGCAGCGAAGGTTGCCGAGATCGCCACCGACCTGGTGATCGTGGGGAGGACGAACCGTCGCGCGCTGCTCGAAGGCGCGGCGCGCGGTCTGGTCTCCGTTAACGTGATGGCTTCCCGGGACGAGGCGGTCGAATGGGTGCGCTCGATGCTCGGTGCCGGGGACGTGGTCGTGTACGAGAATGACCTGCCTGACCACTACCCATGAGGAGTGAAACGATGAGCAGACCGGCGGTCGTGTTCGGGGGCCCGTCTCCGGAGCACGACATCAGCGTCCTCACCGGACTTCAGGCATGTCGCACCCTGCTCGACTCGGGGAGGGACGTGGAGGCGATCTACTGGGCGAAGAGCGGCTCGTGGTTCTCGGTCGACCCGGCGCTCGAAGCAGCCGACTTCGCAGACGGTGTACCGCGCAAGGCGACTCCGCTGCGCCTGGTCGCTGAACCGGGTGCCGGGTTCATGGAGAAGAAGAAGCCTCTGGATGTGTCGCCGGTGGTCGTGTGCTGTCACGGAGCTCCCGGCGAGGACGGGACCCTTCAGGGTGCACTCGATCTCGCCGGGATCCGCTACACGGGCCCCGGAGCCGCCGGTTCAGCCCTCGGGATGGACAAGCTCGCGTTCGGGGCAGTCGTGGAACAGGCCGGCCTTCCGTCGGTTCCCCGGCGACTGCTGGTCGCAGACCTGGACTGGGACGTCGCCCCGCCCTACATCGTCAAGCCTCGGTTCGGTGGGTCGTCGATCGGAATCGAGGTCGTGGACGGGATGGACACCGCGCTGGCACTCGTGGCGTCGTCCGTTCACCTTCGAGACGGCGCCGTCATCGAGCCGTTCCTCGAGGGCGCCAGGGACTGCAACATCGCCGTCCGGACGTACCCGGAGTTCCAACTCAGCGCCATCGAAGCTCCGGTACGCGCCGGTGGCGCCGACGCCATCTACAGCTACGAGCAGAAGTACCTGAGTGGAGGGGGCCTCGAAGGGTCGGCTCGGGAGCTGCCGGCGGTGCTTCCTGCAGACGTCGAGCAGCGAATCCGTGACGCCGCCAGGATCGTCGCTGAGCTCGTCGCCGTCCGATCCGTCGCCAGAGTCGACTTCTTGGTGCGTGGCGCCGATGTGTGGGTGAACGAGATCAACACGATTCCCGGGAGTCTGGCGGCGTACCTGTGGATCGATCCGCCAGTGAGTCGCCGCGAACTGATCAGTGACATCGTCGCGGAAGCCGAGAAGCAACCGATCCGACGGTTCACGACTGCCGGATCGGATGGGACGGCACTCCGCAGCGCGGGTGCGATCGCTTCGAAGCTCGGCTGACTACAGGTTGACGATCGGACAGGTGAGCGTTCTCGTGATGCCTTCGATCGACTGGATACGGGCGACGACGAGCTTGCCGAGCAGATCGACGGTCTCCGCAGACGCTTTCACGATGACGTCGTACGGTCCGGTGACGTCGTCGGCATGTTCCACGCCCTGTATGCGGCGGGCTTCTTCGGCCACTTGCGCAGCCTTGCCCACCTCGGTCTGGATCAACACGTACGCCTGCACCACCGGGACCTCCTCGAGGGGTTTCGTTGAAAAGGATGATACTCCAGTGGACCTTGATGTCGCCCGAGAATCAGGTGCCTTCGGAGCCCACCCTCAGTCGACGGGCCACCGGTTCGCCGTCGCCTTCGACGTCGAACACGATGCGCTGTCCCTGGCGGAGGGTTCTGAAGATGCTGCCCTCGAGTGATTCGGCGTCGAGGAGTACCTCACGCCGATCCGCGTCGGACACCACGATTCCGAATCCTGTCGAAGGATCGAAGAGTTTGACGACACCTTGCATGGCGAGGGAGTCTAGCGGGAGAGAAGGTCACAGCTCACAGCCGACGGCTGACGGCTGGAGACTGACGATTCCCGCTTTTCGGTCGTCGGTATCGGCAAGAGGAGCCGCCCTGCGGTCTCGTGGCGACTGAGGTCGCGTTCTTGCCGACGACTGATGACTGACGACTGAATAGCTGAATAGCTGTTCGCTACGCCTTCTCGACCTTGCCGGCCTTGAGGCACGAGGTGCACACCCTGGCACGCCGGGTGTTCGACCCGTGGCGGACACGCACGCGCTGGATGTTCGGAACCCAGCGTCGGCTGGACCGTTTGTGCGAGAAGCTCACTTGCTTCCCGAACCATGGTTCTTTTCCACAGACTTCACAACGATAGGACATGCGACCTCCTGGGGCCGGGGAGCGAGGTTAGCACCGTGGCCGAATGTGGAGGAATCGTATACTCGTTGCCGGTCATGGACGTCCTCACGTGAGCAGCCTCGCCCACCTCTCGACAATCCCTATCGATCGTGTCAAGCACCTGTCTGGCTCGCGCGCCGGCAAGCTACGCAAGGCCGGCATCGAGACCGTCGCCGACCTGTTGCAGCACGTTCCGCGGCGCTACATCGACCGATCCCGCATCGAATCGCTGTCGAGCACGCCGGTTGGTGTCGAGGTGACGATCATCGGAGAAGTCCTCTCGGTGAAGGTCAGACGGCCTCGACGCAACCTGATGATCATCGAGGCCGTCATATCTGACGAGAAGGGCACCCTCAAAGCCGTGTGGTTCAACCAGCGCTTCAGACAGCAGCAGCTCGCAGAAGGTTCAGAAGTCGCTTTGTCGGGGAAGGTGGAGTCGTTCCACGGATCGCTCCAGATGAAGAGCCCTGATGTCGATCTCATTCGTTCGAAGAGCGAGCGTCTCGTGACAGGGCGGGTCGTGCCGGTCTACCCGAGCGTTGGTGGCGTCTCATCCGGGCACATCCGCAGGGGAATGCACAATGCGCTGCTTCGGTCACGGCCCTTACCCGATCCGCTTCCGAGAGACGTGATCGAGCGGCTCGACCTGGCCGATCGAGACACTGCATACGCGGACATCCACTTTCCCGACGCGCCCGAGCAGACGGTGCCCGCTCGACGCCGGCTCGTGTTCGACGAGCTGTTCCGCCTCGAAGTCGCCCTCGCGTTGTCGAAGCGGAAGATGATCGAAGAGTCGGTCGGCATCGCTCATACCCCGGATGACAGCCTCGTGCCGCCGTTCATCGAGGGGCTCCCTTTCCAACTGACAGAGGCACAGCGGAGGGTCATCGATGAGATCGGGAGGGATCTCCGATCACCCCATCCGATGCACAGGCTCCTTCTAGGCGAGGTGGGATCCGGCAAGACCGTCGTCGCCATCGCAGCGCTCCTCGCAGGGGCGGAGGGCGGATACCAAGGGGCCGTCATGGCGCCGACTGAGGTCCTTGCGAACCAGCACTACCTTTCAATCACCGATCTCTTGGAACGTTCGGGGCTGGCTCCGCCTGAGGACGATCGCCCGAATCTGTTCTCCTCAGGTGGTGACGGCGTGAAGGTCGCCTTGCTCACTTCCGCGTCCGCCGAGGTGAACTTCCGTCCCGAGACGAACAGGGAGGAGGTGTTGGGTCTCGTCGGCTCCGGTGAGGTCGACCTCGTGGTGGGAACTCACGCGCTCATCCAAGAAGGAGTTCGGTTCGCGAGCTTGGGTATTGCGGTGATCGACGAGCAGCATCGCTTCGGTGTCCACCAGCGGGTCAGCCTCAAGGAGAAGGCCGAGTCGGCTGACCCCGATCTGCTCATCATGACTGCAACCCCCATCCCGAGAACCTTGTCGATGACCTTGTATGGCGACCTCGACGTGTCGATGCTCGACGAGATGCCACCGGGTCGTCCCGAGGTGCGTACGTTCGCGGTGGCTCCGGGCGATGTCGAGGGGGTGTATCGCAAGATCCGCGATGAAGCGGCCGGGGGGCACCAGACCTTCGTTGTATGCCCGCTCGTCGAAGACAGTCCGAAGATCGTGGCCGCGTCCGCGACCGCGGAGTACGGCCGCTTCCAGGGGCTCTTCCCCGAGTTGCGGATCGGCTTGTTGCACGGCCAGATGCGCTCAGTGGACAAGCGAAAGGTGATGGAGCAGCTCCGTGGGGGCGACCTGGACGTGCTGGTATCCACGACGGTGATCGAGGTCGGCATCGACATCCCCAACTCGACGGTCATGCTGATCGAGGATGCCGACCGGTTCGGGTTGAGTCAGCTTCACCAGCTGCGGGGCAGGCTCGCACGGCACGCCGGCCCCAACTGGTGCTACCTGGTTGCCGATCCGACCACGGATGAAGGCGAGGCAAGGATCGACGCGATGCTCCGCACCGACGATGGGTTCGAACTCGCGGAGATCGACCTCGCCATCAGGGGGCAGGGAACGGTGTTCGGTGCCCGCCAGTCGGGGCTCACCGATCTTCGCCTCTCCGACATCCTTCGAGACACGAATGAACTGGTCGCTGCGAGGAGGGAGGCATTCGCGCTCGTCGACCAGGATCCTCACCTTCGGAGCCATCGCGAGATCCGTGAGGAAGTACGGGCGCTGCTCGGCGATGCGGTGGAGTGGTTGTTTCGGTCATGAGGATCATCGCCGGCATCGTGAAGGGGCGCCGCCTCGTTGGTCCCGAAGGGAGTGGCACCCGTCCAATGACCGACAGGGCTCGTGAGGCTCTGTTCTCGTCCCTGGGAGACATCGTCGTTCGAGCCAACGTTCTCGACCTATACGCCGGGTCGGGTTCGATCGGTCTGGAAGCATTGAGCAGAGGCGCAGCAACGGTGGTGTTCGTCGAGCGTGGCAGGGCGGCGCTTCGGGCGCTTCGACGCAACATCGATCACGTCGGCCTCGGTGGCGAGATCATCCCGACCGATGTCGAGCGATACCTCGAGGGTTCTCAGACGATGGTCGACCTCGCGTTCGTTGACCCGCCCTACGCCCTGTCGCTAGCGTCTGTCCAAAGTGTGTTGAGGAAGCTCATCCCCAAACTGAACGCCGGAGCCGACATCGTGGTTCACCGGCGGGCGGGGAGCGAGAGCCCCGTCGTGGGCGGCCTTGAACTGGTCGACCGACGCAGGTATGGGGACACGGTACTGTGGCGCTTCAGGAAGGAGACCGCGTGACGGTTGCGTTGATCCCTGGGAGTTTCGATCCACCGACCAACGGCCACTTGGACGTGATCAGGCGTTGTCTCGCAGTGTTCGACGAGGTTGTGATCGCCGTCGTGGCTAATCCCTCGAAGACGCCGCTGTTCGATGCGCAGGAGCGTGTCGAGATGCTCCGCAAGCTCTCCGAGGGCGATCGTGTCCACGTCGATAGCTTCGAGGGTCTCCTCGTCGACTTCTTCAAATCGAGGCGTGTCGATGTCATCGTGAAAGGTCTACGAGCCGTCACCGACTTCGAGTACGAACTCCAGATGGCACAGATGAACGAGAGCCTCTCTGGGATATCGACGCTGTTCCTTCCGACCTCACCCGTGTATGGGTTCCTTTCATCCTCACTCGTCAAAGAGGTCGCCCGCTTCGGCGGCGACGTCGCGGATCTGGTCCCGGCGATCGTCAACGATGCCCTTAAGGAGAGGTTCGGATCATGAGTGAAGAGAGCATCCCGGAAGTCGGTGAGCTCAGCGAACTGCTCGATGAGCTGGAAACCTCGGTCCGGGATGCCAAGCCGATCCCATTGTCCAGCAGCGTGAGAGTCGATCGCGAAGGAGTGCTCGAGCTGATCGGGTCGATCCGGGCGGTGCTGCCCGAGGACTTGAGAGCCGCCAGGTGGATGATCCGCGAGCGAGAGGCGTTCATCGCACGTACGAACGAACGCGCCAAGTCGATCGTCGACAATGCGCAGGCGAAGGCCGCTGAAATGGTGAGCGAGTCGCGGATCCTCGCCGAAGCGGTCGAGGAGGCGAACGTGTTGGTACGGAACGCCGAAGGCGATGCGCGCAGAATCAGACTCGAGGCGGAGGACTTGGCCGACGACCGCCTCCAGCAGCTCGAGGTGCTGTTCAGGAACCTCCTAGGCCAGATAAGGAGTACTCGGTCGCAGTACCATGAGGCGCGTCCCGCACCGCCGTCCGTTCCCCAGTAGCCATGCATTCCTTCGTAGCGAACGTGTCCGACCTGCTCGGACGCCCAGGCTCCCGACGATCCGTCGACCTGGATGGCCCTCTTCCACTCTTCCTCGACCTCGCGTCGGTCACGGATGTTCGCGCCAACGCAATCCTCGAGTCCGCGTCGGACGAGATCGTCGCGCGAGGAACCATGACGTTTCTCACGACACTCAGATGCAACCGGTGTCTCATCGAGTGGAAGGAGGAGCTGTCGACGTCCTTTCTCGAAGTGTTCGGAACAGATGAGGCGCCGATAGCGAGAGACGGATCGATCGACCTCGAGCAAACCTTGAGGGACGAGGCCGCACTCGCCATCCCGCTCGTCCCGCTGTGCAGGCCGAACTGCAAAGGACTTTGCCCAACGTGCGGAAGCGACTTGAATACTGATCCCTGTTCCGGGCACGCCGACGAGAGCACGTCTCCCTTCGGCGACCTTCGGCATCTGCTGGAACCTTGAGAGGAGCCCCCAATGGCTGTGCCCAAGAAGAAAATGTCGCGATCGCGGACGCGGCGCCGCAAAGCCGACTGGAGACTGACGCGGCCTCGCATGTCCACCTGTCCCCAGTGCCACGCGCCGAAGCTCCCCCACAGGGCGTGCCCGAACTGCGGCACCTACCGGGGGCACGAGGTCACCGCCGGAACCGAGTGACGTGCGCGTAGCCCTCGACGCGATGGGGGGCGATCACGCACCCTCCGAAACGGTGGCGGGAGCCGTCGACGCTGCCGCTTCCGGCATCGACGTCGTTCTCGTTGGCGATAGGTACCGCCTCGAGCCACTGTGCAATGAGCTTGGGGTCACCCTTCCGATCATTCATGCTCCTGACACCGTGGAGATGGAAGAGGATCCGGCGCGAGCGATACGCGAGAAACCCGATTCGTCCATCTCGGTCGCGGCCCGCCTGGTTCGAGACGGTGAGGTCGCCGGGCTCGTGTCGGCCGGTTCCACTGGCGCAGCGCTCGCGACATCAGCAATCACCATCGGTAGGATCGAAGGTGTTCTGCGACCGGCGATCGCCGCGGTCATCCCTTCCGTTCCGCCGACGATCCTGATCGACGCCGGTGCGAACCCCGCCGTCGGGCCGAAGCATCTTCTTCAGTTCGCCACGATGGGGGTGGTCGTGTCCGAGATTGCGTTCGGCGTCGAGGATCCGACGGTCGGACTCCTCTCCATCGGGCACGAGCCCGGCAAGGGGCGCGCTCTCGAGCGACTTGCTACCGCCCTCCTCAACGGCGGCCAGTTTCGTTTTGTCGGCAATGTGGAAGGAAGGGACATCCCATCGGGTGGCGTCAACGTCGTGGTCACCGACGGATTCACAGGCAACGTCGCATTGAAGTCGCTGGAGGGCGCAACCGCCTGGATCGGAGCCTTGGCGGAGAAAGCAGGAGGACCGCTTCCCGACGTCGTTCAGTACGCGCTCGACTACGAGAACACCGGCGGGGCACATCTGGTAGGCGTCAAAGGTGTCGTGATCATCGCGCATGGGTCATCGTCGAGGATTGCCATCCGCAACGCGCTCTCGATGGCGGCAACCTCGGAGGGGATGGCCGAGGAGATAGGACGGCGCTTGTGAGCGATCTCGAACAACGACTCGGGTATCGGTTCGACGACCGGACCCTGCTCGAGGTCTCTCTCACGCACCGCTCGTACACCGCAGAGCACGTGGGTGCAGAACACAACGAGCGCATGGAATTCCTCGGTGACGCCGTCCTCGAACTGGTGATGACAGAGCTGCTCTATGAACGCTTCGGTGAGATGCGCGAGGGGGAGATGGCCAAGCTCAGAGCATCTCTCGTGAGCGGTGACACCCTGTCGACGATCGCGACGTCGCTCGACATCGGGACAGCGCTCCGCCTCGGTCGCGGCGAGGAGGCCTCCCTCGGCCGTGAGAAGGACTCGATCCTCGCGGACGCGATGGAGGCGGTGATCGCCGCCGTATACCTCGACGGTGGCCTCGACGCGGTCCGCCCGGTCATCCACCACCAATGGGAGTCGCGGGTGTGGGCCAGGTCCGTGTCGCCCGGCAGCAGGGACTACAAGACCAGACTTCAGGAAGTTCTCGCACGGGCACACCTCGAACCCGCGTACCAGGTTCGTGGGGAGGGACCTGACCACGACCGCATCTTCACAGCGACGGTCTCCATCGACGGGGCCGTTCGTGGAGAGGGCACGGGTCGATCCAAGAAGGAGGCCCAGCAGGAGGCGGCGCGAGTCGCACTCGAGCACGTAGCGGCGCCCGCCGACGATACGATCGCGATTCGAGCAATCGTCCGAGGACGGGTGCAGGGCGTCGGGTTTCGCTACTTTGCGCTCGACAAGGCACGGAATGTCGCCGGCTGGGTGCGCAATCGCCCATCGGGCGAGGTCGAGCTGCATGTGCAAGGCGCTCCAGCCGATGTGAACGCACTGCTCGACTCGATCCGAACGGGCCCCCGATCTGCGGTCGTCGCGCAGGTCGACCAACAGGTGATACCCATCGATCCGGATCTCCAGGGTTTCACGGTTCGCTGAACCACCTGTGATAGCCTCTTACGAATCACAAAGGTGTAGTTCGTTGTTCCTGAAGTCACTGAAGCTCGTTGGGTTCAAGTCGTTCGCCGACCGAACGAGGCTCGAGTTCGAGCCGGGGGTGACCGTCGTCGTCGGACCTAACGGCTCGGGCAAATCCAATCTGGTCGACGCCATCGCATGGGTGATGGGCACGCAGTCGACGCGTTCGCTTCGCACGCAGAAGATGGAGGATGTCATCTTCGCCGGCACTTCGCTCCGGCCCGCGTTCGGGAGGGCAGAGGTCACGCTCGTGCTCGACAACACCTCGCGCGCGTTGCCGTTGGATCTCAACGAGGTATCGCTCACCAGACGCCTCTACCGTGATGGGACCAGCGACTACCAGATCAACGCCGTGGACTGTCGCCTGCTCGATATCCAGGAGCTCCTCTTCGACAGCGGAATCGGCCGGCAACAACACTTGATCGTTGGACAAGGACGCATTGATGACCTCCTCAACGCCAAGCCGGAGGATCACCGTGCGGTGATCGAAGAGGCTGCGGGTGTGCTGAAGCACCGCCTCCGCAGGGAACGGTCGGTGCGGCGGCTCGAACGCACCGATCCAGACGTGCTTCGGCTGAACGACATCCTTCGTGAACTCAAACGACAGATCCGCCCACTCAAACGTCAGGCGGAGTCGGCGGAGCGGCACGAAGAACTCCGGAACACGATCCGCGCGCTGCGTCTCTTCTTTGGTGGGGAGGCGCTGCGTGCCGCCGAGCGCAGGATGGCGGAGCTCGAGGAGTCGGAACGGTCCTGGTCGAGCCGTCTCGACGCCGCGACGTCCGAGCGGAGCGAGCTGGAAAGCCGGCTTCCGAGTCTCGTCGAAGCGGCCGGGAGCGCGGGGAGAGCACTCGATAGGGACTCGACTGCTGCGGCCCGCCTGGAAACGACAGGGGAACGGCTCCGCCGTGTCGGCCAAGTTGCAAGAGAACGTCGTCGGGCCGCCGAGGCGCTGCTGGAGGGTGCGGGGGAGCGTCGGCGAGATCTGGAGACGGAGGTCGGCGATCTCGAAGGTGAACTCGCGACGACGGCCTCTCACATGGCGGAGGCCCAGAGAGCTGCCGATCGAGCCGAGCAGATACTTCGATTTCTCGAAGATGAGGCTCGGTCACTTGCGGACCAAGATGCGCTTCCCGTGGAGGGCGCGCTGGCAGTCGTACGAGGCGACCTCAGCTCACTCGAGGCGGCCATGGACCGAGACGGGCGGGAACTACGAGACGTGGAGCGGCGCCTTGCTGTTCTCGCAGCGAGGATCGCGGAAGAATCGACAGAGATCGACGAGCTGCGTAGAGGAATTCGAGCGACCGACGGCGAGACCGTGGCCGCGCAGGACGACTACGAGCTGACGCGTGCAACCAGGGAGAGCTTCCAGGAGCAGTGGGAGCGAGCAGACGAAGAAGCCGCCCGTGCCCGTCTGGCGCTCGCCGCCGCCAGCGCCCGGGTCGAGGCGATCGAGGAGGCGGTGTCTGGCGCCACAGACCCGGAGGCTCGAGATCGGCTCCTCGAACGTGATGGTGTGGTCGGATCGGTGACGGCTGTTCTCGCCGTACCCACCGATCTCGCCCGTGCAGTAGACGCCGCCCTCGGTCCGTGGGCAGGTGCGGTAGTCGCCAGCTCTCGTCAGGAGGTGCGGCGTGCCGTTGAGGATCTGAAGAGCGATGGGCTCGGCGGTATCGCCGTGGTCGCCGGGTCAGGACGGCCGGCGGCGTTGCCGGTCCCCGTCGTCGGTGCCGACCGGCTCGTTGATCTTCTTGGCGGCACAGCCGATCGGGGACTTGCCGAACGGCTGCTGGGCGATGTGGTCGTCGTCGAGGGCTGGGGCGCCGCGTTCGACATCGTGTCGAGGCATCCCGAGATCCGTGCGGTCACGCCGGAAGGGGATCTCGTCGATGCGGACGGTATGCACATCGGACAACCGGACGGTGCATCTCCCGCTGTGCTGGAGTCGGCGCTCGTCGGGCTCGAACGAGCGGAGATCGACGCGGCGAGAGCGGTGAGCTTGCTCACCCAGGCCAGGCGTTCGTTTGACGATGCGCGGGCTGCCGAGCGGGGTGCTCTCGAAGGCCTGGAAGTGCTCGAGGCACGGCTCGGCGGCATGACCGAGGCGCTCGCCATGCGCGAACGGAGCTCGATACAGGCGGAACGAGAGATGGAGACCCTCGAAGAGCGACGGTCTGCCCTCATCGAGCAGTCCGGCGAACGTGAGGACCGTATCGAGCGGCTCCGATCTCGCCTACGAGATCTGGAGGGCGAGGAGGCCGAACGCCAGCGGGCATGGCAGGAGATGGCTGACCGCCGTCATGAGGTGGAATCGAGACGGGAGTCTGCCGCGCAGGCAAGGAGGGAGGCGGCAGAAGGGCTGGCGACCGTCCTCGAGCGCCACAGGCTGCTGCAGGACCGCCTCCGGACGGTCACTCGAGAACTCGACTCGGCTACCGACCGTCCGATCGACCCTGAGGCGATCGCGACCCTGTCGGGTATCGAAGAGCACTGCGTCGCGGCGCTCGACGCGGTCAGGGGGAAGCTCGGTGCGCTTAGGGAACGCCAGCGGATGCTGCGAGCCGAGGCCGGCGAAACCGGTGCAAGGCTCACGGCGGCGCGTACCCGGCTGGAGGAACTCAGGAACGGTATCGAGGTTGCGCGTGAGCAGGCATCGGGTACGGCGATCGAGCGGGCAGAACTGAACGTTCGACGCGAGTCCATAGCCGAGGGACTTCGCAGGGACGCAGACGCATCCGAAGGGGAGGCGCTGGCAGCCGAATCGCCGGACCTGGAGGGGGATCTCCACGATGCGCTCGAGAGCCGTGAAGCAGAGCTGCGACGGCTCGGCCCGGTCAACCCGCTTGCCGCACAGGAGTACCACGAGCTGAAGGAGCGACACGACTTCCTCTCCACCCAACTCGAGGACCTGGAGTCATCCCGATCGGACCTTCGGAAGGTGATCAGCGCGTTGGACGACCGGATCGCGCAAGAGTTCCTCGCTGCCTTTCATGAGATCGCCGCGCACTACGAGGAGTACTTCGGTTTGTTGTTCCCCGGCGGTCGCGGACGGCTGCGGCTGGTCGACGAGAACGACCCGTTGACGACCGGTGTCGAAGTCGAGGCGATGCCACTCGGCAAGAAGGTCGGCAAACTGAGTCTTCTCTCGGGCGGAGAACGGTCGCTCGCGGCGCTTGCGTTCCTCTTCGCCGTGTTCCGGGCACGGCCGGGACCCTTCTACATTCTCGACGAGGTGGAGGCGGCCCTGGACGACGCCAACCTTCGGCGCTTCCTGCGGCTGGTGTCCCGCTTCAGGGAACGGGCCCAGCTCCTCATCGTGACACACCAGCAGCAAACCATGGAGATCGCCGACATCCTCTACGGCGTCACCCTGGAACCAGGAGGTTCATCGCAGGTGCTGTCCAAGCGGGTCAGCGAGCGGCTCACGGTATGACCACCTTCCAGCTGATCCTGATCGCGGGGATCGCGATCATCATCGTGGCCGGAGTGCTAATCGTGCTCACTCGCCGGTCGACGTCGCCGACCTCCGCACGCGAGGCTCGCCCAGGGGGACCCGCCTATCTCGACAAGACCAGATCGGCATTCGGCGGTCGGCTACGGCGGCTGTTCGGAGTTGCGGCATCCACGTCCGAGTTCTGGGAGGGCCTCGAGGAGGCCCTCCTCGCCGCCGACGTCGGTGTCGTGGCAACCGACGAGATCGTTCAACGTGTCAAAGGACGGCATCCGGAGGGACCCGAGGAGGCGCGTCGCGCGCTTCGAGAGGAGCTGCTCTCGGAGTTCGGTCAGCGCCCCCGCGACCTTTGCCTGGCGGGGGTGCCTTCGGCGATCGTGGTGGTAGGAGTCAACGGCACCGGCAAGACCACGACGATCGCCAAACTCGCAGCTCTCTTCGCACGTCAGGGCAAGACGGTGATCCTCGGTGCCGCCGACACGTTTCGCGCCGGTGCCGACGTTCAACTGAAGACTTGGGCGGAGCGTGTCGGTGCCGACATCGTCTCCGGTCAAGAGGGCTCGGATCCGGCGTCGGTCGCCTTCGACACCTACGAGGCGGCGAAGGCACGTGGGCATGACGTCGCCATCATCGACACCGCCGGCCGCCTCCACTCGAAACACAACCTCATGCAGGAACTCGGCAAGGTCGTTCGAGTGCTCGCGAGGACGGCAGGTGAGGTGGGGGAGATCCTGCTCGTGATCGACGCGACCAACGGGCAGAACGCCGTCTCGCAAGCGCGCGTGTTCACCGAGCAGGTGGGTGTTACCGGTGTGGTGCTCACAAAACTCGATGGCACCGCGCGCGGTGGGGTGGTCGTCGCCGTCGAACGCGAGCTGGACATCCCTGTGAAACTGATCGGCATCGGAGAAAGCGTCGGTGATCTCATACCGTTTGTACCATCGGCGTTCGTCGACGCTTTGCTGGAGGACGCGTGACACCCAAAGAACTCCTCGACGCGGCGAGGACCGCTGCCGAGAACGCCTACGCTCCCTACTCGGGGTTCCGGGTGGGCGCCGTCATCGTTGCCGCCGATGGGACCATGTACCCCGGGGTCAACTGGGAGAGCGCCGCGTATCCGTCGGGAGTGTGCGCCGAGGCCAGCGCCATCTCGGCGGCGGTGACCGCCGGGAGAACCGAATTGATCACCGTTGCCGTCGCATGCATCGATGCAGCGGCGGATGAGGAATCGTTCCCGTGTGGACAGTGCCGACAGCGGCTCCACGAGTTCGGGGTTCACGAGGTCATCGTCGCCAAGCCCGATGGGACCGCGGGTACGTATGCCCTCTCCGAGCTGCTTCCGCACGGTTTCAGGCTCCAGGCCGACAGCTGACAGCGGACAGCGAACGGCCGACGGCCGGCGGCTCAGGTTGCCGGGTACCAGGCGATGGCGGGTAGATCAACGGAGCATGACCCGCCTCGGGGTCCAAGACGGAGCACCCCGTCGTGCTCGGTCCAGCGAAACGACCGCGCACAGCTGTCGACCGTGATGGTGATGATCCCTTGGGACAGGGTGTACCCGCCCGACACGGTGGTCCGCCCCGTCGGCGACTCGACGATGAGTTCGCCGCCGAACACGAGCATGCGGTCGCCGCTCGCGGAGAAGTAGATGCCTTCGGGTGCTGGGAGCGTTCTCCACGACAGCGCCTCCAGATAGCGCGCCCTGACCGAGCCGAACGCACACGTGTCATCGATCTCCTGGAGCGCGAAGGCTCCGTCGGTGTCCTCGACCTCGTACACGCCCCGGGTGGTCGGGCACCAGGCGTCGTTGAGGAGCGTCAGGATCCCATTGTCGAGGGCGTAGTTCCCGACGGCGACGTAGCCGGCGCCCCAGTGGTAGGCCCGGTACGCACCACGGTCGAAGCCGATGACCTCGGGCCCCGGGGTCAGCCGGTAGGGAGGGCACCTGACGCACGGTGCATCTCCGCCGAGGAGTTCCGAGGGAACAACTCGCGCGTAGGTCCCGTCGATTGGCGTCGCCGTCGGGGTCACCGACTCCGTGAATGGGTAGGGGTCGTGTCGGAACGCGGACCCTTCCGTGCCCGCGGAACACGCGACAACCAGAGCGGCGAGTATCGTCGGGGCGAACCACCGGGCTGCCATGCAAACAGCGTATTCCTGCTGACGCCTGTCCGCTGTTTGCTACTTCCTAGCTTCGAGCGCCTCGATCAGCTTCGGGAGGACCTTGTTGACATCACCGACGATGCCGAGGTCGGACAGCGCGAAGATCGGCGCCTCCTCGTCCTTGTTGATCGCGATGATGACCTTCGCGTCTTTCATCCCGACGACGTGCTGCATGGCGCCCGAGATCCCACAGGCGATGTAGACGTCCGGCTTGACCGTCTTGCCGGTCTGGCCGACCTGGGAGGAGTACGGAACCCAGCCGGCGTCGACGACTGCACGCGTCGCTCCTTGCGCGGCACCGAGCAGCTCTGCGAGGCGCTGTATCAGCGATAGGTTCTCTGCGGAGCCCATGCCACGCCCTGCCGCCACGACGATGGAGGCATCCTCGAGTTGGGGTCCTTCCCGTTCCTCGACATGACTCCCTGTCACTAGTGCGGCGCCGGCATGGCCGACGTCCGGGAGAGCGACGGTCTCGACCGTAGGTGTCGTTTGGCCTCCTGGCTCTGCCGGGAACGACTTCGGTCGGAGCACGACCAGATATGGCGTTCTACCTGCGAACGCAGTCTCGACGATCTGGCCGCCACCGAAGATCTCATTGACAACGGTCACCGACTCGCCGTCGACGAGGACGTCGACGCCATTGGAGATCACCGGAAGGCCCATCCGGGCACTCAGCCGACCAGCCACATCCCTGTCGGTTGGTGTCGAGCCGAACATGATCACATCGGGATCGTATGTCCCAGAGAGTGCGGCAAGTGCGGCCGCCGCTGCAGCAGACGGCAGGTGGTCGTCCGTCGGGATGTGGTAGATCGTCGTGGCGCCGTAGCTGCCGAGTTGGGCAAACGCCTCGTCGGATCCCTTGCCGAGATAGGTGACGGCCGGCGCGTCGGTCAGGGTGCGCGCTTTTGTGAGCAACTCCAGCCCGATCGGATCCGGTTCGCCCTGCGATTCCTCGATGAAAACCCAGACCTTCATCTAGATCACCTTCGCTTGCTCGAGGGCCTGGACGATTCGCTGATACGCCTGACCATCGTCCTCGATGACTTCGCCGGAAACGCGCTCGGGAGCCGACCGCACTTCGACGATCCTCTGCGTCAAGGTGGGTGAGACGCCGAGATCTCCGAGACCGATCACGTCGATGGACTTCTTCTTTGCCTCCATGATGCCCTTGAAGGTCGGGTATCGAGGTTCGACGACGCCCGACGTGACCGTCACAAGCACCGGCGTGGGGGACTCGACGACGTCGTAGCCGTAGCCGGTCTGCCGCTGGATGCGGATCGTGCCGTCTTCCTGTTCGAGGTGCTTGGCAAACGTCAGCGACGGAACTCCGAGAAGTTCGGCGAGCTGTTGGGGGAGTACGCCGGCGGAACCATCGGTCGACTCGGTGCCGGCGATCACGAGGTCGAACTCCTCACGCTTGATTGCGGCCGCGAGCACCTGGGCTGTTGTCCACGAGTCGGCACCCCGCAGAGCCGGGTCCTCGATCACGATTGCCTTGGCGGCGCCCATCGCGAGCGCTTGGCGGATACCTTGCAGAGTGCCTGCGGGCCCCATCGATACCAGCGTCACGGACCCATCCGTCTGCTCGGCCACCTGGAGCCCCATTTCGACGCCATATCGGTCGGTGTCGTCGAGGATCTGGTCGGTCGGGCGCTCGAGGAAGTGGGTCTCGGCATCCAGCTGGTAGGGCGCCGCCGGGTCTGGAATCTGTTTCGTGCAGACCACGACGTTCATCAGAAGTCCACTCCTCTCTTGCTCGTGTTCGCGAATGCTAGCAATCGGTTGGTCAGCCGAGTACAGGCAGCAGATGGTCCAGGAGCCTCGTGAATTGGTCCCTCGCCATCGACGCCGTCTCCTGGACCTCCTCGTGGGCCAACGGTGTGGGGGAGATGCCGGCAGCCAGGTTCGTGACCAGAGAGATGCCCAGAACGGCTGCCCTCATGTGACGCGCAGCGATAGCTTCCGGCACGGTGGACATGCCTACCAGGTCCCCGCCGAGGGTTGCCACCATGTGGATTTCGGCCGGTGTCTCATATGACGGTCCCGAGAGCCATGCATAGACGCCCTCACCAAGTCGGACGCCGGCTCGAGCCCCTGCTTCGCGCGCGAGGGAGCGAAGCGTCGGTGAGTACACGTTCGTCATGTCTGGGAAACGGGGGCCGAGACGCTGGTCGTTGGGGCCTGTGAGCGGGTTCCTGCCGGTGAGGTTGAGGTGATCCGAGATGAGCACGAGGTCACCCGGGTGCAGGCCGTCGGCGACGCCACCCGCCGCGTTGGTGAGCACGATGATCCTGGCGCCTGCGGTAACGGCCACGCGCACTCCGAACACGACCTCATCCAACGATCGTCCTTCGTACATGTGTGCTCTCCCGGAGAGCACGAGGATCGGCCCATTCACGTCTGCCGAGTAGAGGGTTCCGCTGTGGCCCACGACGGAGGGAACCGGCCAGCCGGGAATCTCCGCATAGGGGATCGCGATCGCGCCGTGGAGTGTCGATGCGTAATCTCCGAGCCCGGAGCCGAGGACCACCGCCAGCCGATGGGCCGGACGGCCGGTCCGTTCCGCGATCGTTGTCGCCGCAGCGCTGATGTCGTCGAACGTCATCGGATTTCCTCGAGGACAATGGGGGTTGCCCGAGGAGTCTCATCGCCGATTTCCCATGCCGTCTCTAGCAACCTCGTTGCCGCCTCGAGACGGTCGGCATCGTTCCAGGAGATCATCGCGATCGGCTCACCAGCTTCGACCACGTCGCCCACCTTTGCGAGGACGGTGATTCCGACGGCCGGGTCGATGGCATCCTCTTTCCGTTCGCGTCCAGCGCCGAGTCGCAGTGCCGCCAGGCCGATCGCGAGAGCGTCGCACTGGGAGACAATACCAGAGCGAGGCGAAGGGATATGGGTGCGGTTGGCGGGTTGCGGAAGAAGCTCCGGCTGTTCGACGACTCTTGGGTGCCCCCCTTGCGCTTCGATCACCTCGGCGAATTTCTCCAGGGCGCGGCCATCGGAGATGACCCGCTCGAGCAAGGCACGAGCGGACGTCCGGTCCTTCGTGATCCCGCCAAGCAGCAGCATCACGGTGCCGATCCTGAGGGTGATCTCGGTCAGATCATCGGGCCCCTCACCGCGAAGCACCTGGAGCGACTCGGCGATCTCAGAGGCGTTCCCGACCTCTCTTCCCAAGGGCTGATCCATCGGTGTGAGCAAAGCCACAACAGGTACCTTGTGGGCGGCTCCGAGGTCGACCATCGTTCGTGCGAGTCTTCGAGCCCTGGTGATCTCATGCATGAACGCGCCTCTACCCACCTTGACGTCGAGCACAAGACCATCCAGGTCTTCCGCCAGCTTCTTGGACATGATGGAAGAGGCGATGAGGGAGTTGGACTCGACGGTTCCCGAGGCGTCCCTGAGAGCGTAGAGTTTCCGATCCGCGGGAACCAGAGACTTCGACTGACCGGCGAAAACCAGACCGATCTTCTCGAGTTGGACGGCGAACCTCCTCGGATCGAAAGCCGTGGTGAATCCAGGGATCGATTCGAGTTTGTCGAGGGTGCCGCCGGTGTGGCCGAGGCCGCGACCGCTGATCATCGGGACCCTGACTCCCGCCGCTGCGACCATAGGAACCAGCGGTATCGACACCTTGTCGCCTACACCGCCGGTCGAGTGCTTGTCGATCTTGACGCCGGAGACGCCGCTGAGATCTAGTACTTCGCCAGAGTGAAGCATCGCTTCCGTCCACGCCGTGAGCTCCCCGGTGGTCATTCCGTTGAAGTAGATGGCCATCGCCATCGCCGCCATCTGGTAGTCGGTGACGAATCCATCCGTGTATCGACTGATGAGCCAGCCAATCTCCTCGGCAGAGAGTCCGCCCCCGTCGCGCTTCCTCTCAATCAGTGTTATCGCATCCATCCCTACTCCTGTCGAATGACTCGACCATTCCGCACCGTGACGCCTTCCGCCGTCAGCCTGCGGGTCTGCTCCTTCTCGCATCCCGGGACGAGGTGGCCTTGTGACGACACGACTCGCCACCACGGGACACCTGAGGAGGTGCGGAGGATGTTGCCGACCGCCCTCGCGGCGCCGGGGTGGCCGGCTTGCGCGGCGATCTCGCCGTAGGCCACGACCTCGCCGGGTTCCAGTCTCGCGATCGCCGCGACCACGTCGTCTTGAAAGGCGGACATCAGAGCGTCCCGAAGAGGCGATCGCCCATGTCGCCGAGGCCGGGCTGGATGAAGTAGTTGGCGCTCAGGTCGCGATCGAGGGAAGCTGCGACGATTCTCACGTCAGGGTGATCCCGCTCCATGCGCTCGACCCCGGCGGGGGCCGTGACCACGCACAGCGCCGTGATGTCCCGTGCGCCGTGCTCCTTGACCTTGCCGACGGCCCACGAGAGGGAACCGCCCGTTGCAAGCATGGGTTCGAGGATGAGGACCTTGGTGTTCGCCAGATCGGGGAACTTCGTGTAGTACTCGTGCGGTTCGGCGGTGTCCTCGTCTCGCTGCACGCCCGCGTATCCGACCCGCACGGCCGGCAAGAGATCGAGGACGGCGTCGAGGAGGCCGAGGCCGGCTCGAAGGACGGCGACGGCGACGATGCTGCGGTCGAGGCGAACTCCCATCGCTTCTTCGAGGGGTGTCTCGACGCGGATCTGACGGATCGGGATGTCGACGGTGGCTTCGATCAGAAGGGTGTACGCCAGGCGGCGAGTGGTCTGCCTGAACTGCTCTGTCGAGGTGCTGCGATCGCGAAGGACGGTGAGGTAGTGCTGGGTGAGAGGGTGGTCGACGATGGTCAGGCTCACTGGGTTCCTTCCGACGTCACGAAGGGTACTCGCTC
>Ga0315556_1000818_pt1 | contig 19416 bp, 19 predicted proteins | sample SalMarSW160310MG_FD_202112 | JGI IMG/M metagenome (GOLD analysis project Ga0315556, IMG submission 202112) | Salt marsh sediment microbial communities from the Plum Island Ecosystem LTER, Massachusetts, United States - Salt Marsh Sediment SW1603-10 ...
TCCCAGGCGGTGACCCGTGATACCTGAATATTGGTGCTCTCGATCATGGACTGGAGGGTTGTGGCAATATAGTGAGCGATGTTCTCCGAAGATGGCGGGTAGTTATCGTTGAAGTCATCGAGCTCATTTAAAAATTTGTGATCCAGCTTTGCCTTAATTACCGAGACATGCTGCTTTAATTCTCCGAAGTCAATCAATACCCCGGCTTTATTGAGGTCTTTTCCGGCCACGCAGATTTCGATTTTCCAGTTGTGCCCGTGAAGATTTTCACATTTTTTGGAAACCATTTTGAGCTGATGGGCGGCCGCGAAATGGGTCACTACTTTTAATTCATACATTGTCCGCCACTCTCCTTTAGTAAGACACTAGTTTGATGCTTTATCCAGGCCGCTCTTCAGAATATGTTTTAACTTGTTCGGGAACTTGTTTGATTCGATTTGAGCAAACTCTTTGAGGAGTGCCTCCTGTTTTTTATTCAAATGGGTGGGTGTTTTCATTAGAACCTGAATGACTTCGTCTCCCCGTTTGCCGCTTCTCAAAGAAGGAATTCCTTCGCCGCGAAAGCGAAAAAGATCACCCGGCTGGGTTCCTTTTGGAATCTTTAGCTGTTTTTTGCCGTTCAGGGTGGGCACTGCTATGGTATCTCCCAACGCAGCCTGCACGAAAGAGATGTTTATCTGACAGATAATGTTCGTATTGTCACGCTCAAAGAACTCATGAGATTCGACATGAATAAAAACATAGAGATCGCCCGGCGTGCCGCCGTATATACCAGCCTCTCCTTCTCCGGAGAGTCTGAGTCTGGATCCGTTGTCAACGCCGGCAGGAATTTTAACCGTCACCTTTTTATTGACCTTGATCTGACCGATGCCTCTGCAGCTCTTACACGGATCCGGAATGATTTGGCCGGTGCCGCCACATTGGTAGCACGTTGTTCTAACGGTAAAAAATCCCTGGCTCCTGGAAACCTGGCCGGAACCGTTGCACTGCCTACAGGTATCCGGATGGGTTCCCGGTTCACATTTTGTCCCTTGGCAGGAAGAACAAATCTCCAATTTTTCCAAATCTATTTTCGTTTCCGTCCCAAAAGCGGCTTCCATAAAACTGAGCGTCAGATCGAAGCGAAGATCGGCGCCTCTTTGAGTTCTGCTTCTGGAGCGCCGTCCGCTGCTGAACCCAAAAAACTCTTCAAAAATTCCGCCAAAACTCGAAAAAATATCCTCAAATCCGCTGAATCCTGAAAAACCGGATCCTTCAAGACCTTGGTGACCGAACTGATCATAGATGTTTCTCTTTTGGGGATCCCGAAGAACTTCATACGCCTCGGAAGCTTCTTTAAAGTTTTCTTCTGCTTCTTTATCGCCTGGATTTCGGTCCGGGTGGTATTTTAAGGCCAGCTTTCGGTAGTTGGCTTTCAGTTCGCTTTCATTGGCGTTTCGCCCGACGCCTAAAATCTCGTAGTAGTCTCTTTTGGTTGTCATTTATTTGCCTGATGATCGACCGGATCTGATTTTATTTATGCTATAAAATATGCATAAAGGTAGAGATAACTTAATACAGAAACCCTCATTGTCAATGAAAACATGCTTTAAAAATGAATAAATATAGGGATATGCATATCCATGTAAATACTGTAAGACCTATCCCAGAAATGATCGCCGGAGTACGGTGTCTCTTCGCCATCTTTTGTCGTCTCGATAGGGGAATTCGAGGTTGTAGTGAAGCCCGCGGCTTTCTTTACGATGTCTTGCGCATTTGATAATCAGTTCCGCCACCATCGCGATATTCCTAAGCTCGATAAGATCCGCCGAGACCTTGAAGTCCCAGTAATAGTCCCTTATCTCTTGTTGGATGATTTCAATGCGTCGTTTTGCTCTTTCCAGACGCTTGTTCGATCGAACGATGCCGACATAGTTCCACATGAATCGCCGAATCTCATCCCAATTTTGAGAAACCATGATGACTTCGTCGCTGTCCGTGGTGCCGACCTCATCCCAGGCCGGCGGGTCCGGCATAAGGTTAAAATCCAGCGTTTCAATATCCTTGACAGCCTGTTGGGCAGCAACATGGGAGTAAACCAGTGCTTCGATCAAGGAATTGCTTGCCAGTCTGTTGGCACCGTGCAATCCGGTACAGGCGGTTTCACCGACGGCATAAAGCCGTTGTAAATCCGTTTTACCGTGCATATCGGTGGCAGCTCCCCCGCACATATAATGTGCCGCCGGAACGATCGGCAGCGGTTCCTTTGTCATATCAAAACCAAAGTTGAAGCATTTTTCATATAAATTGGGGAAACGTTCCTTGATGAAACCGGAATTTTTATGAGAAATGTCAAGAAATACGGAATCTGTTCCGCTTTTTTTGAGTTCCGTATCAATGGCGCGGGCAACAACATCGCGGCATGCGAGATCCTTTTGAGCGTCATATTTTTCCATAAACGGGTTTCCCCAAGCATCCAGAAGTATTGCGCCTTCTCCCCTTAGCGCTTCAGAAATCAAAAAGTTTTTGGCTTCAGGATGATACAGACATGTTGGATGAAACTGAACAAATTCAAGGTTGGCCACTGTGGCCCCGGCACGATACGCCATGGCAATCCCGTCACCTGTCGCGATATCCGGATTGCTGGTATAAAGATAAACCTTTCCGGCGCCGCCGGTGGCAAGCAACGTGATTTTGGCGCAGAATGTCTTAACCCGGCTGGTTTTTCGATCCAGAACATATGCGCCGCAGCAGTAGTCTTCATGGGTCGTAGTGATCCGGCCTCTTGTCATACGGGTTGAAATGGTAATGAGGTCTATGGCGATGTGGTTTTCAAACAATTGGATTCGGGGGTTATTTTTTACATGCTCGACCAGGACGCTTTCGACTTCTTTTCCGGTCATGTCATGGGCATGGACAATCCGCTTTTGAGAATGACCGCCTTCTCGTCCCAGGTCCAAATCCGGTTCAATTCCGGATGATTCGGCACCTGACGATCCGCTGCTTTTGAGATTGAAATGTACCCCCAGATCAATCAGTTCACGAATCCTGTCGGGACCGTTTTTGACGACCATTTCAACAACATCCCGGTTACAGAGGCCGTCTCCGGAAGCCAGTGTATCCTGAATATGAAAATCAAATGAATCCGGTTTGCCGAACACCGAGGCGATGCCGCCTTGGGCTTGGAAGGTGTTGCTGTCCCTGATCTCTTTTTTGGTGACCAGTGCCACATCGCCGAACTTTGCCGTTTTTAGGGCAAAGGTAAGACCGGCAATACCGCTGCCGATAATCAGAAAATCAGTTTTAATCGATGTCATGACGTCACTTTGTGTTTAAAAACTTTGGACAAGGATAGGCGATAAAGAATGACTTTTAAAATAAAAAGAGATGTGTTATCAATAAAAAAAAATAAAAAAAGCCATGCGAAAAATATTTCATAGTGTTGCATCAAAGGCTGCCTTGGTGTTTTCGAGTGATGGACTCGGTTTAACCAAAAATAAGCGATGGGTAAAATTTTATGATTGCTTACGATTTGCAATGCGTCAACGGCCATTCGTTCGAAGGGTGGTTTGAAGACCGAAGAGCATATGAAGCGCAGAAAAAAAAGGCGCTCATTGCTTGTCCGGTTTGTAACAGTACTTCCATTGCCCGGGTGCCTTCGACCTTTGCCATAAAATCATCCAATCCTTATAAACAATTTTCCGATCAACAGACGGATCTTGGGGAGATTAGTCATAAGATCGTCGACTTTGTTGAAAAAAACTTTGATGATGTCGGCGCTGATTTTGCCAAGGAAGCATTGAAAATGCATTATGGCGTTACCGAAGCCAGAAACATCAGAGGCGTCAGTACCAAGGAAGAAGAAAAGACATTAAAAGAAGAAGGCGTCCAATTTTTTAAAGTCCCCGTGCCGGAAGTGCCGGATACCGATGCCTGATTCGGATATTTCATGAAACATTCGAATAAACCTGAGCCCCCCATGCGCGAAGGTTCTGTAATATAAATGCGACGATTTTCCGATGCATGTCCTGTGCTCTGCCTTCCACCAACTCCGGCGCTCCGAATTTAATATAAAGTGTTTTGGTGGGATCGACCGGCCCCATATCTTTAATGATTTTTCCATTCCCCTGAAAATCTGTTTTTAAAGCCACCGGCACCACCGGCACTCCGGCCCGCTGGGCCAGCTTAACGCCCAATGAATTGAATGACGTTTCATTGAATGTGGCGCTTCGGGTAGCCTGAGGAAATATCATAATGGAACAGCCGCCGGCGATGAGCGCCGATCCCTGGTTTATCACTGTCTTCAAATCCTGCCTGGGGTTTTCCCGCGTGACGGCAATGGGATGTATGGCCCTGATGACGGTCCCGAGAAACGGATATCTGAGCAATCCATTTTTAACCACAAAGGTGACTTTACCGAATGCCAGAAGTATGCAGGGAAGAATCAGCGTGTCGAGAAGGCTCATGTGATTGGCGACATAAACCACCGGCCCCTGGTAACTGCTCAGTGATTTTAAGCCGGATATGTGAAACTTTCCGCCTGCCGATTCTACAATTTTAAGGATGTCGAGGGATCCTTTTGCCCATGTTTTGCCTTCATAAGGCTTTTTCCGGGCAATAAGACTTTCAACCAGGATGATATTAAAAAGCCTGAGATAATAAATCAGTGTTACCCATCCGTGGAACCTTTTTACCGAAAAACGGCGTTTTCGGGGACTTTGGTAAGAGAACTCGGATTTGAGAAGATGCCAGAAAAGATCTATCGTCATTAGATTGTCTGAAACTATTAAGATTTATGGGAAACCCAAAGGCTATTTTCGTTAAATCGGGAATAGATGCGATTTAATCGGTTTTTTTGCTTTTTCACGCAGTCGGATATGGATTTCAAATTTTCCCCGGGAAATGGCGGTTTTTGGGCAATTTCAAGACAGAAGTCAAGCCCCTGTTCAAGATTGTTGATAAACTGGGTCATCGTATCGATCTCTTTATTTGCGTGAGAATTCTCCAACATTTGCTTTTCAAAATAGTCTACGTACATTTCGATTTCTTTGGCGAACATATGGGGCCGTTCCGGCGGTACCAGGGATGGACCTCTTCCATAAATATGATCCGTCATCTCTTTGAGCGTGTAGAATCTGTTGAACCATTCAATATTGGGGCCGGGACATATGGACTGGGGCGAATTCTTTTCATCGGCAATTCCCAGGGCAATGAGCGCCCCGTTTCCCAGATGATCGCAGATGCAGCTTTTTGCGACGACTTTCTCAAAAAGTTTTTCTTTTTTTTCTGTTGGAATCGTCATCTTTTCAATTTCTTTGAGTTTCAAGGATTGATATTGCCGTGATGCCAAACAGATGGGCTTTTCGGTAAATTCGGTGTTGGATACCAGTAACTGTTTAAAGCATGGAGAACCGGGCCGGCCTTCCATGACTTTTTTTCGGGTCCATAATTCGGATCCGGTTCCGCGAACGTTGTTAAAAGGGATGCTCAACGGCGATACATCGCTCAGATAAAGCTCATTGGTACTTGCTTTTCGCAAGAGTTCACGTGTGGAATCATCCACGCAGGTGACTTCGGGGACCAGCAAAAACGGAGACGCCCATCCTGTTGAATCCATGCCGAAATCTTTCGTGAGCCTCAAAACTTCACCATGGTTGCCGATGCCGCCTTGTACGGTAATCAGCGGCTGAGTGTTCATTGCGGATTCGGGGTACTTCCATCCCATTTTTTTATAATATTTCAGAATCAGCGGTTTAAATTCCGCTGCCAGGCTTTTGCGGTTTTCCTTAAATTCACTCAAAAGGGTCGGCAGTAAAATGCCGTTGGAGGGGAAAGCGTGACCGCCGCAATTTAGCCCGGATTCGATACGGAACTCAAAAACTTCGAGCCCTTTTTGGGCTAAAAATTTGCCTTGAATTAACGCGGATCTAAAATCACTGACTTTGAGAATGATTCGTTTTTTAATCCAGCCCAGTTTGTCTCTGTAAAAGTCACGGAACCTGGCCATATAACTGTACAAATGCCGATTGAATCCTGCCGAGAATACAATTGAAGATTGCAGGCAACTGTTGGCATATCCTCTGAGACCTGCTTTGGCATCCGTAAATTCCACGCCAAGGGGATCGCCGTTTTTAGAATAATGAACCCGATCTAAATTAACCATGATGTTGACATCGATGGATCCGGGTTTCATGCGGTTTGTCAGATCTTTTTCAAGGGCCTTTCTTTTGCTGCCGGATGCCATTTTAAGCAGATCGTTATATTTTTGTTTCAACGGCGAACTTTCCGGCAGCAGTTCAAAATATTTTTGTTTGTTGTTGTTTTCAAAAAAGGGCTGCGCTTTTAGTTCCGCCATTTTTTTTTGAACAATCTCATGAACCGTATCGAGATATGCCGAAACTCGTTTTGCACGGCCGTCTGTTTCGTTATTGGGTATCTTGTGGTAGGCAAGACCAAATTTTTCGGCGTAGTATTTTCGGATTGTTTCAAGAAGGAAATCGTCGACAAGGGATATAACCGACGAGATGCCCAAGGGTGCGACCCGAATCGGGGTGTCTACGGAATGTCCTATCCCCATGACGGGAATGTGAAAACTGTGAAGGGTATCTATCATTAGTAATTTCCAATCGCTTACCAGCGCATCAGCATTGCACCGTAAGTCAGGCCTGCGCCAAAAGCGTCCAAAAGAATCGTCTGGCCGCTTTTAATTCTACCGTTTCTATTGGCTTCGTCCAGCATCGTGGGGATTGTTGCCGATGATGTATTACCGTATCGATCGACATTCACGAGAACTTTTTCCATGGGCAGTTTGAGACGGTTGGCGACGGCTTCAATGATTCGACGATTGGCCTGGTGCGGAACAAACCAATCGAGATCATCGATGGTCATCTGGTTTTTCTTCAATATACTCAGGGCAAATTCGCCCAATGTTTTTACGGCAATTTTAAAAAGTTCCTTTCCTTTCATCTTTATTTTATTAAGTTTCCGGGCATATATCTCCGGTGTCAATTCCATGCTGGAACCGCCGGCAGGGATATGAAGAAGATCCCACAAATGTCCGTCCGAGCGAAGGCAGCTGTCTATAATTCGACGGCTGGAACTTGAAGGGACCTGCTCGACGACTACCGCTCCAGCACCATCTCCGAATAAAATGCAAGAATTGCGGTCCTCCCAGTCGATAATGGGATTCAGAACTTCAGCGCCCACAACCAGGGCTGTTTTCACCTGGCCGGTTTGTATAAACGTTCCAGCCGTTGACAGTCCATAGATGAATCCGGAACACGCGGCATTAATATCCATGCCCCAGGCGTTTTCGGCGTTAATCTTATGTTGAAGCCAGCATGCAGAGGATGGCAGCGGCGTGTCTGGAGAGCAAGTGGCGTAAATAATCTGGTTGATATCATCCGCCGACTTTCCTGCCATTTCCAGGGCATTTTGCGCCGCTGACAAACCCAGCGAAGAATTGAATTCCTCGGGGTTGCCGGCATCTGAAATCCGCCGTTCACAAATTCCGGTTCTTTCCCGGATCCATTGATCGCTGGTGCTAACACCCAACTCGGCCAGTTTCTGAACGATGTCGTCGTTGGTGACGCGATTTTTGGGGAAGGCTGATCCTGTCCCGGTAATTCTTGCTGCAAAATTCATATCACTTGAGATACGATTTAAGAATCAATGTTGCATTGGTGCCGCCGAAACCAAAGGAATTGGTCATCGCCGTCTTAACCTCCATTTTTCTCGCCGTGTTCGGCACATAATCGAGATCGCATTCTTTGTCCGGATGATCAAGATTGATCGTCGGCGGGACGATTCCCTTTGAAATGGTCAACGCCGTGAAAACGGTTTCGATACCGCCTGCCCCGCCCAGCAAGTGGCCTGTCATGGATTTGGTGGAGCTCACGGCGATGGAAAATGCTTTTTCTTTGAAGACCGACTTGATGGCCTGGGTTTCATAGACATCATTAAGCTGTGTCGATGTACCGTGGGCATTAATGTAATCGATTTCATCGATGGTCATTTGGGCATCCTTAAGGGCCGCGGCCATGCATCGGCCGGCGCCTTCTCCTTCCGGAGCCGGCGCAGCCATATGAAATCCGTCTCCGCTCATGCCGTACCCGCATATTTCCGCATAAATGCGAGCGCCTCTTTCCATCGCGGCATCGAGCGTCTCCAGAACCAGAATGCCGCTGCCCTCTCCCACGACAAAGCCGTCGCGATCGCGATCAAACGGCCGGGATGCTCTTTCAGGGTCATCGTTCCGAGTGGACAGCGCTTTCATGGCATTAAAACCGGCAATGCATGTCGGCGTGATGACCGATTCCACGCCGCCGGTAATCATGGCATCCGCCGCGCCTCTCTTGATGATTTTGTATGCATCGCCGATGGCGTGAGTTCCCGAAGCGCAGGCGGTGGCTATTGAAGAGTTGGGTCCTTTGGCGCCCAGATAAATTGAAATCATGCCGGGCGCCATATTCCCGATGATCATCGGGATAAAAAACGGCGTTACCCGCTGGGGTCCTTTTGTTTGCAAAACGACGGTGGTTTGTTCCAGTAGATGGAGCCCGCCGAGACCGCATCCTGTCAGAACACCGACCCTGGTTTCGTTGGCTTTGTCTATGGCCAAACCGGAATCTTCAAGTGCCATTCGGGATGCTGCAACGGCATAGGCAATAAATTCCTGGGTGCGTTTGGCCTCCTTTTTGAGAAGAAAATCTTCAGGATGAAAATTCTTTACTTCTCCGGCAATCCGGGTATCGAAGCCGCAGGCATCGAACCGCGTAATTTCAGATATCCCTGATTGTCCTTTGCACAATGCCGTCCAAGTCTCATCCACTCCGATACCCAAAGGCGTTACAAGTCCTAAACCCGTAATGACAACCCGTCTGCTCAATGGGCCTCCTTAACAACCGGCAAATAGCGGCCGGTTGTATAAAGCGCTTAATCCGTTTCGGATGACGATATTAATGTTTGGCAACGAAATCGAAAACATCTTTAACCGTTACCAGTTTTTCTGCTTCCTCGTCCGGAATATCGATATCGAATTCTTCTTCCATGGACATGATCAACTCGACAAGGTCCAGGGAATCCGCACCCAGATCATCCACAAACGATGCCTCCGGTACGATTTCCTCAATATCAACACTCAATTTTTCCGCAATGATTTTTTTTACTTTATCCTCTATGGACATTCAGATACCTCCTTTTTAAATGTACATGCCACCACTGACATGAATGACCTGACCGGTGATGTATGAGGCGCCTTCGGAAGCCAAAAATTGAGCCACGGATGCAACATCTTTGGGATATCCCGCCCGTTTGAGCGGAATTTGGTCCAGCATGGCGTTTCTGGCTTTATCCGACATTGACGCAGTCATATCTGTTTCTATAAAACCCGGGGCTATCGCATTAACGGTAATACCCCGGGAAGCAAGCTCTTTGGCAGCTGTTTTTGTGAGTCCGATCACACCGGCCTTTGACGCCGAATAATTGGCCTGACCCACATTGCCCGTGACACCCACTACCGAGGAAATATTGATGATACGGCCGGAACGTTGCTGCATCATGAGTTTGGCAACGATTTTGGTGCAAATAAATACACCTTTTAAGTTTACGTTTAAGACCGCATCCCAATCCTGTTCTTTCATGCGGACTAACAGCCCGTCTTTGGTAATGCCGGCATTATTGACCAGGATATCGATTCGACCGGTTTTATCGATGATCTCATTGAAAAAAGTTGAAACCTCATTTTCGTTGACAATGTTAACACTTTTGCTTGCTGCAAAACCTTGTTTATTGGCAACCCGTTTTTCGGTTTCGGCAGCAGCGGCAGCTTCAGCGTCCGGATCACTCGGGGAAAAATAATTAAAATAGATACTGGTGCCCGGCGCTGCAAAGGATAAACAAATGGCCCTGCCGATACCCCTCGATCCCCCCGTAACGACGACAACACGTTCTTTTTGTTCTATCATGATTACCTCGCAAACAGTATGTCAGCAACCCGATCCATGTCATTGATTATGTTTAGACTGCTGCAAACCAGTTGGTGATAGGAATGGACGGTCATAAAATCCCGGATAGCGTTTTGGTCGAAAACCCCGGATCCCAAAAGAATTTTGAGGGCATTTCGGGAAGCCAGCTGCGCCGTCTCGTCAGCGAAAATTCGTGACATCGCGATGATTTTTTCCGCCTGTACATCCCCGGATTTAGAAAGGGAAACCGCTTTGCGCGCCAAAGCAGCGCCGACTTCAACATGCGTCATCATATCGGCCAGCAAAAACATGATGTGCTGCTGACGGGTCAATCGGTTTTCATGAACCTTCATAATGGTATCATTTAAAATTTCTGCCGACAGTCCGTAAAGCCGGCATCCGGCATTATCACCCTCGCTGTCCAGGGTTTCCATTTCCCGGCAGATGGACAGGTAAAATTCGCCCTTTGATTTTCGCGTTTCTTTCCATCGAAACGTGCTGATAATGCTTTGTTGAATTTCACTGGTGCCTTCATAGATGGTGGTGATCTTCACATCGCGTTTGATTTTTTCCACCTCAAATTCACAGATATATCCGTAGCCGCCAAGGGCCTGCATGGCGTCGTCTGCGGCATTGTTCGCAGACTCCGTAGCAAACAGCTTGGAAATGGATCCTTCGACATGAAGTTCCGATTCGCCGGAATCGAGCCGGAGTGCAATTTCATCGACATATGCTTTTGCCGCTTCGAATCTCACGGCGTGCGGTACGATCAGCTTGTGGGTGTAACCCTGCTTTGCCGACAACGGGGATCCGAATTGTATCCGTTCTTTGGCATAGCCGATGGCGATTTCCAATGCCGCCTCTCCGGCGCCCAATGCCATGGCGGCGACCATCAAGCGGGTATATCCAAAAACCTTGTTGGCCTGTTTCATACCTTGACCGGGCACTTTGCCCACAAGATTTTCAGCCGGTACAAACACATCCGTAAAAGACAGCGGGGATGTGTTGGAAGCCCGGATGCCGTGTTTTTCTTCGCCCTTTCCCTGGACAAATCCCGGCGTTCCCTTTTCCACCACAAAAAAGGCAGGGCCATCAGGCGTGTTGGCCAAAAGGGTGATGAAATCCGCAAACCCGCCGGTTGAGATAAATTGTTTGGTACCGTTGATGGTATATCCGGTGACATTACCGGCATCATTTTTCACCGGCTCGGCCCTGGTTTTTAAAGCTGCAAGGTTGCTTCCGGCTTCCGGCTCGGTGACGGCATATGCGACCAGGGCATTTCCTTCAGCAATGGCGCCGAGCCATTTGGTTTTCTGGTCTTCGGTGGCGCCGACAATGATCGGATCGGCGCCGAGCTGGATGGCAAAAAAAGCCGTGCCGATTCCCAGGCATATTTTGCACATTTCGAGAATAGCTTCGCAGCAGTCCCGGGAACCACCTCCCATTCCGCCATAGGCTTCGGGGATAAAAAGGAGCTGCAGGCCGATATCCGGACTTAACATTTCACGAATCATTTCTTCGGGGAATATCTCGTTTTTATCATATTCAAGGATTTTTTCACGGGTAAGAAGGCGGCTTTTCATCTGCCTGATCGTATCGATGACCATCTGTCTGAGTTCGGGATCCAGTCCTATGATAGCTGATTTTTTATCATTTGCAGATTCTGTCATATAAATAATCCTTGTTCCTATTGTGTTTCAGATACAAAGCGGCGGCTTAAATGGTGCATCCAAGCCATATATGATGTGGAAAATTTTACAAAATCGAAACGGAGATCACGGATTGGATCCAAAATCGCGACGGTGCGATACGCCTGTCGTGGTTTGAGATTTGACTTAAATTTCTTACGTCTTGAAACCAAAATTAGTAATAAATTTCCACAACTACCTGAAATTAGATTAAATGTATATAATCCCAATGACTAAGCTCACGGTTGCGGTTCTAGTAATTTAAACAAAAGTGATTGTCAAGGGTTTTTCAAAGGGTTTTTGTATCAATTGAGATCCATCAGTTTTATCTTGACTCATATCAGGCTTTTTTGTATTCAGGATTTTTATTCGTTGAGGGATCGTCTAACGGCAGGACGACGGGTTCTGGCCCCGTTAATCCAGGTTCGAATCCTGGTCCCTCAGCCATGAACTCCCAAGGGGTTGTGACCATGATTCACAACCCCTTTTTTTATTCGAAGTTTCCCATATTTTTTTATATCTAATCTTGAACGCCATATAACATGCATTTTATTTGGAAGCACCATTTTTAAGCCACTTTGCCACGCCGATACGCCGGAACTTTATTTTTGTAATACCAAACATTTAGCAACATATTGATTGAGAAAGGAGGTCTGCACATGAAAATCAAACCGTTAAACGATCGAATCCTTGTTGCTCGAGTGGAAGATGCCTGAATGCCACTTGAGCGGCTGTGGAAGAGGGGATTGTTGCCGGCGGCGGTGTTGTTCTGATCCGCGGTATCGGCGTTTTGGATAAGGTCGATGCCAAAGGGGAAGAAAAAAGGGGCATTGATATCCTCAAGCGGGCGCTGACCAAGCTGCTGGTGCAGATTGCCGTAAATGCCGGTTGCGAGGGTTCCGTTGTGCTCAATAAGGCACTCGAAGGAAATGATGATTTTGGATTCAACGCCGGGACGGAAACATTCGAAAACCGCTTGAAGGTCGGCGTGATCGATCCCACTAAGGTGGTGCGGTTCGCCCTTTAGAGTGCCGCTTCGTTGCCCGGTCTGATGTTGACGACGGAAGCGATGGTTGCGGAAAAGCCGGAGAGAAAGAATCGGCAGGAAATGCCGCCCGGGGGCATGGGGGAAGATATGTATTGATCGAAAGGACTCTAACAAAAAAGGCCGGCGCCATCAGAGCCGGCCTTTTTATTTTACCATAACAACCCTATCGCGCTGTGGCAGTCAGAGTTCAATTGTGCTGCGCTAAATACGAAACACGAAATTCGAAATCCGAAACGATATTTAATGACCAAAATTCCAATGCCTCAATGAATGGGCATGTCTGCCATCGCAAATATGGTGTTGTTTTTGTCATTTGAGCATTCGGATTTCGGATTTGCTTCGAATTTCGATATTCGGTTTTCGAATTTGCCAATCGTATTTGCGTAAATCATGGCCTCTGGGTTTTAGAATACAATCCCCACATACCCCACAAAACTATCCCCCGGGTTTTTATCATAACTGGTGGCATATGCAATGGTTTGCGCCTTTTCGGCGCCGAGATGCTTAGCGGCGGCAATTGCGGTGGCGGCCGCACCACTGCAGCAGGCGTTCTGATTTGTCATGGCCTCATTAATGACCGTTTCAGGATCCATGGCCAACATGGCATCGATCACCCGGCGGTCATTTTCGTTACGGGCCCATTGAACGGCCGAAGAACCTTTTCCGTGGGACACAAACTCGTAGTTGGGACCGTAATGGGTCAGATCCGTGGAACCGATGATATTGATCTGCAGTCCGAGCTGTTTCGATAGTTCCGCCACGGCTTTTCCGATTTCAAGGGAATGTTTTGTGGGTGGAACACCGATAGGGACGATTTTTGCATCTTTGAAAAAATACTTTATGAAAGGGAGCTGAAGTTCGATGGTGTTGTCCTGGGTAAAGTTGTCTGCAGTTTCAACCTGGAAAGTAAATTTTTGAGCCAGTTCTCGACTGAGTTCGGTTTCGATTTCGATGGTGCCGAAAGGGGTTTCCCATGCGCCTTCCACCATAATATATGCGGGCGATCCGCCGTGGAGATGCATCCCGAAAATCACGAAGACATCCGGGGTTGTTTTGCCCCCGAGACAGTGGATGACGCTGCATGCGATGCTGCCTGAAAAATACCATCCGGCATGGGGTACGATGCCCCCGACCAATGATTTTTTGTCAATGGTGTCTGCGGGATATTCTTTTAAAAAACCTTTAATTTCCTTTTCACACGCCGAAGCGCTTCCCGGATACCAACTGCCGGAAAACATGGATTTTCTCACCTTCATATCGCACCTCCTTTCATTTATAATTTCGCACAGGCAGATTAGGATGTCCAATATTTTTAAAGTAAACATAAATTTTGCACGAGTTGGAAAATTGCATTAAACTATAGAGCTTCTCATTAATTTTCATCCAAGATTCAGGTTTGCATTCCGATAAAACTTGACAGAATGGATATTCGATTATTATTTTTTGGACAATCTTTCAACCAGGAGGTTCTAAATGCCTATTTATGAATATCAATGCGAAAAGTGCTGTCACTGTTTTGAAATACTGGTTTTGTGCGGTGATGATGAAAAGACAAGCTGTCCCGAATGCGGTCATGTCCGGACAAAGCGGCTCATGAGTTCATCCTGCTTTATCGGGGGTTCCGGCGACACGGGGTGCAGCACTAATGCCCCGAAAGGTTTTTCATGAGCGAGCTAGTTTTTTTTTGCGGCGGTCTGCCGCAACTTCTTTCAGGCATTTTTCTTGACAGGCTCAAAAAGTGGTGTTAACAGATTTCCGACAATACAGGCACGTAGCTCAGGGGGAGAGCGCTACCTTGACACGGTAGAGGTCGTTGGTTCAAATCCAATCGTGCCTACCAGTAAAATCAAGAGGTTACGGTTCATGCCAAAACCTCTTTTTTATTTTCTGCTACCATTTTGCTGCCAGAAGTTTCAAAAATGGTATTTTCCAAATATCGATCACTTAATATTAAGTAAATCCGATGTTCAAGGAAGAATCACACAGGGCGTTGGAAAATGTCTTAATGTTTATAAATGCCGAGTTTCTTCATTCTCGAATTAAAGGTTGACCGATTCATTTTGGCATCATCGGCGGCACGGGTGATATTCCATCTGTTTTTATTCAGAAGATAAAGAACATAATCTCTTTCAAGCTCTTTCCATGAATAACGTGAGAATGCAGATTCATCGACTGAATAAACACTTTTGGTGGAGAGAACAGGTTTTTTACGTGAAAGCGATTCTCTGGTTGTAACGTGTTTGCGACGTTCTTTTTTGAAATGGTCTGGTATATCATTGATGCCCACAATATTGCTGTCAACCGCGCTGAGGATGTATTTGACAAAATTCTCGAGTTCTCGAATATTTCCATCCCAATAGTGGTTTTCAAGATGTTCCAATGTTTTTTTTGAAATTTTTTTGGTGGGAACACCGAGTCTTAGAGATTCTCTTTTGATGAAAAAATTTAGTAATAATGGTATATCTCTTTTTCGTTCCCGAAGCGGAGGAAGGTGGAGTGGAAGAACGTTGAGGCGAAAGAACAAATCTTCTCTGAAGTCTTTTTGGGCAATCGCATTCATCAAGTCCTTATTGGTGGCTGAAATGATCCTTATGTTGATTTTGCTGGTTTTGGTTTCCCCCAAGGGCTTAATTTCGCTGTTCTGGATGACTCTCAACAAGCGCATCTGGAGGCGTAAAGACATGTCTCCAATTTCATCAAGGAAGACGGTTCCGCCGTCGGCGGCCTTCAATATACCGATTTTATTCTCAATTGCGTCGGTGAATGCACCTTTTTTATGTCCGAAAAGCTCACTTTCCAACAGTGTATCCGGGATCGCACTACAGTTTTGAACAATAAACGGTTCATGTCTCCGAGAACTTAGACTGTGCAAAGCTGTTGCGATAAGATCTTTGCCTGTTCCGCTCTCTCCCGTTATCAGAACCGGAAAGTCGGTTGCGGCATAGTCTCTGACTTTTTTCATTGCATCGATAAATTGATGGCTTTGACCGATGATTTGTTGATCATCTCTCATCCCGGCAAGGACCTGCTCGAGTTCAACATTTTTTTCAACCTGTTCGGTATAGCTTATAGCGTTGCTCAAAGCTGTAGAACCTATATCGATGATACTTTTGAGAAGACCAAGATATTTTTTATCAACATTTAGTCGATTTGCATCTGTGCTGGTATCGATAAGTTGGACAACGCCGTAAACTTCGCCATTTTTCAAGATTAGAGGAAAAGCAAGAATCAGGGCACTCTTTAACTTCATGCCTTCTTCAAATTCAATGTAATGACGTGGATCTTTTCCAGCTTCTGCAACTGTCATTTCAGCGTTTTTCATCACCCAGCCGACAATACTGGGTTGTTTCACAGGTATACTGGCACCTTTGATAATATCTTTATCTGTCGGGCTTCCCAAAGATTCAACACATAAATATCGGTTGTCCCGCTGGATCCAGATAGAACCACGTTCAACATTTTGAATTCTCAAAAGCAGTCTTAAAAAACGCTTTCTCAGATTTTCCGGGTCGAGGTCTTCGAAGAGTAATTTATAAAAATCCAAATCTAAATAATCCAAAATTCAGCCCTAACCTATTTTATTGGAAGCGTTTCAAAGCCTCATTCTCATGCTCAGCAGTTGTTTTGAAACGGCTCAAAATGAAAACAGACCATGAGCCCAATACATTATTGCCCCTGGCGCTTTGATATATGGGTTTCACAAAGATCAACATGTACTCGAATATATCTTTAGCTTTAAAAACTATTTCAATAGACTCTTGACATATAGATAATATTACTAAAAATCACAAAATTAACCAAGTTACAAGAAAAATAGTCTATTTTGATTTGCTTTGAGAACTCTATTGAAAGAAAATTTCTTAAGAGCTGCCAATATTTAATCAAATTTGTCATATTTCATCAATATAATTAAAAATAGTCGTTTTCATAAAGAAACTGGTTACATGGGCATGGTTAAGCATTTATTTTATTTGATGTAATATAAGATAGTTAAAGATAAATATTACAAATTTCATATTACTGGCATAATCATTGCTCTTAATTGAGGAGTTATAATTACAGCTCTAATTCCATTGATCTCAACATAAAACATGATTCCTTTTTGAAGATATTCGTTTATTTTTAATTGATTCACGTTTGGTAAAAATATGATTTAAGGAATAAATTGCGAATTATAATGGAGAACATACTAATCGTGGCTGTTTTGATTCATTGCCATCTCCAATATTTACAAATTTTTAGCCAATTTTGACATGAAACTAATATACACGCCTCATACACCTCGGCTTAAAATCGTGGACCGCTATATAAGAGGGTTATTAAGAGATGAGTTGCCAGAAGGTCTTAAATATCATATTGCCGACCATACACTTCATCCTACCAAAGGAGTCGTTGCTTCTGCCAACAGAATTGCGATTTCTGAGAATATCTCCGAACATGATAGAGAATTGTTAATCACCGCGGCCTATTTTCATGACACGGGTTACATTAGAGAATATGAAAAAAATGAGCCGATTGCGGCACGAATGGCAGGCAGAATACTTAAATTGATCGGTTATAAGCCAAACGAAGTTGTAAGGGTTCAAAATATGATACTATCAACCGATCTTGAGAGTGAACCGGAATCCCATGTTGAAAAGATCCTTTGTGATGCTGATCTTGACCACTTCGGCAGAGAAGATTTTTTCAAACTAGACGCGAGATTAAGAGAAGAATGGTGTGCAATAGGAATAGACGTCAGTGATGAAGTGAAATGGTACAAAGGTACCCTTGAAATTATAAAAAAACACCAATATTATACTGAATCTCAGAAAAAGCTGCGAAAGAAAGGTAAGCAAAAAAATATCAAGAGTCTCATAAAAAAATTGGAAAATATTGAAAAAAGATGCGAGGCTAAATATAATCCTGTAGTACTTTTTCAACAACAGCAGCTATAACTTAACCTGCGATGTCTGCAATTTAAAAAAGCTATCAGTGGACGATGTTTTTTGCAATTTTGTAAGAAATAAGAGTACCATAACTTATCGATATCAAAAATATTTTCGTTGAAAAAAGCTAATTTTATAATTTATCGAGTTAGGGCATTTTATTTTCTGAATTTTGTATTATGTCTTGATTCAATTCCCATTATTTAACATTACAGAATCTGCAGAGCCCTTTCTCTGATTGTTGCTTACATTCTTTTTTTCAATGCAACTTTTTAAACTCTATCCAGGAGATTATTCTGATGGAGAAACTCCTCAGAGTTTGTATGCATTCATTGAAATCCATTTGTAAATTGTTGATATGAGCACTAAAAAAATCCTTGTTGTTGATGATGATTTAACCTATCTGAAATTAATAAGAAAATTGTTGGGAAAACTTGGGCATATGGTTGTTACGGCTGACAGTGCAGAAGAAGCCGAATATATCTTGAGATTTGAAGAACATTTTTCATTTATTATTACAGATCTGAGAATGCCCTGGTTAAATGGCATAAATTTTTGCCGTAGGGTGAAAAGCTTGAATTCTGATTTAAAGATATATGCATTATCCGGTTGCCTTTATAATTTTGACATGAATGAATTAAAGGATGCAGGCTTTGATGGGATTTATCAAAAACCTATCAGCAAAGCAGATTTAGAAGAAATATTAAACGTAGATATCTGAAAAAATGCGATATATGTACTAAAAATTAAGATGCTTGGACCTGCGGTCTTGGCAAGTAATCACAAGTTTGATTTAGTAAAATTCAGTTTAATGAATCTATCAACTTTCCTATTTAATTCGATTTATCTCATCACTTAACACCACAAAGAGATATAACCATTTAAAATTTTTATTTTATTGACAAAATCAACATTTTAAAATAGTGTTTTGAAATAGACCTCTCCCGAAACCTAACCTCTCTCTGTATTCGATTTCTATTGTGCAACACTTCTTATTCTACTGACCTCATTATCAATTAGTTTCTCATTATCTAACGATTTGCCGCTCCAATTATTTCGTCTACATTCAGGAATTTTCTCTAAGGAAAATCTCCTCAAAAGTAGCCTTGGCATTACAAATTAATTTGGCCTGTAAGTATTGTAAACAAATAGTGGTGCACCGGTCATTTTCTAAAAAAGGAGGTGAGGGGTTCATGCCTATCTATATTACACTGTTCAATTTGACAGAACAGGGAATAAAGAGCATTAAAGACGCACCTGAACGTATCGAAGAAGGCATTAAAACTGCTAAATCGATTGGAGGTAAGTTGATAGGTTTCTATGCGACAATGGGTGAATATGACTATATTTCCATTGGCGAAGCTCCAAATGATGAGGTTTATATGACCTATCTCCTGGGGTTAGGTGCTCAAGGGAACACCAGAACGAAGACGCTCAAGGCGTTTACTAAGGAAGAGCTTGGAGAAATGATTGCAAAGTTGCCTTAGTCTACTCCATAAAACCATGAATTATTGTTTACAGGTGTCGGCTAAATCATGCACTGGTGTACCACTTTTCTATTTTTAATGCTCATTTTTTAGTATAGACGTTATGATTCCATAAGTATTATAGATCTGAAATATTTGGGATATCTTTTTTCAATAAGGGCAAATCTATTTTTGGGGGGGTTGCTCTTTTCGTTTTGATGATATATGCATAAAAAAGAATTGGCATCAGGTTGGCATTTTGGCAAGGTATTCCAAGTCGGATTTCGATCAAAAACCTCACCTTTCAGTAATTGCAGGTGTGGATACCATATCTTCTATAAC
>Ga0315556_1000820_pt1 | contig 19373 bp, 8 predicted proteins | sample SalMarSW160310MG_FD_202112 | JGI IMG/M metagenome (GOLD analysis project Ga0315556, IMG submission 202112) | Salt marsh sediment microbial communities from the Plum Island Ecosystem LTER, Massachusetts, United States - Salt Marsh Sediment SW1603-10 ...
CGAGGCCGGCGGCGGCTGCCAGCACGAGAGCGGCGGCGGCGAGGCTGAGCGGATCGACCGGAGCCACGCCGAACAGGAGCCCCCGGACCAGCCGCGACAGGAGGGCGGCGGCGGCAAGGCCGAGTGCGATCCCCGCCCCGACGAGCAGGCCGCTCGAGCGGGCGATCGGGGCCGCGACCTCCCGTCCGCCGGCCCCCAGGGCCAGCCGCAGACCGATCTCGCGCGTGCGGCTCGACACGCCCTGGGCGATGACGCCGTACAGTCCGAGCGCGCCGAGCACGAGCGCCACTGCCGCGAATACGCCCGCCAGGGCGAGGAGCACGCGCTGCCGCCCCAGGGAGGCGCTCACCACGCGATCCATCGTCACCACGCGAGCCAGCGGCAGGCGCGCGTCCACCGCGTGGACCGCCTGGCGCACGGGGCCCGCGAAGCCGGCGGGATGGCCCTTCGTCCGCACGGCCAGGGTCAGCGACCGCACCACGCTGCCCCCGTTCCAGAAGCGGAACTGGGCCTGGGGCAGGTACATCTGGCTCGTGCGGGGCGCCGCCAGGCTCTCGTGGCGCACGTCGTCCGCCACGCCGACCATGGTGACCGTGCCGGGCCCCGCTCCGCCGCCCAGGACGAAACGGGCGCCGAGCGGGTCCTGGCCGGGCCAGTAGCGCTCGGCCATGGTCCGGTCGATGACCACGGCGCCGGGCGCGTCGGCGACGTCCCGCCCGTCGAGCGCCCGGCCGCGGACCACGGTCATGCCCATGCCGCGAAGTAGCCCGGGGTGACGACCTGCCAGTCCGCCTTCGGCGACACGGCCCCCCTGGGCACCGGCCGCCCCTCGATGCGGAAGTTCAGGTCCCCGAGGCTCGAGCCCAGGGGGAGGTTGGACACGGCCCCCACCGCCTCGACGCCGGGAATCCCCGCCACGCGGCGGCGCAGGGCCTCGAACGTGCCGATGACCCCCGGCTCGGTCGGATAGTCGGCCGGCGACAGCGTCAGCCGCCCGGTGAGCCGCAGGAAGTGGCTGCCGCGGTTCGTGACGTCCGCCGGATCCAGCGGCAGTGGAAGCACGGCTTCCGTGGCCTCGCCCACGCTCGGGTCGGACCCGAAGCGCTGCGCCCAGAGGCCGTGACTGATCAGCGCCACGTCGCGGTGCTCCTTCTGTTCGTCCGCGCCGTACGTCCGGCCCAGCTCGGGACGCACGCCCAGGGCCGGAAACAGGTCGGCCGTCGCGTACGCCACCCGTAGCCGGACCGGGCTCCCCGAGCCCACCAGGTTGGCGGCGTCGGTGGCGTACGCCCCCAGCGCGCTGAACGCACTTCCCACCGCGGCCCGGTAGTCCAGGTACTCGGCCGGCGAGACGTCCGCGCGCGGCGTGCCCTTCCAGGCGCTCGACACGGTCAGCACACGGTCCTGGCCGGGATAGGGCAGGGGCCGCAGCAGCGAGGCGTCAACCACGCTGAAGATGGCCGTGGTCGCTCCGATCCCCAGCGCCAGCGTGGCCACCACCAGGGCCGCGAAGCCGGGGCCGTGGCGGATCTGCCGAAGCGCGAAGCGCAGGTCCTGGCGAGCGCCGTCCAGCATAGTCATTCCTCCCGGAGCACGGTGGCCGGCTCGAGCCGGGCGGCCCGCCGGGCGGGCACGGCACAGGCCAGCATGGCCACCAGCGCAAAGCCCAACGCCACGACGACGTACGTCAGGGGATCGAGGGCCCCGACCCCGTACAGGAGGCTGCCGAGCGCCCGACTCGCGGCCACCGAGACGGCCAGCCCACCGGCGAGTCCGGCGCCCACCGGGAGGAGTCCCTGCCGGAGGACGAGCCCGACCACCTGCCCGGCGTGCGCCCCCATGGCCATCCGGACCGCGACCTCGCGGTCCCGCTGGCGGACGTAGTAGGCCATGACGCCGTACAGGCCGATGGCCGCCAGTAGCGTGGCGAGGACCGCGAACGAGACGAGCACGGTCATGAGGAAGCGTGGCTCGGCCCGTGCACTGGAGACCACGTGGTCCAGGGAGGCGATGCGCGCGAGCGGGACGCGCGGATCCAGATCGTGCATCACGCCGCGCACCGGCCCCACGAGGGCGCCGGGGTCGCCGGAGGTCCGCACGAGTACGCTCAGGCTGCGCATGGGGCCGCGAAGCACCGTGCCGGACTGTGCCTCGGGGATGTACCAGGTCGGGTGGGCGGACCCGGTGAGCGTGTTGTAGCTAACGCTACCGACCACCCCGATCACGGTCATCCATGGGGCGTCGTCTCCGGCGTGGATGCGGATCCGGTGCCCGAGCGGGCTCTCGCCCGGCCAGAAGCGTTCCGCGAACGCCCGGTCGATCATGATGGCGCCGGGGGCCCGCGGATCGTCCGTGGCGCGGAAAGTCCGGCCGGAAACGACCGGGATCCCGGCCGCCCGGAAGTAGCCCGGCGTGGCCACCTGCCAGTCGGCCGTGAAGGAACGACCCCTGGGGGGCTGCCGCCCCTCGATGTCGAAGTTCCAGTCACCGATGGACCCGCTGAGCGGCAGGGCCCGCACGGCGCCGGCGTCCTGCACGCCGGGAATGCGCCGCAGGCGCTCCAGGAGACGGGCGTAGAACCCGTTCACGTCGGCGTCGTCCGGGAACTCGGCCGAGGGGAGAGAGATGCTGTAGCTCAGGACGCCCGCCGAGCGCACCCCGGGGTCCACGGCCGTGAGGCCCCAGAAGCTCCGCACCAGGAGCCCGGCTCCCACGAGCAGGACCAGGGCGAGCATGGCCTGCAGGCCGACCAGCACGCGCCGGAAGCGCAGTCGGGGGCCCCTCCCCATGGCGCCTCGGCCGCCTTCCCGAAGCCGGCCGGCCAGCCCGTCCCGACCCAGGTGGAGGAGCGGCGCGAAGGCGAAGAACAGGGCGCAGCCGGCCGTGACGAGCGCGGTCACGGCGAGCACGGGAAGGTCGAGGCGCACGTCGCCCAGGCGTGGCACGCTGCCCCCTCCGAGCCCGGCGAGCAGCCGGAGGGCCGAGAGCGCCACGCCGATTCCGAGCGCCCCGCCTCCGACGGCCAGGAGGCCTCCTTCCACGAACAGCTGTCGGGCCAGCGCCGCGCGTCCGGCTCCGAGGGCCGAGCGCACCGCGAACTCACGGCGGCGGGCCTCGAGGCGGGCGAGCAGGAGATTGGCGATGTTCACGCACGCGATGAGGAGGACGAAGCCCACCGCGCCGAGGAGCACCCACAGCGCCGCCCTCACGGACCCGACCACCTGGTCCAGCACCGGGAGCGCGAAGGGCTCGAAGTGCATCTGGGGCGGGTAGGCACCGGTCTCCGCGTGGATGCGCCCGACGATCGTGCGGAGCTCGGCCGTCACCGAAGCGGTCGTGGCGCCCGGGACCAGCCTCCCGACACCGTACAGGTAGTGGCTGCCGCGGGTGAGATTGGCCGGGTCGAGCACGAGGGGCACGAACATCTCCGCGGGTCGCTGCGAGCCGAACTGCAAGGGCAGCCGGACGCCGGGCGGGAGGATGCCGACCACCGTGCGGGGCGCCCCGTCCACCACGATCCTCCGGCCCAGGACCGAGGGATCCGCCCCGTACCGGCGGCGCCACAGCTCGTCCGCGAGGATCACGACATCGCTCGGTCCGCCCGGCCGACCTTCCTCCTCTCGGAAGGTCCGACCCCTCTCGGCCGAGACGCCCAGGACGTCGAAGACCCCGGGCGTCACGTCCGCGGCCGCCACCCGCTCGGCCCCCTGCTCACCCTCCAGGTTGGCGGCATCGGGGCTGAAGGCGGCCACGGAGGTCAGACCCTTCGCCTTGCGGTAGTCGAACAGCTCGGCCGGCGAGATCCACGTGCGCTCGTAGCCGGTCCAGCGGTTCCAGACCATCACCACGCGGTCGGGATGCCCGTAGGGGAGGGGGCGAAGGAGCACGCCGCGCACCACGCTGAAGATGGCCGTCGTGGCCCCGATCCCGAGCGCCAGGGTGACGAGAGCCACGGCGGCGAAGCCGGGGCTCCGGCGGAGCTGGCGAAGCGCGTAGCGCAGGTCCTGCTTCAGGGCGTCCAGCATGCTCACTCCTCCGGCGACGGGCACATGGGCTCGGTCCCCGCGGCCGGCCGGGCCGGCGCACGGAAGATCGCGAGGTTGCGGCGAGCGCGGGCCGACCGTCCGACGGCTGTCACTCCGACCTCAGCGCCCGGACCGGATCGACCCGGGCGGCGCGCCGGGCCGGAATCCAGGTGGCGGCGGCGGCCACGGAGGCCAGGACGACCGCGGCGGCGGCCACGGTCGCCGGGTCCGTGGGCCTCAGGCCGTACAGGAGGCTGGAGAGCAGCCGCGACGAGACCAGCGTGCCGGCGAGGCCTATGGCGATCCCGGCCCCGACGGGAAGGAGCCCATCGCCGAGCGCTCGCCTGAGGATCCGGCCCGGCGTGGCGCCCAGAGCCATGCGGACCCCGAACTCCCCGTGGCGCCCTCCCACCTGGTAGGCCATCACGCCGTAGACGCCCACAGCACCCAGGGCCAGGGCCAGGAGCGCGAAGAACGCGAGCACGCCCGCGAAGAAGCGCTCACGGGCCAGTGAGTCGGTCAGCACGTCCCCCATCAGCCGCGTCCGCGCCACCGGGACGTCGGGGGCCACGTCGTGCAGGGAGCGCGTCATGGGCCCGATGAGGGCCGTCGGATCCCCCTCGGTCTTCAGGAAGACGTCCATGCCGGCGAGCGGGTACTGGGCCAGGGGTCGGTACATCTCCGGCCGGGGCGCCTCGCGCAGAGACCGCTGGTGGACATCGCCGACGACCCCGACCACCCGGAAGGGCTCCGAGCCGAACAGCTTGATCTCCTTGCCGACCGCGCTCTCGCCGGGCCACAGCTGTCGGGCCATCGTCGCATTGACGAGACCGACCGGGGCCCCGTCCTCGCGGTCGTCTGGACCCAGGAGGCGGCCCGCGACAAGCGGGATGCCGAGCGTCCGGAAGTAGCCCGGCGTGACCACGCGGAAGTTGGCGCTGGGCAGCGGCGCGCCCTGCGGTGGCGGGTGGCCCTCCGCCAGGTACGGGAAGGCCCAGTTCCCGTCGGTGAGGGGCAGGAGCTGGATCGCTCCCACGCTCTCCACGCCGGGGAGGGCGCCGAGGCGGGCCTGGAGCTCCGAGTAGAGGGCGCGCGCCCGGCCACCGCCGCCTCCTTCGTAGGCATGGCTGGGGGGCTCGAGGCGGAGGTCCAGCACGTGATGCACGTCGAGGCCCGGGTCGACCGACCTGAGGGCGCGCAGGCTTCCGAGGAGCAGGCCGGCGCCCGTCACCACCACGAGGGCGAGCGCGACCTCGGCGGCGACGAGGACACGTCCGAGTCGGCGGCCGGATCGGCTCCCCTCCGAGCGCCGCCCCTCACCGATTCCGGCCCGGATGGCGCCCGAGCTGGCCCGGAGCGCCGGGAGCAGGCCGAAGCCGACCGCGCATGCCAATGAGACGCCGACCGCGAACGCGAGAACCCCGGGGTCGAGGGGAAGGGAGCCGGCCCGGGGCAGTCCCGAGATTCGAGACACCCTCAGCGCGGCGAGGATCAGCCGGGCCAGACCGATCCCGGCCGCGCAACCCGCGAGGGATAGTACGAGGCTCTCCACGAGCTGGTCGCGGACCAGGCGGCTCCGGCCGGCCCCGAGGGCGGTCCGCACGGCCAGCTCCCGTTGGCGATGCTCGCCCCGGGCCAGCAGGAGGTTGGCCAGGTTCGCGCACAGCAGGAGGAGCACGAGCCCGACCGCGCCGAGCAGGGTCCACAGCGGCCGGCTCACGTCGCCGACCATGGACGCGAGCACGCCGGTCGCGCTCGCGGCGCGGACCGCGTCCCGGTCGATGACCTCCGGGAACCGGTCGTGCAGCCTCTCCATCGTGGCGCGGACCTCGGTCGCCACGCCATCCACGGTGGCGCCGGGCCGCATGCGGCCGACGATCGTGTTGACGTACCACGTGCTGTCCGTGGCCACCGTCCGTCCGGGAGGCGCGTCGAGCGGCGCCCACGCCTGGAAATCGGAGCCATCCAGGGCGGCCGGGCCGTGAAAGCCACGCGGCATCACGCCGACGACCGTCCGGAAAGCGTGGCCGTTGCCGTCGAGCGCCAGCCGACGCCCGACGATGGACGGGTCGCCCCCGAACCGGCTCTGCCACAGCGACCAGCTCAGGATCACGACGTCCGAGCGGTCCCGATTCCGGTCGGCGGGCCGGAACGCACGGCCCAGGAGCGGCTGCACCCCGAACACTGGGAAGAAGCCGGCGTCGACCATCTGGGTGGGGATGGCCGCGGGCTCGCCCGCGCCGGTCAGGGTCAGGGTCCAGCCCGACAGGCCCGTCCACGCCTCGATGTCCGGGGCGCTCTCGGACACTTCCGTCGCCAGCGCGATGTTGGCGTTCTCTCCCGGCAGGAGCTCGACGAGCCGGTCCGGATGTGGGTACGGGAGCGGCCGGAGGAGGACGGCGTTCACGACCGTGAACATCGCCACCGACGCACCGACCCCGAGTGCGAGCGTGAAGATCACCGATAACGTGAAGCCGGGGCTGCGCGTCAGTCGTCGCAGGGTGTGGCGAAGGTCCCGGCGGAGAGCGTCACTCATGCCGGAGCGCCTCCATCGGGTCGATGCGCGCCGCCCGACGTGCGGGAAGCCAGGTGGCCGCCAGGGCCACGCCGGCGAGGAGGAGGGCGGCCAGCGCGAAGGTGGCCGGATCGAGGGTCGAGACGCCGAACAACATGGAGCCGAGGACCCGCGTCACGGCCACGGCGCCCGCCAGGCCGAGGCCGACGCCGATGACCACCAGCGCCAGGTTCTCCCGGATCAGGAGACCCACCACCTGGCGGGGTCGGGCGCCGATGGCCATTCGAAGGCCGATCTCCCGGGTGCGCTGCGCGACGGCGTAGGCCGTGATGCCGTAGATGCCCACCAGCGCCAGGAGGAGAGCCAGCCCCGCGAACAGGGTTAGGAGCGTCATGCCCTGGCGTCGCGAGGCCGTGGAGCGCGAGAGCTCCTGGTCGAGACTCACGATCTCGCCGATGGGCTGGCCCGGGTCGATGCGCCGGACCGCCGACCGCACGGCCCCCGCCAGAGCCAGCGGGGTCTTGCGGGCCTTGAGGACGACCCACATCTGCGGGATCTCGCCCGCCTGAAGGACCGGCAGGTAAACCTCCGGCATCACGGTCGACTCGAGGGACGAGTAGTGGACGTTGCCGATGACTCCGATGACCACGGGGTGGGCATTCCCGATGCCGGGCATTCTCACCGGAAGGGTCTTCCCCACCGCGTCCTGGCCGGGCCACAGCTCGTCGGCCAGCGCGCGATTCACGATCACGACCTTGCGGGAGTCCGATCGGTCCGCCGGCGTGAAATCCCTTCCGTGGAGGGCGATTCCGGTGGCGGCGAAGTAGCGCGGTCCAACCACGCCGAACCGGACGAGCATGAACTCCCGCCCGGCGTCCGGTCGGATCGTGCGCGGGTCGAAGGCGAAGACGTTGACGCTCCGTGTGAGGGGAAGCGTGCGCGACAGACTCACCGCCGCGACGGCCGGATCGCGGGCCAGTGTCGTGGTCAGCGTCCCGAAGAAGTCGTCCTGTTGCCGCACGGTCGGATAGCGCGACGGTGTGAGCCTGACGCGCGCCGCCAGGACGTCCCGCGTGTCGTAGCCCGGGTCCACCGACATGAGGCGGATGAAGCTCCGAACCAGGAGCCCGGAGCCGACCACGAGAACGAGGGCCAGGGCCAGTTCCGCCGCGACGAGGGCGCTGTGGGTCCGCTTTCGTCGCCTGGATCCGGTGGTCGCGGTGCCTTCGGCCCTGAGGGCCTGCTCCATGTCGAAGGTCGTGGTCCGAAAGGCCGGGAGCAGGCCGAAGGCGAGGCCGGTGATGACGGATAGCCCAACCGCGAAGGCGAGGACGCCCGGGTCGATCCCGACCTCGCTCGCTCGCGGCACGTTCGTCCACACGGCCAGGCCGGCTGCCAGTCCCCAGCGGCTCAGCAGCACGCCCAGCATCCCGGCCACCAGCGCCAGGAGCACGCTCTCGGTCAGGAGCTGCCGGACCAGCCGACCGCGGTCCGCGCCCAGGGCTCGACGCACCGCCATCTCCCGGCGGCGCTCCGTGGCGCGCGCGATGAGCAGGCCGGCGGCGTTGGCGCAGGCGATGAGGAGCACGAGCGCTACCGCGCCGAACAGGACGTACAGCGACGATCGCGCGTCCCCCACGACCGCCGCCTTGAGCGGCCCGATCTCCATTCGGAGGGACCCGATCGCGGCGGCCGTCGGCGCGCCGGCCGGGGGCGGACCCTGGGCGCGCATCTCCACGCGCCGCTCGCCGCCGCTTCCCGGCTTCTCCCCTTCCTGGATGTGCCGGTTCAGGGCCTCGACGTCCGCGCGAGCGCGCTCGAGCGTGGCCCCCGGCGCGAGCCGCGCCACGTTCTGGAACGCGTAGACGTACCGTCCGAACTCGAGCTGCGGATTCGACCGGAACGCCTCCCCGATCGGGACCCAGAGCTGCGTCTCGTCGCTCGGGAAGCCGAAGCCGCGCGGCATGACGCCCACGACGGTGAAGCTGCGGCCATCCAGGCTCACGGAGCGGCCGACGATCGTCGGATCGGAGCCGAAGTCCGTGACCCACATCCTGTGGCTCAGCACCGCGACCTGCGCATCCCGCTCGGAGTCCGTGAACGAGCGACCCACCGCGGGCGAACTGTCCAGGACCCGGAAGAGATCGGGCGAGACGACCGCGGCCCGGACCTCACGGGCCTCGTCGGCCAGGGCGAGGTTGAATCGCCGGGAGCTGTACGCCGCGACGCCGCTGAAGTCGGACGTGAGCTTCCGGGCGTCCTGCACGTCCGGATACGACAGTCCGCTGCGGAAGGACGCGCCGCCCCGAGAGGAGAGTCTCGTGAGGTCGACCAGCCGATCCGCCTCCGGGTAGCGCAGCGGCCGAAGGAGGACCGAGTCCACCACGCTGAAGATGGCCGTGTTGGCGCCGATCCCGAGTGCCAGCGTCAGGATAGCCACGACCGCGAATCCGGGGCTCCGTCGGAGCTGCCGGATCGCGAAGCGGAGGTCCTGGCGGAGCGTGTCGAGCATCGTCGTGCCTCCGTCGCGCGGCGCTTCTCGGCGCCGGCGGGTGCGCGGTGGGTCCCGGTCGCCGGGCGCGCGCCCGGCCGGGTGTGGGCTCCCGTGCTGCCCGGCGACCCTACGGAACGATCACAGCTCCACCTCGTAGCCGCTCTCGCGAAGCTCCTCTATGACCTCGGGTGAGCGCACGCGGTCCTCGACGATCTGGCCGTCGAACAGGTGGATCTGGCGCCCGGCGTATTCGGCGTAGCGGGGGTCGTGGGTGACCATGCAGATGGTGGCGCCGTCGGCGTGGAGCTCGCTGAGGAGCTCCATCACCGCCTCGCCGTTGGTGGAGTCCAGGTTCCCGGTCGGCTCGTCGGCCAGGAGGATGAGCGGGTCGCCGACCACGGCGCGCGCCACGGCCACGCGCTGCTGCTGGCCGCCGGAGAGCTGGGCCGGATAGTGCCGCGTGCGATGCGACATGCCCACGCGCTCGAGGGCCTTCATGACGCGCTCCTTGCGCTCCGCCGAGGGCATGTCCCGATAGGTGAGCGGGAGCTCGACGTTCTCGAACACGTTGAGGTCGCCGATCAGGTTGAAGGCCTGGAAGATGAAGCCGATATGACGGTTCCGGATCGTGGCGCGCTGCGAGGCCGACAACCGCGCCACCGGCGTCCCATCCAGGTCGTACTCGCCCTCGGTGGGGGAGTCCAGGAGCCCCAGGATCGAGAGGAGCGTCGTCTTCCCGCAGCCGGACGGCCCGGCGATCGAGAGGAACTCGCCCTCCTGGATCGCCAGGTGCACGTCGGAGAGGGCGTGCGTCTCGACCTCCTCGGTGAGGAACACCTTCTTGACCCCCTCCATCCGGATGAGGGGCGACGTGGCGGTGGCGGCGCCGGCGCCCGTCTCGGAAAAGGACTCGCTCTGGTTCATGGCGTCTCCCCTGGAGGGTGGGTCGGACCGGCTCCGCGCCGGTTCACTTGAGCTTCACGCGGTCCACGTCCCCGTAGCGGGACATGTCCGAGAGGATGACCTCGTCGCCGGCCTGGAGGCCGGCGAGGACCTCGACCTGGTCGACCGAGGCGCGGCCGAGCTTGACCGGCACCCGCACCGCGGCGTGCCCGCCGTCGACCAGCTTGAACAGGCCCACGGTGCTCCGGGCCTCCCCGTAGGTGGGACGATCCACGTGCAGCACGTCGGTCAGGTGGTCGATGATCACGGTGCCGTCGACGCTGAGGTCGGGGCGCGCGGCGCGTGGCAGGTCGCCGCCCAGGTGGACGTCGATCTGCACCGCGCCCTGCTGCACGTTGGGGTCGATCCGGCTCACGGTGCCCGGCACCGTGTCGGTCCTGAGGTCGACGAGCACCCGCTGGCCGAGCTGGACGTCCCGGATCTGGCTCTGCGGGATGTCGATCTGGGCCTTGAGGGAGCCCGGCTGCGCGACCCGGGCCAGGGCCGTGCCGGACTGGACCCACTGGCCGGGCTGGAGCGTGAGGTCCTGGAGGATGCCCGAGCCGCCCGCCGTCACCTTCATGGAGGCCACGCGCCGCTCCTGGTACTCGTAGATGGACTTGAGCCGGGCCACCAGTTCCCTCTGCACCGAGAGCTGATTCTCCATGGTCCGCGCGAGGAGGTCGAGCTGCTCCTTCGCCGCGTCGAGCGCGGCCCTGGCGGCGTCCGCCTGCTCGGCCACGCGCTCCGCGTCGTTGCGGGCGATGAGCTGCCGGGCCGCCAGCGCGGAGTCCACCTGGGCCTCGCGCTGCGCGTTGAGCCACGTGGCCCGGGCGCTGGCCACGGCGGAAGCCTGAGCCGCCTTCTGCGATCCCAGCGTCCGCTGGAGCTCGACCAGGCCGCCCTGGGCGCTGGTCCACTGCTGCTGGGCCTGGAGGGCGGCCAGGTCCACGTCGGGGTTGCTGAGTTCCAGTACGACCGTGGAGGAGTCGACGGTTTCGCCGGCCTGCACGTGGACCCGGTCGACGCGGCCGGCGGTGAGGGCCGAGATGTAGTGGATGTGCTCGGGGACGAGGGTGCCGGGACCGCGCACCGAGATCGTCATGTCCCCTTGCTGGACCGTACCGGTAAGGATGGAGTCGCGGTCCACGGAGGGCGCGGCCGGGCCGAGGCGGGAGAGGACGATGCTGATCACGATCACGACCGCGACAGCCGCGGCGCCGATCAGGATGTACCGTCTCCGCTTGTTCGTGGGCTCGCGGGCCACGTCCATGCGCGAGCCCGCCACCGCGGAGGGGCGGTCGCGCGGGTCGCGCCGTCCGGACCGTCCCGAATCCGCGTCGTCCGCCAGGCGCGGCCCCAGGGGACGCGGTCCGGCGTCCGCTTCCGGGTCCTTCTTCCCACCGGGAAGGGCGCGGGCGGCGCCCTCGAGGAGGTCGCGGAGTGACTTCATGAGCGCTCGCTTCGGGGCGCGGCGGCGGACGGCGGTCGAGACGTCATCGGGCGTGCTCTCCCCTGTGCGGTCGGGGTCGCGGTTTCGGAGCGCCGCCGACGGGCGGAGCCGTTCCGTCGGGGCTCTGCAGGGCAACGGTCGTACCATGCGCTCATAGCATCGTAAGATATTGTGTTACAGTGAGTTGGCGGTGTCGCACGATCCGGCGCCCGGCGGCTGGAGTGTCCGATTCCGGGACCCGGTGTCCGGAAACGAACACCGGCGGGTCCCCTCCGGGAGTGGGCCGCGGGCCGGATCGGGTGGCCGGCCCGGGCCGGGCGCGCCGCCGGGTGGCAGGTTCACGGCCGCGGTCGATATCTTGGTGACTCGACGCCTCGCCTGGCCGACTCTCGCAGGATCGTCCGACCGTGCCGGGGCGAGCTCCCAGGTGATGCTCCCCTCGATGTCGATGAGATTCCCCTGGAAGACGACGCCGTGATCGGCCGCCCCGCGGCCACCCGCCCGGTCGGGCCGAACCAAGGACCCCTCCCTCGCATCCTCGGCGCCACCTCGCTGGCGGCGGTCGCCGTGGGACTCATGATCGGGAGCGGCATCTTCCGGGTGCCCGGCTCCGTCGCCGGGTCCGTCGGTTCGGTGGGGGCGCTGGCCCTCCTGTGGGTCTCGGGCGGGGTCCTGGCCCTGTTCGGCAGCATGACCGTCGCCGAGCTGGCGTGCCTGTATCCCGAAGCCGGCGGAGTGTACGTCTTCCTCCGGGAGGCCTATGGCTCCCTGCCCGCCTTCCTGTACGGATGGACGCGCCTCCTGCTCCTCGTGCCGGCCTCGATCGGAGCCATCGCGCTCATCTTCGCTGCCTACCTGCGTGGCCTGGTGGGGCTACCACCCGCGGCCGACCGGTGGCTGGCGGGCTCCCTCATTGCCGTTCTCGCCGCGGTCAACTACCGCTCGCTTCTGTGGAGCGCGCTCCTCGAGAACGCGGTCACCGCCGCCAAGGTGGTGGCGCTGGCCGGCGTGGCCGTGGCGGCCTTCGCGCTGGGGGGCGGGGGCGCGCTGAGCCGACCCGTCTCGCTGGCGCCCACGAGCTGGCCAGGCTTCGGTCTCGCCCTGGTCACGGTGATGTGGACGTACTCGGGATGGTCTAGCGTGGCGGCCCTGGGCGGCGAGGCGCGCGACCCGTCGCGGACGCTGCCCCGGGCCTTGCTCGGAGGGGTGGCGCTGGTCGTCGTGATCTACCTGGTCGTAAACGCTGCGTACCTGTATGTGCTCCCGATGGACGCCATGGCGCGCTCACCCGTGATCGCCGCAGATGCGGCCGTGCGAGTCGTGGGGAGGGCTGGAGCCGACGTGGTGGCCACCCTGGTGGTGGTCTCGACGATGGGCGCCGTGCAGGCCGCCCTGATGTTCAACCCGAGGATCTTCCTGGCCATGGCCCGTGACGGCCTCCTGCCCGGGCCGGTCGGCCGGGTGCACGAGCGCTTCCAGACCCCGCACGTGGCCACGCTCGTAGCGGCGCTGCTCGGAATCGTGTACGTGTCCGTGCGCTCGTTCGAGCAGCTCGCCCAGGCCTTCATCCTCGGGGTGTGGCCGTTCCACATCTTGATGGTGTGGGCCGTGTTCCGGCTCCGACGGAGGCGCCCGGACGCGGACCGTCCGTATCGGACGCCGGGCTACCCGGTCGTGCCCGCGCTCTTCCTGTTCGCATCGGTGGCCATGATCATGAACGCGCTCTTCCGGCGGCCGGGACTCACCCTGTTCGGCTTCGGGCTCATCGCGGCCGGGCTTCCGGTCTACGCGTGGATCCGAAGGGCCCGGCGGAGCGATGCGCTCCGGTAGCGGCCCCATCCCGGCCCGACCGGGGCGCGGTCGCTCCTGGCACGGTGGGACCCGCGGTTACCGGGACGTGGCCGGCTTCAGCCGCTCCCAGCGCGCCGCCAGGCCGTCCAGCTCCTTCCGGTAGGCCTCCAGCACGTCCCGCAGCCCCGAGGCGGGCGCCGCGTCGGCGCCCTGCACGCGCCCGGCCAGCTCCGTGAGGACGCCGGCCACCGACCGCAGGCTGGGCTCGCCGCCGTCCGCCAGGGCGCGCAGCGAATCGGCCCGGTCGCCGGCGAGCGATGTCCCGCCCGCCTTCAGGGCGGCCTCCACCTCCCGGTGGGTCGACACGGCCCGGTCGAGGGTCGAGTCCACGGCCAGGGCGAGCGCGAGCTGCGCGCGCAACGCCTCCGCGTCGACGTGCGCCCTGGGATCGAGCTTCACGGTCAGGGGCTGCGCGTAGTCCTTCCCGTTCGCGTGCAGCGTGGCCGTGTAGCGTCCGGGCAGGACCAGCGGCCCCTCCGGGTCCAGCGGCTCGCCCTCCCTCCACACCGCGGCGATCGAGTAGCCGTAGCCGAGCGCCTTCGGCCGCGGGTAGCGGAGGTCCCACACGAAGCGGTGCATGCCGGCGCGCGCCGAAAGGGGACGGCCGCCGTACGGGGTGCCGGCGGCCACGCGCCGACCGTCCGGCCCCAGCCAGTCCGTCTCGAAGTAGCGGGTCGCCGGGAGCGCCTCGGTCGTGTCCGCGCTCGAGAAGCGCCGCACCACGCGCCCGGCGTCGTCCCGGACGGTGAGCGTCACGGGCCCGGACGCCGCGCCGCCCAGCCAGTAGTCGAGGATGGCGCCCGATGGCGGGTTCTGGCCCAGCGGCGTGGAGGGCGGCCACGGCGTGTCCCGGTTCTCGTCGGCGCGCACGCGCAGGGCGGCGGGGGGCTGGAACAGCCGGGCGGGCTCGGAGGCCAGCTCGTCGCCCGCCTGCCGCAGGGGCGCCAGGTCGTCCAGGATCCAGATGCCCCGCCCCTGCGTGGCGGCGATCAGGTCCCCGTCGTGCACCAGGAGGTCCCGCACCCAGGTGGTCGGGAAGTCGAGCGACAGCGACTGCCAACGGGCACCATCGTCGAACGAGACGTACAGGCCCCGGTCGGTGCCGGCGTACAGGAGCCCCCGCTTCTCGGGGTCGGCCCGCACCACCGTGGTGTACTCGTCCCGCGGGATCCCGGCGTCGATGCGGCTCCAGCTCCGGCCCCCGTCGGTGGTCTCGAGGAGGAGGGGCTCGAACCGGTCGATCCGGTGCAGGTCCACCGCCGCGTAGGCCACATCGCTGTCGGAGGGCGACAGCGCGACGGCGCTCACGCGGCCCCAGGCGGGGATCTGCTTGGGGGTGACGTTCGTCCAGTGCGCCCCGCCGTCCCGGGTGACCCGGATGAGGCCGTCGTCCGTGCCCACCCAGATGGTGCGTGCCGAGGTGGGCGAGGGAGCGATCGTGTAGATGACCCCGAAGCCGCAGGCGCGGGCCGTGGCCAGGTCCGGCTCCCGGCAGGCCTTCGCGGAGGGCCCGTCACCTCCCGTGACTTTCCCGCTCAGGTCGGGGCTCACCACCGTCCAGTGGTCCCCGTCGTCGGTGGAGCGGAAGAGCACCTGCGCGCCGAAGTACATGGCGTGGTCCACCGGGGAGAACTCGAGCGGGCTGATCCAGGTGTAGCGGTACTTCACGCTGGTCGGCCGCGCCCCGTAGCTGGACACCGGCCACGGCGAGACCTCGGCCACCTGCCGCGTGACCTCGTCGAAGCGCGACACGTGCCCGCCGAGCCCGCTCCCGAACACCAGGTCCGGATCGCCCGGCTTGGGCACCATGTAGTCGCGCTCGTCGCCGCCCACCGGGTGCCAGTCCCGGAGCTCGATGACGCCGTAGGGCCCCCGGCTGGCGATCTCCACGGTGCCGTTGTCCTGCTGTCCGCTGTAGATCCGGTAGGGGAAGCGCTGGTCGGCGGCCAGGTGGTAGAACTGGCCGGTGGGCTGGTTGTACCAGCTCGACCAGCTCGCGCTGCCGTTCACGGTGACCGCGGCGCCCTGGTCGGCCCCCGAGATCATGTGGTCGGGCGCCGCGGGGTCGATCCACATGAAGTGGTAGTCGTCCCCGCCCGGCGAGCCCTTGAAGATCGTGAAGTGGGCGCCGCCGTCGTCCGACCGGTGGATCGAGCGCCCCATGACGTAGACCACGTCCGGGTCGTCCGGCGCCGTCGTGATGCGGCTGAAGTAGTCGTTGGCCAGCTCGGGATCGTCGTTCAGGAGCTTCCAGCTCCGGCCGCCGTCGTCGGAGCGGTAGAAGCCGTTCCCCCCGCCGGGGGCGATCACGGTGGCGTACACGCGCCCCCCGCCGCTTCCGCGCGGGACCGCCAGCCCGATGCGGCCCAGCGGACCCTTCGGGAGCCCGGTCCCGGCCAGCCTCGTCCAGGTCTCGCCTCCGTCCTCGCTCTTGTAGATGCCCGATCCGGGACCCGCCTGGGGGATGAAGTAGTCCAGGTAGGGGTGGAGCCGCATCTGCCAGGCGGCGGCGTACACGACCGCGGGGTGCTCCGGATCGCGGGCCAGGTCCACCACGCCCGTGTTGTCGTCGACCTTCAGCACCTGCTTCCACGTCCGGCCGCCGTCCGTGGTGAGGTAGATCCCGCGCTCGGGGTTCGGCCCGAACGCGTGCCCCAGGGCGCCGACCAGCACCCGGTTCGGGTCCTGCGGGTCGACCAGGATGCGGCCGATGTGCCGGGTGGCGTCGAGCCCCCGGTGCTTCCACGTCTTCCCCCCGTCATCCGAGCGGTAGACACCGTTACCGGCCATGGCGTCGTAACGGATCGTGACCTGCCCCGTGCCGACGTAGATCACGTCGGGGTCGGAGGGCGCGATCGCCAGCGCTCCGATCGACGAGGCCTCCTGGTGCTGCATGAGCCCCTGCCAGGTGCGGCCCGCGTCGGTGGTCTTCCACACGCCGCCCCCCGCCGAGCCGAAGTAGAAGGTGTTCGGCTTCCCGGGCACTCCGGCCGCCACCGTCGCCCACCCGGCCCGGTAGGGGCCCACCAGCCGCCAGCGCATGCCCGCGTAGGCGGTGGGTGGCACCGAGTCGGGATGGGCCTGGGCCGCGTGGCCGGCGGCGGCGACGGAGGCCTCCGCGAGTGAGCGCGGGTGGGAGGACGCGATCCGGGTGCTCGGGAGCGCCGGGGCCGGGAGGGCGAGGAGCGCGGCGAGCAGGCAGGCGAGGGGCGTCATCGTGGGGACTCCGTGATCGTTCGCGTGGTATCGGACGGCGGGGCGGCGAGGGGCTGCAGCCCGGCCTTCTTCAGGCGTGCGTCGAGGGCCGGGACCTCCGTCCGCAACACGGCTTCCCAGCGCTCCCGGGCGCTTCGCAGGGCGGCCTCCTGGCGCGAGAACGCCTCGCGGGTCTGGGCCGGCGGCTCGCGGTCGGCGCTCTGCACCACAGTCTCCAGCGATGCGAGGCCGTCGGGCAAAGTCGCCGCGGCCGCCATCACCTGCCGGCGCAGGCGACGGGCGGCGTCGGCCAGTCCGGCGGGCAGATTCCCGCGGGCCGCGAGTGGCGCGAGACGGCCGGCCAGACGCCCGGCGTCGCGGGCGATCCCGGTCCGCTCGGTGAGGGCGTCCCGGACCGCGAGCGCCAGGGAGAGCTGATCGCGGAGCGCGGCCTCGGAGACGTGGACGCGCGGATCGAGGGCGACCTCGAGCGGGACCTCGACGGTGCGGCTGTCGGCGGTGAGCCGGACCCGATATGTGCCCGGGACGGCCACCGGGCCCTGCGGCTCCATCACCGTTCCCTTGCCGGCGATGGCCGCGATGCTGTAGTCGCGCGTCGCGAGAGGCGGCGGCGCCCAGCGCAGGTCCCACACGAACCGGTGGTGACCGGCGCCGGCCCCGGGGATCTCCGAGCGCGGCAGCCAGTTCGAGGTGAAGTAGGTGGGCGCGGGGGGCGTGAAGGGCGCCTCGTCGCTCGAGTAGGCTCGCACCGTGTCGCCCGCCGCGTCCAGGATCTGGATGCGGACCGGCCCGGAGGCCCCGGCCGGGAGCCAGTAGTCGAGGATGGCGCCGGCCGGCGGATTCTCCCCCTGCGGAAACTCGGCCGGGAGGGGCGTGTCGTTGTTCTCGCTGTGGCGGAGCCGCCAGGCGCGGGCCGGGCGGTACAGGTGGGGCGCGGATCCCATCGTCTCCGGGCCCAACTGCCGCAGGAGGGTGAGGTCGTCCAGGATCCAGATGGAGCGTCCGTGCGTGGCGGCCACCAGGTCGCCGTGCGCTACGGCCAGGTCGCGCACCGCCACGGTCGGCAGGTCGAGCTGGAGCGACTGCCACCGCGCCCCGTCGTCGAAGGACACGTACACGCCCCGCTCCGTGGCGGCGTACAGGAGGCCCCGCCGTACCGGGTCGGCCCGCACGGCCCGCACGAAGGCCCCCTCGGGGATCCCGGAGTCGATCCGGGTCCAGTGGGCCCCCATGTCCCGGGTGCGGTAGATGTAGGGCGACAGGTCGTCCAGCCGGTGGCGGTCGATCGCCGCGTAGGCGGTGGCCGAGTCGAAGGGCGACGCCTCGAGGACGCTCACCTTGCTCCAGGGGGTGAGGGCGGGCGGCGTGACGTCCCGCCAGCGGGCGCCGCCGTCGGTGGTGAGCTGGATGCGGCCGTCGTCCGTCCCGGCCCACACCAGGCCCTCGCGCACCGGCGAGGGGGCGATCGCGTACACGACCCCGTGCCCGCGCGCCGAGGCGTTGGCCACGGACAGGGGTCCCCGTCCCGTGTCGGCCGGGGCGCCGCCAGCCGCCGCCGCGCCGGTGAGGTCCGGACTCGCCGCCTCCCAGTGGAGCCCGCCATCCCGGGTCCGGAGCACCATCTGGGCGCCCAGGTAGAGGGTGTGGGGATCGAGCGGGTCGAACACGATCGGCGACGTCCAGGTGAAGCGGAAGCGGCGCTCCGAGAAGGGCGTGTAGAAGCTCGCCGCCGGGGCGGGAGAGACGTCCTGGCTCTGGCCCGTGGACCGGTCGAAGCGGTGCACGGTCCCGTAGGTGTCCCCGGCGTAGGCGACCCCCGGGTGCAGCGGATCGGGCGCGATGTAGCCGGCCTCGCCCCCACCGGCCGAGATCCAGTTCCGGAAGGTGATGCGGCCGTAGTCGTCCCGGCTGTCGATCACCACGTTCCCGGCGTCCTGCTGGGCGCCGTAGATCCGATAGGGGAAGTGGTCATCCACGCTCACGTGGTAGAACTGCGCCGTGGGCTGGTTGTACCAGCTCGACCAGGTGCGGCCGCCGTCCAGGCTCAGGGTGGCGCCCTGGTCCACGCCCGCGATCATGCGGCGCGGGTCGGTGGGGTCGATCCACAGGTAGTGGTAGTCGTCCCCGCCCGGCGATCCCTTGATGGACGTGAAGGTCTTCCCGGCGTCCGTGGATCGGTACAGCCCCACCTTGGGGAGGTAGACGACGTCCGGGTCCTTCGGGTCCAGGAACACCCGCCCGAAGTACCATCCGCGCGCGGTGACGCGGGGGTCGTCGCTGGTGCGCTGCCAGGTGGAGCCTCCGTCGTCGGAGCGGTACAGCCCGCCCTGCTTCGGAGCGTCCACGATCGCGTACACCCGCTTCCCGCCCGGTGCCACGGCCACGCCGATGCGCCCGACGCCCCCCCCGGACGGGAAGCCCCCGCCCGTGACCGCGGACCAGCTCTTCCCGCCATCGGTGGACCGGAACAGGCCACTGCCCGCTCCCTGCACGGGCGGATACTGGCTCCAGGTCGGGCGGTGCATGGACCACAGGGCCGCGTACACGAGGTCGGGGTTCGAGGGATCGGCGGCCAGGTCGATCGCCCCCGCCTCCGCACCTCGGTACAGGACCTTCGTCCACGTCTTCCCGCCGTTCGTGGTGCGGTACACGCCGCGCTCGGGGTTGGGGCCGTACGCGTGGCCCATGGCCGCGACGAGCGCCACGGACGGGTCCCGCGGGTCGACGAGGATCTTCCCGATGTGCCGCGTGGCCTCGAGCCCGACGTGCGACCAGCGCGCCCCGCCGTCGGTGGAGCGGTACACGCCGTCGCCGTATGTCATGTCGGAGCGCATGTCGGCCTCTCCCGTGCCCACCCACAGCACGTCCGTGTCCGAG
>Ga0315556_1000823_pt1 | contig 19332 bp, 16 predicted proteins | sample SalMarSW160310MG_FD_202112 | JGI IMG/M metagenome (GOLD analysis project Ga0315556, IMG submission 202112) | Salt marsh sediment microbial communities from the Plum Island Ecosystem LTER, Massachusetts, United States - Salt Marsh Sediment SW1603-10 ...
CCTTTCGCTTTGATACTTACCAAACGGCGGCCGACTTCCGCGATGTGCTGGAAGCCGGACTGCCGAACGCGCCGATGCTTTCCGGGCTGGCGTCGGTCAACAATTTCGACCCCATCCTCCCGGCCAGGTACCGGACTTGGATGGATGTCGTTTCCAAGATGCCCGCACAGCAGCGGGTCTTGTGGTTAGACGCTTTGGATGTCGGATTGGCGGCCACGACATTGGATGCTGAAGGGCGCCCTGTGTATGATCTTCGCCGCCCGCCTGGTCGCGCCTGGTTTGTTCGCCAGGTTCGACAGGTCAACTCACCGGATGAGGCGCTTGCGGCAGCCTTGCGACAGGGATTCGACCCGTCTGCCGAGTTGGTCATTGAAGGCAGGGCAGCCGATGACATTGCGGCCCAAAATGGGTCAGGTAAAGTGCTTCTTGAAGAGACAAGCGACCCCAACAGTCTGCGCTTGCGCAGCACAAGCGATACCGGCGGATGGTTGGTCGTCTCCACCATGTCTTTCCCCGGTTGGGCGGCCAGCGTTGACGGCCATCCCACGCAGCTCTTCCCGGCGGACTACATCCTCTCAGCCCTCAGGGTTCCCCCGGGCGAGCATGAGATTGTCCTTTCGTATCGCAGCACGCCTTTCGAGGTTGGATTGCTTCTGGCGCTAGGCGGGCTAGTTGTGTTGGCCCTTTCGATCTGGAGCCGACGGAGGGTGGCATGAGATCTCGTTGGCCCCTGGTACTGGGATTGGCGGTTGCCTTGCTATACACGGGATGGCGGCTGTCATTGGCGAATTGGAATCCCGCCGGACTGGCACAGATTGGCACCCGGTTTTCCGAAGGCGTCTCGGCCGGCAGCGAGGGCTACGATGGACAATTCGCGTACTATATTGCTCTGATCCCCGATCCGAAGGTCGTGGATGTCTACCTGGATGTGCCGGCCTACAGGTATCAACGCATTCTGCTGCCCGGCCTTGCATGGCTGTTGGTGTTGGGGCAGGAGAGGCTCGTTGGCTGGAGTCTCCTTCTCGTCAACCTCATGGGGTATGCCCTGGGCCTTTGGGCCGTGATGGCCTACCTCAGAGATTTGGGTAAGCCTCCTGCTTACGCCTTGGGGTTCGGCCTGTGGGTGGGCTTCATTGGCGGCGTGGCACTTGACCTCAATGAACCACTGGCGTACGGGTTGGCGGCTGCGGCTTGGCTTGCCCTGTCGCGCCGCCGGTTTGCCGTGGCAGCGCTGGCATTTTCGCTGGCCGCCCTGGCAAAGGAGACCACTCTTGTGTTTTGGGCTGCCGCGGTGCTGGCGATCTGGCTCCGTCAGGGGCGATGGCTCGGAGCCAGGCTGTGGACGCTCGTGCCGGGCGTGATCTGGCTGGGTTGGCAAGCGTACTTGTGGCAAGTTTTTGGCCAGCCCGGAATTGGCAGCGGTGGTGCGATGTCTACTGCTTTCGAGCTGGTCCCTTTCATGGGACTGGCGCGGGTGGGCATGGTGGACTTCCGCGTGTTCCTGCTCTACCTTCTCCTGTTCGGACCGGCCATTTTGCTGCCGACGGTGTGGGGCCTCTGGGCGGGACTTCGCCGGTTGCTGCAAGGGGATCGGAACGCGGAAGCTGTATCCCTTGTTCTTAATGCGGCCGTAATCGTCTTCTTGCCCTTTTCGACCTTTCGGGAGCCCTTTGGCATTGTCCGTCTGGCGACAGGCTTGGTGCTGGCTGTGGTCCTTTTCGCATCGACGTTCGGCGTCCGACGTGCTTTAAATTACAGTCTGTTTTGGAGCGCATACCTGTTCATGCTCGTCCGTCGCTAACGGGAAGCGGCGCTTGATTGAGGGTGGACCCATCACGGGTAGAATGAATCTGACTGCTTCCGGGTGAACCTGTCTCCGATGGGTCGAGTAGGTAGATAGGAAAGCGCTGGGGCGCCCGGGCTGACCAGCCGACGCCTAAGAGGAGAGACCATGCCGGACATCAAGTCGCTAGCGGACCGAGTTGTCGAAAATGTAGAGAAAGTGATCGTGGGAAAGGCGGATTCGGTTCGCCTGACCGTGGTGGGTCTGTTGTGCCAGGGGCATTTGCTGATTGAGGACGTTCCTGGCACGGGCAAGACAATGCTGGCAAAGAGCCTGGCCCGGTCTCTTGGCTGTTCGTTCAACCGCATTCAGTTCACGCCGGACATGCTGCCAAGTGACGTCACGGGCGTCTCCATTTTCAACCAGAAGTCTCAGGAATTCGAGTTCCGTCCCGGACCTATCATGGCGCAGATTGTGCTCACCGATGAAATCAACCGGGCGACGCCTAAGACCCAGGCGGCCTTGCTGGAGGCGATGGAGGAGCGGCAGGTCACCGTCGACGGAATCACACATCACCTGCCTCAGCCTTTCATGGTGCTGGCAACGCAGAACCCTATCGAGTACGAGGGCACCTTCCCGTTGCCGGAGGCGCAGATGGACCGCTTCCTGCTCCGCATCAGCCTCGGCTACCCGGCGCCTCATGACGAAGTGAAAATGATGGAGAGACAGCAGATTGTCCACCCCGTGGATGAACTCACTCAAGTTGTCGATGCCGAGGAACTCCTGCAAGCGCAGGCTGATGTGAAAAAGGTGAGCGTGACGCATGAAGTGAAGAAGTACATCGTTGATATCGTGACGGATACGCGCAATCATCGTGAGGTGTATCTCGGGGCCAGCCCGCGCGGTAGCCTGGCGATGCTCAGAGGTGCGCAGGCCGTGGCCGCCATGATGGGGCGGGACTATGTGGTCCCGGATGACGTGAAATCGATTGCGATGTCGGCTCTGGCGCACCGTGTTATTGTGGGGTCCGCTGCTAGGATCCGCGAGGTTGACTCGCGGGAGATCGTCGAGGAGATCCTCGAGCAGATTCCAGTCCCCGGCGGCGAGATGGCTTGATGGCCTCCAGGACCAGGGTTGTCCTCGGACTGACTATCCTCAGTCTTGCGGCAGCCGTCATTTCCGGGCGACAGCTCTTCTACAATCTGACCTATGCTTGGGTGGCGCTTCTGGTGGTAGCTTTCTTTTGGTCGCGCATGGCGGCGTCTGGGCTGCAATTTCGTCGCCAACCCTTCTCGACCCGGGGTCAGGTTGGCCACATCTTCCGCGAACGCTTTTACCTGCACAATATGAGTCGCTGGACAAAGCTTTGGGTGGAGATTGGAGACCTCACTCGCATTCCCGGCTACCGCGCGACGGCTCTGACGGGGCTGGGCCTGGTTGGTCCCTCGGATTTGATTGGCCACCAGGGTTCCTACGTGGCTGACAACCTCGGCCGCGATCAATCGGAGAGTTGGGACGTACGAACGATCTGCACGCGCCGAGGTCGCTACCCACTCGGGCCAACCGAGATTCGGACCAGTGATCCGTTCGGTCTCTTTCCAGTGACCCAACGCCTTCCAGTGCGTCAGAACGTGGTGGTTCTACCGCCCATCGTGGGCCTGCGCGCCATGGGCGTTCCAAGCGGGCGGCTCTCTGGCGGAGAGGCCATTCGACAGCATACTCACCAGCTCACGCCCAACGCGTCAACCATCCGGGAGTACGCTCCGGGCGACAGCCTGAACAGGATCCACTGGAAATCGACCGCGCGGATGCAGCGCTTGATCGCCAAGGAGTTCGAGTTTGATCCCCTGGCCGACGTTTGGGTTTTGTTGGATGTCTGGCATCGAGCCCACTATGAAGGTGACCGGATCTACCGACGGAGCGAGCCCTACTCAGGCCCGTTTCCGTCCCCAGACGATCCAACCGCCGGTCTCCCCCAATCGACGATGGACTACGCCGCAACGATCGCCGCCTCGTTGGTCTTTCACTTCATACAGAATGACCGCAATGTGGGGCTGATTGCCTATGGACGCTCGCGTCTGGTCATGCAGCCGAGTAGGGGGCAATCCCAGCTTCAGAAAGTCCTTGAATCTCTGGCTGTCATCGAGGCCGATGGCAACTATCCGGTTGATGAAGTGGCAAAAATCGAAGTGCCACGCATTCCTCGCAGCACGACAGTCTACTTGATCTCTCCGTCGGCGGATGCAGAAGTGGTTGAGGCTGCAGCCGCCCTGAGGGCGCTGCATCGAAATCCCCACCTGATTCTGATCGAACCAAGTTCCTTTGGCGCGCGGGATGGGAGTGCTGCGTTGGCCGAGGACGCCGTCCGACGCGGTCTCAGGACCACGCTTGTCAAATATGGCGAATCCCTGCCGGCAGCGCTGAGATCCGTCTGATCTTCCCTGGTATCCTGCAACGAGGGTGTTATCATCAACGGGTTGCCACCTGGGAGATGAGACGTGCGTAGAAACCTGCTGCTGGTGTCAGTGTTTGCCGGCGGGATGACATCGCTTGGCGTGGAGCTTTCTGCTTCGCGACTGCTCGGCAATGTCTTCGGCACCACCAATCTTGTTTGGGCCAACATCATTGGCTTGATTCTCGTCTACCTCACGGCGGGCTACTTCCTGGGCGGGAAGTGGGCTGACCGCTCACCATTTGAGTCGACCTACTATCGCATCCTAATGTGGGCGGGTTTTGCGTCCGGCCTTGTGCCGTTGGTCGCGCGGCCCGTTCTCCGCATGGCCGCCCAAGCGGTGGAGAAGCTCGACGCCGCCGTGATGGCCGGCTCGTTTATTTCGGTGCTGGTCCTCTTTGTGATCCCCGTGACGCTCTTGGGGTGTATATCGCCTTTTGCGATTCGACTGGCGATCACAGACACAGGTCACGCTGGCACCGTCTCGGGGCGAATCTACGCGATTTCAACTCTGGGCTCAATATTTGGGACATTTCTACCGGTTCTATGGCTCATCCCCAGCATCGGAACAGCGCGCACCTTTTTGGTCTTCTCTTTCGCTCTGATGCTGGTTGCCCTGGTTGGCATGGCACAGTCCGAGCGACGAGCTGCTGCGCTCCACCTGCTGATGCCAGTTGGGCTCCTCGGCCTGGCATGGTTGAGCCTGCGCGGACCCATCAAGCAGGCGCAAGGTCAGATCTTCGAGGATGAGTCAGCCTACAACTACATCCAGGTGATCCAGGCCGGCGACACTCGCTACCTCATGCTCAACGAGGGCCAGGCGGTGCATTCGGTCTACAACCCGAACCAGATTGAGACGTTCGGAACGTGGGACTACTTTCTGGCGGCACCCTACTTCAACGATCCTCAGTCGACGCCGCAGCAGCCAAAGCGTGTGGGAATTGTCGGCCTGGCGGCCGGCACCATTGCCCAGCAGTACACGGCCGTGTTTGGGGAGGTCCCCATCGACGGCTGGGAGATCGACCCCGAGATCGTCCAGGTCGGGCGCGAGTATTTCGGGATGACCGAGCCCAATCTGAATGCCATCGCCTCCGACGGCCGTTGGGGGCTTGACCACAGTCCATACAAATACAGCGTGATCGCGGTTGATGCCTACCGACCGCCGTATATCCCTTGGCACTTGACCACCACGCAGTTCTTCAGCATTGTGGCGGACCATCTTGCGGATGACGGGGTGTTGGTGATCAACGTCGGGCGCACGCCGACCGACCGTCGCTTGATTGACGCCATGGTCGGCACGATTGGCTCGGTGTTCCCTTCGGTCTATGTGGTCGACGTACCGGGGACATTCAACAGTATCGTCTATGCCACACTCCAGCCGACGCAGCCCGGAAACCTGCCCATGAACCTGGCCCGCTTGGAGCGGACCGGAGCGCCGGCCGTACTGCTGGATGTGTTGCAGAAGAGTGTGGCTGGACTTCAACCGACACCGGCGTCCGATATCGTTTTTACGGACGATCATGCCCCTGTGGAACAGCTTGTGAATTCGATTATGATCCGTTTCATCCTTGGAGAAGGGATGGGCAGCATGCAGGGAGCGCGCAACTGATATGAGTACTCAACCTTCCGCTCGCCGGCAGGCCTGGGTCCTGGGATTCAGGCTCGCCCTGCAGCTTGTGATCCCGCTGGTCTTGTTCCTGACCAGCATTCGTTTGACCTTGACCCATGCCTACGTCGATTTGGCGTATCGGATGCCGGGTTTTCCATCCGACCCTTATGGTTTCACCCATCAGGATCGCCAGAAGTGGGCGGAGATTTCGATGGACTATCTGGTCAACTCTGCTGGGATCGAGTTTCTCGCCAATCAGCATTTTCAGGACGGCCAGCCGATCTACAATCAGCGCGAGCTGCGCCACATGTCGGATGTGAAAGCGCTCACCCAGACCTTCCTGGCGCTGTGGGCGGCTGGGTTGCTCGGCTTGGTGGTGTTTGGGGCGGCGCTTTGGCGCCTTTCAGGAATGCGTGACTTGTGGCTGGCTCTCCGCAACGGCGCCCTTTGGACATTGTTTCTGATGGCGGGCCTTGCCTTGCTCTCCCTGGCCAGCTTTTCGTTTGTGTTCGTCGGATTCCACCACCTCTTCTTCAAAGGTGATACGTGGCTCTTCCTCTACAGCGATACCCTGATCCGGCTTTTCCCCGAACGGTTCTGGCAACAGGTGTTTGGGTTCCTGGCTCTGGCCACGTTGGGAGAGGCAGGTCTCATTTGGTGGCTGGCGTCTCGGGTTCTCTCTGCGAGAGGCAGCGCCAACGTGCCCGCGGAGTCATCGCCCCCGACCGATTTGTGAGAGATTTCACAAAGCGACGACTCGGAGTCTTCCTCAGTGCAACCTGATACCGGTGCCGGTGACCCATCGGCACTCAGCGACAGCAAGCGGGTTCTGTTGTTGATGAGCAGCCGGACCTATCGCGCCGGTTCCTTTATCAAGGCGGCCGAAGAACTGGGCGTTTCATTGACGGTCGGCACAGAGGCAGAGACTCCTCTCGCCGGTCAAGGTGGCCTGCACATCAATTTCTCGGACCCCGAAGGCGCCGCGGAGGCGATCCAGGCCTTCGCCAGCAATTTGCCTTTCGACGCAGTTGTTCCGGCCGAGGACGATGGCACCTGGCTGGCAGCTGAAGCCTCTATGCGGCTAGGGTTGCCCCACAATCCTCCCGAGATGGTTGCCGCGGTGCGCGACAAGGCTGCCATGCGCGAGCACATGGCCGAAAGCGGTCTTCCTGCTCCCGAAGGCTTTCGCATAGACATAGATTCCGATCCGGAGGACTTGGCCGGAGAGCTATCCTATCCCAGCGTCCTCAAGCCGCGGTTTCTCTCGGGAAGCCAGGGGGTCATTCGGGTCAACAATCCGGGTGAGTTTGTCTTTGCTTTCCAGCGCGTGCGGCGGCTGATCCAGCAGCCGGAGATCCGGAACCTGGGAGGTCAGATGGGGAATAGCCTGTGGTGCGAGGTCTACGTGCCCGGCAATGAGGTGGCTGTGGAGGGGATGCTGAATGATGGCATCTTGCAGATCTTGGCACTTTTTGACAAGCCTGACCCATTACTCGGCCCGTATTTCGAAGAGACAATCTATGTGACGCCGTCGCGTCATCCTCAAGGCATTCAGGTGAAGATCGTTGAGACAACCCAGCAGGTGGTGCAGGCATTCGGTCTCAAGACTGGGCCGGTGCACGTTGAGCTGCGAATCAATCCTGAGGGCGTGTATGTGATCGACCTTGCACCGCGATCGATCGGGGGTCTGTGTTCCAAGGCGCTTCGGTTCGATCAGGGCGACTCGCTGGAAGCCTTGATCTTGCGCCAGGCGCTTGGTGTAGATGTGCGGGGGGTGAGGCGAGAGTCGGCGGCCTCAGGCGTGATGATGATTCCGATTCCCCACGGCGGCAGGTTGAATGCGATGGCTGGGATGCAAGCCGCCCGAGCCGTTTCAGGGGTTGAAGAGGTGATCATCAGTGTGCCCATCGGGGAGGAGCTGGTCCCTCTCCCGGAGGGCGGAAGCTACCTGGGATTCATCTTTGCCCGATCCGATGCTCCGCATCAGGTCGAAGCGGCGCTTCGCCAGGCACATGCCGAGCTGGAATTCGACATCCAGCCTGGCTGAAACCAAGCGCCGCGCCCCAAGGTTATAATGTGGCGGTATGGTCCTACATGCCGGGACAGCAGGCTGCAGTTATGAGGTGTCAGGAGGAACGGTCATGATTGAGATTTCACCAGAAGCCAGCGCCAAGATCAAGGAATTGCTGCAGGCCAACGACCGGCAGGGCAAGGTCTTGAAGGTGGCAATCGTGGGCCGTGGCCCGGATGGCTACGAGTATTCGCTGCGGTTCATCAAGCCTGATGACGCCGTAGCCGACGACCAGCCGTTCCAGGTGGATGGGATCGATCTCCTGATTGACGCGGACAGCGCTCCCAAGCTCGAAGGCGCGCGATTGGCCTATGTCGAGAATGCTTATCAAACGGGGTTTCAGCTCGATAATCCCAATCCTCTATGGGAAGATCCTCTGTCACAAGCCGTTCAAAACGTCCTAGACCAGCAGATCAACCCAAGCGTGGCGGCCCATGGTGGTTGGGTGATGTTGCTGGACGTGCGCGATGATGTCGCCTACGTCGAGCTTGGCGGGGGTTGCCAAGGCTGCGGCCTGGCCGACGTGACCCTGAAGCAAGGGATTGATGTGATGATCCGCCAGGCTGTGCCGGACATCAAGCAGGTGATCGATACCACCGACCACGCGTCCGGGACCAATCCGTACTACCAACCCGGAAAAGGCGGTCCAGCAGAGTCCCCGTTCTGAGTTCCCCGCTCAAGAAGAAGTCAAGTCGAGCCACGAAGCCGAGGTACAGTGCCTCGGCTTTTCATGTGTCCTGCGGGCTCGCTGGTCCTAGAAAATACCTCGGAACACCAGCAGCAGCCCAACCACGATTAGGGGAACGCCCACAACCGCACCCACGACAGTCACAGCGGCGATCAAGCCGACGATCATGAGCGCCAGCCCAATCACGATCACCACAATGCGGCCCGTCAGGCCGAGGATCCGGGTTAGAAGGTGCCAGACGGCGACGAACGGCCAGGCGAGAGTGTGTAAGAGTGACATTGGTCGAACGCCTTTCTTTCGGGGTCCCAACTAGGCCCCGTACTTTGTCAGCCGATTGGCATGAGCCATCATGAGCGGCATCAAGTCAGATGCTTGGAAGGTGCCCAAGCCGCCCTGGCTGCAGGCGGTCTCACCGAAATGCGTCTGCGCATCGCTTCGAGCCGTCGCCGGCGCCCATAGCAACACCGGAACCGGGTGCCAGGAGTGATACTTCATGCGAGCTGGGGTGGAGTGATCACCTGTCACGGCCAGGACGTCGGGCGACAGACCGAGAAGGTCCGGCAGGGCGGCGTCGACTTTCTCGATCATTTCCGCTTTCTTGTCAAACGCACCATCCTCACCGAGACTATCCGTCTTCTTGATGTGGATGAAGAAGAAGTCGTGCGCAGACCAGATTGCGCCGGCGGCCGCAAACTCGTCGGCCGGCGATTCGCCTTCGAAGTCATCCACCTTCATTCCGACCAAATGGGCCACTCCCTTGTACATCGGGTACACGGCAATGCAGGCTGCGTTCAACCCGTAGATCTCATCAAACTGAGGCAGATGGGGGTTGGCCGAAAAACCGCGCAGGGTGAGCGCATTGGCCTTTGGTTCATCGGCCAGGGACTTGCGGGCCTCTTTGATCCACGCGTTGACAAGATCGGCGGTGGGCTGCGAATCGGGGTCGGACGCCACGGCGTCCAGGGGAGTCACTCCGGTTTCCAGCGGGTCAGTGTCGTGGATGTGCGGTGCCAGGCCATCGCCCCGCATCACCACGCCGAACCGATACTCTCGAAGTACGCGCACGTCGATTTGGACGCCCGGCAGTTCTATGGCATCCAAGCGTTCAACAAGGGGTCGCGCATCTTCGGTTGAGATGCGCCCCGCACGGCGGTCGACGATCTTGCCCGACGAGTCGACGGTGCAGAAGTTGCCCCGAGCTGCGACGTCCCCCTTGCCGACTTTCATCCCGACGCCTGAAGCTTCGATCACACCCCGGCCGACATCGTATGTCACGGGGTCGTAGCCAAACAGCGCCAGGTGTCCCGGCCCGGAACCGGGCGTGATGCCGGGACGCACGGGAATCGTCTGGCCGAGCGTGCCCTCGGCCGCCAACCGATCCAGGTTGGGTGTGTTAGCCGCCTCCAATTCAGTGGGGCCGCCAGGCGTCACAGACAAGCCGCCGACGCCATCCATGACCAGCAGGACCATCTTGGTCTCGGCCGGTTGGTGAAGTGAACGCATCAATGTGAAATCAGCCATCGGTCCTCCTTGCTCCCATCATAACAAAGACCCTCGCCAAAACGGCGAGGGTCTCAGCTGGAAAAGAAGAATATCAGCGGATGGCGAGCTGGTCGCCTGTGGTCTCGAACAGGTGGATGTTGTCCATGTTGAAGACCACCTTCTTTGATTCATTGACGTTCGCTTGACTCCGCGGATCCATCCGACTGACGAACGTGTTGCCGGCGACTTTGAGATAGAGTATCATTTCGTTGCCCATGGGTTCGACGACCTGGACTTCAGCGTGAACTTCGGCTGGTTGGATACCAGGCGGCGTGAATTGGGTATCGTGAATGTCCTCCGGACGGATGCCAAAGATGATGTCTTTGTCGATGTGCCCTTCGTAGGCCTTGCCCTTGTCTGGGGGCACGGAGAGTTTGAAGGAGCCGGTATCGATTTGCATGCCGCCATCACCGCGGACAAGTTTGGCGTTGAAGAAATTCATCGCCGGGGAGCCGATAAAGCCGGCCACAAAGACATTCACCGGCAAGTCGTAAAGGCGCTGAGGTGAGTCGACCTGCTGGAGGATGCCGTCCTTCATCACCGCGATACGGGTGGCCATGGTCATGGCTTCAGTTTGATCGTGGGTGACGTAGATGAAGGTGGTTTCTAGACGGTTATGCAGCTGCTGGATCTCGGCTCGTGTCTGCACGCGCAGCTTGGCGTCGAGGTTGGAGAGGGGTTCGTCGAAGAGAAAGACCTTCGGCTTGCGCACAATGGCCCGGCCCAGGGCGACCCGCTGGCGCTGGCCACCGGAGAGCTGGCGAGGACGGCGATCGAGCAGCGTGCCAATGCCCAGGATGTCGGCCGCCTCTTCCACGCGTTTCTTGATCTCATCTTTGGGGGTCTTGCGCAGCTTGAGCCCGAAGGCCATGTTGTCGTACACGGTCATGTGTGGATAGAGCGCGTACGATTGGAAGACCATGGCGATGTCGCGATCTTTGGGCGCCACGTCGTTGACCACGCGGTCTCCGATTCGGATTGTCCCCTCAATGATCTCCTCCAGCCCGGCCAGCAACCTTAATGAGGTTGTCTTGCCGCAACCGGAGGGCCCGACCAGGACCAGAAATTCCTTGTCAGCGACTTCAATGTTGACATCGTTGACAGCCGTGACCTGGCCAAAACGCTTGTACACATGATCGTACGTGACGCTAGACATCGTGCTGTTCCTCCCTTCTCTTTGGTATCGTGCCCTCATTATACGTTAGGCAAGAGTTTGAGCCAAACTCAAGCCGCCCCCCGATTGACGTTCTCGAAGGGCGTCTGGTATAGTGGCAGGCGTGGAAAACGGAAAGAAGAATAAGGCTTCTGACGGTCGGCAAGGCCAGCAGTGGCAGCTCCTTTGGCGCTGGTTTGAACCCGGTCTGGGGGTCAAGCGCTGGCTGCTCTTGATGGTGTTGGCCACGGCCCTGATCGGGCTGGGTCTGGCCATTATCCTGCTCGACTACTATCGCACCCATCCTGACGTGACATGGTTGTACATCGTGAGCCTGCGGGCATTGCCCCGCTGGGCCCGTGCTTCACTGCTGGGAGCGGCAGGCTTGGGCGTCCTTGGTTTCGCAATTCTTGGACTCAACCGCGCCCTGCTGGCACCCTTCGTTCGGCCGGGGAAATCGGTAGTTGAGGTCGTGTCGGAGCATCGGCGGCGAGGCCGGGGGCCACGGATCGTCGCCATAGGCGGTGGGACCGGGTTGTCGACGCTGTTGAGGGGGTTGAAGGCATACACCGGCAATCTGACGGCCATCGTGACTGTAGCCGACGATGGCGGCTCATCAGGTAGGCTTCGCCGTTCGTTGGGGCTGCCGCCGCCAGGTGATTTGCGCAACTGCCTTGCTGCCCTTTCCGATGACGAACAACTTCTGACGCAATTGTTCCAGTATCGCTTCCCGGAGGGCGAGCTGGCCGGCCATTCCTTTGGCAATCTTTTCATCGCCGCGCTTGCCGGCGTGACCGGCGGGTTTGACACTGGCCTTTCGGAGGCCGGTCGCGTCTTGGCCATCCGGGGCAGGGTGCTGCCTTCAACGCTGGAAGACGTGGCTCTGGTGGCAGACAAAACACCAGCCTTGGATGTGCGCGCCGTTCGGATTCGTGGCGAGAGTCGTATCCCAAACCTCCCCGGTCAGATTCGCAATTTGCACCTTGAGCCAAACGATGCTCCGGCCTATCCGGAAGCGATCCAGGCCATCTTGAGTGCCGAAATGATCGTCATAGGCCCTGGAAGCCTGTTCACCAGCGTCATGCCCAATCTGCTTGTGAAGGACATCACAAAGGCGATCCACGCCAGCCGAGCATTCAAGGTCTACGTGTGCAACGTGGCCACACAGCCGGGGGAGACCGAGACGTTCAATTGTGGCCAACATGTGGCGGCACTCGAGCAGCACGTGGGACGGGGCCTGGTGGACGTCGTGTTGGCCAACGACTGGCTTGAGGCAAGCCTGCCAGATAAGCTCAGCTTTGTTGAGCCCGTTTGGCAGGGGGTAAGCGTGCCCTGCCATACAACGGATCTGGCAGACCGCTCGCGACCATGGCGCCACGACTCCAGGAAGTTGGCGGACGAACTGGTAGCCATGTTGGAGGAACGAACCGGGCCGCTGGACCTGCCCTCGATGGGCGAAATCGAGCCCAGCAGCGGCCTGAACTAGGCCACACCCCAACCAACCTGCCGGATCACCGGGAGCCTACCTGTCCTTGCCCCCGGGCACGCCTCCGGCATCAAGACAGAGAGGCCAAAGTCCCCATGTTCAACAAGAAAACTCTGCGCGATATTGAGCTCCGAGACCGGCGCGTTCTAGTCCGAGTCGATTTCAACGTCCCGCTGAAGAATGGAGAGGTTGCGGACGACACTCGCATTCGGGCGGCGCTTCCAACGATCCGAACCCTGATCGAGGCCCGGGCCCGAACGATCTTGTGCTCCCATTTGGGACGCCCCAAAGGCAAGCCCGACCCTGGCCTTTCTTTGGAACCGGTGGCGGCGGCGCTGGCCGACTTGTTGGGAGTTCCCGTTTCCTTTGCCCATGACTGCGTTGGAGAGGAAGCTGAATCGGCCGCAGATAGACTGAAGCCAGGGGGTGTTCTGCTGCTGGAGAACACGCGCTTTCACCCTGAGGAAAAGGCCAACGACGAGGGTTTCGCCCGGCAGTTGGCCTCGCTGGCAGAAGTCTATGTGGATGATGCCTTCGGTTCGGCCCATCGCGCCCACGCGTCGACCGAGGGTGTCGCACATTTCCTCCCGGCAGTAGCCGGCTTGCTCATGGAGCGTGAGATCACCGAGCTGAGCAAAGCGCTCGACTCCGATGCTCATCCCTACATTGCTATCCTGGGAGGAGCCAAGGTGTCGGACAAGATCGGTGTGGTGCAGGCTTTCCTCCAAAGGGCCGATCAGTTGATCATCGGCGGAGGAATGGCCAATACGTTCCTGGCGGCTCAAGGACTTGATATGGCAGAGTCCCTGGTAGAAACCGATGCCTTGGACACAGCCCGTCAGCTGCTGCGCGAGTCTGGTGATCGCCTCCTGCTGCCCACCGATGCCGTAGTAGGGGACCGGTTTGAGTCCGACGCTGAGCACAAGGTGGTCGATGTGAATAATGTACCCTCGGGCTGGCGGATAATGGACATCGGGCCCGAGACGCTCAAGGCCTTCGCCCGGGCCGTCAGCGGGGCCAGATTGGTTGTCTGGAATGGACCGATGGGCGTATTTGAATTTCCTGCTTTCGCCAAAGGCACGTTCGATCTGGCTGCGGCTGTTGCGGCCTGTGGCGGGACGACGATTGTGGGTGGGGGCGATTCGGCAGCCGCCGTGCATCAGGCAGGTCTGGCGGACAAGATGTCCCATGTATCGACCGGAGGCGGTGCGTCTCTCGAATTCCTGGAGGGAAAAACACTCCCCGGAGTGGCCGTACTGCAAGATCGTTGAGCACCCATTTCTTCCTGATCGCCAATAGAGACGACGTGCATTCTGCAGCGCCGGCGGGATCCATGCCGCCGGCGAACCATGTCGGGAGACCATAGAGTTTACTTACATCTAACAAGCGCATGTTGTGGGCCAAATGGCGCTCATCTATAATTCGTCGAGCTGACCTTTGGAGGGCGAATGCCATTCAGCAAGGGCGAAAACGTTGGACCGTACCGCATTGTTGAGCGGCTTGGACAAGGCGGCATGGCATCGGTCTTCAAGGCATATCATCCGGCTCTAGACCGATACGTGGCAATCAAGGTTCTTCACCCGGCTTTCATGGAGGACCCCAATTTCCTGGCCAGATTTCAGCGCGAGGCCCGGGTAGTCGCCAAGCTCGATCATCCAAACATCGTCCCAATCTACGATTTCGCCGAACACGAAGGTCAGCCTTACTTGGTGATGAAATACATCCCAGGGGAGACGCTCAAAGCGCGCCTTGCCCGGTCGCCCCTCAGTCCTGATGAAGGCTTGAAGGTGATCGACGCCATTGGCCGCGGCCTCTCCTACGCTCATCAGCAGGGCATTCTCCATCGAGACATCAAGCCGTCCAATGTCCTACTGGCGGCGGACGGCCAGATCTACCTTGCTGATTTTGGGTTGGCCAGAATTGCGCAGGCAGGCGAATCGACCCTCTCCAACGACATGCTTCTCGGGACCCCTCAGTACATCTCACCGGAGCAGGCCCGCGGCGAACGCGAATTGGACGCGGGCACCGATATCTACTCCTTTGGCGTCCTGATTTATGAAATGGTGGTCGGTCGGGTGCCGTTCAATGCAGACACCCCATTCTCCATCGTCCACGATCACATCTACACTCCGCTGCCGATGCCGCGCAGCGTGAACCCGAATGTTCCGGAAGCAATCGAACGCGTTCTACTCAAGACGCTGGCAAAGGACCGCGCCGATCGCTACGCGTCGGTGGGTGACATGGTAAATGCCCTACATACCGCTCTCCAGGGAGGCGAACTTCCATCGGCAGCTGTTGCGCTCCCCGACGCTGCTCGGTCTGCTGATAGGTCTGAAAGCTCAAGCAGCGATGCGGCGGCAGAAGTTACGCCTGGAGGAAGGCGGCGTTGGATTTGGGTGGCAGGCGGCATAGGCTTCGCTTGCATTTGCATGTTCACCTTCTTGGTGGTCGTCAATCGCGCCAACAAATCCAAGACTGGGTCGACGAACTCGCCGGCGTCCCAACCGGCACGGTCGACACCCCAAGCGTCCGGCTCGGCTGCGACCTTGGCGGCTGCGAAGGATGCAGTCGCCACCAATCCTGCAGATCCCGATGCGCAGCTGGCGCTCGCCAAATCTCTGGCTGAGAATGGGCAGCCCGCCCGTGCGTGGGTCGCGCTTCAAGCGAGTGTGCAGACGCTGCGGGATCGTGGCCAGGCTGGACGGGCAACCCAGGCACTTGTCGCCGGTCTGGAGATGATGGGCGGACCAAAAGAGGCCGAGCCAGGCTTAGTGGAAGCCACCTTGCAGGCGCTGTTCCTGGCCGCTTCCCAGCCCGATCAGGTAGGACCCACGCTCGACCGGTTGCAGGCTGAATACCCCGACTGGCCCCAACTTCAGGCAATCGGCTCTCGGGCAGATCTCTACGCTGGCGAGACAGACACAGCTCGCCGCACGGCGCAGCAGGCGCTTGACCGTGCTCCTGGCGACCCCATCATTCTGAGCGTGTTGGCGGAAGTCGACGCCAGTTCTGGGAATCAAGTTCGGGCCAGGATGATGATTGATGATATCCTTGCTCAGGGTGACGCTCCCCGCTGGCTCCAGGTTTTCTTGACTGAGCTCAAGCGGAATCTGACAACCACAGGTTAGGAGGCATACCGTGGCTCGACTTCCCCTCGTCGCGGGAAACTGGAAGATGAACAAAACTATCGGGGAAACCGAGAGTTTGCTCTCTGACTTGGTAAACAGCAACAAGTCGCAAAGCGGGGTTGAGATCCTCGTATGCCCACCGTTTACCGGTTTGGAGACCGCCGCCAGAGTGCTCAAGGGGACACAAATCAAGCTTGGCGCGCAGAACTTGCACTGGGAGACGTCAGGCGCCTACACAGGAGAGATCTCTCCGGTGATGCTCGCGGAGATATGCCAGTATGTCATTATTGGTCACTCCGAGCGACGAGCCTACTTCGGTGAGACGGACCAGACGGTGAATCTGCGAGTGAAGGCCGCTCTGGCCCATGGTTTGACTCCGATTGTGTGTGTGGGCGAGACGTTGGAAGAGAATGAAGCGGGGCAAACTGCCGAGATCGTTAGCCGGCAGGTTCGTTTGGGGTTGGTTGACGTTGAGACGTCATCCGCCAGGGGGCTTGTAGTGGCCTACGAGCCTATTTGGGCGATCGGCACGGGGAAAGCCGCCACACCGGATGGGGCCAGTGATGTGATTGAGGTCGTGATTCGTCCGGCGCTGGAGTATGTGTTTGACGAGGATTTTGCCCAGGCGACCCGCGTGCTGTATGGCGGCAGCCTCAAGCCGGACAACGCCCGTGAGTTCTTCGATAAACCCGAGATCGATGGCGGGCTGGTCGGGGGAGCCAGCCTCAAAGCGGACGATTTCACGGCCATCATTCGGGCAGCCGTCTGACCAAAGGATCCAGCTAGAAACTAGCTTGGCCTATCCCGTACCGAACTGTCGGTCCCCAGCATCACCCAGTCCCGGCAAGATATAGGCATGCTCGTTGAGCCTGTCGTCGATCGCTGCCAGGTGAATGGGGACTTCCGGATGCTTCTCGTGGAGCGCCTGAATTCCCTCTGGGGCCCCGATGACCCCTACGAACTTGATCCGCTGCACGCCCCAGTTTTTGAGGATGTCAACCGTGGCCACGGCCGACCCGCCAGTGGCCAGCATCGGGTCGAGGATCAGACAAACCGACACTGTTGGCTCGATGGGGAGCTTGTTGTAGTACTGAACGGGTTCCAGAGTTTGCTCATCGCGGTACAGACCAATATGCCAGACTTCGGCGGACGGCATCAACTCCCAGATTCCCTCCACCATCCCCAGGCCAGCCCTGAGAATCGGGACAAGACCCACGCGCTGTTCCAACTCTCGACCATCGGTTTCTGCCAGCGGCGTCATAACCTTGACAGGCTTCGTTCTTAGATCCAGTGTGGCTTCGTACCCCAGGAGGGCAGCAATCTCACGGATGAGTTCCCTGAACTTCTTCGGTTCCGTGCTCCGGTCCCGAAGCTTGGTCACTTTGTGTGCCACCATTGGGTGACGCGACTGATAAACGTTCTTCTCATCCATTCCCTGCCTCCTCATTCGTGCTTTGTCGGGGACCCACCTAGGAAATGCTCTTCAGCACGACGGCTGTAAGGTCGTCAAACGGTTCTTGGTTCGGCACAAAATCAGCGATGGCGTTGGCGATCAAATAGGTAAGACCTTGGGCATCCCGGTCTGGGGCAGAAGTCTGGAGCAATTGGGCGAGATTGTCCAGTCCGAATTGGTTGCCCGCCTCATCACTGGCCTCTGTGACGCCGTCAGTATACAGGAGCAGCACGCCTTCATGGGGGATGCTCAACGAGTAGGACTCATATGCCGCGCTTTCGTCGACCCCAAGAACGATCCCATGATCTCGGATGGCGGACACTTGGCCGTCAGGGGAGCGGAGGAGAGGCGGATTGTGCCCGCCGTTGGCGAAGGTGATCTTGCTGGCGTCGGGTTCCCAGACGGCGTAGAAGACACTCACGAACAGATCTGGGCGCGTCTCAGAGAAGATGAGGCGATTCAACCGCGTGAGTGTAGCCCCGGGATCGGAGTGGTTCGGCGCCACGGATCGCAGCAATGTGCTGCACAGAGCCATGAACAGTGCTGCCGGTACGCCTTTGTCGGCCACGTCGGCGATCGCCACTCCCCAGCGAGGCGAACCGTCCTTCTCCGGCAGGGGGATGAAGTCGAAGAAATCACCCCCAACCTGGCGCGCAGCAACCCAGGTGGCGCCCATATCCCAGCCTGGCACTCGGGGCATCACCTCGGGCAAGAAGCTTTCTTGAATGCTGCGGGCGGTCTCCAGTTCGCGCTCGAGCGATCGCCGAGCGGCGACCTCTTCTATCAAACGCGTGTTTTCGATACGCAAGGAGATCTGATGGGCAATACCGGTCAAGAGGGCGCCCCGCATGCTGGTTGAGGGAGGCCCGCCAATGAGCAGGATGCCCACCAGCCGTTGGCCGTCAGTCAGAGCGAAGGGAAGAGCAGCGTCTTCGCCAACGATGTCTCGGATGGGATTGGGGAGATTGATCGAACTTGGTGTTTCGTCCTCTGAGAAAGGCGGAGCCATGGCGAAATCCGCTGGCTGAAGTGTAAGTTGGCCCAGCTGCTCGACCGCGAGGCGTGAGAGCCCGGAGGTGGGGCCCAGGTGAAGCAAGTCTTCAGCCTCTTCGGGCAGCAGCAGTGCCGCCCAGCGTGCCCCAGCAAGCAAGGTCGTGAGCTGAAGGACCGCCCGGAGCGCAGTCTCCGGATCCCCCGGCTGGGCAGCGTGCTTGGCGACCTCCAAGAGAACAGTGTTGATCCATGTGTACTCTTGCTGCTGGGCGAAGTTCTTGGCTTCCAATGATGCAATGGCGAGCATGGAGGCCAGAAGCTCGGCAAAGGCGATTTGGGCCGAGCTGAACAACCGTCCATCGGGAAAGGAGAGCTGGAGCACGCCAAAAATCCGATCTTCGATCAACAGAGGCACGGCCAATGCGTTGTCCAGCGGCACCTGTGGATCACCGGCTGCAAGCTCATCGGATGGCTCATCCTCTCTTAGTTCCAGAGTGCGTTGTTCCAAAGCAGCCCGGCCCACCAGGCCTTGGCCGTACGGGACCTCCAAGGAGTCATCGTCGTCCTCATGGGAAGCAGCCCGCAGGTAGGCGATTTGCCCGCTGCACTCATACAGGCGAACCTGCGCGAAATCGAAAGCCTGGGAGATAACGGGTGCCACTTGGTGAAACCGTTCTTCCAACGGCTGAAGTGAGATCAAGCGTCTGGAGATCTCGCTCAGGAGCACCATCTGGGTGGATCTGGCTTCGATTTCAGATTGAATGCGGAGCCGAGCCATCACGGGTGCCAGAGCGGCGGCGATCCTCTCGGCCAGTTCAAGATCTCGCTCCCCGTAGGTGCCAAATGCCAGGCTTTCGAGAGAAAGCATGCCCAGCGGCTGTTGCTGCCCGTGAATAGGAATAATCAAGACTTCACCGTGGTCCATCAGGGCCTCTGTGTCAAAGATGGGCGTATCCATGGCTGATTGCCTGTTG
>Ga0315556_1000824_pt1 | contig 19303 bp, 10 predicted proteins | sample SalMarSW160310MG_FD_202112 | JGI IMG/M metagenome (GOLD analysis project Ga0315556, IMG submission 202112) | Salt marsh sediment microbial communities from the Plum Island Ecosystem LTER, Massachusetts, United States - Salt Marsh Sediment SW1603-10 ...
AAAATTCAGCGATTACTCTATTAATAAATATTAGATGAACCGAGTAAAGAAACCAAGCGGAATGCCAAGGTGTTGTGTGACATGCATTGCTTGACCATCAAAGAGAAGATTGGATCTGATTCTTAAATTTCATTAGCGCTTGCTGAAGGCATCGTGAAAGGCACGAGATAAAGTTTTGGTTAACTTCAAGGGAGAGTTTGAGCGCAAAAAATCACGGGCTAATGGAATGACCACCACGAACCACACAGAACCCGCTTACTTTGACCTGCCTCGACTAGCTGAATACAGCTCTTTGGGTCTGTCAACGCTTCGGGACCATATCCGGAGAGGTGGACTGCCGGCGTACAAGGTGAAGGGAAAAATTCTAATTCATCGGCAGGAATTTGACCAATGGATACAACGCTTTCGTGTGAGCAAGAGCCAGGATTTAGACTCGCTTGTTGATGAAATTATCGACGACCTTAAGGGTAAATCGGACAATCCGAGCGTCATGCAAGGTAAATAAGTGTGGGAGATAGTATATGATATGTGGCATCGCAATAAACAGGGTGCAGCAGGGGTGCAAAATGGGACATTCAGCGGTTGCCTCCTGTGTCTCGCATGCCAGCCACAGGCGAGAAAACACACGACGAGGCGTCAAATCGCCAAAATAATCGACTTTTTTAGTTCAAGGCGGAAAGAAATGATTAAAAAGGCATATTTTTGTAGACAGAAAAAAACGCTTGACATTATTTTGGAAGGGAAGAGAAGATTTAGTTCTTGTATCCTTGGGCTAGGCTACCGGAGCCGAAAAGGTGTTTCCCTGACACCCTGCCCGGGGATATCCTCCAGGGAGAAACGGAGGGGGTTTCATGGGCGTGATAGTAAGGCAAAAGACCAAAGGCAGAGGGCAGCCGTGGTGGGTGTTCGTATCTCATAACGGCAAGCGTACATCCCGAAAAATCGGGGATAGACAAGCAACCGAAAAAGTTGCAAGCGAGATCCGAGCAAAACTTCAACTTGGCAAATTCGGCTTTGAAGAAAAGAAGCCGGTGCCTACCTTCAAGGAATATGCCGATTCATGGATTAAAACCAACGTACCGGCAACCTGCAAGCAATCCACCCTACGAGACTACCAAGACATCCTGAGAATTCACGTCCTGCCTGTATTCGGTAACTTGAGACTTACGGACATCAACAAGGGCATGGTGAAAGACTTCCTGCTAGGGAAAGTCAATGCGGGATTAGCGGCAAGCACTGTGATACACCTGAAGAACGTCATATCAGGGGTGTTGAACAAGGCCGTGGATAATGAAATTCTCCCTGCTAATCCTGCACATAGCCTGGGAAAGATAGTGAAGGCCAAAGACCGGAAAGAGACGATGGATCCCTTGACCGCTGGTGAGCTTAGGACCCTTCTGGATAGCGTGAGAGATAACTACAAAGGGCATTATCCTTTATTCATGCTTCTTGCCAGAACGGGAATGAGGATAGGTGAAGCACTGGCCTTGCAATGGGGTGATATTGATTTTACGGGACGTTTCATTAGTGTAAACAAGTCTCTTGTCCGTGGCAGGATATCGACCCCAAAGAGCGGGAAGTCCAGGCGTGTTGATATGAGCTTACAGCTTATGGATACCTTGAAACACCATCAGCTTGACTGCAAGAAGAAAGGTCTTGCCCTGGGTCTGGGGGATATTCCAGAACATGTGTTCACTGACAGCAAGGGAGGGCCCATTGAAAAGAACAATTGGAGAAGGCGAGTATTTAACAAGGCCCTTGATAAAGCAGGGTTGAGAAAAATTCGTATCCATGACATTCGGCACGGGTATGCCACGATGAGAATATCCCAAGGCCATAATATCGCGGATGTGTCAAAACAGCTTGGGCATCATTCAATCAAGCTCACATTGGATACTTATTTTCACTGGATACCGGGGGGAAGTAAAAGCGAAGTGGATGCCCTTGATGATGCTTTTGAAGGCGTGAATAAGGTGGTTGACAAGGGATGAAACTCAAAAAAAATTTGCACCCGGATGCACCCTATACGCACCCTGGACCATTTGAGAAAGAAAAAGGGGCTAAGCTTTATGGCCTAACCCCTTGATTTTACTTGGCGGGGACGACGAGACTCGAACTCGCGACCTCCGGCGTGACAGGCCGGCGTTCTAACCAGAGCTGAACTACGTCCCCGCAAACAAATCTATAACTTCAATGAACCCTGGCTCGCGATCTTCCCGCCTGAAAAGCGGGACGTTCTAACCAGAGCTGAACTACGTCCCCGCAAACAAATCTATAACTTCAATGAACCCTGGCTCGCGATCTTCCCGCCTGAAAAGCGGGACGTTCTAACCGAGATACACGCCTCTTTGGGATGGTAGGCGGAACAGGATTTGAACCTGCGACCCTCGGCTTGTAAGGCCGATGCTCTCCCACTGAGCTATCCGCCCAGGCAAAGGATTATTTCTATCAATCTCCAGGGCGCATGTCAAGACAATTAGCTCTCAGCGTTACATGAGTTCCACCGACGGCCTGGCGATTTTTGTTGTCGGTTTGGTAACGCAAAAGGGCTCACATTCCTCTTCCGGGAGAAAGAGTTCCTCTCCCTCATTCAGAATAAGGGCCTCTCTCAGTACGTCATCCATATGTTCCACAAGGGTCAGTTCCACCCTTTTCAGTATCTTCTTGGGTATTTCCTCGATATCCTTTTTGTTCTCAAAGGGAATCAGCACCTTGGTGACGCCACCGCGGTGGGCGGCAAGAATTTTTTCCTTCAAGCCCCCGATAGGGAGCACACGGCCCCTGAGGGTGATTTCACCTGTCATGGCAAGGTCACGGGTAACCGGTTTTCTGAGCAGGGCCGACACGATAGACGTTGCCAGAGTGATGCCCGCCGATGGCCCGTCCTTGGGGATGGCTCCTTCGGGAACATGGATATGGATATCCGTTTTTTCATAAAAATTCTCAGGAAGCCCTAATCGGCTGGCCCTGGAACGTACATAGCTTAGCGCGGCCTGGGCCGATTCCTGCATCACCTCACCGAGTTTCCCTGTGAGCACCAGGCTGCCCTTGCCGGGCATGACCGTGGCTTCCGTCTGGAGCAGTTCCCCGCCGACTTCAGTCCAGGCCAGACCGGTGGTAAGGCCTATCCTATCCTTTTCTTCGGTTCGGCCATAATGAAATTTCTCAACACTCAGGTATTTGTGGATCGACTGGGCCGTGACCTGGACCTTCGTGTCCTTGCCGCTTCTGACCACTTCCTTGGCCACCTTGCGGCAGATGGAAGATATTTCACGCTCCAGATTCCGGACGCCGGCTTCCCGGGTGTAATTCCGGATGACCTTCAGTATGCTGCCGTCGGAAAAGGAGAGATTTTCCGGGTGAAGACCATTGATCTCGATTTGCTTCCTGATCAGAAATTGCTTTGCAATACTGAGTTTTTCCACCTCTGTATAGCCTGGAAGCCGGATGATTTCCATTCGGTCCTGGAGGGGCAGGGGGATGGTGTGAAGGTTATTGGCTGTGGTAATGAAAAGGATCTGTGAGAGATCGTAATCCAGGTCCAGATAGTGGTCATTGAAGGCAAAGTTCTGTTCCGGATCCAGAACCTCCAGCAACGCTGCAGAAGGGTCGCCGCGAAAATCGGTACTCATTTTGTCCACCTCATCGAGGCAGAAAACGGGGTTGTTGGATTTTGCCTTTTTTAGAAACTGGATGATTTTTCCGGGAAGTGCCCCGATATAGGTCCTTCTGTGACCGCGTATCTCAGCTTCATCACGGACGCCACCTAGAGAAAGCCTGACAAAATTCCGGCCCGTTGCCCTGGCAACGGATTTGGCCAGTGAGGTTTTTCCTACCCCTGGAGGTCCCACAAGACAGAGGATGGGTCCCCTGATTTTTTTTGTAAGACGCTGGACCGCCAGGTATTCAAGTATCCTTTCTTTGGGCTTTTCGAGGCCGTAATGGTCTTCATTCAGGATGTTTTCCGCGGCATCGATATCCAGTTTTTCTTTCGTCTTGTCGTACCACGGCAAGGAGAGAATCCAGTCTACATAGTTACGAACCACGGCCGCCTCTGCGGACATGGGCGACATCATCTTCAGTTTCTTGAATTCCTGCCTGACCCTATTTCGGGCCTCTTTGGAAAGCCTCTTGCGTTTGATTTTCTTCTGTAATTCGTCGAGTTCGGCCTTGAAATCGTCCTTGGTACCCATCTCCTTTTGAATGGCCCGCATCTGTTCATTGAGATAGTAATCCTTCTGGGTCTTCTCCATCTGTTTTTTGACGCGGGTTCTCAGGCTTGTTTCCAGCTTGAGGATGTCTATTTCGTTGCGAAGTTTTTCGTAGATCCGTTCCAGCCGTCGATTCAGATTCTGCTCTTCGAGCAGTTCCTGTTTATCAACCACCTTCAGTGCGAGATGCCCGGCAATGGTATCTGCCAGACGGACCGGATCTTCAATGCTCGTAACGGTGGAGCTGATTTCTTCACTGATCTTGTTGTTCAGCTTGGCGTATTCTGCGAAACTGCTGTTGATGGCACGGATAATGGCCTTGATCTCGATATTGATGTCGCTTTCGTGGGCGAGTTTGGCTACCTCCACCATGAAAAAGTCATGATTATCCAAAAAGTTTTCTATCTTGCCCCGCTCTTTTCCCTCAATGAGAGCCTTCACGGTCCCATCGGGCAACTTGAGGAGCTGGAGCACTGCGCCGATCGTCCCAAAGTGAAAGATATCTTTGGGGGAGGGCTTGTCGATCTTGGCGTCCTTTTGCGCGGACAGAAAGACTTCTTTCTGGTGGGACATGGCGTATTCCAAGGCCTTGATGGATTTGTCACGCCCGACAAAAAGCGGCACCACCACATTGGGGAATACCACGACATCCCTCAAAGGCAGCAGTGGGTAATAACACTTCTCATCTTTTAGGAAATCATCTTTCTCATTTTTATCTATTTTAAACATAGTCTTATGCATATCCTACCTGATTTTCATAAAGTAGCAGAGGGTTTTCACCTTTCAAAATGACGTCTTCGCCGATCACACATTCGCGAACGTCCGGTGAAGTTGGAATGTCATACATGATATCCAACATAACCGACTCCAAAATAGCCCGGAGACCGCGAGCCCCGGACTTGCGTTCAAGGGCATTCTTGGCCACGGCTTGCAGTGCATCCTCGGTGAATTTAAGCTTCACGTCTTCGAGTTCAAAGAGCTTTTCGTATTGTTTGATCAGGGCGTTTTTGGGTTCTGTCAAAATCCTGACAAGGGCCTGTAGGCTTAATTCACCCAAGGACGCAATGATCGGAATTCTTCCAATAAATTCAGGGATAAGTCCGAATTTAATAAGGTCTTCAGGTTGCACCTTCGTCATAATCTCATTGACGTCTGTTTCGCTCTGAACATGAATATCCGCTTCAAAACCCATGGCCTTGCTGCCGATTCGATTCCTGATGAGTTTGTCCAATCCATTGAATGTTCCGCCGCAGATGAAGAGGATGTTGCTGGTATCCACCTTCACAAAGTCCTGGTGCGGATGCTTTCTTCCGCCCTTGGGGGGAATACTGGCCATTGTTCCTTCGATGATCTTGAGAAGGGCCTGCTGCACTCCCTCTCCGGACACGTCCCTGGTGATGGAGGGGCTGTCGGCCTTCCGGGCGATCTTGTCTATTTCGTCAATGTAGACAATGCCTCTCGAGGCGGCCTCGACATCATAGTCGGCCATCTGGACCAGGTTCAGTATAATATTCTCCACGTCTTCACCTACATACCCCGCCTCGGTCAAAGTGGTGGCATCCGCAATGGTGAAGGGGACTTTCAATATCCTCGCCAGGGTTTGGGCAAGAAGGGTTTTGCCCGAACCGGTGGGCCCTATCAGAAGAATGTTGCTTTTTTGTATTTCAACACCCTCCATGTCGACCTTGGTATTGATTCTCTTGTAGTGATTGTGCACAGCTACCGATAGGACCTTTTTGGCTTTTTCCTGCTCAATCACGTACTGGTCGACGGTCTCCTTGATTTCCGAAGGTTTAGGCAAGTCGGCGGAAGAATCCTTGCCTGCTTTGTCGCCGTATTCTTCAGCAATGATTTCATTGCAAAGCTGGATACACTCGTCGCAGATATAAACGGAGGGTCCGGCAATCAGTTTTTTGACTTCATCCTGACTCTTTCCGCAAAAGGAACAGAGCAGGTCATCATTTTGGTCATTCCTTCTAGGCATGGTGTTTTCCGTCCTGTTATTTGATGGAATCGTAAAAAGTCCGGGCCTCAGGACTTCTTACAAAGTCATGCTTATTTCTTTTTCAGATCGTCCTGAATCTCTCGGGTGGTGATGACCCTGTCAACGATGCCATATCCCAGGGCTTCTTCACTGCTCATAAAAAAATCGCGATCAGTGTCCACTTGAATTTTCTCAATATCCTGCCCGGTATGTTTAGCCAGAATATGATTGAGGACATCCCTCATCTTGAGGATTTCTCTGGCCTGGATATCAATATCCGTAGCCTGGCCCTGCGCTCCGCCCAGGGGTTGGTGTATCATGATTCTGGAGTGGGGAAGGGCATAGCGCTTGCCTTTTGCACCTGCTGCAAGCAGCAATGCCGCCATACTGGCTGTCTGGCCCATGCAGATGGTAGCCACATCAGGTCTGATGTACTCCATGGTGTCATAAATCGCCATCCCCGCCGTCACCGAACCTCCGGGACTGTTGATGTAAAGGTTGATGTCTTTGTCCGGGTCTTCTGATTCCAGAAAAAGCATCTGGGCTATGACGGTATTGGACATACCATCGGCAACCTGTTCGCCCATAAAGATAATTCTGTCTTTCAGGAGCCGGGAATATATATCGTAGGCCCTTTCCCCACGATTTGATTGTTCTACAACAACTGGTATTAACATGGGATCAAACTGACCTCCGTCTATGATTCGGCTTTCTGAGTCTGCTGCATTATTCCCTTTTCCACATCTTTGATGCTAGCATGCTCTACAAGGTAATTCAATGTTTTTTCCTCCATCAGCGTTTCCCTCAAGGAGTCCATGAGGCCCCTGGTCTCATAGTATTGTTTAATGGCTTCAGGCGGCTGTCCCATCGACATAGCTAAGTTTTCAATGGCCTCGGTAAGTTCTTGATCGTCGACATCAATATCTTCTTTCTTCGCGATTTCACCCAGGATGAGCATCTCTTTAACCCTGCTTTCAGCATCTTTCCGGAAGTCTCCCCGCAACTGTTCTTCTGAAAGCCCTGCTTTTTCCAGGCTGGAGCCACTCCTCATCAGGTTCTCGCGAACTCTTGCCAAGGCGTTGTCGATCTCCGAAGCCACAAGTACCTCAGGAAGTTCGCATTCCACGTCCTCCGCTATTTTTTGCGTCAACCGTCTTTTCAGATCTGTGTCGGTTCGTTTCTCTTCCTCGGTTTGGAGCAGTTCACGGACCTTTTGTTCAAGACTCTTCATGTCTTTGAAGTCGGTCCCGAAATTAGCGGCAAACTCATCATTCAGTTCCGGTAACACCATCTCTTTGAGATCATGAATCCAGACCTTGAAATGGGCCTTTTTCCCGGCAAGATTCTGATGGTAATAGGTTTCCTCGAAATCCACATCGACTTCAACCTGTTCATCTTTTTTCAGCCCCACCAGGGCATTCTCGAACTGTGGATGGAAATCACCGCTACCCACTTTTAGGAGAAAATTGGTGGATTTGATGCCATCGATGGGAGCCTCTCCCTCAAACCCTTCATAATCGATAATGACATAGTCCCCCTCTTTGACGGGGCGGTCATCCTCTACGGGTGTTAACTTGCCGTGTGCCTCCTGAATCTGCTCAAGGCGTTTTTGCACATCTTCATCTCCGATAACACATTTCTCTTTTTCAAGTTCAAGCCCGAGGTAATCTTTCAGTTCGAATTCGGGCCGAACCTCCATAATGGCAGAGTACTTGAAGTTTTCGCCTGCCTTCAAATCCCCTTTTTCGAGCAACGGTGTGCCAAGAGGAAAAACGTCACTTTCCTGGACGGCCTTTGGGAAGGTTTCGCTGATAATGCTCTTGACCACGTCATCGATCACCTGGTCACCAAAATATCTCTCCAGGATTTTTTTGGGCGCTTTTCCGGGGCGAAACCCGGGGATTTTTGCCTTTTTTGCCACGTCCCTGTAGGCAATTTTCAGCTTGCCATCGATTTCTTCAGCGCCAACTTCTACGGTTAGTTTTTTCTTGACAGGACTGATGGTTTCAAAATTCGTCTTCATGTGTTTCCTCTTTCGTTTCCCTATTTATCCATGCAAAATAAGTGCCGCGTACTCGTGTGGAGAGATCCAGGGCAGGCCATATTCGCCAAACAGTAGGTTCAATATAAGGACACTATTTTGAATTTCAAGCGGAGTCCTTTTTTTCCATCAAAACAGGCCATACCAGGCAACGATGGTGGAGATGACGACTTCTTTCAAAGTCATCAAGATTCACACTATCAGAAAATCCCTCCGATCGATGCCGGATCTCCTTTGTTGACTGCTTCTCCGGTTCGGCCCGATGACACAAAACGGGTTTTCCAGGGGTGAAGATAGTGGGTCCGGATTTGTCGAAAACCAGAACATTCCGGGGCTTTCAGTTGCCCCGGACCTCCTGTCACTAAGAATCCTGCGATCAAAAGGGGATCTTCTATCGCTCCCCTGTCTCCGTTCTCTGCCTTTGCGCACCTCATCACCGACGTATTGCAGACGGGTTAAACGCCGTTCAACGCCCGAGCGCCTACCAAAGTTATCCCTGATAAAAATGCCCATGGCCGATACTGTCATGTCATTCATCCTTCGGGAGATTTGCCTATGAGAAAAAACCGGGTCCGACGAACACGCTTTACCCTGAGAGCAAAGTCTTCAAAAATCCAGAGTAAGGAGGTTTGTTTTTTTAGAACGGCTACTGATTCGGTGTCAATGCTTTTTTGAAAGAAACTGGAAGGGTTCCGTTTGAGCCGCCCTTTTTGCTTGGGGATTACCCCTGGTTTGATATATACTCCTCCCAAGCTTGATGGAATCGTAAAAAGTCCCTCCATGGACTTTTTACTAGCGGAAACCGAAAAGTGTGATTTTCGGCTTCCTTACAAATCAACGAGTTGCCTTGCACCCCATTGATTTGCGTGCCCGTCCATGGGCACGATGATGACTTTTTACAAAGCCATCAATCTTGATGGAATCGTAAAATCGCAAAAAGCTGGTTCATGCCGCAAGCGACAGCCTATGAGCACCGAAGTGGAGCCGAACCTGACACTCTTTTTCAGACCCTTTCTAAACACTTGGGAGGGAATGGACGCCGATTTGGGGTTTAGCGTAAATTCATAGAAGCGCTTGGGGTTTGGGAGGCGTAAACCCCAAATAGCCGTCCATATCGGTATTTGGTGCCAAGTGCACTATGAGAAAGGGTCTGAAAAAGAGTCTCACGCCCGGCTCCTGGCTGCAGCAAATAAAATGGCTCGCTATGAGGAGCAGGTGAACGGGATGTTGCTGAAGCGGCGTCATTTCGGCCCTGGAACAGGACAGTGGAAGGGGCAAAATCCCTGAGCGAGGAGTCGTGGACGACGGAGGGAGCGTAGCTTCTGGAATATGCCGTTTGCCTGCTCAAGCAGGTCACGACTTCGTTGGAAGGTCGTCCCTGGACTTCCTTCAAAGTTATCAAGTTTGAAATCCGTGACAACAGACAAGAGGTACAACTGATGAAGAGATGGATAGGTATCCTGATAGCAGCTATTGCCGTTCTCTGCACATTTTGTCCGATGGCCTTCTCGGCAGATCGTTTCACGATTACACGGGTGTATGATGGTGACACCGTAAGGGCGGAGTCCGGGCAAGTCGTGGTCTACATCATGCTTGTCGGCATTGACGCCCCCGAGGTGGCCGACGAGGTTCATAAGAAAGGCCAGCCCTTTGGAAAAGAGGCCAGGGATTTTTTAGCGGAGGAGGTCCTCAATCGTTCTGTTGAAGTAGAGGGGTATGGTGTGGCCCCCTATCCCCACGATAACATTATCGGAGTGATTCGCCTGGGCAAGAAGAACATCAACCTGGAAATGGTGAAGAAGGGGCTGGCGGAAGTCCAGAGGGATAATCTTCCGAAGGGTTTGGATATCGTTCCTTACCTTGATGCTGAAAGGGATGCAAAGGCAGGAAAGCTTGGCATGTGGGTGTTGGGAGATCAATATATGAGCCCCAAGACTTGGCGTCTCAAGTACATGAGCCATTTCGCCGGCACGGAAGGGAAGTAACAAGAATATCAAAAATCTTGGAAATCATCTTCCATGGGAATGACCTGCTCAGGATCGCCCCTGTCGTTATCACGCCCTGACAGGGTTTTCGTCTGACCCTGTTCCAAAGGGCTGGGGGTTGGTCTTCCCTGGAGGGACGCACGCTTCCTGTTTTCGATAAGGTCGTGATGTCCCCTGCCATTCCGTCTGCCTCCCGCCAGCACCACAAGTTGTAGGACAACGCCCTTCATGTTCTCCGCCTGGGCGTTCATTTCTTCCGATGCTGAAGCGGACTCTTCGGCGCTTGCCGCATTTTTTTGGACGACCTGGTCCATGAGGTTAACGGCATCGTTCAGTTGTTCGATGCCATTTGCCTGCTCCCGGGATGCAGCAGCGATTTCCGCCACCAGTTCCCCGACTTTAGAAGTGCTTCCGGAAACCCCGGTGAAGGCTTTGTTGGTTTCCCCCACGAGCGCAGAGCCATCTTTTATTTTCCGGACCGTACCCTTGATGAGCTCCGCCGTATTCCGGGCTGCCTCGGCGGTACGCATGGCAAGGTTCCGGACTTCATCGGCAACCACGGCGAACCCGGCACCTGCTTCGCCCGCCCTGGCTGCTTCCACCGCGGCATTCAAGGCAAGGAGATTGGTTTGAAAGGCTATTTCATCTATGGTCTTGATGATCTTTTGGGTTTCTTCACTGGCCTTTGAGATATCCTCCATGGAACCGGTCAGTTTTCCCATGGCCTGTTTGGCATCCCCAACCACCCTGTTGGCCTCTTGCATGAGCATATTCGCCTGACCTGCATTTTCGGCATTTTGCCTGGTCATGGCGGCCATTTCTTCAAGTGAAGAAGAGGTTTGTTGAATGGATGCCGCCTGTTCCGAGGCGCCTTCAGCTAGAGCCTGGCTGGCAGAGGAGACCTGATTCGAACCGGTTGCCACCTGATCGGCCCCTTCGTTCAGCTCCTCCACAATGTGGTTGACCGGCCTGGTAATGTTGCGACGCGTGAACCAGAGGGAAAAGAGAAGGGCGAGAAGGACCGTGAACAGGATCACGACGGCAACCCATCTGATCACCTGTTCGATTTTTTGGCCGGCATGGGCCGCATTTTCTTTGACGAGCCCAGCAATTTGGCCCTGTATGGCCTTGACCTTTGTATTCAAGGCCGCCTGTCGGACTTTCACCGCAGCCTCCACGTCATCGAGATAACTGCCCGTTCCGATCACCCAGTCCCATGGTTTGAAAAGTTTCACAAAAGAGATTTTGGGAAAGGGCTTGTCGCTGCCATATTTCGGCCAGTAGTAGTCCACAAAACCCTGTCCCTCGGTACCACAAACCTTAACCATTTCCACGAAGACTTTCTTGCCTTTCGGATCCTTGATGTTGGAAAGATCTTCTCCTTTCAGTTTGGGATGGTAGGGATCCATGATCATGCGGGGCTGCATATCGTTGATCCAGAAATAGTCTTTGTTCTTGAGACCATATCGGAGTTTCCCCACGAACCCTGCTATGTTTTCCTGGGCTTCGGCCAGTATGGCCTTTTTGACTTCTTCTGTCAGGCCTTCTTCCAGCATTGCTTTCGCATCCTGGTTGGCTCTCTCAAGAAAACTGTATGCTGTTTCCACTACTGAACGCATGAGGGCTTTCTTGGCCTTTATAGTGTCCTCCCGGTACGTATTGATTTCTCTGGTTCCCTGATTCTTGAGTTGCTCTATACTGGCCTCACCAAGCTTCTTGATCTGGGAAATGGAAGCGGCACTGTTGCTTTTCAATTGCCAGAAAGCCATTGCCCCAACGACGAGTGAACTGAAAACCAGAGCGAAGGTAACCATGAGCATAATCTTGGTGTTGATCTTCATGAACTCTCTCCCCCTTCAGGACCATCCTTTGATTTTTCGTAACGTATCGATATTCTTCCAGCGCCTCAGGGAATAGTGCCAACGAGGGGCAGGGAATGGCACAGCAAGGAAGGACTTGCAGGAAGAAATGCCAAATAATTGTCGTTAAATGTCATGATAATTGACGTCATTTTTCTCGTTCCGGCGCTTTTTTTTTCGAAACCTGTCCTTTTGGCACTGCCTCAAATGGCTTTTTTGCAGGTTATCCCCTTTCAATCTGGAAAATGACTGTAACAACAGTTAGAAAAAGCAATAAATGTGCCAAGGAGATGGGTCCAGGAATAAACGGCTTGGGAAGGGATACGCGGCGCTTTGGTATTGTTGGAAAAAGGGAGGGTGATGGCTCTGTTAAAAGCCATAATCGTGCTCACGGACGGGGCTGTCAGTAAAAAGTCCAAGGACGGACTTTTTTCGGTTCCATCAGGATCTGGTGCGAGGGGGGGGACTCGAACCCCCACGGATTGCTCCACTGGATCCTAAGTCCAGCGCGTCTACCAGTTCCGCCACTCTCGCACTTAGGGTATGAAACCATAAAAACGGGTTTATGATTCCTGATTTCGTTGGGCCTGTCAAGGGATAATGGAGGAAGAAAGCCTTTCATCACACTCCATGTTGAACCGTTTGACAAGACCCTCGTCTGCAAAACTGTAATACCGGTTGTCGCCGATAACGATGTGGTCCAGGACCTGGATGAGAAGGAGCCTTGCGGCCCATATGAGGTCCCTTGTCAGCCTGCGGTCTTCTGCCGAAGGAGAGGGATCACCGGAAGGATGGTTGTGAACAAAGACCAGGCCGGCGGCCCCGTGTTCCAGGGCCTGGGTCATGATCTCACGGGGGTAAACGGCACTCCCGGTCAGGCTGCCCAGAAAAATGTCCTCATCTGCAATGAGTTGGTTTTTGCGGTCAAGAAACAGGACCTTGAATACTTCTCGCTTCAGGTCCCGCATGTCGTGGAAGAGATAATCAAACACCGCGCGGGAGGAGGTGAAAAAGGACTTGCCCTTTGTCCGGTCGTGCAGGTATCGATTTGCGGTCTGGTGGACCAGACCCAGGTAGAGGGCATTTTTCGGGCCGATTCCCTTTATCCGCGTCAGGTCTTTTGCTGGAGCTGCAAGGACCCCGGAGAGACTTCCAAAATGCTTGATAGCCTCTCTCGCCGCCACCTTGACATCTTTTCGGGGAGTTCCCAGGGTGAGGAGGAATTCCACCACCTCCTCGTCGGAAAACCGCTCAAGCCCCCCTTCCTCGAATTTACGGCGCAGCCTTTCCCTGTGACCCTGTCCCTTTTTCTGCCAGTCGTCCCTATCCATTTCCACCTGTGCCCCGTTTCAAGTGACGCCCTGATATTACCAGAAGTGCAAAGGAAATCAAGTGGTGGTTTAACATTGATGACTTCGTAAAAAGTCATCATCGTGCCCATGGACAGGCACGCAAATCAATGGGGTGTTTTGCAACCCTTTGATTTGTAAGGAAAACGAAAATCACACTTTTCGGTTTCCGTCAGTAAAAAATCCAGGGACGGACTTTTTACGGTTCCATCAACATTGGTTTTGAAAGGTGATATTCTTATGTTGACAATCATTACTCCTTTATCGAACATGGGAAGAGCAAGAAAGGAGTTTGAAAGAGGCCATGGCGGATGATTTTTCATGGCGGAAATCGGCAAAAACCTACTTGAAGGTCCTTGAAGGGGCTGTCGCCAAAAGGCGAAGAGGCAAGAGATGAGGGAAAACTATCTTTGTATTCATGGCCATTTCTATCAGCCGCCCAGAGAAAATCCCTGGTTGGAAAGCATCGAATATCAGGCCTCAGCCTATCCCTACCATGACTGGAACGAGCAGGTTACGCGAGAATGCTATGGACCCAACAGCAGGGCCCGCCGCGCAGACGCAAAGGGCCGTATCCTGAAACTCATCAACAACTATGAATTCATGAGTTTCGATTTCGGGCCCACCCTTCTCTCCTGGCTTGAAAAGGCCCATCCCTGGATCTACGAACAGATCCTCGCCGCGGATCGGGCCAGTCGCACGAGATTCAACGGCCACGGCAATGGTATGGCACAGGTCTATAACCACATCATCATGCCCCTGGCCTCCACAAGGGACAAACTGACTCAGATCCGGTGGGGGATTGCGGATTTTGAACACCGGTTCGACCGTCGTCCAGAGGGCATGTGGCTTGCCGAGACGGCAGTGGACCTGGAGACGCTGGCCCTCATGGCCGCAGAAGGGATCCATTTTACGGTCCTGGCTCCAACGCAGGCAACGGCAGTGCGCCCCCTGGGCATGGGAGAAGAAAAGTGGAAAGATGTATCATTGGAGAAGATGGACACCACCCGTCCGTACCGCGTTTTTCCGGACCCGGGGTCATCACTTCATATGGATGTGTTTTTCTACGATGGTGGGCTTTCAAAGGCAGTCGCCTATGAGAAAATCCTCTCTTCAGGGGAGGCCTTTCTGAACCATATTGAAAACAGCATCGGCAACGAAAGGGAAGGAGCCTGCCTGGTGAACGTGGCCACGGACGGAGAATCCTACGGACATCATTTTAAGTTCGGGGACATGGCCCTCGGGTGGCTGTTCGATCACCTGGAAAACGGCGACGGGCTTCAACTCTGCAATTATGCCTGGTTTCTTGAGAAATTTCCTCCCCAAATGGAGGTTCGTATCCAGGAGAACAGTTCCTGGAGTTGCGCCCATGGCGTAGAAAGGTGGCGATCCGACTGTGGGTGCAGTGTCGATCATCACGAGGGATGGAACCAGGCCTGGAGGGCTCCTCTGCGGGAAGCGATGGACTGGCTCTCCGGGGAACTCGCTGCCATTTTCGAGAAACAGGGACAGGCTTTTTTCAATGATCCCTGGGAGGCGAGGGACGACTACATAGCCGTACTCCTGGATCCGGGCCCTGAGGCACGGAGGGTTTTTCTGGAGAGACATGCCAAGGAAAACCCCCTGGATTCCGAAGCGGCGGTGAGGGCTTTTGAGCTCCTGGAGGCCCAGCGGATGGGCCTTTACATGTTTACCAGCTGCGGCTGGTTTTTTGACGACATCTCGGGTTTGGAAGCGAGCCAGATCCTCATGTACGCGGACCGGTCCATGACCCTTGTCAGGAGGTGGGCCGGATCAGATCTGGAGCCGGGGTTTGTGTCGCATCTCTCAGGGTCCGGGAGCAATGATCCGACCTTTGGGAACGGAAAGGGTGTTTTTGAAAAACGCGTCCGTCCCAGTCGGATGGATGCGGGGAAGATCGCCGCCTGCTACGGCACGGGGAGGCTGTTTTGGGAGGGGTTGATGGAGCCGGGCGGCTGTTTCAGCCAGGTCCGGTCCCTTTCTGAAAAGGAAGTCGGCGTTCCCGGGGGAAGAGGGCAAAGCGGGGAAGTCAGGATTGTTGATCCCATGACGGGGGAAACAAAAAACCTTGCTTTTTCCGCCGTGTGGGAAGGAGAGGCGAACTTTCGGTGCCAGGTTCGTTATGAAGAGGGGGTTGAGGTGACCTACACCTTGAAAGACTTGGGCCCGGACACTGAACAGGCGATCCTGAATTCCCTTTCCCATACGGTGATGCACCACATTCAACCGAAAGTGATTGAAGAAGAGGAAATGCTTACCGCCCTCGTGGAGATCGCGAGGGGAAGGGAAGAGGGTGCCGGAGAGCGGAAGGGATTGAATGATCTCCTGCGACTCCTCTTGAGGGCAAATCTCGCGGCCATGCCTGGAGATGGCTGTGAACAGATGGGCATGAGAATGGCCAAGATGAACAAACTGACGGGCCCCGCAGAAAAGGGCGGCCCATTTGAATTCAACCTGGACGATCCGGAAAACAGAAAAGGGTCCGAGATCCTTATCAGTTCATTAATGGCTCGTATCGCCGAGACGCCTGATTTGGACTGTACGGCGGCCCTGACGGATTTCCTGGACATGACCGACGCGCTTTCTTTGAGGCCGGATCTCTGGGATTGCCAGAACCGCTATTGGGATCTCTCGCAGAACGGGGATTTCATGAGCAACCTGTCCGGCAAAAAGGTCGCCGCCTTCAGGGCGCTCGGCGAACGGCTCGGTTTTATCCTATCGGGGAGTTAAGCATGTTGAATCTTGTTATGATTTTCCATTGTCATCAACCGGTCGGCAACTTTGATCATGTCTTTGAAAAGGCGGTTGACCAGTGCTATAGCCCCGTGCTGAAGATGGTGAGAGACTATCCTCACGTGCGGCTCGGATTTCATGTGAGCGGACCTCTTTTCGAGTGGCTGGAGCAACATGACCCTGCCACGCTGGATCTGCTTGGCACCCTGGTAGACAGGGGCCAGGTGGAACCCCTGTCGGGAGGGTTTTATGAGCCTCTCCTGGCAACCATCCCTCCACGTGATGCCAGGGGACAGATGGAGAAGATGAATGACTACCTCCTGTCCCGGTTCAATTACAGACCGACCGGGTTCTGGCTCACGGAACGGGTCTGGGATCCGTCTCTGCCCTCTGTTCTTTCCGGAACGGGTATGCATTACACCATCGTCGATGACACCCACTTTTTTTACGCCGGGATCAAACCCGATGCTATCTATGGCCCCTACATTACGGAGAAGGAAGGAAAAACCCTTCGCCTTCTGGCAACACCCATGAACATGCGGTACCTGATTCCCTTTAAACCGGTTGAAGAGGTCATTGCACATCTGGAAAGCCTTGAACACTCGGGAAAGGCGGTGGCGGTCTACGGGGACGACTGTGAAAAATTCGGCCTGTGGCCTGGCACCCACGAGTGGGTGATCAGGAAAGGCTGGCTCAAACGCTTTTTTGAGGCCATCGGAGAAAACGACTCCTGGATAAAAACAGGACTTCCCGGTGAATTTGTCAAGGAGATGCCCGCCCTGGGTCGGATTTATCTGCCCCAGGCCTCATACGAGGAAATGACCGAGTGGGCCCTTCCGCCGGATCGGGGGGAGGTCCTTGAGGATATGATTGCCTCTCTTCGGGAGATGGGCCGGTGGGATGATTGGCATCCCTTTGTGCGGGGCGGGGTCTGGGATAACTTCCTGGTCAAGTATGACGAAGCAAACCGGATGCACAAGAAGATGCTATGCCTGAGCGAAAGGCTAGGCCCGGATTCCAACGAGAGGATTTCTCTTTGGCGGGGGCAGTGTAACTGCGCGTACTGGCACGGCGTCTTTGGAGGACTCTATCTGGGCCACCTGAGAAGGGCCATTTACCAGAACCTCCTTTTTGCCCAAAGGGATCTGATGCGGAAATCCGGAGATGAAATCCTGGCGCAACAGATGGATTTTGACAAAGACGGAGAGGAGGAAATTCTGATCTGGACCCCGGACGTTTCCTTAGGTATTTCTCCCGCAAAGGGCGGCGGCCTTTTTGAGATCGGGAATGTCAGGAAGAGCCTGGACCTGAGCGACGTACTGACCCGGCGACATGAGGCCTATCACCGGCGGCTGGATGAACTTGGCAGGGACCAACAACAAGAAAAGGAAGGGACCCTGTCTATTCACGAGATGCTTTCGGCCAAGGATGAGGGGCTTGAAAAACTGCTGGTCTACGACCCCTACACGAGGACCTCTTTCCTGGATCACTTTGTTTCCGATGACTGTGATCTTGAAAAATATGCGGCTAACGATCACGAAGAACTGGGTGATTTCGTCCAGGGACGCTATCTTTTGGAAGAGATATTATCCGATGCTGAAAAAGCATCTCTTGTAATGACGCGAAAGGGGCGCATCGGTTCTTCCCAGGCCCATGTCAAAAAGGAAATGCGCATTGGAAAATCAGGAGTGCTGGATGTGCAATGGGAGGTCGGGTGCCTGGATGGTGGCCCCATCAAGTGCCTGTACGGCTGCGAATTGAACCTGACGCTCTTTTCCGACCGGGATCCGGAAAGGCATTATCTGATCAATGGAAGGAAGCGCCGTGAGGTGGCGGAAAAGGATATTGAAAAAGATGTGTCCGAGTTTGCCCTGTTTAATGGTCCGGATCAGTTGGTGACGGTCTTTTCCTTCTCCCGCCCTGTGACGGTGTGGTTTTTCCCGCTCATGACGGTTTCCATGTCTGAAGAAGGTTTTGAGCGCACCTACCAGGGATCGAGTCTCCTCATGCTTCAACCCCTTGATCTTTCCAAAGGAGAAAAGAGCTCTTTTGAATGTCGCATGAGTTTTATTTCTCTGTAATGTGCTTTACTCATATTTTATGAATGCGGCTCAGTCTGTGGGGAGACATAAGGAACATGGTCAGGGCCACAGCAATCTTTTTTCAGGCACGAGGGCTGTGTCACTCTGGCGTTGACCCGAGTTGCTAAGCAAGGCGTCCGGGGAACCTTTTGTAATTCCTGTGAACTCCTGAACTGTTCGGTGAAGTCCCCGAAAGCGCGCCGGCCGGCCGGCTTATCAGGAGCGCAACTGCCCAGCAAAGATGCGTTTTCGTGACCTGAAAAAAGATCCCCATGGCCCTATTGATGGAATGTAAAAAGTCCGTCCGTGGACTTTTTACTGACGGGAAACGAAAAGTGCGATTTTCGGTTCCCTACAAATCAATGGGCAGGAAAACAACCCATTGATTTGCGTGCCCGTCCATGGGCACGATGATGACTTCTATCGAAGCCATCATTCCTATCGCCATCTTGCTTCTATTCTGCAAACCATCGCGTTGCTCAAGGAAGGGGCAGTGGAATCGTTATTGAAAATACCTACCATGACCTTAAGCCTTACGCCTTGTGCCTTAAGCCTTTGGCATATTTCCGCCGGAAAGGAATGCACTGGCCCTCCCACAGTGGATAAATGTGCCTCAGTGGAATGGCAGGGGTTCGTCTACAAAAGGGAATATTGGGGAAAAAATGGCCCGGCGTCCAAAAGCGGACCGCCGGGCCTGTGCAGGGGTTGGGTTGATAGTGGACAATCAAACTGGGCTTGTATGTTGATGGCTACCCGGAATGCCGTTGTTTTTTTCAGAGCAAAAGTCTTTGTTAAAGGTTTTATCCAATCCCTGGCCATGCCCTGAAAAAAAGATGCACGCACATTCGAGTAGCCTCCGAAATGCCGCCTCAGACCCCCTCTTTCAAATTATTGACCTTCGGAGGCTGCTTATCCTCACATGGTCTAATTCTTTTGTGTTGAGGTTGGGAGGCATTTGATCGGCCGAGACACTCCTTGTCTTCTAATTCATCAATCAATTTTTCAAAAAGTCTTTGATTATCCCTGAAAATGTCCTGAA
>Ga0315556_1000825_pt1 | contig 19298 bp, 18 predicted proteins | sample SalMarSW160310MG_FD_202112 | JGI IMG/M metagenome (GOLD analysis project Ga0315556, IMG submission 202112) | Salt marsh sediment microbial communities from the Plum Island Ecosystem LTER, Massachusetts, United States - Salt Marsh Sediment SW1603-10 ...
ACTCGTTCATGACCTGCCCTCCTCAAGGTGGCTCTGTGTTGATCGATGATTCCGTCCCCAACATAACCCACGAGCGTTGAGGACGGGCAGGTCAAAACATGATGTCTACCGCGGGGGTATCCGTCACGGTAACTGGGGACACCAAGGTAACTGGGGACACCAAGGTAACTGGGGACAGACCATGCTTCTAAAGCGGGAGACAAGAAACCGTGCTCTGTCCCTGTTTACCCTTGGGATATGTGACATGAAACGAGCTACCGGCGGAAATTTGAATCTTCTGGCCCTCATGGCCGTAACGACCCCGGCCTTGGGCCATCGCGACTATGCCGGTAACCATGGCTATCGCGAGCATCCCTTTTCTCGATCGGGAGCTGAGCGGTTCTCCGTCAGGGTTGCTGTGCGGTGCACGGGGCAATGGCACGCGCGCCATTCACATGCATGGTGGTCGACCGGTGCGCCGGCCGGCCCCAGGGGCCGCGGCAGTACGACCCGACCGATAAAGCAGCAGAGCTCGAGCTGATGTATTCGCGTGCAGCGCCGATTCTTGTGCGACCTCATCGGTCGGCTCACGTTCCATCACAGTGGTGGCGTTGCCATGGGCGGGAATGATTGCTGCAGACTGCTTGCTGTGCGCAGTGGCAAAGGTTTTGGCAGCCGATGAGCCGTTGGGCAGAGATCAGGCGCATACTACGAAAGTGGCCGGCTTGGTGGGGCATAGCCGGCAGCACCTTGTTAGTCGCCGGGGTGCTGGGGTTGTTGCTCGCCCTGGGTATCGACGAAGAGATCGTTGGATTGTTGCGTTGGCTCGATGCCCAGGGTGCCTGGGCCGCGCTGCTGTTTGTGCTGTTGATGGCGGCTGTAGTCCTCTTGCTGTTGCCAGGCCTGCCGTTCACCACCGGGGCCGGGTTCATCTTCGGTGTGCTCGAGGGCTCGGTGTACGTGGTGGTCGGCACCACATTGGGAGCGACGCTGGCCTTCCTGATTGCTCGGCACCTGTTCGGTCTGCGCGCGCGACGCTTCGTGATGGCACGCGCGCGTCTGCGCCTGCTGAGCGACGAGGCGACCAGTCACGGCTGGAAGATCGTGCTATTGTCGCGGATGATCCCCTTCTTTCCGAGCAAGATCTCGAATTACTTCTTCGGTCTGACGCAGTTTTCGTTGCCAGGTTATGTCGGTGGCTCATTCCTCGGCTTCATCCCGTACTCGGTGCACAACGTCTATCTCGGCGCGCTCGCCGCCGATCTCTCTACGCTGGGCGCGCGCGATCTCGGCCGTTCACCACTGCAATGGACGCTGTACGGACTGGGCTTCGTGGTCACGCTGTTCACGGCGCTGTACCTGAGTCGTCTCGCGCGTCGCGCGCTGGAACGTTACGAGGAGCACGGCGAGATCGGGGAAAGCCCGACATGAGCTGGCTGAAGTGGCTGCCTTGGCGCTGGATCGTGCAGCGTCTTGCGCGTCGGCAGGGATTTCTCGATCCGATCGCGCTGCTGGCACGTTTGCACAGCTTCGCTCAGCCGTCCGAGGTCGGCGAGCCGATCGAGTTGTTGCGCGCCGGTGTCGTGTTCCACGCCCGCGGTCTCATCAACAGTCGCGTGGTGCAACACAACCTGGATTGGGTCTGGCCTTACTGGATCGAACGTCAGTTCGACCCACGTGACGCATCGTTCGTACCGCGCGCGTTCTCGATCACCCATGTGAACCTCAGCCATCGCAACTGGACCGCAATCGGGTATCCCGATTGCGACGAGCTGCCGATCGTCGATCCACGCGGGCTGTTGACACCGCTGTTCGATGGATGGTCGATCGATGGCTGGCTGATCGCGCAGGACGGTCGACGCCTGGTGCCATCCAAGGCGGACAGCTGTCACCAGCGGCTCGAGCGGGCAGAAGGTCCTTGCATCGTGACCGAAACCGCACAACAGGGTCTGTCATTGATCGGCCGTGCCTGGGTGCAGCTCGAATCCGGCCTTCCGGTGTGCAGGCTCACATTGCGCGCGTACGCCGACGACGCGGCGCAGTTGGTACTGGCGTTGCGACCACAAAATCCCGAGGGCGTCAGCTTCATCCACGAGGTGCAGCTCGGAGCGGATCGAAAGGCATGGACGGTCGACCATGTGCATCGGGTCACCTTCAGCGTAGCCGCCGAGCGCCATCACGTATCGGATTACCGCAATGGCGACGTGCTGATCCACCTGCGCGACTTGGACGATCAACACGAGGGCCATTGCGATGTCGGCATGCTGACGGCGGCGGCGCTCTTTACCGTCCAGCCGGGCAAGACTACCGAGGTGACAGCGAGCGTATCGTTGACCGGCGTCGATCATGCCACTTTCGCTGACGGCGAGTGGCGGCGTCTTCGCAATCAGTGTTGCCGCCTGGTCTGCCCCGAGGCGCGCTACCGGTACCTGTACGATGCTGCCGTCGATTCGCTGATCCTGCATTCGCCGGGCGATGTCTATCCCGGACCTTACACGTACAAACGGTTCTGGTTCCGCGACGCCGCCTTCATCATCCATGCGCTGCTGTGTATCGGCCTCACCACTCGGGCCGAACGCGCGCTGGCGCGGTTCCCGGCGCGCCAGACCGCGCTCGGATACTTCCGCTCACAGGAGGGTGAATGGGATGCCAATGGCGAAGCCTTGTGGATCCTGCAGCGATTCTTCGCGATGACGGCCATGGCACCCTTGGCCGAATGGCATGGGCCGATTCGACGCGGTGCGCGCTGGATCATGCGCAAGCGACTGGCCGATGACATCGACGCGCCCCATGCCGGCCTGCTGCCCGCCGGGTTCAGTGCGGAGCACCTGGGACCGAACGATTACTACTATTGGGACGACTTCTGGGGTGTTGCGGGGCTGCGTGCCGCAGCCTACCTGCTCCAGGTCGCCGATCCCGAGCACAGCCTTCGCTTTGCACAGGCCGGCGAGGACTTTGCCGCTGCTGTCGATCGCAGCCTCGCCGGCTGTCAACGGCGACTCGGCCGCGCGGCGATGCCGGCATCACCGTACCGGCGACTGGATGCCGGGGCCATCGGCTCGCTCGCGGTGGGTTATCCACTGCAGCACTGCGCGCCGGACGACGCGCGTCTGCTCGACACGGTAGATTTCCTGCTCGCGCGCTGTTTCGTCAACGGCGCCTTCTACCAGGACATGATCCATTCCGGCCTCAATGCCTATCTGACGCTGCAGGCAGCCCAGGTACTGCTACGCGCCGGCGATCCGCGCTATCTGCAGCTGATGGACGCGGTGGCCGACCTGGCATCACCAACGGGGCAATGGCCCGAGGCCGTACATCCGCTCACCGGCGGCGGTTGCATGGGAGACGGACACCATGTCTGGGCATCCGCCGAGTGGCTGCTGATGCTGCGCAACTGTTTCGTGCGCGAAGAGGGCCAGAGACTGATCCTGTGTGGCGGCGTACCCGGGCGGTGGCTGGGCCAAGGCACGCCGATCTACTTCGGGCCGGCACCGACCACATTCGGCAGCTTGTCGCTGCGCATCGTGCCGGACCAGGATGAGCGCGTGCGTGTCGAATGGCAGGCGGATTGGCACGGCCAGGCGCCGATGATCGAGGTCCGCCTGCCCGGCTTTGGCCGGGTCAATGCGGCGGCGAGCGACACGGTGGTCACGCTCGGTACCGGCACGGCGCCATGAACATTCTGATCCTGACCAATACCTTCACCCCACACGTCGGCGGTGTCGCACGTTCGGTGGCGGCGTTCGCCGCCGCGTACCGTGCGCGTGGTCATCGCGTGCTGGTGGTGGCGCCGGAGTTTCCACACATACCGCAGCACGAGATCGACGTCGTGCGTATCCCCGCGATTCAAAATTTCAATGCCAGCGATTTCTCGGTCGTGTTGCCGGTTCGCCCATCGTTGAGCGACAGGATCGATCAGTTTGCACCAGAGGTGGTGCACTCGCAGCACCCATTCCTCCTCGGGATGACGGCGGTACGCATCGCCCGCTATCGACGTCTGCCGCTGGTGTTCACTCACCACACGCTGTACGAGCAGTACACCCATTATGTCCCCGGCGACTCGCCTGCGCTCAAGCGTTTCACGATCGAGCTCGCCACTCGCTATGCAAATCTGGCCGATCAGGTCTTTGCGCCGAGCGAGAGTATCCAGCGGTTGCTGAAACAGCGCGGCGTCGTGACACCGATCACGGTGGTCCCGACCGGGGTGCAGCTCGCCGATTTTGCGCACGGCGACGGTGCGGCGTTTCGGGCACGTCTGGGTATCCCGGACTCGGCCTATGTCATCGGCCACCTCAGCCGATTGGCTCCGGAGAAGAATCTCGCCTTTCTCGCACGCGCGGTTGCTGAATTCGCAGGCGCACATACCAACGCACATTTCGTCGTTGTCGGCACCGGGCCTTCCGAGGCGGAAATGCGTGAGATCTTCGCCGCCGCCGGAATCGCCGCGCGGCTGCATATCGTCGGAATCCTGCAACGCCGAGAACTGGCCGATGCTCTGCACGCGATGGACCTGTTTGCGTTCGCCTCGCGTAGCGAGACCCAAGGAATGGTACTGACGGAGGCGATGGCAGCCGGATTGCCGGTGGTTGCGCTCGATGCCCCCGGGGTGCGCGAGGTGGTCGTCGACCGTGACAACGGTCGACTACTCGGCGACGTCTCGCACGAGGAATTTGGAGCCGCGCTGCAATGGGCGGCAGCGTTGTCGCCTGCAGCCAGCGATGCATTGCGCGGCCGCGCGTACGAGACGGCGCGGGCCTTTTCGATGGACCGTTTGGCCGATACCGCGCTGACATGCTATGCCGCGCTGCGGCCCCGCGGCGCGGGTGCGCGGGACGATGGCCAGAGTGCCTGGGAAGATCTGCTGACCGCGATCAGGACCGAATGGGGGATCTGGAGGAGTATGGCCGGCGCCGGTGATGCGGCGATCGGCGCCCGGCTTCCGTCGCAGCGTGAGGATTGATGCGGTGTCTTGGCTGGTATTGCCGGCGATGACACCGATATGGCTTCCCGAAAAGCGCACCAGTCGGTCTCTACTGCATTTCGTCGGCCTGCTTCTCCGCATGGGAAAGCGGTAATGACCGCGTCGTCCACCGACCCTTTTGTCCTCCTGGTTGCCGGTTACGACTGCTCGTCACGCACCGCATGAGGACCGTCCGTGCCGGCGTTCGGCCAGTCACTCAGCCGCTCCGCACAGCTCCTGGTCACCGCCCGGAGGCTGCGCAAAAGGGGCGCTACCGAAAGGCGCGTATCCGCGCGAAGCGGGATGGCATATTCTGTGCTCTCCTTTTTAGAAGGCGCAGTCAGCAAGATACGCAGCTCCCATGAGAAGGCCACGTCTGGGCAGACGACTCCAGAGCAATGTCCGTATCCCATGCTCGCCCTCCATCCCCTACTCGGGCTGCAGGTCTGCTTTCACTTTTCTGCGCATCGACCGGCAGCCGTGACGGTATGGAGGTAATCGATATGCAAACGATCCACACCAAGTCCATCGAGTGGCCTTCGCTCACCCTCGTGAGCAGCGGCTTGGTCATGACTCCGCCTTTGGCACGGGTCCGCGCCGCCAGTCAGTCCGTGCCGAGCCCGACCGTCAAATCAAGTCACACATGACGTAGGTTGCAAGACCGGAATAATGCTCGCCCTTGGTTACGGAGAACGGGAACAAAAGCCGATGAATACGAAGCCGAGACCTTTTGCACGGCTGACTTTTCTTGCCCTGCTCGCCGTCTGGCTACCCGCTGTGGCACAGGATACCTATGGGCCAGTCCGGCCCGGGGAGAGCTTATGGGTCATCGCCGGAAAGGTATACCCGGGCCAACCCGTAACTCGTGATCAAGGGATGCTCGCACTCCTGAAGGCCAACCCACAGGCGTTTGGCGTTTCCTGCAACGCCAACTCTGTGCTGAAGACAGGCTCCCTCCTGCAGGTACCGCCGGTCAAAGAGGTGACGGCCTTGAGCTCTGCCGAGGCGCAGCGCGAGCTCCGGCGGCAACTACGGGAGTGGAACGCCCACAAGCGCACCGGAAAGCCGCTGACCTGTCCGCCCATGATTAAAGCAGTTTCAACACCTGCGGCACCGACGACACCGGCTCAGCAAGCCCAGGCGAAGCCCTCTGCGATGAAAACGTCGCCAAGCAAGCCCTCCGAGGCCACGCCGCCGCCCGAAGCCGCACCGACTCCGCCAAAACCGAGCGCCACCCGACCCGAGCCGACCACACCATCCAAACCTAACGCTTCGGCACCGGCACCAACGACACTCACCCATGCGGCACCCACGCCAAGCGCCACCACGCCCGGACCAGCTGCGCCGTCCCACGCGGTACCGACTCCGCCCAAGCGGAGCACTGCGGCATCCGCGCCTACCGCTCCCGCCGAAAGCCCACCGACACCGCCCCCGGCACCTGCCAAGGCCCCTGCGCCAGGTGCGCCCGCTCAGACCGCCGCACCGCCGACGTCGGAGCTCGCCGTGGACGGTCTTGTCGTCGCCGCATTGCTCCTGGGCGGCCTACTCCTGCTGGTCGATTTGGAGTGACTGATGCCGCCGCCTGCCAGGTCACGCACCCAGTGCCTCATCCTGATTGACTCCGCCACACTGGCGTCCGCCAGGACCAGGGGCTGGGCAGAGGCGATTCCGACAAGGGCCGCAAGGCATGGGCCGGAGCCTGGCTGTGCTCGCCGGGCGCCTCTGCAACCAGCTCCGGGCGCTTCAGCTGCTCGGCGTTCTCGTCCGCCAACAGGCGCGGGGCGGTGATCATGTCGTCCAGCTCGGCACGCACCATGCGAAGGTCCGGCGCCTCGCCAGGCAGCGCTGGTACCCGGGATCATCAGCCCTGATCACAGTGGTTTCCGACGCCTTCTCCTGCTCCATCAAATAGCCCGCCTTGGTTACCTCGTCCGGGGTGCCGTGAGCGGTCACCAGATAGCGGTCGGCCTTATCAACGCTTCGCTTTTTCTGACTGAAGTTTCTTACTGGAGGTTTGGGCCTGCGCGTGCATTGCCGCGGCCAGGTCGGCGGCAATGTCCAGGCGTTGGACGTATTTACGCGGCCGGCTTTGCCTGGCGCCGGTTTAGGGAGATGCTGATTATTGGCCATCTGGCTAACATCAGCGCGGCATTCGAAAATGCGATTTCCGAACACCTTCATTTTCCGCTAGTTGGAGCAACCGAAAATGGCGGGCCATCCTGCTCAGCAGGAATCGCCGAATTGAGCAGCGTTTCCCTAGACGGGGAAGAATTGGGCACGGTTCTCGCGCAGACTCCGATCGAGATACATCCTTCCAGGAGCCGCAAGCCGCCCTGGTCGATTTGTATGGAGCGAACCTAATGAGCTCAATCTCCCCTTGGCTCTCCCATTACGGCTGGCTGCTGCTTCTTTTTTTAGCGGCCGGCGCCTTCTTATTGATGAGCCGTTGCCTGGATGACAGACCGAAGGCTGTACCCGGCCAAACGCGTGAGGATGGAACCTCCACCGTCCCTGACCGCCGGCCGCCTCCCCCGCGCCTGACCGCTTTTTGGTGGTTGCTCCTGGTGCTCCTGCTGCTGTGGGACGCCACGTCCTGGTTCTTTGACCAGAGCGGCCCACCGGTGGCCAAGATCCCCTACAGCACCTTCGTCGATCAGGTCCAAGCCGGAAACGTGTCCCAGGTGGCGATCGAGGGCAGTGAGATCATCGGCAAGCTCGAGCACCCGCAAGACTGGAGCCCGCATACCGGCCTACTGTCACCGGTGGCCGCACCGGCGCCATCGGCCGCGCAGGCGAAGCCTAAACCGGCCGCTGCGCCGAAACCGCCCGCGGCCGAGGCCACACCCCCGACGAAGCACCCGAAGCCTGAATCTGCCCCTTCACCGACGACGCCGGCCGCCGAGCACACGCCCACTGCCAAGCTGCCGCGCCCTGAAGGGTCCTCGGCCCCGAAAGCACCGGTGGCAAAGCCGGTCGCGGTGACCGCTTTCGAGACCGTCTTCCCCAGCTCGGTCGGGGATCCGGACCTGCTGCCGCTCCTGGAAGACCATCACGTAGAGATCGTCGCTGCCCCGAAGGCGCCCCGCTGGATGAGCAGCTTCCTGAGCGCACTCCTGCCGACCTTGTTTCTAGTGGGCTTCTTCTGGTGGATGGGCCGGCGCGCCATGAACCAGCAGCAGAGCATCTTCGGTGCCGGCAAGTCCCAGGCGCGCCGCTTCGTCAAGGAAGACAATCCCTCCGTGACCTTCACCGACGTGGCCGGTGCCGATGCGGCCAAGGGCCAGCTACAGGAGATCGTCTCCATTCTGAAGGCCCCGGACCGCTACCATTCGCTCGGCGCCCGCATCCCCCGCGGCGTGCTCCTGGCCGGTCCGCCGGGAACCGGCAAGACTCTGCTGGCCCGGGCCGTGGCCGGAGAGGCCGGGGTGCCCTTCTTCACCATCAGCGGATCGGAGTTCGTGGAGATGTTCGTGGGCGTGGGTGCCAGCCGGGTGCGCAACCTCTTCAAGGAGGTCAAGGAGGCGGCGCCGGCAATCCTCTTCGTGGACGAGCTCGACGCCGTGGGCCGGCGCCGCGGGGCCGGCCTGGGCATGGTGAACGACGAGCGCGAGCAGACGCTCAACCAGCTTCTCGTAGAGATGGACGGCTTCGACGAGCGCACCAGCGTCATCGTGCTGGCCGCCACCAACCGTCCCGACGTTCTGGACCCGGCCCTACGCCGCCCCGGGCGCTTCGACCGGGACGTCGGCGTAGGCCTGCCCGACTTGCAGGGACGGCGCGGCATCTTGGGCATCCACACGAGCGCATTGGTGCTGGATCAGGACGTCGACCTGGACCGGGTGGCGGGCATCACCATGGGGATGAGCGGCGCCCAGCTCGCCAACCTGTGTAACGAGGCGGCCCTGGTGGCCGCAGGAGAGGACCACCAGCGCGTCTCCCGCGCAGATTTCGAGGCCGCCTTCGACCGCATCGTCCTCGGCGACGTGCGCCCCCTGGCTTTGGACGATGCCACACGGCGGGTCATCGCCTACCACGAAGGCGGGCATGCCCTGGTGGCCTGGCTCACCCCCGAGGCCGACCCGGTACACAAGGTCAGCATCGTGCCCCACGGCATGGCACTGGGGATCACCGCGCAACGCCCCGGAGAGGATCGCTACAACCTGTCGCGCCCCTACCTAATGGCGCGGCTGGCGGTGATGCTGGGGGGGCGCAGCGCCGAGGAGATCGCCATCGGCGAGATCACCACAGGAGCCGAGAACGACCTGCTCCAAGCAACCCAGCTGGTACGGCGCATGGTCAGCTCCTGGGGCATGAGCGAGCTGGGGCTCGCTTCTTACGACTCGTCCGGCGAGGATCGCTTCCTCGGCTACGAGCTCGGCCAGGGCCGACCTTATAGCGAGGATACGGCACGGCGCATCGACGGAGCAGTCGACATGCTTCTGGAAGAAAGGCACGGCGCGGTGCGCCGGCTACTGGAGGACTCCCGCAAGCGGCTGGATCGCCTGGCCGAAGCGCTGCTGAAACAGGAAACAGTGGAGCACGACGAGCTGGAGCGGCTGCTGGGACCGAGGCCGGCTTGATTCGAGCTTCTCACGCTGGCCACCAATGCCCATCGATCGGGTTTGCTGGAAGCCGCCGCGATAGACCGACAGCTTTCCCGCAACGTGGGACGTGTGACCGCCTTGCAAAACGATGTGTGAAACGCTGGCACACGGCTCGAACGAAAGGCGCCGAAGAGATCAGTATGAGCCTCGACCGTTTTGTCTAGCTACCGCGGAGCTTGCTCACCTGAGGACGTTGGGGTTAGAAAGCTCGGCGAGCTGTACGTCCTCGAGATTGTCGCCCCGTTGCTTGATCCCAGCGCCCTGGCCGGTCCGGACTTTGACCTGGGTGGATGCTTGGCTCATCAGACTGAGCAAAGATCCGCCCCTCGGTACCGTGCGGACTCGACCCAGACGCGGCCCATGTGAACCCCATGCCAACGCAAGGTACAACCAACCTCGGATATGGGCACCCTCGGCGACGCCGCTTCCAGCACGGCGTGCATGGGCTGCCGCGCGCGCTCGACGCCAGGCGACGAATCGGGGCCTTTCTCGTTCTTGCCGGCCTGGCAATGCCAATGGCCGCGCAGGAGGCGGGCATTGGGCACATCGAGACGACGCGCACCCAGGCTGTCGACTATCGGCCCGAGTTTCGTGGCTACGCCCGCGTCGATCCCGTCAGCTTGGTGACCGTCAAGGCTGGCCTGGACGGGGTGATCGAGGATCTCACGGCGCGGCCTGGGCAGCAGCTTTCCGCCGGTGACATCATTGCGCACATCGGCGGGCCGGACCAGGTGAAGGCTCGGGCGGATGCCGAGGTGCAACTTTCCGCTGCCAAACAGACCCTCGTCGAGGCCAGTGACGCCGAGAAGGCGGTTCGCGACACCTACCGGCGCAAGCTGGCGGACCGGGCACAGATGGATCGGGTGAAGGCGGAGCTCGCGGCCGCCCAGGTGCACGTCGCCGAGGCCAAGGCCGAGCTCACCGAGCTGGAGGCGCTCGGCAGCGTCGAGTCCCCCATTTCCGGACGGATCGTTTCGCTTTCGGCCGCGACTGGGGATCGGGTCGCCCGGGACGGACCGGTGCTCGTCATCCAGCCGGATCATGACCTCTGGATTCGGGCCGTGTTTTATGACATGCCAACGGAATTGCTCACCCCCGGTTACCCCGGCAGGTTTCTTCCTGCGAACGGCAGCTCTGAGCTGCCGTTGCGCTTCGCGCAGCGGCTTCCCTCCCTCCGCCCGGACGGGGGACTCACGGCGTTCTTCGAAACCACCTCTAGTGCACCCGGCTGGAGCGGCGGCGAGGCCGGAGAGGTGGTCGTCGCCGGGGAGCAGCGGTCGGCCGTAGCCATCCCGACGACCGCCTTGATCCTGGACCGGAGCCGCTGGTGGGTGCTCGTGCAAACCGCCGATGGTCTGCGCCGCCAAGCTGTGGAGCCGGGGCAGAGCCGCGGTGAGAAGACCCTAGTCCTGGACGGGCTTGCGGCCGGCGATGCGGTCGTGGTGCGCGACGCCTACCTGCTGTTTCATCGCGATTTCGGGCAGCACTACACACCGCCCGACTGATGCAGATACCTCGGATCCTCACCCGCCCTTCCCTGTGGGGAATGGCCTACGCGGCGTTGCTTGCCGCGGCCTCGTATGCGCTGTGGGCGATTCCGACGGAGGTCCTTCCCCGCTTCGAGTATCCGCAGATCAGCATCATCGCCCACGACCCCGGCGCCTCGGCCGGCGAGATGGAGGCCCTCATCGTGCGACCCCTGGAGGCCGAGCTTCTTGGGCTTCAGGACCTGGTCAGCCTGCGCAGCACCATGGGTCTGGGGACCGCGGAGCTGACCGTGCGCTTTCGCGCCGGAACCGATCCTCAGGTCGACCTGCAGGCCGCCTACGGCGCCGTCGATCGCGCGCGCGGCTCGCTCCCGCCGGGCGTCTCCCCCTATGCCGAGATCATGGGCAACGCGATCAACGAGGTCGCCGACTACAGCCTGCACATTCCGGCGGGCGTCAGCCCCGCGGTGGTCCAGCGTGCGATCCGTACCCGGGTCTTGCCGGCCCTGCGGGCACTGCCCGGCGTGCAGCGGATCGAGCTGTTCGGCAGCGGAGACGAGTCCCTCTGGGTGCAGCCGGACCTGCTCGCCCTGCGCCGACAAGGGGTCGGCATGGACACCCTTTCCAAGACCCTGGCGGACCAGATGGTGTTGGCCCCGACAGGGCGCCTGAGCCTGGGATACCAGGACGTCCCCATCGAGGTCCGTAACCTGCCCCTCACCACCGAGGAGGTCCGACGGCTGCCGGTCCCGACCCCTGACGGCTCAGTCCCCCTAGAGGCGCTCGCCCGGGTTATTCGGAGTCCCGAGCCAATCCACTACGGGCTCGACCTGGACGGCGAGCCCAGCCTCGCACTGATCGTCTTCAAGCAGCCCGGGGCCTCGACGGTGCCGGTCACGCGCGCCGTCGCCGAGACGCTCGCGGCATTGCAGGGCGAGCTGCCGCCAGGCGTTCGCTGGCTGCGGGTCTATGACCAGGGTTACCTGGTCTCCCTGCTGCGCTCGGACCTCGGCCGCAACCTGGTGGTGGGAGGCCTGCTGGCGGTAGCCGTGCTCTTTTGGCTCCTGGGCGCGCAGCCCGGGGTCTGGATGCTCGCCCTCAGCATCCCTTTGGCCCTGATGTTTGCCATCGCCGGCCTCTACGCGCTGGGCCAAACCCTGAATCTCCTGACCCTGGGCGCCCTGACGGTGGCCGTGGGACTTCTGGCCGACGACGGGATTATCGTCCTCGAGGCCATCTTTCACCGCTGGGAGTCGGGACGGCTCGGTGCCGATGGCGTATGGCAGGGCTTGCGCGACATCGCCGCCCCGGATGTCAGCGGGACCTTGACGACCGTATCGACCTATCTGCCGCTGATCGCGGTCAGCGGGCTGGCCGGCCTCTTCTTCGTGCCCTTCGCGCTGGCCATGAGCTTGGCGCTCCTCGGCTCCCTGGTCGTCTCCCTGACCCTGATCCCTTTGATCGCCGCCCGCCTGCGACCCTCCGCACGACCCGGATTCACCAGTGCGGCCTGGGTCCTGAAGCGCCTCAGGGGGCTGAACCTGCACCTGCTGGATTGGACCATCGCCCACCCGGGCCTCAGCCTGCTGGCAACGGCACTGCTACTGGTCGCCGCCGTCGGCGCCCTGGTCCTGACACCCACGAGCTTTCTGCCGCTGCCCAACGAGGGCGTGCTCCTGGACAGCTTCACCCTGCCCCCGGGGACCTCCCTCGAGCAGACACGGGCGACGCTGGCCGAGGTGTCCGAGCGCATGCGCCGGGACCCGGCGGTGGCACATACCCTGGCGCGCATCGGCTCGGCATCCGGGACGGCCTACACCGAGCGCTCGTTCGCGGGCGAGCTGCAGGTCGTCGTCGAGCCCAGCGTCACGACCACCAGCCTGGATGCCTTGGGCGACCGCCTGCTTCGCGAGGCGAGCACGCTGGGCGTCCAGCAAAGCATCGACACGCCCACCATCGAGCGTTTCGGCGAGAGCCTGTCCGGCCTGCCGCAGCCCTTCGTGGTGGAGGTCTTCGGTGACCACCTGCCAACCCTGCGCAGAATCTCCGTCGAGGCGGTCGAGCGGTTGCGCAAGGTGCCGGCCCTGACGGACATCTTCAACAACGACGCCTATCCGGTAACCCAGCTCCGGATCGCACCGCGGCCGGAGGCGATGCGCGCCTTCGGCATCACACCCGCGGAGCTGAATCGGCAGCTGCGTCCGGCCCTGCGAGGCGAGGTGGCCGCCCGGATGCCGGACGGCGACTATCACCTGAATCTCTACATCCGCCTTGCCGAGGCGGAGCAGCTCACCACCGAGGAGCTTGGGCGGACCCTGATCCGGACCCGCCACGGGTGGACGCCGCTGCACCTGCTCGCCGACCTGAAGATGGAGACCCTTCCCAATCAGATTCGTCACCTGGACGGTGCCCGCGTCCTGGACATTCTGGCGACCCCGAAGGGGTCGGTCGGCGATGCGATCCAGGCGGCCAAGCGGGGCTTGGAAACCCTCTCGCTGCCCCCGGGCTACCGGATCTCCTATTCGGGACTTTTTGTCGAGCTCGACCAGGCTGCGCTCATGCTTGTTGTGGCCGCCGTCGCGGCCCTGCTGCTCATGTCGGGTATCCTCGTCGTGCACTTCGGCGGTTGGCGGATCCCGCTGGTTCTCCTGCTGCAGATCCCCCTGGCCTTCACCGGCGGGGCGCTGGCGCTCGCCCTGAGCGGCATCGGGCTGAACGCCATTGCGCTCGTCGGCTTTCTCACCCTGATCGGGATCAGCCTGAACCACGGCATCGTCCTCCTGCACCGCACCCGACAGGCCGAGCGCGCGGGCTTGGCACCGCAGCGCGCCGTGCGCAAGGCCGTCGGCATCCGCTTCCGACCCATCTTCCTGACCACACTCACGGCGATACTGGGCATGCTGCCCACGGCCCTTGGCTGGGGGATCGGCGCCGCCCCGGAGCAAGGTCTCGCCCTCGTCGTCCTGGGCGGGGTCCTCTGGAGCTCGATCTTGTCCACCAACCTTCTCCCCGCGCTCTATCTGCGCTGGCAACCGAGGTGAGGTACGGCTACATGCCCGATGCCCTACTCCACGCCGTTCTGCCAATGCGTAACAGCTGCGAGGACGGCCAGACCAACTGGGGCTATGGCCATATCGAGATCGGCATCGAGTATCGCATCCTCAGCGGTAGCCCCGTGGGGAGGGGGCTCATGGCCGGCATCTTCCCCATCGTCGTGGTGTCCAATGTCGTAAGCGAGGCACTCTAGTCCTCAAATGTGGTCTTATTTGCGCGGAATGCTCTGGCCCAAGACCATTCCGGAGGGGGAGTGGCGTGCCTTGTCGCAGTCCGTTGCCTTGCTGCAAGGCTACGGGCCAGAGGATTTGCGCCGCCTGAAGCGGCTCACGGAGCGATTTCTCACCAGCAAAGCCATCGAAGGAACCGGCGGCTTCGACGTGAGTCCGCTCGTCGCCCATACCATTGCTGCGCAGGCATGCGTCCCGATCTTGCAGCTTGGCCTTGACAGCTATGCCGGCTGGTACTCGATCGTTGTCTATCCAAGCGCATTCCGGGCCTGGCATGAATTCTCGATGAGGCCGGGGTGTTGCACCGGCAGAGCCGCGACCTGGAAGGCGAAGCCTGGCACCGCGGTCCGGTCATCCTCGCCTGGGAGGAGGTCAAGGCCGACACCAGAGGAGAGCGGGGCGGCAATGTGATCGTTCATGAGCTTGCGCACAAGCTGGACCTGGCGTGGGGCGGCGTGGCCAACGGCATGCCGCCCCTCCCTTCCCGGATTCCTCTAGCGGAATGGACACGCGCATTCACTGTTGCCTTCCAGGATTTTCAAGCACGCGTCGAAACCGGCGAACCGCTCCCCTTAGATCCCTACGCCACCACGTCTCCCGCCGAGCTCTTCGCGGTGGTAAGCGAGACCTTCTTTGTCCGGCCTCAGACCTTGCTGGCGGGCTACCCGCGGATCTACGGCCTGCTCGCGCGCTACTACCGCCAGGACGGTCCAAAGATGGCGAAGCGGTCAGAATCCGCCATCTAGCGGCTCGAGAAGCAGCATTTGCGTGACCATCTGTCCCGTCGACGACATAGGGAGGGGCTGAAGGATGCGGAACTTTACGCCGTCGGCTTCACCGCCACGACGTGGGCAGCGTTGAAACCGATGACCCGGACGAAGGCGTCGAAAAGGGGGCGGACGGAATTGCCCCGGTTGATGGAGGCGTCGTTCCGATGGAGTCGTCCTCCAATGCGGTGCTCATCGCCTCCTCGAGGCCGTGCCAATAGGGCGGGTCCGGGCAAAGCATCATCTCGGCAGAGTGCAGGTCACTGCGAATCTTGCTCAAGGGCAGCGCCCCCCCAGGTTCGCCGGGGATCAGTCTAAGGTCGTCGAACAGAGATTCGCAGGGCACCGGTTTCTCCAACATTGAGACAAGCCTTCAAGGCCGACCGATCACTCTTGGCCGCGCTCACGGCATAACATGCGGCGCGGGGTCGCGTGCCCGAGGAAGCGATGCGGCCCGGCCATCGCCGTGGGGCGCAAGAGGTTGGCCCACATCAAAGCCCACATCAAATTGGCCGCCTCTTGGCGAAGCTGCAGTACGAACAGGGTCCAGCCGGGCATCTCACCTCGAGCCGACATCCCCAACCAGACCGTCAAGCCGGTCAATGCCATGAACGACGCACAGAGCACGCCGAGACCGTGATCGGCGGGCGCAATCAGGCGGTTATCCTCGTCGGTAAAGCACAACCAGCACCGCCACCAGCCACGCGGACCGGATGGAACCACCGACCCTTGCGGGGAAAAGCTCGCGCCGCGACGGGGCGATCAGGCATCCCTGCGCACGCATGAAACAGCAAGTCAAAGGCTAGCGCAGCGAGACTCTAGCGACCGCACCGACCTGGGCTCATTTCAGCCGGCGCCAAAGGCTGAGCGGTGGCTATCCACCGCCCTCCGCTAGCTCGGCCCGCACCTACGATCAATGTTGGCCAATTAGGAAGATACAAAGCGGCATGATACATGCCTGGGCAATGAGAGGAGCGGGCGGCTGACGTCCCCTCCAAACCTGAAACCCAACCGAGGACAGTTTACATGAGCCCGAGCCCAGACAAATCCTTCACCCGCCCCCTGGCCGCTACTGTGGTCGCCGGCCTACTGGCCCTGTCAATGGGGGTTGGGTACCCCATAGAGGCTAAAAATGACAAAGACACCAAGCCCACCACAGGAGAGCAGGTGGCTAAAAAAGACAACGACGCCAAGCCGGCCACAGAGTGGCAGGCAGCCAAAAAGGGCAAAGGCACCAAACCGGCAGCGGAAGAGGAGGTGCCGCTGACCGAGCGCGAGACAGTCGCGCAATACGCGGGATGGGAAGACCCTGACATGGCACACATCGCCGTGCACGGTGGCCGCGCCTTGTTGCGCCACGTGCAGGCCGCCCACGCCGCTCTACAGGAGAACAAGGTGGGAGAAGCACGCGCGGCGCTGACTGCCGCCGAGGACTTTGCGCAGGGGCTGCAGCTCATGATGCCCTACAGCATCGTAGTGGAGAGTATCCGCAACGCCAAACACGAGTTGTTGGCCTCCGGCACGGGCGTCATAGTCGATGACCTGTTGCCCATCTACGCCAACCTGGACGAGATGTCGGAGTACGCCCCCGAGTTGGCCGCGAAGGCCAAGGCCAAGCTGGACGAGGCGGCTAAGCACGTGCAGAAGGGCGAGAAGGAGAAGGCCGCCCAAAAACTGGAGGAGGTCGCCGCGGAGATCTCGTCCACCACCGTCTATCTGCCGGTGCTCTACGTGGAGGCCCAGGTGAAGGCGGCCCGCCACGCCCTGGATCAGGATCCCCCGGACACCAAGACCGCCAAGAGCGCCGTGGACAATGCCATGCTCAGCCTGGTGCACGCCACCGTGAACATGCACGTCTTCCCCGAAGAGAAGGCAGCCGGCAAGGAGGCCCCAGCAACGACAGCCAAGTCGGGCGGGAGCAAGACCGAGGCGCATAAGGAAGCGCTGATAAAATCGCGCTTCCCTCGGTCCCCGACGCAGTAGCAATCGAGCTAGCCTCCACCTCCTTTGCCAGGTGGACTGCCAAAGGGTTGCGCCGGAGGCAATTGCCCCGGCGCCCTTCTCTTGCTGTTCGCGGCACGCAGTACCCCCGCGCCAATGCAGCAGCTTGCTCAGCTCCCAGTCGAGCCGGTTGCGGTAAGGCTCAGGACGGCGAGCAGTCACTGCACCTCGGCAACAGCAGCTGCGCCATGACCAGAAAGCTCAGGGCGATGAGCTGAATCAGCCGGGTACAGGCTAGCATGGAGGACTGTCGGCCCAACTCATGGGCTTGCAGCCCCGGGGCCAGGTATCGGACAGGGTCATCCCGTCGGCGCCCAGCGAATGGTGCAAAGCCGGATTGAAGAGGTTGATGATCCCGCCCAGCTGATTCCAGTCGATCTGCCCCTGCCGGGTATCGCAGGTGGCGGCGCCAGCAGACCTCGTCGGTCTTCACCAGAGCCAACAGGTCACGGCCAGCCGCGATGAAGCTTCCCGGACGCAGGTCCAGCCCGCCGACCTTCCCGGCCGCCGGCGCGCTGGTCCGGGTATGTGCCCCAGCTAGGGCCTACGGCCACGGTCGTTAATCCGGTGGATTTCAGCCCGTGGACGAAGCAAATCCACCATCGGAGTATTGGACAATGCCGGCATTGCCTAATGAGCGGCCCCAGTTCATCGTTCGGAGATATCGATAACGTCCACCTTCGCCTTGCGCGTCGCGCCGTTCCGCTCCACCGTCAGCGTAGCCTTGTTACCCACGCCGATCTGTTCCAGCTGGGCCGCCAGGTCGGCGACGGAGTGCATAGGTTTACCGTCCACCCGAGTGATGACGTCACCGACCTCTCCGGCCTCCGTGTTTACACCGGCTTGTAGAGCCGATGGCCACCTTGGATGCACAAGACGGCGAGATCGTAGTATGGAGCAGTGCCCGCGACTTCGGCCCGATGCAGCTCCCCCGAGCCGAAGCGCACAGCGATCTGCCCGGCACCTTGGACGACATGATAATTGGTGACGATGTGCCCCGCGGCATCCCAGACGAGACCCGATCCTGTCCCGATGCGCTCGACCGCCGACTCGGGGGACAGCTGTTGGGGTTGCTCCAAAGTGGAGACGAAAACCACCGAAGGGCTGACGTCTTTGAAGATTTTTATGGCAGTCTCTTCCGACTGCATGAGATTCCCCCGGGGGGGGTGATGGCACGCTCTTTGGTGGCGCTATAGGCTGCTAGCCGCACGTAGTCGAAGGCGACCCAGCCGGTTGCTGCCAGGGCGAGCAACAACACAGCCCAACGAAGAATTCGCTCGTTCACAGGATCGTCTCCACGCAATAAATCATCTGATCGGCATCGATTGCCGGCCAAACAGGTTCTCGGGCCTTCGTCTTGGCCGCTACCCGCAATCGACCGGACAGTGCGCGCCGTCACCGTCATTTGCCTGGGCACCGACGGAGGCTGGCCCGGTTCTCACACTTTCTGTGCAAGGACGGTGCCTCGGACTCGGCCATGTGGGTGGCACTAGCCAGAAGGGAGTGACTCCGAAACGGAGGACACAACGCCGCAATGAGATTCACAGGATCGGTATACCCCGCATGTATGAGATCTGGCGCACCCTCCACGACCGCTACCGGAGTGGGGAGCGCGTGGGAAGGAATGGGCGAGAAGATGGCGACCACGATGCAGGGCAAGTACAGCCTGGAGCTCGAATTCGCTGTGCTGTTCGAAGCGCTGGACGTTCCAGCTCCACTCGCACTGGAGGTACTGCCCCGTCCACGAGCCTAAACTGCCGCGCAGTCCCCCTGCTGTCGGTCCAACCCGCCCTGAGGCGCGCGGGGCCGTTGGATTTCCTTGCCCTAGGCCAGGTCGAGTAGCATCGGCGCGCGATCCGCCTTAGTCATCCCACTTCACGCCGACATGGCGATCGACCACGGATGCGACAAGGTGCTGGACAAGGTTGTAGAAGATGATCGGCAGCATAGTCTGCGGGTGATCGGTCAGTGCCACAGCGGCCAATACCAACCCGACGCCATTGTTGTTCATGCCCAGCCCGAACATCAGCGAGACTTTGCTTTCTCGATCGGCATCGCACAAGCGCCCGATGAAAGATCCGGATGCGAACGCAAGGAGGCAGAGTGCATGTCATTACCCATATCTCAGTGGGGTCGGAGTCAAATCTGGCTGGACACGCTGAGCCGCATCTGTTGAAATCCAGCCCCATCGCAACTGATGGGGCTGGAACAGATGG
>Ga0315556_1000831_pt1 | contig 19248 bp, 17 predicted proteins | sample SalMarSW160310MG_FD_202112 | JGI IMG/M metagenome (GOLD analysis project Ga0315556, IMG submission 202112) | Salt marsh sediment microbial communities from the Plum Island Ecosystem LTER, Massachusetts, United States - Salt Marsh Sediment SW1603-10 ...
CTACGAGGTGCTCTTCAGCCTGCACATGTTGGCAGTTGACCTGCTCCTCATATGGATCCCGTTTAGCCGAATATCACACTTCGTCTTCTACTTCTTCTCGCGCACCGTGCACGGCGTGGAATTCGGCAAGCGAGGCGTGACACCCTAAAGGAGGATGACGGTGAGCACCGAACAAGCCCTCAACACCTTTGTCAAAGAAACCGGTGGCTGGGTCGCCTCGCAACTCGAAGCATGTACCCGCTGCGGGATGTGCGCCGATGCCTGCCACTTCTACCAGGCTACCGGTAAGCCAGAATACTCGCCGGTGTGGAAATTCGAACCTCTTCGCCGGGCCTACGAGCAGCGGTTTACATTCGCCGGACGGCTCAAGCTGGCCCTCGGCCTTGACCGACCCGTTAGCAATGATGACCTGGCCACTTGGAGCGAGATCGACTACACCGCCTGCACCCTGTGCAACCGGTGTTCGATGGTCTGCCCCATGGGGATCGACCTTGGCCCGATTATCCACGGCGTGCGCTCCGGCGTGGCGGCCGCGGGATTGGTCCCAGCCGACCTGGCCGATGCTACCCAGAAGCAGCTAGATGTCGGCAGCCCGCTGGGCGTCGATGACGACGCCTGGGAAGCTCGCATTGAATGGATCTCCGACGACTGGGAGGTCGACCTCCCGGTCGACGTCCAGGGCACCGATACCATGGTGGTCTTCACCTCCATCGAGTTGATGAAATTCCCGGACAACATCGCCGCCATCGCCAAGATCCTCAATGCTGCCGGCGAGAAGTGGACTCTCAGCTCGAAGGGCCGCGAAGTGGTCAACTTCGGCCTGTTCGAAGGCGATATGGATAAGACACGCCTGTTCCTACAGCGCCTGTTCGACGCGGCCGTCGAGTTGGGTGTCAAGCACATCATGGTGACCGAGTGCGGCCACGCGTATGAAGCCTTGCGCTGGACGGCGCCTAACATCATGGACGTGCCGGCCGGCATCGACGTCACCCACATCGCTGGCAAGATGGGCGAGTACTTGCGCACAGGCCGCATCAAGCTCAAGGAAGGGGCTTTCGACACAGGCACGCTGACCTTCCATGACGCCTGCAAGATCCAACGCAAGGGCGGCCATATCAAGGAACCGCGAGAGATCCTGAACGTCCTGGCCCCCAACGCGTTCAAAGAGATGACACCCAACAAAGAGCAAGGTGTCTGCTGCGGCGGCGGAGGCGGCGTGATTTCCATTGCCGACGCCGACGTCAACCGATTCGAAGCTTTCGAACTGAAGATCGACCAGATGCAGCATGTCGGCGCCACTGACGTGGCCATGGTCTGCTCCAACTGTCGGCTTCAGTTCGTGGACGGTGTCCAGCACTTCGGCGTCAACGTCAAAGTGCACGGCCTGTCTCATATGGTGGCCGACGCCCTCGTGGTCGAGGAGAAGACGTCATGAACAGCGCTTTCACCATCACACCTGTAGAAAAAGGGATCATGCGCTGCCGCCACACGGCATCCATGTCCCACGAAGATGTTCAGGCTCTGGCCAGCTTCCTGTACGACTACGACGGCAAGCTGCTGGTGGACCTCACGGAAGCTGATCCACAAGAATGCGCCAAGAACCTGGCGAATTTCCGCCCCATGATGCCGACCACAGCCATCTTCGGCGCTGACATCGATCCCGCCGTCCTTGAGATACCGGACAGCTACTACGTGAAGGACGTCCGGCACTTCAAGACCGAAGACGAAGCTCTGGCCTGGCTTCGGGAACAGTAGGAGGACAGCATGGCACAGAGACTCGTCATCGACCCCATAACCCGCATCGAGGGCCATCTGCGCATTGAGGCCGAACTCGACGGCGATAACAAAGTCAGCCAGGCATACTCCTCTGGCACGATGGTGCGCGGGATCGAAATCATCCTCAAGGGACGTGATCCACGTGAGGCTTGGGCCTTCACCCAGCGTGCCTGTGGTGTGTGCACCACGGTCCACTCCTTCGCCTCGATCCGAGCCGTGGAGGATGCACTCGACATCCGCATCCCCAAGAATGCCAACCTGATCCGCAACCTGATGATCGGGCAGCAGTACGTTCACGATCACGTGATGCACTTCTATCACCTGCATGCACTGGACTTTGTGGACATCGTAGCGGCGCTAAAGGCCGATCCGGCCGAGACGTCGCGCATCGCCCAGTCGATCTCGCCTTGGCCCAAGTCATCCCCGGGTTACTTCTCGGATATCCAGAGCAAGGTCCAGGCGATCGTCGACAGCGGCCAGCTCTCGCTCTTCGCCAACGCCTACTGGGGACACCCGGCCTACAAGCTGCCGCCTGAGGTCAACCTGCTAGCGGTGGCCCACTATCTGGAAGCGCTGGACTGGCAGAAGGACGTGGTGGCGGTGCACACCATCTTCGGAGGCAAGAACCCGCACCCGAACTTCCTGGTGGGTGGGGTCCCGGTGGCAATCGACATCAACAGCGATGAGGCGCTCAACGCCGACCGGCTGTCGATCGTCGGCAATGCCATCCAGAAGATGGTCGAGTTCGTCGATCAAGTCTACATCCCCGACCTGCTGGCCATCGCCCCCTTCTACAAGGAATACGCCGGCTTGGGGGAAGGCCTGGGCAATTTCCTGACCTGGGGTGAGTTCCCTGCCGACGACATCAACGACCTGTCCGGACTGCTGGTGCCGCGCGGCGCCATCCTCAATCGCGACCTGACCCACGTCGTCGAGCCGGACCCCAAGGACTTCGAGCAGGTCAAAGAGTACGTCGCCCGCTCCTGGTACGACTATCAAGGCGGTGACCAGACCGGGCTGCACCCGTGGAAGGGTGAAACCGATCTCAGTTACACCGGGCCCAAGCCGCCCTACGACTTCCTGGAAGTCGACCAGAAGTACTCCTGGCTCAAGGCCCCCCGCTGGAAAGACACGCCCATGGAAGTCGGCCCGCTGGCCCGCGTCCTGATGATGTACGCGAGCGGCCACGAGCAGACCCAGGAGCTAACCAAGGCCGTCTTGAGTGCATTGGACGCCCCGGTGGAAGCCGTCTTTTCGACCCTGGGCCGGACGGCCGCCCGCGGCATCGAGACCAAGGTCTTCGCCGACGCACTCTCTGGCTGGTACAGTGACCTGCTGGCCAACATCGCCAGCGGCGACCAGCAGAACTTCAATGGTGAGCGCTGGGAGCCGGCCAGCTGGCCGCGGCATGCCGAGGGCTTCGGGTTCACCGAAGCACCGCGCGGCGCTCTTGGCCACTGGATAGTTATCGACGGCGGCAAGATCGAAAACTACCAGCTGGTCGTGCCGACCACCTGGAACGCCTCGCCGCGCGATGCCCAGGGGCAGGCTGGGGCTTATGAAGCCTCTTTGGTGGGCACGCCGCTGGCGGTGCCCGACCAGCCGCTGGAAATCCTGAGGACCATCCACAGCTTCGACCCGTGCATGGCCTGCGCCATCCACATGGTCGACGCTGAGGGGAAGCCCCTGACCGAAGTATCGAGCGTGCCCGGGCTGCACACCTGCAGCTCGTAGGCTACCTGGAGGGTAAGGATCTCAAGGGCCTGATCCGTTGCAGTTTCGGCGGATCAGGCCCTTTTAGAGCCGATGGCCATGGATGACGAATTGCTTCTCAAATCTCTGCTGTACGTCGCCGAAAGCCTGGAGGACCTGCTTGGACCCAACGGGGCGCGCGTCATGCTGCGTGCCGCCGGCCGCAAAGCGGCGGCCAACTTGATCGAGGGCCTCCCCCTGCGTCTGACGGCGGACGAAGCCGTGGCGCGTTCCGCTGACCTGCTGGTCGAGCTCGGGTTCGCCGAGAGATGCGAAGTCGATGGCACAGGCGAAGTTCGCATGTCTGGCCTGCCGATCAACCGCGCCAAGGACGAATTGGGGTTGGGGACAAATGGCGCCGGCCGCTACTTCTGCGTCGGTTTACTGGAAGGTTTCTCGCGCCAGATGTCCGCGCAACCCATCCAGGTAGACAAGTGTTCCAAACAGGGCGAGGATGAGCTGTGGAGGGTGATGGCATGACGGCGCCCCAAGTCTTGGTGCTTGGCATCGGCAATCTGCTCAACGCCGACGAAGGCGTGGGCGTGCACGCCGTGCGCTCCCTGGAGGCCAAATTGGGGGAACGCTACCCGGAGGTGGCTTTCTTGGATGGCGGCACGCTGGGCCTGAATCTCTTGCCCCTGGTGGAAGACGCCACCCACCTGCTCCTGCTCGATTGCGTCAACGCCGGCCAGCCCGGGGGGACGATCGTCGAACTGACCAAAGACGATATTCCGATCTACAGCGGCGTCAAGATGTCACAGCATCAAACGACATTTCAAGAGGTCCTGGGGCTGGCCATGCTCCGCGGCCATCTACCCGAACACCTACATTTGATCGGCATCCAGCCGGTCAGCCTTGAAATTGGGACGGATCTCACCCCCGCCGTTCAAGCCGTGCTCCCTGAAATGATAGACCGCGCTGCGGCCCGCCTCAACAGCTGGATGATGGAAATCGCTTCCGGCGGGGACCAAATCTCAGAATGAGGTGGTTCACATGGATGTCTACAACCTTGGTACCGTAAGTTGGAGAGAAAGCCAACTCTACTACCACGCCCTCGCACATCTTGGCCGCTCCGGCTTGCTCCTGCTCCAGCCGGCTTCTCCCTACGTCTGCCTGGGCTTTCACCAGGATGCCCGCAAAGAAGTTGATCTCGACTACGTGAAGCAGACTGGGCTGCCGCTCTTCCGCCGCGAGGTGGGGGGCGGCGCTGTGTACCTCAATCGGGGACAGCTCTTCTACCAGTTCGTCTTCCACAAAGACGATCCGGCCCTGCCTGCCTCCAAAGACGCCTTCTATCGCAAGTTCCTGGCGCCCGCCGTGAGGACCTTCCAGGACTTCGGCCTGGATGCGTCCTTCAAGCCGGTCAATGACATCATGGTGAACGGCCGCAAGATCTCCGGCAACGGTGCGGCTGAGATCGGTGACTGCGTGGTCCTGGTCGGCAATTTCATGATGGACTTCAAGTACGACCAGATGACGCGTGTACTGCGCGTGCCCGACGAGAAGTTTCGTGACAAAATTCACAAATCGCTTCGGGAGAACCTGACCACCATGGGGCGCGAACTGGGTGAAGCGCCTCCGATGCAGGCTATTGCCGACAAGCTACTGGCCAACTCCGAAGAACTGGTCGGCGGATGGGACCTAGCCGAGATCGACGCCGAAATCCTGTCCAAAGCCGCCGAGCTTTGGAGCGTCTACAGTAAGCCAGAGTGGACCCTGTTCAACGATGCCCGCCAGGACTTAGGCCGCGAAGTCAAGATCGCCGAGGGTGTGACCGTGGTTCAGAAGGCGGTCAAGCTGCCCGGCGGACTTGTGCACCTCACGGCTGACAAACGTGACGGCCGCATCTACGGCATACACCTCTCGGGCGATTTCTTCATCTACCCGCAGCACGCGGTGCCTGAACTGGAAGCGGCGCTGGAGGGCGCCGAGTTCGACATGACCTTGCTGGCTGAGACGATTGCGGGCTTCTTCAAGACGCACGCCATCGAAGCACCGGGGATTGCTCCGGAGGCGCTGGCGGAAGCCATCGTCGGCTGACGATTGTCACCTTGGCCGAGACAGGTGACGTGACGGACGAGTGACTTAACCCACTCCACCGAGTAGTCGTAATCGCCTACCCTTACAGCGGGAGCAGCAGAGGTTGGATATGCACGAACTACCGGTCGCCGAGAGTATCCTCGAGATGGTCCAGCGCCACGCCCAGGAGGCCGACGCCACCCGGGTGACAGATCTGTATCTGGTGATCGGTAAGCTCTCAAGCATTGTGGACGATTCCATCCAATTCTATTGGGACATCATCAGCGAGGGCACGCTGGCCGAAGGCGCCCAGCTCCATTTCGAGCGCATTCCGGCCGAATTGTTCTGCCTGGACTGCGGATCCCGATATGTGATGGCCGATACGACTTTCGCCTGCCCGTCCTGTCAGGGAACGCATGTCAAGGTCGTAGCTGGAGATGAATTCCGGTTGGAAGCCATCGACGTCGAAACTCGTGAAGACCAGGCGAAAGTTGAAGGCGAGGCGGCGGTATGACGGAACGCGTAGCGGTTGTTGAAAAGATATTGAGCGCCAATGATCGCCTGGCGGAGGAGAACCGCCGGAGACTGGATGACGGGCACGTTTTTGGCGTGAACATCATGGCCTCCCCGGGGGCGGGAAAGACATCCCTTATCGAGCAGACTCTGGCTGCCCTCGGAGGGCGCTGGAGGGTGGGCGTCGTCGACGGAGACGTGGCTACAAGCATTGACGCCGACCGAGCGGCGGCTGCCGGCGCGTCGGCGGTTCAGGTCAACACAGGTGGCGAATGCCACCTGGACGCGGTGATGCTGCACGGCGCCCTGGCGGAGATGGATCTCCCCAACCTGGACCTGCTGATCGTCGAGAACGTCGGCAACCTGATCTGCCCGGCCGGCTTCCAGCTTGGAACGCATAAGAGCGTTCTGGTAGCGTCCGTCCCAGAAGGCGACGACAAACCCTACAAGTATCCCGGGATGTATCGGGGTGTCCAGGCATTGGTGATCAACAAGATCGACCTCCAGCCATACGTCGAGTTCGATATGGACTACTTCCGCAGCGGCGTGGAGGTGCTCAACCCCGGGCTGGAGACTTTCCCGCTTTCATGCAGAACCGGCGAGGGCCTTCAGGCCTGGGTCGACTGGCTCGCAGGTCATCTCGCCGCCACTCGGGCGAACTAGGGAGCAAGGATCGTGGCAGAGCGGGTCACGCCTTCGCCGACTGACGTGCTCGGCAAGCGCACTCAGGGCGCCCGGATTCACATCGACGGCATCGTCCAGGGCGTCGGCTTTCGGCCTTTCGTCTACGGACTGGCGCGCCGGCTCGACCTGCGCGGTTGGGTGCGCAACACATCCGCCGGCGTAGATATCGAGGTCGACGGGAGCCAGTCAGCTCTGGCTTCGTTCGTTGACGGACTGAGGCTCGAGGCGCCCCCACTGGCCCAAATCGATTCGATACAGATCGAAGCCATCCCCTTCAACGGGTTTGATGACTTCGAGATTGTCACCTCCCAGACAGTCGAAGCGGCCTTTCAGCCCATTTCCCCGGACGTATCGCTTTGCGATGATTGTCTTCGGGAACTGCTCGACCCGAAGGACCGCCGCTACCGCTATCCGTTCATCAACTGCACCAACTGCGGCCCACGGTTCACGATCATCAAGGACGTACCCTACGATCGGCCTCTCACCACGATGGCGGAATTCGCCATGTGCCCTGAATGCCGATCGGAGTACGAAGATCCGCTGGATCGCCGATTCCACGCTCAGCCGGTGGCGTGCCCAAGCTGCGGCCCCCAGGTCTGGTGCCAGATCAACGGCCAGCTGCGCGCCGACGGGGATGATGCCATTCGCATGGCCCGCGGCCAAATCCGGGAGGGGCGCATCCTGGCCGTCAAAGGGCTGGGTGGGTTCCACCTTGCCTGCGACGCCACAAACATCGAAGCGGTGGCCACCCTGCGCCAACGCAAAGGACGAGTGGACAAGCCCTTCGCGCTGATGATGCCGGATCTCGAAACGGTCCGCCGTCACTGTGTTGTGAACCAGGCGGAAGCCGAGCTGCTCGAGTCCCGCCAGCGCCCCATCGTTGTGCTCGATCGGCGGGCGGATTCGCCACTCGCCGAAGGTCTGGCGCCCGGGCAGACGACGGTCGGGGTCATGCTGCCATACACTCCGCTCCACGTGCTCCTGCTGGAGGCCGCGCCGGACTTCCCCGATGCACTGGTGATGACCAGCGGCAACCTGAGCGAGGAGCCCATCGCCACCGACAACGACGAGGCGATCTCCAGGCTCAGCCAATTGGCGGATGCCTTTCTGCTCCATGATCGCCAGATCGAGACCCGCTGCGACGATTCGGTGGTGCGCGTGACCGGCGGCGCCCCCTACCCGATCCGGCGGTCACGCGGCTATGCGCCGGCGCCGCTGGCTTTGCCGATCGACATGCCTTCGGTGCTGGCCACCGGAGCCGAGCTCAAGAACACCTTCTGCCTCACCAGGGACCGTTATGCGTTCCTGAGCCACCATATCGGCAACTTGGAGAACTACGAGACGCTGGAGGCTTTCGAAACGGGCATCCGCCATTTTGAGCGCCTGTTTCGGGTCACTCCCGAAGTCATCGCATACGACCTTCATCCGAACTATCTGGCCACCCGCTACGCCAAGTCTCGATCAGAAGCTGGGCTCCCCTCGGTCGGAATTCAACATCATCATGCCCACGTCGCCGCCGGGATGGCCGACGCCGGGCTCGATGGCAGCTCCCGAGTCTTGGGCGTGGCCTTTGACGGAACGGGATATGGCGATGACGGCCTGATCTGGGGCGGCGAGTTCCTGTGGGCCGATTACTTGGGCTACGATCGCGTATTCCATTTGAAGGCCTTCCCCATGCCGGGCGGCGACGCAGCCGTACGGGGGCCCTGGCGTTTGGCCTTGGGTCTCCTTCATGGTCTCGGGCTCGATTGGGATCCGACGCTGTCCCCGGTGTCGCACGCCTCCGACGCGGAGCGAAAGATCATCTTCCAGCAGCTGTGCCAGGGCTTGAACAGCCCGCTGACGACCAGCATGGGACGCTTGTTTGACGCTGTCGCCTCGCTCATCGGGCTGCGCCACGAAGTCAACTACGAGGGCCAGGCCGCCATCGAACTGGAGGCCATCGCCGATCCAGACGAGAGCGGAGCCTACGCGTTTGCCTTCGGCCAAGACGGCCAGATCGACCCTGCCCCAGTCGTATCTGCCATCATCGACGATCTACGGGCAGATATCCCTGCCCCGCTTATCTCCGCCCGCTTCCACCACGGCCTGGCGGACTTGGTGGCGGAGGCGTGCCTTCGGGCGCGCCGTTCACACAATGCCAGCACGGTCGTCTTGAGCGGCGGTGTGTGGCAGAACCGTCTCCTGCTGGAACGGGTCGTCCCAGACCTTGTCCAGCGAGACTTCGAAGTCATCGTGCACCGGCAGGTTCCCGCCAACGACGGCGGGTTGGCGCTCGGCCAGGCGGTCATCGCCGGGGCACGCGCCGCAGCCGGCCTGGTGCCCGCGGTAAGGAGGTAGCTCACATGTGTCTGGGTGTGCCGGGAAAGATCATCGAAATCTACGCAGCCGGCGGGCTGAGGATGGGAAAGGTTGACTTCGGCGGAGTGGTCCGCGAAGCCTGCCTGGAGTACGTTCCGGAAGCCGAAGTGGGCGACTACACTGTGATCCACGTCGGATTCGCTATCAGCCTGCTGAGCGAAGAAGAGGCACTGGCTTCACTGGAAACTATCAACGAGCTGATTGACCTGACCAATGAATTGGGGCCGGAACCGGGGGCGCCATGAAGTACGTCACCGAATACCGCGACGCAGATAAGGTCGGCCGGGTGCTGGATGACATCCGCGCCACCGTCACCAAACCCTGGGTCCTGATGGAAATCTGCGGCGGCCAGACGCACGCCATCGTCCGGCACGGTATCGATCAACTGCTCCCGTCTGAGATCGAGCTGGTTCACGGCCCCGGCTGTCCGGTTTGCGTCACGCCGCTAGAGCTTATCGACAAGGCCTTGGCGATCGCCTCCATGCCGAATGTCATCTTCACCTCCTACGGCGATATGCTTCGCGTGCCGGGCTCGGGGCAAGACCTGTTCTCGGTGCGAGCCCAAGGCGCCGACGTTCGCACCGTCTATTCCCCGCTGGACGCTGTCAAGATCGCCCAGCAGAACCCGGACAAGCAGGTCGTGTTCTTCGCCATCGGCTTTGAAACGACAGCTCCGGCGAACGCTATGAGCGTCGTCCAGGCCAAGGCGCTGGGCCTCACCAATTACAGCATCCTGGTGTCCCACGTTCGCGTGCCCCCGGCGATGCATGCCATTCTGGGGTCGCCGCAGAACCGGGTCCAAGGGTTCCTCGCAGCCGGCCACGTGTGCGCCGTGATGGGCTACTGGGAGTACCCACCCATCGCCGAGCGCTACCGCGTCCCTATCGTCGTGACCGGATTCGAACCGCTGGACATTGTGCTCGGAATCCGCGACACGGTGCGTTTGCTCGAAGCTGGTGACGTGAAAGTAGGGAACGCCTACGCCCGAGCCGTGACTTTCGAAGGCAATCGTCCCGGACAGGCCGTGATCGACAAAGTATTCGCCTCTTGCGATCGCAAGTGGCGCGGTGTGGGGATGATCCCGCAGAGCGGCTGGTGCCTGCGGCCCGAATTCGCCGATTTCGACGCCGAAAACCGCTTCCAAGTGGCCCACATCCAGCCAGAGGAATCACCTCTGTGCATTGCCGGGCAAATCCTGCAGGGCTTGAAACGCCCGGTGGATTGTCCGGCTTTCGGAACCGAATGCACGCCGGAACATCCGCTGGGCGCCACAATGGTCTCTTCCGAAGGTGCCTGCGCAGCCTATTATCAGTACGGACGGTTCGCCGACGCCGTGCCGGAGCACGCCGCTGGAGATCCTGCGGCCTCCTAGCCGCTGGTGGATTGAGGTTTGATGATGGTCGACAAACAGCCAACCGATGGCGTTGAACCGGCGGCCGCTGCTGGCATGCAGGGCGCCGTCTGCCCGGTGCCGCTCCAACATGAAGACCAGGTGGTCCTGGGGCACGGAAGCGGCGGGAAGCTCACCCAGAAGCTGATCGCCCGCTACTTCTATCCGCCCTTCGAGAACCCGTATCTGCTTCAGGGGGACGACTCGGCGGTGATGGACTGGCCGCAGGGCGGCCGGTTGGCCTTCTCGACGGATTCGCACATCGTCTCGCCGCTTTTCTTCCCGGGCGGAGATATCGGCCGCCTAGCCGTCGCAGGCACGGTCAATGACCTGCTGATGGTCGGCGCCCAGCCGCTGTGGCTGACGGCCGGCTTCCTGCTGGAGGAGGGCCTGCCTCTGTCCGTTGTCGAGCGCGTGGCGGCCTCGATGCGGGCTGCGGCTGACGAATCCGGCATTCAGATCGTGGCCGGAGACACCAAGGTCATTCAACGCGGCAAGGCCGATGGGCTTTTCGTCAACACGAGCGGTGTGGGCATCGTGCCCGAGGGCCGGGAGATCAACGGCCGGCGCGCCCAAGTCGGAGACGCCGTTCTGCTTTCCGGCACTTTGGGTGACCACGGCATCGCTGTGCTGGCTGCTCGCGGCGAGCTCGACTTCGAGGCCCAGGTGGTCTCCGATGTGGCCCCCCTGACGAAGCTGGTGGAAGCCATGCATGCCGTCGGCGCCGATCTGCACGTCCTGCGCGATCCGACCCGCGGCGGACTGGCCACCACGTTGAATGAGATCGCCCACCAGAGCAATTTTGGCATTGAAATCGACGAGATCACACTGCCGGTGAACCCGGCTGTCGAAGCCGCCTGTGAAATGCTCGGATTCGATCCGCTTTATGTGGCCAACGAGGGCAAACTGGTCGCCATCGCGCCCGAGGCACAGGCTGAAGCGCTGCTGAACGCCATGCGATCCACTGAACTAGGCAAGGCTGCCTGCCGCATCGGTCGGGTGACCTCCAAACCTGCCGGTCGCGTGCTGATGCGCACGGGGATCGGCGCCCGGCGGGTCGTCGACGTGCTGTCGGGAGAGCTCCTGCCGCGCATCTGCTAGCTCGCCTGCCGCCCCGCATTCTCCGTAGACTTGTGAAAACATACACATTCGATCTGGGTGAGTCGTGATTTACAGTCAGGCATCCAGTTCAAATTCCTGCTGAATGACATCGGCGTTCTCCCGCAATCCCTCTTGCCCTTTGACGCACCTCGCGACTGGGCCGACTAATGCCCGAGTGCTTTCCAGACTTTCTCGGGCGTGAACGGCAGATCGCGGATTTGGACACCGGTGGCATCCCGAATGGCATTGGCCACGGCAGGCGCCACACCGTCCATCGGGATCTCGGCTACCGCCTTGGCACCGAACGGTCCATTGGGCTCGTAGGACGGCACCAGGATGGCCTGGATCTCGGGAACTTCGTCCGCCTGGAAGATACGGTAGTCGCCCAGCCGTCGAGTCTGGATGGCACCTTTCTCATCGTAGACCATGTCCTCGGAAACCGCGTATCCCAGCGCCTGGACCAGGCCGCCTTCGATCTGGCCTGTCGCGCCCTGGGGGTTAATGGGCGTGCCGCAGTCGACGGCCATCACCAGATTCACTACCGTCACGGCGCCCGTTTCCATGTCGACCTCGACCTCGGCATACTGCGCGCCAAAGGGCGGTGGGGACACCATCGACATATGAGACGCCGTGGACATGATCTGCCTCTGATCTTCGGTATGCAGACTGTGCAGCGCGACCTTCTCCAAACTGACGCTGAGGTCATCCTGGGTGATCACGTGCCGGTCCTTCAGGCTCATCCCATCCACGCCAACCCCAAGCATAAGTGCAGCCCGTTCGAAGATCTGCTTGCGGACATTGGCGGCTGCCTTCTGCACCGCCCCGCCCGATATGTAGGTCGTGCTCGAGGCGTAGGCGCCGACGTCGAACGGCGTGAAGTCGGTATCGGATGAGTAGATCAACACGTCTTCGAGAGGCACACCCAGCGTCTCGGCAGCGATTTGCGCCAAGACGGTGTCAGATCCGGTTCCCAGATCGGTGGCGCCGACCAGAAGGTTGAAACTGCCATCGTCGTTCATCTTCAGACTGGCGGCCCCCATGTCCAGCCCGGCAATGGCGGTGCCATGCATGACCATGGCGAACCCCAGGCCGCGGCGGATGTGCGGCCTGGAAGGATCGACTCGCCACTCGGGACTTTCCCGCCTGTCCCAATTAATGGCCGCCGCTCCTTGGGCTACGCATTCCGGCAGGGTGCTGCTGGTGACCATTTGGGCCGCCACCCGTCCGGCTTCTCCAAGCTCAGCGGTGATCGCAATCGGATCACCCACCCGCAGCGAGTTCTTCATCCGGAACTCGACCGGATCGAGGTTCAGTTCGGCGGCGATCTCTTCCATCAGGCACTCGAGGGCGAACTCCGCTTGAGGGGCTCCGTAGCCTCGAAAGGCGCCGGCCACCGGCTTGTTGGTGTAGACGATGTCGCCGACGAATCGCAAATCCTCACAGCGATACGTCGCCAGCCCGCGCTGGCCGGTCACACCGCACACCGTCATGCCATGCGTGCCGTAGGCTCCCGTGTCTTCTACGACGTACAGGTCGAGTCCTTTCAGCGTGCCGTCATCGTCCACGCCGGCGCGGTACCTCAGCATCTGCGCATGGCGTGAGCGGGCGCTGCTGAACTCCAAATCGCGCGTGTATTCGAAGCGCACCGGCCTCCCGGTCGCCAGGGTGAGGTGGCCGCACAGGTCCTCGATCAGCATTTCCTGTTTGCCGCCGAACCCGCCACCGATGCGCGGCTTGATAACCCGGATCTGTTTGACCGACAGACCCAACAGCGGCGCCACCATTCGTCGTACATGGAACGGCACCTGGGTGCTGGTCCGGATCACCAGCCGGTCGTCGTCGTCCCAGTAGGTGACGACCACATGGGGCTCGATATGGGCTTGCTGGACCTGGTGGACGCGGTAGGTCCGTTCGAACACGTGGTCGGCGCCGGCGAGCGCCTTCTCGACATCCCCCACCTCGGTGTGCAATTTGACGGCGATATTGCGCTGTGCGTCCTCGATGCCCACTACGTCGGTTTCGTCGTGAATCACCGGCGCCCCGTCTGCCATCGCCTGCTCGGCGTCAAAGACAGCCGGGAGCACCTCATACTCGACGTCAATAAGTTCGAGCGCTTGGCGCGCCAGCTCGGGCGTCTCGGCGGCCACGACCGCCACCCGGTCTCCCACATAGCGCACCTTGGAATCCAGACTAACCTGGTCCCAAGGGTGCGGGTTGGGGTACGACTGGCCGCCCGAGGCGTAGGGCACTCGAGGCACATCTTTGTAGCACAATACTGCCTCTACCCCTGACAGGGCCTTAGCCCGCGAAGTGTCGATGGATTTGATGCGAGCATGCGCATGCGGGCTGGTGAGGATCGCGGCGTGGAGCGTCCCCGGCAAATCCATGTCATCGGTGAAGACCGGCCGGCCCTTGACCAACTTGACGGCATCCACCTTGGGTTCGGAGTGGGCAACCACCTGTGTGATGGTCTGTTGGGTGGCCGGCGCGCGCACGTCGACCTTCGGCTGGGTGGTGACGGCCGTACCCGATCCGCCCACCTGCGCCTCGTCGTCGTCTGGCCCCGCCTGCCCGACCGGTTCAAGCGAAACCGGGATGCCCTCGCTTTCGATGGGCGGGACCGGATCACCGCGCAGCATTGCCGCCGCCCTCAGCATCGCCTGGACCGGCTTGACATACCCTGTACATCGGCAAAGCACCCCGCTGAGGGCTTCGCGGCATTCCGCTTCTGTCGGATCCGAGACCCGGCGCAGCAGATCCTGCGTAGCCAGAACCATGGCCGGCGTGCAGTAGCCGCACTGGATGGCGCCTGTGTCGACAAACGCCTGCTGAATCGGGTGCAGCTCGTGCCGAGGCGCCATGCCTTCGACGGTTTCAAGCTCGTGACCGTCCGCCTGGGCGGCGAACATCACGCAAGTCGGGGTCAAGCGTCCGTCGATCAGCACACTGCATGCCCCACAATCCCCGGTCTCGCAGCCGTGCTTGACGCTCCACAACTGCATGCGCCGCAGCGCATCCATCAGCTTCTCTTCCGGAGCGACTTCGGCCTCGACCTTCTCCCCGTTAAGCGTGAACTGTATCTTCATCAAGCACCTGCCTTCTTAAGCGCTGCGGCCATGGCTCGGCCCGCCAAACGCGCCATCATATCCTTCTGGTACTTGGCGCTCGCCCTGAAATCGTACTCAGGCGCGACCGCCTCCCCCACGGATTGGACCAATTCATCCGACGTCCAACCAGAGACCGAGGCGCCCGTCAGACGGGCATCAGCCTGGCTCACCAGCCTTGGCGTCATACCCACGCTGGCGACGGCCAGCCTGGGCGAAACGATCATGCCGTCCTTGACTTCGACAGCCGCGCAGGCGGCTACCAGTGCCTGATCCATAGGCGAGCGGGCCAACCATTCCAGACCCCAGCCCTTGTGCGCGGCTGAGCTACGAGGCACATGGAGCTCCTTCAGTAGGCCGCGACCGGACTCCTCCCCTCCGGACCACAAGGCGGTCAGAGGCACGATCATCTCCTCTGTGCCGACAAACACGGCTTGCGATCCGAGTGCCAGCAGGGCCAGCGCCAGTTCGGGGGGGCCAGACGGACTCGTCATGGCGCCACCGATGGTGGCCAGATTTCGAAGCCCGTAGTGCGCCAACCGGCGGGCGGCCGCGTTGACCAGGCCCCCAAAGGCCTTCTCCAATGCCTGATCTTCAACCAGGCTCTGGAGCGGTGTTGCGCCTCCAATCACCACCTCGTTGTCGGTGACGTTGATCGTGTCGATTCCGAGACCCGAAATGTCGATCATAGACGCCCGGGCCCAAGTTTCGGGGGGCTCAACCCGCGCACCCAACCACAACAGGCCAGCTTCACTGCCCAGTTTCACCAACAACGACCCTGCCTCTTCCAGAGTCTTGGGCCGCAAGATTTCGCCTGGCGCACTTTTCATCGCGTTCTCCTTTCAAACCTTCCTTGCATGGGCATCGATGGAAGGCGCTCCACTCAAAGACTAGCACACTCAGCCGAGGTTGGAGTGTGAGTGTTGGAGGGCGGTCGACCCGATGCCAGACTCACTTTCCTTCAATTCGCGCCCGGCTGACTCTCCGGGCATCCTGACCCTCGGTGCGGACGGAGACATCTTCGACCCGAACACCGGTACGAGGTCACTGAGTCTGCTCGGCACGAGCGTGTCGATTTCGTGCCCAGCAAGGAGCTCTCCCTGATCGGCGCGCCGAGCCCCTGGCTGCAGCGAGGCAAGCCAATGTTTGATAGCGGCCATTTCCTCGGAACGCCCGTTCCGCCGCTTTCCTGACCAGATCTCGGCCAACAGCGGCCGACACCGAATCCTGAACGACCCTGAAGACCCTAAAGCCCGGCGATTTCCGGGATGACCTCGTCCCGCATGATTTCCAGCGGTGTGAGGTCCTCGGCGTTCGGCATGTTGATGATCAGATGCTGGACCCCGACCTCCGCCAAGCCCCGGCAGGTCTGAATCACATCACTCGCTGTCATCTCGCCGGGAGCGATGTGGATCGACTTCAGTGATGTGCGTTCGATTTCGTCATAGTCTCGCCCGACGTCCTCGCAGTGGCGTTTGAGAACGTCGAATTTGTGCGCCACCGCCTCCGGGCCTTCCCAGGCGAACACGTTGCACGCATCGGCGTACTGCGCCACCAGCTTCAGCGTCTTCCGCTCGCCCATGCCGCCGATCATGATTGGCGGATGGGGTGACTGAACGGGAAGCGGCCGGCACAAGGTTTCTTCGAGCGTGAAGTGCTTGCCGTGAAACGGCCTGGCCACTCCCGCCCACATCTGGTTCGCAATCTGGAGCCCTTCCTCGAGCCACTCGAACCGCTCGGCAACCGGCGGAAAGGGAACCCCAAGACCGTGGGCCTCACGCTCGAACCAGGCGGCTCCGATGCCGAAGTAGGCGCGCCCGCCGGAGAGCACGTCCAGGGTCGTTGCTGTCTTGACCAGGATCCCCGGGTAACGGTAGACAATTCCGGTCACCAGCGTTCCAAGCTTCACCCGCTCCGTCTGACCGGCCAGGTAGCCGAGCGTGGTGTAGCCTTCCATCATCGGGTCAGTGGCTTCGCCGACCCCTTGGATCTGGAAGAAGTGGTCCATGACCCACAGGCTGTAGAAACCGGCTTCGTCAGCCAGCCTGGCAATGTCCGCCAAGCGAGATCCGATTTCCGTGTTGCCTCCCGGCCATTTGAAGCGTGGCAGTTGCAGTCCAATACGCATGCGTAGTCCCTTCCTTTGCGTTCTCGCAGATAGGCTTTGGTATCCCCGGCCTCGATCTCGGTCAGTCGGATCCCGACGCGCTTGGCGCCACGCGCCATCCCGACCTTCAAGGTGACCGAACGCAGCGCTTCACCGGCGATGCGATTGGCCGAATCCCGACCTCGCGGCCTGTCAGGCCAGTCAGCTTCGATCGCTCGATCACCCGGCGGCGTGCTGTGGGATGATCCCCTGCCAGCTTCTCTTCGGCCAGCTTGCGCGTCTCCCCATCCCTGAGCATCCGGTACATGAGCGTTGGAGATGCTGCCACGACGGGGTGGAAAAAGATCGAAGCCACCCGGCTGAAGATTTCGGCCAGTGCGCTGGCCACAGATCTGCCGGACTCCCAGAACGCGCCGGGCCCAATCGCAACCTGCCGAGTGTGCTCGGCGGACTGTGGCTCCACCTGCATCAGGCCGGAACCTTCCCCATCTCTTTCAGTGCCTCAGCCACGCTGGCGTTCTCGTGGATCAGAGCCGTCAATGCGGCCACGAGGCGGCCCGGCTGCGGATGGCTGAAGATATTGCGTCCGATGGCCACGCCGCTTGCCCCGTGGTCCAGGGCCACCTTCACCGATTCAAGCAGCTCCTCATCGCCGTCAGCTTTGGCGCCGCCCAAGATCACGACCGGCACCGGGCAGTTTTGGGCCACGATGTCGAAATCGGCAGGGTCGCTGGTGGACAGCGTCTTGACGAAGTCCGCTCCGGCTTCGGCACCCACGCGCGCCCCGGCAGCGATCACTTCAGGCGTTCGCATATCCTCGCCGCCCCCCCAGCCGCCGGGGATGGTTTCAGAGAGCAGCGGCATCCCCCACGCTGCGCAATCGTGGCCCAGCTTGATCTGAACCAAGATAGACGGCTCGGGATTGGCCTGGAACGGGTACACGAGGACCTTGATTGCATCGGCCCCGATGCGCACAGCGTGCTCCACCGCCTTGTCCGTGGCCGGCTGGGCGGCGGAAGGAATGGTCAAGATCATGCCGGCGCTGCCAATCTCGTCTCGGCAGGCCTGCGCCGTGCCGGCGGTGGTCATGATGGCATCTGCGCCGTGAGCGACACAATCGGACACGGTCCTGTGAGGCTCAATCAGGCCCTCAAGCGGCTTGTTCATGAAGCCGACATGGTCCATGGCCACGATCAAGGTTCGGCCATCGGGCTTGAAGATGCGGTGCATCCGACGTTTGATGAACATGTCCACTCCTTGTCTTCATCCGGTGTGCAACGATGCATGCAATCTCAAAAATGATGGCGAGATGGCGGGCCCACCCATTCACCGGGCTCATTTGAACCCGCCGTCAACTTCAAGTTGGTCTGAGCGATCCCCCGATTGACTTTCCCGACCGACTAGAAGTGAGACAGAAGCTGCAGCGGTGCAGAGGCACCCACAGACAGGAACCCGAACACCACCGCCACCATCACAAACCCGATCACGAAGTTCACGGCAGCGCGCAGGTTGCCGCGGCGCTGTCCGAAGAACAAGGCGAAAATGATAAGCAAGGCAATTCCGATCAAGGATGGGACGCCGTGCGAGCTGAAGATCCCGAACGCGTTGCCCGTCTGCATTGCGAAACGAGACACCGATTCAATGAGCGCTGAAGCAAGCGTGAGGCCGAAAAGATACAGGATGACGTCGACGACAGAGATCCCCCGCCTGAGCAGCCAGACCACCACCAGCAGCAGAATCAGCGGAAGAAGAGAGGGATACAGTTTGTCGAACACATCCTTTTGCAGCGAGAAGGTCTGGGTGACGGCTTTGGCACCCGTGCCGGCCACCACATTCCACTGGATACCCGTGGACACGGTGACGAATTGGGCACCAAGGGCGCCGAGCACAGCTGCGCCCAGAACCGAGGCGCCGGTGCGGACATCGTCCAGCAAGCCGGTTCGAAGCAATTGTGTGACAAGCGCCTGGCCCTGACGATAGCCCTCGTAGTACACCCACCAGCCGAAGGCAAACGTGTAGACCGATGCGGCGATGAAATACAGGATCGGACCCAGGACGCCGGAAACGGAGCCATTGGCGGCCAGCGCCACGCCGATGGCGATCGACTGCCAGACAGGGAACCAGGCCCCCTGCTTGAGCGTGTCGCCCAGACCGGCAAACGGGCCCATCAAGCCGGACTTGACGTTGGTGATGGTTTCGTCATCGATCTCGGTGTTGCCGAGCGCCCGCTGTTCCTCCAGAGCGATCGTCATGCCGTGGATCACACCGCCGGTGTCGGGCTCGGTGTTGAAGAAGATCAGGTGGCGCTTGAGAGCGGCCCTGATCTCCTCCGGGTCCTTGTACAGCTTGCGGATGATCGGTGTCATGGCGTGGGCGAAGCCCGTGCCCTGGTAGGTCTCCCAGTTGTAATTGGCATGGGAGAAGAACAACCAGCGGATGAA
>Ga0315556_1000836_pt1 | contig 19212 bp, 15 predicted proteins | sample SalMarSW160310MG_FD_202112 | JGI IMG/M metagenome (GOLD analysis project Ga0315556, IMG submission 202112) | Salt marsh sediment microbial communities from the Plum Island Ecosystem LTER, Massachusetts, United States - Salt Marsh Sediment SW1603-10 ...
CCCCTGGTGGGCGCCTGGGCCGACGCGCACGCGGCCAAGAAGCCCCTGCTGCTGGCGACCACCGTCGGCTGCGTCGCCTTCACCGCCCTGCTCTGGTTCGCGGCGCCCGGCGCGGTCGCGCTCGCGGTGATCCTGATTGTCCTGTCGAACTTCTTCTACGGGCTGGGCGAGAACCTCATCGCCGCCTTTCTGCCGGAGCTGGCCGACTCGCGCGCGATGGGGCGGGTCTCGGGCTGGGGCTGGAGTTTCGGCTATCTGGGCGGCCTGTTCTCGCTCGGAATGAGCCTCATCTACATCAGCTGGGCGCAAAAGCACGGTCAGCCGGCGTCGTCCTTCGTGCCGGCCACCATGGTGATCACCGCCGCGCTGTTCGCGCTCACCGCCACGCCGACCTTCCTCTTCCTGCGCGAGCGGGCGCAGCCGCTGCCGGCGACCGGCCCCGCGCGCGCGGCCTGGGCGCGGGTGCACGAGACGCTGCGCCACGCGCACCACTTCCGCGACCTGCGCCGCTTCCTCCTTTGCACCATCTTCTACCAGGCGGGCATCGCCGCGGTGATCGCCCTGGCGGCGATCTACGCCCAGCAGGCGATGCACTTCACCACCCAGCAGACCATCACCCTGGTGCTGGTGGTGAACGTCACCGCGGCGGTCGGCGCGTTCGCCTTCGGCTACCTGCAGGACGCGATCGGGCACGTGCGCGCCGTGGCCCTCACGCTGGTCGGCTGGATCGTCATGATCGTGATCGCCGGGACCGCCACCGGCGCGCCCGCGTTCTGGGTGGCGGCGAACATCGCCGGCCTGTGCATGGGCTCGTCGCAGGCCGCCGGCCGCGCCGTGGTCGGCGTGCTCTCGCCGCCCGCGCGCCTGGGCGAGTTTTTCGGCCTTTGGGGCCTCGCGGTCAAGACCGCGTCCATATTCGGCCCGCTGACCTACGGCCTGGTGACGTGGATCTTCGCCGGCAACCACCGCCTCGGCATCTTCGCCGTCGGCAGCTACTTCGTGATCGGGCTCCTGCTGCTTTCGGGCGTCGATGTCGAGCGCGGCCGCAAGGCCGCTCTGCTCGGGTAAAATCGCGGCCTTCACGAAACCGGACCGACAGGACTGCCATGAAACGAAAAACCGGCGCCGCCCGCGCGCGCGAAACGATCGCCGAGACACGCATGCGCGAAGCCGCCAAGGAGAAGGGCGAGAACCGCTTCAACTACGGCTCGGAGCTGCGCAAGGGCGCACCCAGCCGCGGCAAGAATCGCGGCCGCGCGTTCCGCAAATAGCATGCGCTATCATTTGCGCCCGTAACCGATAACCACCAAAGGAGAAAGGTCATGACGATCAAAGTCGGCGACCGGCTCCCGGACGCCAAGCTGAACGAATCCCTCGACTTCGACGGCACCGGCTGCCCGATGCCGCCCAAGGAAGTGAGCGTCGCGGAGGCGACCAAGGGCAAGAAAATCGTCATCTTCGGCCTGCCGGGCGCGTACACCCCGACCTGCTCGGCCAAGCACGTGCCCAGCTATGTGGCGAACCTGGACAAGCTCAAAGCCAAGGGCGTCGACGAAATCTGGTGCGTGGCCGTCAACGACGGCTTCGTCATGAACGCCTGGGGCCGCGACGAGAAGGCAACCGGCAAGATCCGGATGCTGGGCGACGGCAGCGCCGATTTCACCAAGAAGCTCGGCCTCGAGCTCGACCTCTCGGCGCGGGGAATGGGGCTGCGCATGCAACGCTTCTCGATGCTGGTCGACGACGGCGTGGTGAAGCAGCTCAACGTCGAGGCGCCGGGCAAATACGAGGTCTCGGGCGCCGAGATCATGCTCGGCCAGCTCGGCTGAGTCTCGACCGCCCGACATTCGCCGCCGGCTCGCGGGCGGCGATTCCCCTGCTCTTCGGCGTCGCACCGTTCGGCCTGATCACCGGCGTCGCGATGGTGGCGAGCGGCATTCCGCCGCTCGCCGCGGTCTCGATGTCGCTCGTCGTGTTCGCGGGCGCATCGATGCTCGCCGCGACCCAGCTGCTCGCCGGCGGCGCACCGCTCGCGCTGGTGGTTCTCACCGCGTTCTTCGTCAACCTGCGCTTCATGATGTACAGCGCATCGATGCGCCAGCACCTCGGCCGCCTGCCGCTGCGATGGAGGCTGCTCGCCTCCAACCTGGTCGCCGACAACGCCTACGCGCTCTGCATCGCCCGTTTCACCGAGCATCCCGAAATGGCGGGCAAGCTGTGGTACTTCCTCGGCGTCGCGATTCCCGTCTGGCTGACCTGGCAGCTCGCCGTGCTCGCCGGCGCGGTGATGGGCGCGGGGCTGCCGGCCGCCTGGCAGCTCGACTTCGCGGCGCCGCTCGCCTTCATCGCGATGTCGGTGCCGCTGATGCGCGACCGAGGAACGATCGCGGCGGCCCTCGCCGCCGGGGTCACGGTCGTGCTGGCGCACGGGCTGCCGTTGCGGCTCGGGCTGCTCGCGGCGGCGCTCGCCGGTATCGCGGCGGGACTCGCGTTCGAGCGGAGGGCCGCGTGACGCTCTGGCTGGCGATTCTCGGCATGGCGGCGGTGACCTACGCGCTGCGCGCGTCGTTCCTCCTCCTGCCGGAGCAGGCGCAACTGCCCGCGCTCGTGCGCCGCGCGCTGCGCTACGTGCCGCCGGCGGTGCTCACCGCGATCTGGGCCCCCGAGATCCTCCTGCGCGGTGGCTCGCTCGCGCTCTCGCTCGGCAACGAGCGCCTGCTCGCGGGCGCGGTGGCGATCCTCGCGGCTTGGCGCTTCCGCCTCACCTACCTCACCATCGCCGCCGGGATGGTCGCGCTGCACCTGCTCGCCGCCGGCGACGCCGCCGCCGCCGAGGCGCCGCAAAAAGTCGTGACGATCGAAGGGGTGACCGAATACCGGCTCGACAACGGGCTGCGCGTCCTCAGCGTGCCGGATCCGACCGCCGACACGGTGACGGTGCACATCACCTACCTGGTGGGCTCGCGCCAGGAAGGCTACGGCGAGCGCGGCATGGCGCACCTTCTCGAGCACATGCTGTTCAAGGGCTCCAAGCGGCACCCGGACATCAAGCGCGAGCTCGCCGCGCGCGGCGCGCGCTGGAACGGCACCACCGCCTACGACCGCACCAATTACTTCGAGACCATGCCCGCGGGCGAGGCGAACCTCGAGTGGGCGCTCGGCATGGAGGCGGACCGCATGACCAACTCGTTCGTCGCCAAGGCCGATCTCGACAGCGAGATGACGGTGGTGCGCAACGAGTTCGAGATGGGCGAGAACGACCCTGGCGCCGTGCTGTTCCAGCGCACGCTACAGCTCGCCTACGCCTGGCACAACTACGGCCACCCGATCATCGGCGCCCGCTCGGACATCGAGAACATGCCGATCGCGCGGCTGCAGGCCTTCTACCGCAGCTGGTACCGCCCAGACAACGCCGTTCTGATCGTCGCCGGGAGGTTCGATCCCGCGCGCGCCCTGGAGCTGGTGCAGGAGTCCTTCGGCGCGATCCCGCGGCCGGCGCATGCGCTGCCGGCGCTGTACACCCAGGAGCCGGTGCAGGACGGCGCGCGCACGGTGACCCTGCGCCGCAGGGGCGAATCGCCGATCGTCACCGCGCTCTACCGCATCCCCGCGGGCAGCCACCCCGACTACCCGGCGCTCGACGTGCTAGTCAGCCTGCTCGGCAACACGCCCTCGGGTCGGCTTCACCGCGCACTCGTGCAGAAAGGGCTGGCAAGCTACGCCTGGGGATCGGAGCGCGCGCTGCACGACCCGGGATTCGCCTCCTTCGGCGCCGGGCTGCCCAAGGGCGCGCCGGTGGGGCCGGTGCGCGACGCCCTGCTCGGCACGCTGGAGGGCTTCGCCGCCCATCCGGTGCGCGCCGACGAGGTGAGGCGCGCCAAGACCGAGCTGCTGAACGATTTCGACAACGCCCAGCGCAACACGCGCTCGCTGGTGCAGGCGCTGTCCGAGTTCGCCGCGATCGGCGACTGGCGCCTGTTCTACCTCTACCGCGACCGGCTGCGTGCGGTGGAAGTCGCCGACGTGCAGCGCGTCGCGACGGCCTACTTCAAGCCCGCCAACCGCGTGCTCGGCGTGTTCCTGCCGACCGTGCGCCCGGACCGCGCCGCCATCCCGCCGACGCCGGACCTCGAGCAGGCGCTCGCGGCGTACCGGGGCGGCCAGGCGCTCGAGGAGGGAGAGGCGTTCGACCCGACGCCGGCCAACATCGAAGCGCGCGTGATCCGCAAGACGCTCGCCAACGGCATGCGCGTCGCCCTGCTGCCGAAGAAGACGCGCGGCGCCACGGTCGTCGCCCGCCTGCGGCTGCACTGGGGCGACGAAGACAGCCTCAGCGGCCGCGACACGGCGTGCTCTCTCGCCGGCGCCATGCTCTTGCGCGGCACGCGCGGGCACAGCCGCGCCGAGCTGAGCGAGGCTTTCGAGCGGCTCAACGCGTCGGTCGCGCTGAACGAGGGCGGCGCGGCGCTCGAGGTGCCGCGCGGCGGGCTCGCCGACAGCCTGCGCCTGATCGCCGAGACCTACCGGCAGCCCGCCTTCCCGGCCGCCGAGTTCGAGCAGCTCAAGCGCGCCCTGCTCACCGATGCCGAAGAACGGCGCGACGATCCGCTGTCGATCGCCGCGGTGCACCTGTCGCGCCACCTCGATCCCTACCCCAAAGGCCATCCGCGCTACACCGAGACCATCGACGAAAAGATCGCGAACCTGAACGCGGCCGCGCCGGCCGGCGCCGAGGCGTGCTACCGCGATCTGATGGGGGCCACCGGGGCCGATTTCGCGGCGGTCGGCGACTTCGAGCCGGCCGCGCTCGAACGCCTGCTGGAAACGCTCCTCGGCGACTGGAAGAGCCCGCGGCCCTTCGCGCGCGTGCCGGCGCGCTATTTCGACATCACGCCGCTCGCGGACGAGTTCCGTACCCCGGGCAAGGCGAACGCGGTTCTGCGCGGCGGGATGAACCTGCGCATGCGCGACGACGATCCGGATTTTCCCGCCATGCTCCTGGCAAACTACCTGCTCGGCGGCTCGCTCTCGGCCCGCATTCCGCAGCGCGTGCGCGAAAAGGAAGGCCTGTCCTACAGCGTCTACACCTCGTTCTTCGCCGGTACTTTCGACGCGGTGGCCGGATTCCGCGTCTCGGCGATCTACGCCCCGGGCAACCGGGCGCGCGTCGAACGCGCGATCCGGGAGGAGCTCGAACGCGCCGTGCGCGACGGCTTCGACGCCGGCGAGGTCGAGCGCGGCGCGAAGGCGCTCGTCGAGGCGCGGCGCCTCGCGCGCCGCAGCGATCGTGCGCTCGCCGCCCGGCTGGCGGACTACCTCTACAAGGAGCGCAGCTTCGCCTGGGATGCGCGGCTCGAGGCGCGCATCGCCGCGCTGGACGCGAACGCGGTCAACGCCGCCCTGCGGCAGCGCCTCGACCCGGCCCGGCTGTCGGTCATGACGGCGGGCGACTTCAGGTAGCCGCGCGGGCTACTTCTGCTTTAGCAGGTCGCGAATCTCTTCCAAAAGGACCTCCTGCCGCGGCGGGGCCGGCGGTGCCGCGGGCGCGGCCTTCTCTTCGCGCTTGAGCCGGTTGATGCCCTTCACCGCCAGGAAGATGACGAACGCGATGATGGTGAAGTCGAACAACGCCTGGACGAACTTGCCGTAGGCCCAGACCACGGCCGGGGCCGAGCCGCTGGCCGGCTTGAGCGTCACCGCCAGGTCGGTGAAGCTGACCCCGCCGACCAGAAGCCCGAGCGGCGGCATCACGATGTCGGCGACGAACGAGGAGACGATCTTGCCGAACGCGGCGCCGATGATGACCGCCACGGCCAGGTCGACCACGTTACCCTTCACCGCGAACTGCTTGAACTCCTTCAGAACGCTCATTCCCCCTCCCGGTTAGTCGATCGCATCGTAACGCACGTCCAGAATTTCGAGCCTCTCACCGCCGCCGGGCGTCGTCAGGCTCACCTCGTCGCCGACCCGCGCCTTGAGCAGCGCGCGCGCGATCGGCGAGATCCAGGAGACGCGGCCGCGCGCCGGGTCCACCTCGTCCATGCCGACGATGGTGACCTCGCGCTCGGCGCCCGACCCCGAGCGCAGGGCGACCGTGGCGCCGAAGAACACCTGGTCGGTGTCGCGCCCCGCGGCGTCGACGATCTCGGCGCTCTCGAGACGCTTGATCAGGAAGCGCACGCGGCGGTCGATCTCGCGCAGCCTGCGCTTGCCGTAGATGTAATCGCCGTTCTCCGAGCGGTCGCCGTTCGACGCCGCCCAGGCCACGGTCTGCACCACCTGCGGACGCTCGACCTCGACCAGTTGCCGGCGCTCGGCGTCCAGGCGCGCAAAGCCGGCGGGCGAAATGTAGTTCTTCGTCCCGGCCGGCAACCCCGCCGGCTCGGCGAGCGCGTCGTCCTCCGGCGCGTCGCTTTCCTTGAGAAAGGCCTTGGACATGTGGCGCCGGATTCTACTCCGGGGCGGCGCCGGTCGGCGCGGCGTCGCCTCCGCCCGACTACTGTATACTCGTACAGTACAAGCGGTAGCCGGCCGCAGCGCCCGCCCGGATCGCGCGGGACGCTCCAAATCGACCGCTGAGTCAACCGGATGCCGGCCGGCTGGCGGCTGCGGCGGTCTGCGGCAGACCTACTACATCTAGTAGGACGAGAGGCCCTCTTATCGAACAGGTTGTGTTTTCAAGGCATTAGGCGGTACAGTTGATCTGAATTACCAAATGCAGGAAATGATCGCCAAGACGTGCTCGCAGACGAGTATTCTTTGCCCCTCCACAAAACCCAGAACCGGGAGAGAACAAGGATGAACCCCGACCAAACCGGCACCCAGACGCTCAACACCGAGGAGCTTCCGGCGCAGGAAATCTCGCGCGACGCGCTGATCGAGAAGTACGCCAAGGGCAAGGAAGCGACGATCGAAGAGGTGCGCCGCCGGGTCGCGCGCGCGCTCGCGCAGGCCGAGCCGGAGGACAAGCGCGCGCACTGGGAGCGCCGCTTCCAGCGGGCGCTGGAGGACGGCTTCATTCCGGCGGGGCGGATCAATTCGGCGGCCGGGATCGCGATGCAGGCCACGCTGATCAACTGCTTCGTGCAGCCGGTCGGCGACTCAATTTCCGAGGTCGTCGACGGCAGGCCGGGGATCTACACCGCGCTCCAGGAAGCGGCGGAAACGATGCGCCGGGGCGGAGGGGTCGGTTACGACTTCTCCTCGATCCGGCCCAAGGGTGCCGAGGTCAAGGGCACCCATTCGCGGGCGAGCGGCCCGGTCTCGTACATGCGCGTCTTCGACCGCTCCTGCGAGACCGTGGAGTCGGCCGGCGCGCGCCGAGGCGCGCAGATGGGCGTGTTGCGCTGCGATCATCCCGACATCGAGGACTTCATCCACGCCAAGGACCAGGGCGAGCTGACCAACTTCAATATCTCGGTCGGCGTGACCGACGAGTTCATGCAGGCGGTGGAAAAGGACCAGGACGTCGAACTGGTGCACAAAGCCAAGCCCTGGCCGGAGAACGGCGGCTACCAGCGCGACGACGGCCTGTGGGTCTACCGCAAGCTGCGCGCGCGCGAGCTGTGGGAGCAGATCATGCGCTCGACCTACGACCACGCCGAGCCGGGCATCCTTTTCCTCGACCGCATCAACCGGGACAACAACCTCAACTACTGCGAGACGATCGAGGCGACCAACCCCTGCGCCGAGCAGCCGCTGCCGCCCTACGGCTGCTGCTGCCTGGGGTCGATCGACCTCACCCGCTTCGTGCGCGAGCCGTTCGGCGAGAAAGCGTCGTTCGACTTCGAGCGCTTCGGCAAGGTGGTGGAAGTCTCGACCCGGATGCTCGACAACGTGCTCGACGTCACCTCCTGGCCGCTCGAGCAGCAGCACGCCGAAGCCATGGCCAAGCGGCGCGTCGGCCTGGGATTCACCGGCCTGGGCGACGCGCTGATCATGCTGCGGCAGCGCTACGACACGGACGAGGCGCGGGCCACGGCGGCGCGCATCTCGGAGTTCATGCGCGATTCCGCCTACCGCGCCTCGGCCGAGCTCGCGCGCGAGCGCGGACAGTTCCCCCTGTTCAACGCCGATCTCTACCTGTCGGGAACCAGCTTCGCGGCGCGCCTGCCGGAGGAGGTCAAGGCCCTCATCCGCAAGACCGGCCTGCGCAACAGCCACCTGCTCTCGATCGCCCCCACGGGAACGATCAGCCTCGCGTTCGCCGACAACGCCTCGAACGGCATCGAGCCGCCGTTCTCCTGGGTCTACACGCGCAAGAAGCGCATGCCCGACGGCAGCATGAAGGAATTCCCGGTCGAGGATCACGCCTGGCGCAAGTACAAGGCGCTCGGCGGCAACGTCGAAAGGCTGCCCTCGTACTTCGTCACCGCGCTCGAGATCAGCGCCCGCGCCCACGAGCAGATGGTGGCGGCGGTCGCCCCGTACATCGACACCAGCATCTCCAAGACCGTCAACGTCCCCGAGGACTACCGCTACGAGGACTTCCAGGACCTTTACTTCCACGCCTGGAAATCGGGCCTCAAGGGGCTGGCCACCTACCGCCCGAACAACGTGCTGGGCTCGGTGCTGAGCGTCGAGAAGCCCGCCGGGCAGCCGCAGGACTTCCGCAGCGACGACGTCAACCGCCGGATCGAGATCAAGACCGTGCCGCAGCCGGTGCTCGCCAGCCTGCGCTGGCCGAGCCGGCCCCAGCTCACCGAGGGCAACCTGGCGTGGACCTACATGATCGAGCACCCGCACGGCCAGTTCGCGGTGTTCGTGGGCCATGTCGAGAACGGCTCGGCGCACGCCTTCGAGGTCTGGGTCAACGGCAGCGAGCAGCCGCGCGGGCTGGGCGCGCTCGCCAAGGCCCTGTCGATGGACATGCGCGCCAACGACCACGGCTGGCTCAAGCTCAAGCTCGAGACCCTCGCCAAGGCGGGCGGCGACGAGCCTTTCGAGATGCCTTTTCCGCCGCACGGCGAGCGCAAGCTCATGCCGTCGGTCGTCTCCGCCTTCGCTCAGGTCGTGCGCTGGCGGGTCGACCAGCTCGGCGCGCTCGGCGAAGGCCCGAGCCCGGTGCTCGATACCATGTTCAGCCACAAAGAGCCCAAGACCGGCACCGACGGCACCATGTCGTGGACCGTCGACGTCCTCAACCCGCGCACCGGCGACGACTTCGTGCTGGGCTTGAAGGAAATCACCCTGCCCGACGGGGTCACCCGCCCCTACTCGATGTGGCTTTCGGGCGAATACCCGCGCTGCTTCGACGGCCTGTGCAAGATCCTGTCGCTCGACATGCGCGTGCTCGACCCCGCCTGGATCGGCATGAAGCTGAGAAAGCTCCTCGACTTCCCCGAGCCGCTGGGCGACTTCATGGCCTTCGTCCCGGGCTCGAAGAAGCAGCAGACCTTCCCCTCGACCGTGTCCTACCTCGCGCGCCTCATCCTGCACCGCTACGCGATGCTGGGGATCCTCGACGAGCGCGGCATCCCGACGCAGCAGATGGGCATCCTCGAGGCGCCGGAAAAGAAAGGCCAGACGCCCATCATGCAGGGCGGACGCTGCCCCGAGTGCGGCAACAACACCATGATCCGCAAGGACGGCTGCGACTATTGCACCGCCTGCGGCTACGTTGGAACGTGCGGCTAGCGACAAACGATTGGGTTCTTCGCTTCTTCTCCCAACCCGGTAGGACAGCGGTTGGTTATATCGGCCCGCAGCTGCGGGCCGTTTTTCTTGGCGTGGTCCTGGCCGCTCTATTGCCTGGCGCAGTGTCTTCCGTCTACGCGGCGGGGTGGTGGTATCTCGTCGTTCCGCCGCGCAGCGACTACGACGAGCACGCGCCGTTCCTGAGCGCCTACAAGGTCCTGGAGAGCAAGCCTCTATCGGAGTGGAGGCTGGGAGGGGTCTACGACAGCATTCTGCACTGCGTGGCGAGAAGAGACGCACTCGCGCTGACCGAGCACAAGCTCTACACCGAGGACCTGGGCGTGTACCTGAAGGCGGAGAGAGCGCAGACGGAGCCGGAGCTGCTCCGCTATGAGCGATTTACGGCCGAGGTGCACCACGCCAACACATCTGCCTACTCGGCCAGCCGCTGCGTTTCGAGCGAAGACCTCAAATTCGATCCGCCGCGCTAGCTGAACCGCACCGGGCTCTGCGGCTGGTTGTTCACGTGCAACTGGAAGATGTCCGGCCGCGCGTAGTGGCCCGTGATGTCGAGCGCCCGCTTGGCGATGCCCGTGCGCTGGCTTTCGATCTCGGCGTAGAGGATCCCCTGCTCGTTGCGTAGCGGACCGGCGACGATCTCGCCGCCGGGTGCGACGACGACCGAATCGCCCGGGTTGACCCATGCCTTCGGGTCCGGATAAAGCGTCGCCCTTCCCGGGAGGTCTTCCGGAATGTCGCTCGCCTTGAGCGCGGTGCCGGCGCCCACCACCCAGCACTTGGCCTCGCGCGCGATGTGCTGCATGGTGCCGATCCAGCCGTCTCCGCTGTCGTAGGTCGGGGCGATGTAGATTTCGATTCCTTGCGCGTACAGCGCGTAGCGCGCGAGCGGCATGAAGTTCTCCCAGCAGATCAGCGTCCCCACCCGGCCGCAGGGCGTGTCGACGACCTTCAACCCCGTGGCGTCGCCGAAGCCCCAGACCATCCGCTCCGGGTTGGTGGGCATGAGCTTGCGGTGGCGGTTCAGGATCCGCCCGTCGGGACCGATGACGACGACTGTGTTGTAGAGCGTCGCCCGGCTGAGCTCGGCGTCGCGCTCGTCGATGCCGCAGACGATCGTGACCTTGTGCTTGGCGGCAGCGTGCAGCAGCGGCGCCAGATCGCCCCGCTCGAGGTCCACCGCATTGTCGAGCAGGCGCGCGTGGATCTGCTCGGACAGACCGAAGTCGCTCCCCGGCCGCAGGCGCCAGATCCAGGCCGGGTAGCCGGGAATGAATGCCTCCGGGAAAACGATGAGCTCCGCGCCCTGGCGCGCGGCCTTGGCGATCAGGGCGAGCATCCTGTCGATCGTTGCCTTCCGGTCGAGCATCACGGGAGATTCCTGTACGACTGCGAGTTTCGCCATGGTGATTTGTCCTGATAACCGGGTTCCTGACGAAAGTATTACGTGTTCAAATCGACCACAAGCCCGAATAAGGGAAAGGTCATGTGCAAATTTGCACGGATCCGGAGAAGGGGATGAACTGGGACGACCTGCGCATCTTTCTCGCTGTGGCGCGCACGGGCAGCGTGTCCGGCGCCGCCAGGCACCTGGACGTGCAGCACTCGACGGTATCGCGCCGGTTGCAGCAGCTTGAAGACCGCCTCGGCACGAGGCTGGTCGCCAAGAAGCGGCTGGGCTACGAGCTGACCGCGGCCGGGGAAGCGTTGCGCAGGGCGGCCATGAACATGGAGCGCGAGGCCCTCGCCGCCGAGGGAGCGCTCGACGGACAGGACAGCAACCTGGCTGGCAGCCTGCGGGTGACCGCCGTCAACATGATGGCCGCGACGGTGCTCGCGCCGATCTTTTCGCGCTTCAGCGCGGCCTACCCGGAGGTGGAGTTGCAGCTCGTCGTCAGCAACTCGGACATCAGCCTGGCCGAGCGCCAGGCGGACGTCGCGCTGCGCGTGACCAACGAGCCGATGGAAACCCTGATGGGAAAGAAGATCGCCAACATTGCCTCGACCGTGTACGGAGGGCGCGACTACCTGGCCGGCCTGCGCGAGGTCGGCGCGGCGCCCAGATGGATCGGCATGACCTGCTGCGGCTACCACCGGCACTGGACGAGGAGGCTCTCCGGCGGCAGCGCACATCAGATCGTCGTCGACGATCCCATCCTGACGCAGCGGATGCTGCACCAGAACGTCGGCCTGGGCGTCCTGCCGTGCTACATGGCCGACCCCGACCCCCTGCTCGAGCGCTACGCGGACCCGATGCCCGAAATGGAGATGGGCTTGTGGTTCCTGTTCCACTCGGACCTCAAGCGCACCGAGCGGATTCACGTGTTCAGGGACTTCCTGGTCAGGGAAATCGAGCCCGTGCGCAGCCTGCTCGAAGGCCGCGGCTAGGCGCGTCTGACGGTTGCCGCGGTTTCCCGGGTCGCGATCCCGCGCAGGAGCCTGCCGAGCAGATCGGCGCCGGTGATGATGCGCTTGTGCTGCGGTCCCCACACCAGAATGAGGTCGTTGTCGACGACGTCGTCGTCGGCGTGCTCGGGGCTCACCTTCATGCGGCCGAGCACGTCGCCCAGCCGCGTGCGCGCGTCGCCCACCACCAGCGGGCGGTGCCAGTAGGCCTCCGGTTTCGGCGCGCCCTGGTCGAACAGCGCGTCGCGCAGGAAGTGATGCGCGTCCAGGACCAGGCAGGGCTGGCCGACGCCGTCAATGAAGATGACCCATTTCTTGCCGGAGGCGTCCAGGCGACGCAGGAAGGGGTCGTTCGGCGAGCGCTCGTAGCGCGGCAGCACCGGCCTGCCGTTGGCGACCGGCAGGTCGATCACGCTCAAGGGATCTACCGGCTCGCCCTCCTCGCTCACCGCGATGTCGTCCAGGTCGAGAAAGTTGAGCGCGCCGATCGCTTCCAGCTGCCCCATCTCGCTGCCGCGCGCCTCGGCGTGGCGCATCATGAGGGCGCGGAAGTCGCGCTCCCGAAAGAAGGTGATCGCTTCGGGCCCCAGCCACGCGTTGAGGAACATGGCGGTGGGCTTGGCCACCGGATAGAGCAGCACGCGGTAGAACGCGAGCATCGGCCGCAGTCGCGCCGCGACGCGCAGGGCATGGCGGGCGAAATAGGCCTGCGGCACGATCTCGCCCAGGAGGGTGATCACCACGGTCGAGAAGACGAAGGCCGATACGCCCGCGAGGACCGAGTCCGAGAGGAGCGTCAGCAGCACGTTGACCGCGACGTTGCCCCAGAGGATGGTGGCGAGGGTGAGGTTCGCGTCGCGCCGCAGCTCGAGCAGGCGCGCCGCGTCGTGGCTGCCGCCTGCGGCCTCCACCTCCAGCCGCAAGCGGCTGACGCTAAAGATCGCCAGGTTGAGCCCGGAGAACATCCCGGCCTGGGTGATGCACAGGACGATGCCCACCCAGGTCAGCGCTGTCATCGGGCCATCAGGCGATGCGCGGCTTGCGCCCGAGCTTCTTCTCGAGCTCCAGCACCTGCAGCGTGGTCTTGAGCACCGCGTCCGGGTTGAGGCTCATCGAGTCGATCCCGATCTCGACCAGGAACTGCGCCATCTCGGGATAGTCGGAGGGTGCCTGGCCGCACAGCCCCGAGTGCCGGTGGTTGCGTCGGCAGCCCTCGACTGCGAGACGGATCATCTCCTTCACGCCGTCGTCGCGCTCGTCGTAGTCGAAGGCCACGATCTCGGAGTCCCGGTCCACCCCCAGCGTGAGCTGGGTGAGGTCGTTGGAACCGATCGAAAAGCCGTCGAAGTGCCTGGAGAAGGCGTCGATCTGGATCACGTTGTTGGGGATCTCGCACATGACGTAGATCTCCAGCCCGTCCTTGCCGCGCACGAGCCCGTGATCGGCCATCGCCTTGAGAACGCGCTCGGCTTCGTCGATGCGGCGGCAGAACGGGATCATCAGCTTGAGGTTGGTCAATCCCATGAGCTCGCGCACGCGCCGCATTGCGGCGCACTCCAGCGCGAATCCCTCGGCGTAGGCCGGATGCGCATAGCGTGACGCGCCCCGAAACCCGATCATCGGATTGCCCTCGCTCGGCTCGAAGGCGCGTCCGCCGAGCAGCGCCGCGTACTCGTTGCTCTTGAAATCCGACATGCGCACGATGACCGGCTTCGGATAGAAGGCGGCGGCGATGGTGCCAACGCCCTCGGCCAGGCGCTCGATGAAGAACTCCGCCGGCGTCTTGTAGCCGCGGCACAGGCTGGCGATCGTGGCACGCTCGCCCGGGTCGGCGACCTTGTCCGGGTGCACCAGCGCCATCGGGTGCGCCTTGATGTATTCGCTGATGATGAACTCCATGCGCGCCAGCCCGATGCCGTCGTTCGGCAGGAAGCTGGTCTTGAAGGCGAGCTCCGGGTTGCCGAGGTTGATCATGATCTGGGTGGCAGGCAGCTTCAGCCCCTCGAGGTTGGTGCGCTGCACCTCGAACTCCAGCTTGCCGCGATAGATCCGGCCGACGTCGCCCTCGGCGCAGGACACCGTTACCGTCTCTCCGCTCTTGAGCGCAGTCGTCGCATCGCCCGCACCGACGATCGCGGGAATACCGAGCTCGCGTGCCACGATCGCAGCGTGGCAGGTGCGGCCGCCGCGGTTGGTCACCACCGCACCTGCGGTCTTCATCACCGGCTCCCAGTCCGGGGTGGTGGTGTCGGTCACCAGCACTTCGCCCGGCCGGAACTCCGCCAGCTGCGCGACGTTGGGGATGACGCGCGCCACGCCGCTGACGACCTTCTCCCCCACTGACCGCCCCGAGCTCAGCACCTCGCCCGTGCTCTTGATGGTGTAGATCTCCAGCACGTTGCCCTTCTTCTGCGAAACCACGGTCTCGGGACGCGCCTGCACCATGTAGAGCTGCCCGTCATGGCCGTCCTTGGCCCACTCCATGTCCATGGGTCGCGGCATGCCGGCCTTGGCGCTGTAATGCTTCTCGACCTTGATCGCGTCATCGGCCAGGGTCAGCACCTCGGCGTCGCTGATGCAGAAGCGCTCGCGCTCGGCGCTCGAAGTGGGCACGTTGCGCGTCGTCAGGCGGCTGCCGCCCTCCGCGTACACCATCTTGATCTTCTTGTTGCCCAGCGCCCGCCGCAGCACCGCGCGGCGGCCCGCCTCGAAGGTCGGCTTGAAGACGTAGAACTCGTCCGGATCGACCGCGCCCTGGACCACGTTCTCGCCCAGCCCGTAGGCGCCGGTGATGAACACCACGTCGCGGAAGCCCGACTCGGTGTCGAGGCTGAAGATGACGCCGCTCGCCGCCAGGTCCGAGCGCACCATCTTCATCACGCCGATCGACAGCGCCACCTTGAAATGGTCGAATCCCTGGTCGATGCGGTAGTGGATCGCGCGGTCGGTGAACAGGCTCGAGAAGCAGCGCCGGCAGGCGTCCAGCAGCGGCTCGTCGCCCTGCACGTTGAGGAAGGTCTCGTGCGCGCCGGCGAAGCTCACGTCGGGCAGGTCCTCGGCCGTGGCCGAGGAACGCACCGCGAGGCTGAGCTTTGGGCCGTATTCCTGCTGCAGACTGCGATAGGCTTGCAAGATCTCGTTGCGCAAATCCTCCGGCAGCGGTGCGCCGTACACCAGGTCGCGCGCCAGCTTGCCGCGCCGCGCCAGATCCTCGGCGTCGTCGGCGCGCAGGCCGTCGAGCGCGTCGCGCAGCCGCTGCGCGATGCCGGCCTTCTCGAGCACGTACCAGTAGGCCTGGGCGGTGATCGCGAAGCCGTTTGGCACCCGCACGCCCTGCGGGGTCAGCTCGCGGTACATCTCGCCGAGCGAGGCGTTCTTGCCTCCGACCGATGGCACGTCGTCGATGCCGATCTCATTGAAGAAGCGGATGTAGCGGTATCGATCGGGCACGGGTCACCTCATGCGCAGGCTCACGACTCCATTCAATCCTCCGAGGTGCGCGCCATCTTGACCTGCGTCAATCATGCCCGCTCGGCCCGGCAGCACCATTGCGTGGTGAGCGAACAAATCCCAACGGCACCTGACGCCAGGTCGAAAGTCCCGGGGCCGGCTCACCCTCACATGCGGCGCGAGCCGCTGCCCTGGCACGAGCCCAAGCCCGCGCAGGACGACCCGCAGGCGCCGCAGCGCCTCAAGACGATTCTCGAAAGTCCGAGCTATCGCGAGGCCGACCGCGACGTCGATTTCCTGCAGCACGACGACACACGCGGACTGCGGCTGCAGCTCGACTACCTCAAAGCCGAGTCGCTGCTTGAGCAGCACGGCATCCGTCACACGATCGTCGTATTCGGAAGCACGCGCATCGCCCAGCCGACGGCCGCGCAGCGCCGCGTCGACGCGCTGCGGCGCGCGCTCGCCGAGGCGCCGGACGACGCGGGGCGGCAGCGGCGTCTCGCCATCGCGGAACGCGTACTGGCCAAGAGCCGTTACTACGAGGTCGCACGCGAGTTCGGCCGCTTGGTCGGCGCGGCGGGCGAGCACGGCGCAGGCGCGCAGATGGTGGTGGTCACCGGCGGCGGCCCGGGAGTCATGGAGGCCGCCAACCGCGGCGCCTACGACGTCGGGGCGAAGACGGTGGGCCTCAATATCACCCTGCCCCACGAGCAATATCCCAATCCCTACGTCACGCCCGGACTGTGCTTCCGGTTCCACTACTTCGCGTTGCGCAAGCTGCACTTCCTGCTCCGGGCCAGGGCGCTGGTCGCCTTTCCCGGCGGATTCGGGACCTTCGACGAGCTATTCGAGACGCTCACGCTGGTGCAGACGCGCAAGATCAAGCCGGTGCCCGTGATCCTCGTAGGCGAGGACTACTGGCGCCGCGCCGTCGATCTGGATTTTCTGGTCGCCGAGGGCGTGATCGACGCCGAGGACCGCGAGCTGCTGTGGTTCGCCGAGACCGCGCAGGAGATCTGGGACGGGATCCGGCACTGGTACCAGCTTGCCGGCGAGCCGCTTTTTCCGGCGACCTGAGAGAGGAGAAGAGCGTGAAGCTATCGTTCCACGGCGCCGATCGGGGCGTGACGGGCTCGTGCCATCTGGTGGAGTGCGCCGGTCGCCGTGTCCTCATCGACTGCGGCCTGTACCAGGGCGGGCGCGAGCTGGAGGAGGAGAACGCCGAGCCGTTCGGCTTCGATCCGGGGAGCATCGACCACGTGCTGCTCACCCACGCGCACCTCGACCACTGCGGCCGGCTGCCGCTGCTGGTCAAGCGCGGGTTCCGGGGCGAGATCATCAGCACGGCGCCCACCCGCGAGCTGGCGCGCCTGGTGATGCTCGACGCCGCTCACTTGCAGGAGGAGGAGGCGCGCCATCGCGCGCGCTGGGCCGCGCGGCGCGGCAAGGAGAGCGAGGCGATCGGCCCCCTCTACTCGATTCTCGACGCGCTCAACACCCAGGACGCCTTCGGCCGCAGTGCGGCCTACGGCGAGGCGCTGCAGGTCGCGCCCGGGATCCGCGCAACCTTCCTGGACGCCGGGCACATCCTGGGCTCGGCCAGCATCCTGCTCGAGCTCGAGGAGGGCGGCGAAAGGCGCCGCGTCCTGTTCTCGGGCGACCTTGGCAACGCCGGCCGGCCGCTCCTGCGCGATCCGGCGCCGGCACCGCACGCCGACGCGGTCGTCATGGAAACCACATACGGCGACCGCCTGCACAAGCCGCTGCCGCCCTCGGTGGACGAGCTGTACCAGGCCGTCGCCGACACCTTCGAGCGCGGCGGCAACGTGATCATCCCGACCTTCGCGCTCGAGCGCGCCCAGGAACTGCTGTTCTTCCTGCGTGCCGGCATCGAGCAGCGCCGCATCTCGCGCTCGATCCAGGTCTTTCTCGACTCGCCCATGGCGATCTCGGCGACCGCAGTCTTCGAGCGCTACCCCGCGTTCTACGAGGCGCACACCAGGGAACTGTTCCGCGAGGGCCGCGATCCGTTCCAGCTCCCCGGCCTGCACTTCACTCGCGAGACTGCGGACTCGGTGGCGATCAACCGCATCGTCGCCGGAGCCGTGATCATGGCAGGCTCCGGCATGTGCACCGGCGGAAGGGTACGCCACCACCTGAAGCACAACCTCGCGCGGGAGCACTGCAGTGTGGTGTTCGTCGGCTTCGCGGCCCAAGGCACACTCGCCCGGCATATCATCGACGGCGCGAAGAGCGTGCGAATTTACGGCGAGGAGATCGCCGTGCGCGCTCGTGTCTACACCATCAACGGCTTCTCCGCGCACGCCGACCAGGCGGAGCTCGTCGCCTGGCACGCGCAGTCCGCGCCGGCGCGCACCTTCCTGGTCCACGGCGACGAGGACTCGATGCGCGCCATCGCGCCACGCCTGAAGAACACCCGGGTCGAGATGCCCTCCCTGAACCAGCAGTTCAAGCTCTGAGCCTCGCGCTGCCTCAGCAGATGCGCGGCAGCTGCTCGCCGCTGAGCATGTCCACCACCCGCTTGCCGCCGATCGCGCTCTTCATCACCACGCGCCCCACCGCTCCCGCCGACACCTCGCCGATCGTGCAGGCTCCGCCGCTGACTTCGTGCGCGCGCAGCACCTCGAGCGCGCGCGCGGCGTCGGCTGCGGCGACGAAGGCGACGAAGCGGCCCTCGTTGGCGACGTAGACCGGGTCGAGGCCAAGCAGCTCGCATACCGCGCGAACCTCGCTGCGCACCGGAATCGCGCGCTCGTCGAGCGCGATCTCGACGCTCGCCGCCTCGGCGATCTCGACCAGCGCGCTCGCGAGGCCCCCGCGGGTCAGGTCGCGCAGGCACGACACCGCGCAGCCGGCCTCGAGCAGCGCGAGCACCGGCGCGGCAAGCGGCGCGCAGTCGCTCTCGATCGAGGTCTGCAGGCCGAGCGCGCCGCGCGCGGCCATGACCGCGACCCCGTGCCGCCCCAGGTCGCCGCTGAGCAGGACCACGTCTCCGGGGCGCACCTGGCGCGGCGCGATCTCGCGCGGCGTGACGACACGCCCGATGCCGGCGGTGTTGACGAAAAGGCCATCGGCCTTGCCGCGCTCGACCACCTTGGTGTCGCCGGTCACGAGCTGGACGCCGGCGGCGGCCGCCGCCGCCCGCATCGACGCCGCGACGCGCTCGAGCGCCGCCAGCGCGAAGCCTTCCTCGACGATGAATCCGGCCGAGAGATACAGCGGCTGCGCGCCGCACATCGCCAGGTCGTTGACCGTGCCGTTGACCGCGAGCGTACCGATGTCGCCGCCGGGAAAGAACAGCGGATTGACGACGTAGGAATCGGTGCTGAACGCGAGCCTTGCGCCGTCGAGCTCGAGCCGCGCGCCGTCGTGGCGCAGATCGAGAGCCGGATTGGCGAACGCGGGCAGGAACAGGCGCTCGATCAGGCGCGCCATCGCGCGCCCTCCGCCGCCGTGCGCGAGCCTCACCCGGTCGCCCTCGGCCGCAGGCAGCGGGCAGGTCAGGTCGGATAGGTCGGGATCGCTCATAGTGTGACGGGTCGGCGGTACTGATAGTAGGCGGCGCAGGCGCCCTCGGAGGACACCATCGTGACGCCGAGCGGATGCTCGGGCGTGCAGCTGCGCGCGAACGCGGGGCAATCGGTCGGCTTGCGCGCGCCCTGCAGCACCAGCCCCGCG
>Ga0315556_1000839_pt1 | contig 19134 bp, 15 predicted proteins | sample SalMarSW160310MG_FD_202112 | JGI IMG/M metagenome (GOLD analysis project Ga0315556, IMG submission 202112) | Salt marsh sediment microbial communities from the Plum Island Ecosystem LTER, Massachusetts, United States - Salt Marsh Sediment SW1603-10 ...
CTCCTCGTCCTCGGCCACGCAGTAGCTGATCTTGCCCGGGTGGCCGAGCGTCGAGCGGTCGATCTCCCCCGGGCGCGCGTCGAGCAGGTTGAGCAGGACGAGGCGGATCGCGCGCCCGATCACGGTCGTCGCGCGGTCGCTCGGCCCCAGCGCGTTGAAGCTGCCGCACATGCCGAGCTCGGCGCGGATCGGGCCGTTGACGACGATGAGGATCGCGCTGCCGCCCGTGCTCGCCGTGGCGCCGTGCAGCAGGAACGGCTCCTGCAGCATCGCCGTGAACGCGGCGACCACCACCGGGAAGTGCATCGGCAGGCAGCCCGCCATCACCGCGTTGACGGCGAGCTTCTCGGCGGTGATCGGGCGGCTTCGCACCGGCTCGATGCCGACGAGCTGCTCGGGCGGCATCAGCGCCCACTCGAGGCAGGCACTCACCAGCGGCGGCGTCGGCGGAACCACCGGCAGGCCGTCGGTCCAGCCGCGGCTGTGGAAGACCTCCTGCACCGCGGCGAAGTCGTCGCCGCGATGGCGCTTCGAGCGCAGGCCGGCGGCGGGCTTAATTATGGGTTGGGCGATGCTCATACCAGAGGCGTCGATAATGGATCGGAGGATATTGGTACCGGCCTGGCCGTCCTCCCCACTCGGCGTAGAGGATACCGCCTTCGATCCTGCTCGGGTAGCGCCCGAGCGCGACGGCGATTTATGTGACCTAACGCACAGACCGTCACCGTAAACGCGCGGACGCTGGCCCTTGCCGCGCTGGGCCTCGTCACCTTCGGCGAATACGTGTTCGGCTGGCGATTGGGGATCGACGAATTGCTGTTGCGCGACACCGCCCACACGTAAATGGACAAGACCATCCCGGCACGGCTCGAACTGCGGGCGATGCTTGCGTTCGTCCCCGCGGAGTACGAAAAGCGGTTTGTCGACCACTACGTCGAGTTCTACTATCGCTACGCGCAGGCCAGCCTCGCGATGGGCCTGTTGCTGGTGTTCGGCGATTTTCTTGTCGATTACATCGCCTATCCGGACGTGTCGGCGAATTTTCTACGACTCGAAATCTGCCTGCCCGTGCTCGGCGTGGGGCTGGCCTATTCCTTCACGCGTTTCGCGAGAAGGCACTGGCAATCCGTGATGGCCGGCTTCATCGTTGCCATGTCGTTTTCCCTGTTCTGGGTCCTGCTCCTCATCGACGCCGAAGGCGGAACGGGTCTCAAATCGTGGGTGGGCATCCTCAATTTCACCTTCCTGGAGTTCTACTGCTTCGTCATCCTCGGCGTCCAGTTCCGCTACGCGCTCGCGTCCGGCCTGCTGATCCTGGTTGCGTTCGAATTGGCGATGTGGGCTCACGCGGACCACTCGGCCGGCGAGTTCGCCTACTGGTCCTATCACGTAGTCACGCTGTTCATGCTGTCGGCAGGCATCGGTTGGTGGCGCGAGTACATCCTGCGCAAGGATTTCTCGATGCGAACGTCACTGGACGAAGCGCGCGAGTCGGCCGAACGCCTGGCCCTGGCGAAAAGCGAATTTCTTGCCACCATGAGCCACGAGATCCGCACGCCGCTCAACGGATTGCTTGGCATGCTGGAGTTGCTCGGCCTGTCGCGGCTCGACGGCGAGCAGCGCGACTCGCTGCAGATCGCGCGGGATTCGGGGCGCGGTCTGGCTCGCATCATCGACGATGTTCTGGACCACGAGAAAATGGAGGCGGGGAAGCTCGAAATCCGGTTGGAGCCCGTGTCCATCGCGCAACTCCTGCGTCGAGTGTTGAATACCTATCAGGCGGTGGCGAGCGCCAATGATCTCACGCTGAAGCAGAGCGTGGACCCTCGCATCAGTCCGTCACTGCTGGCCGATCCGCTGCGGGTATCGCAGATCCTCAACAACTTCGTCAGCAACGCACTCAAGTTCACCGCCAATGGGTACGTCGAAGTCCGGGCAGAGTTGCTCGGGCGGGAGGGCGGCGCCGACACCGTGTGCTTGTCGGTGAAGGACACCGGCATCGGCATCGAGCCGGACGCGCAACAGCGGTTGTTTCAGCCGTTCGAGCAGGCAGGCGCGGTCACCGCGCACCTGTATGGCGGAACCGGCCTCGGCTTATCGATCAGCCGCCGACTGGCGGAGATGATGGGCGGCACCATCGCGGTGAAAAGCGCGCCGGGCGAGGGCACCACGATGAGTGTGACGTTCACGCTACCGATCGCCGAAGCCGCGCTGGCCGAACCAACGCACGAGGCCGCGTCAGCGGTCGCACCGATAATCGCGGCTGGCGCGCGCGGCGCAGGCCCGCTGGTGCTGGCGGTGGACGATCACCCGACCAATCGCAAGTTGCTGGCGCGCCAGATCGCGGTGCTGGGGCTGCGCGTGCAGACGGCGGTGGATGGCCGGGAGGCGCTTACGCTGTGGCAGGCCGGCGGTATCGCCATGGTCGTCACCGACTGCAACATGCCGCAGATGGACGGCTATGCTTTCTCGCGGGCCGTGCGCGAAATCGAAGCGAAGGACGGCCGGCCGCGAACACCCATCATCGCCTGGACCGCCAATGCGCTTCCCGCCGCGGCGGCGCAGTGTCACGCCGCGGGCATGGACGATATTCTGACCAAGCCGGCCGAGCTGGCCGTATTGAAGGCGATACTGTTGAAGTGGCTGCCGCCCGCCGCGATGGCGACAGCCGGCCGCGATGAGGCCGCAGATACGGGATCGGACGCCGCGCTGATCGCGCCCATCGATTTTGCGGAACTCGACAAGATTGGCATAAGCGCCACCGAGCGGGCGGAGATCCTGCTGGATTTCATGACCCAGATCCGATCCGATTTCGCCGGACTGCGCTCGGCGCTGAGCATGCAGGACCTTCCGGCTTGCGCGCGCATCGTCCATCGAATGAAAGGCTCGAGCCGGATGGTGGGCGCAGGCGATCTGGCGGCGGCGTGTGAATCCATGGAGCGTGCCGCGCGCCAGGGCAGCACAGAGGACGCGGGGACGGCGCAGGCGGCGATGCGCCGGGCGCTGGAACGGCTTGAAGCGCATATTGGCGAAACGACCGGCGCAAACGAGAAGCAAGAATGAACGTAGCCAATGGCTTGATCACGCTGGTCGTTGAGGACGACGATTTCCAGCGCCGGACCGTGGTGCGCATGCTGCGATCTCTGGGCGCCCGGGAGGTGCTGGAGGCCGGCAACGGCAAGCAGGCGCTGGAGACGATACGAGAAGCTGCGCTGGTGGACCTGGTGGTGTGCGATCTGGACATGCCGGAAATGGACGGCATGGAGTTCATGCGGCATTTGGGTCAGGCGAACAGTGCCGTCTCGGTCATCATCGCCAGCGTGCAGGAACTCCCGCTGCTGAATTCGGTTAAGAAAATGGCGCGGGCGTACGGCGTGCGCCTGCTCGGCTTAATCGAGAAACCGGTGACGCTCAAAGGCCTCGAAACGCTGATCGCGTTGCACGAACTGCCCAAGCTGCAGTCCGCGCGCGTATCCGCTGACGCCCCGGTCTTCAGTCTCGAGCAGATTCTTCACGGAGTGCAGGAGAAACAGTTTGAGCCGTTCTTCCAGCCCAAGGTGGCGCTGGCGACGGGGAAGGTCTTGGGCGCGGAAGCGCTGGCCCGCTGGCGCCATCCGGAGCACGGCCTGGTCGGCCCCAATGCGTTCATTGCGCCACTGGAGCACAGCGGAAAGATCGACGAACTTACGCTGGTGATGCTGCAGAAGGCGGCGCTCGCATGCCGCACCTGGCGCGAGCGCGAAATGGAATTGACGGTTTCGGTGAACCTCTCGCTCGTCTCGTTGGCCGATACGAAGCTGGCCAACCGCATCACCGAGATCGTTCGCTCGGCCGGGTTCGATCCGCATTACATGATTCTCGAAATCACCGAAACCGCCGCCATGACCGAGGTTGCGCCCGCGCTGGAAAACCTCACCCGCTTGCGCATGCGGGGTTTCGGCCTTTCGGTTGACGACTATGGAACGGGTTTCTCCAGTTTGCGCCAATTGACGCGTGCGCCGTTCACCGAGCTCAAGATCGACCAGGGCTTCGTGACGGGCTGCGGGGCTAATCCTTCGGCGCGCGCCATCGTCGAGTCCAGCGTCGAAATGGCGCGCCGCCTGAACATCACAAGCGTTGCCGAGGGCGTGGAAACGCAGGCAGACTGGGATGTGCTTCTGGCTGTGGGCTGCGATCTGGCGCAAGGGTATTTCATTGCCAAGCCGATGCACGAGAGTGAGTTTCTGACCTTCTGCACTACCAAAGCGCGAGCTGAAGCAAAACCGCCGGAAACCGCGAATTGACGAAGTGCAGGGCACGGACGTGGGCTTAGTCACGTTTTCGGGCGACCGGCTCAATTGCGTCCTAATACAACTCCCACCAGGCAGCCTGGGCGGCGAGCAGCTCCGCCGCGGGTTGCTCGAGGATCACGCGCCCAGACTTCATGACGTAGGCACGGTCGGCCACGCCGAGGGCGGTCTTGATGTTCTGCTCCACCAGGATGATGGCGGTGCCGAAGCGGCGGTTGATCTGTCGCGCGGTCTCGAGTACGCGCTGCACCAGCACCGGCGCCAGTCCGATCGAGGGTTCATCCATCATCATCAGGCGCGGCCGCGGCATCAGCGCCATGCCCACCGCCACCATCTGCTGCTGGCCGCCCGAGAGCGTTCCGGCGCGCTGCGCGCGGCGCTCTCCGAGCATCGGGAACAATTCAATCACCTCGCGCAGCCGCGTCGCATTTGATTGCGCGTCGCGCTGCGTGTAAGCACCGAGCATCAGATTCTCGATCACCGTGAGATCGGGAAACACGCCCCGACCCTGTGGCACCAGCGCCATGCCGCGCCGCACGTTCTCGACCGGATCGCCGTTGGCCCAGGGTTCGCCGCCGAAGCGCACCTGCCCGGCGCGCGCGGGCAGCAGGCCGAGGATGGTCTTCAACGTGGTGGATTTGCCGGCGCCGTTGTGCCCGAGCATGGTCACCACTTCGCCTTCGTGCACGCGCAGGCTGACGCCCTGCAGCACGGTCTTCTTGCCGTAGCCGGACTCGACGCCTTCGACTTCGAGCAGGACTTCGGCCATGGTCATACGCCGAAGTAGATTTCAGTGAGCGCCGGGTCGCGCGTGATCTCGGCCGGCGCGCCCGAGGCAAGCACCCGCCCCTGGTGCAGGAACACCACCTGGTCAGCGAGTTCGGATATCAGCTCCATGTTGTGCTCGATCAGCAGCACGGTCTTGCCGTGCTCGACCAGCCGCCGCACCATCGGCACGATCCGGGCCAGCGACTCGCTGTCCAGCCCCGAGGTCGGCTCGTCGAGCAGCATCACCGGCGCGTCGGTGGCGAAAATCCGCGCCATCGACAGAAGTTTTTGCTCGGGGTAGGCGAGATCCTCGGCAAGCGCGTCGGCGCGGTCCGTGAGCCCGAAGAACCTCAATACCTCCAGCGCCCGTTCGCGCGCCCGCCGCTCCTCGGCACGGACGGCGCCCGCGCGCAGGAACAGGCTGAGTACGTTTTCGCCGGCTGCCGTGGCGCAACCGAGCAGCACGTTTTCGATCACGCTCATCTTGCTCCACAGCCGCAGGTGCTGGAAGGTGCGCACCACGCCGAGCCGTTCCACCCGGTGCGGCGCGAGGCCGAGAAGCTCCCTGCCCTGCAGTCGTATCGAACCCTGGTTCGCGCTGAGAAAACCCGTGATAAGGTTGAACACGGTCGTCTTGCCGGCGCCGTTGGGCCCGATCAGCCCGGTGATGCGGCCCGGCGCCACGTCGAAGGTGCAGTTGTCCACGGCCTGGATGCCGCCGAATGAACGGGCCACCTCCTGCACACTGAGTATCGAGGCTTCAGCGGCCATGGCGCGCGCGGCCGAGAATGCCTTCCGGCCGAACCAGCATGAACACGATCAGCAAGGCGCCGTAGATGATCTGCCGCATCGGCGCCGCAATCGTATCCGGGATGGCGAGGAATTTGAGAATCTCCGGGATCGCGAGCAGCAGGAACGCACCGACGACCGGGCCGGACAGGCGCTCGCTGCCGCCGAGAATCACCAGCGTCGCGATGAAAATCGATTCGTGCAGCGAAAAGCTCGACGGGTTGATGTAGGTGATGTAGTGGGCGTACAAGCTGCCGGCCGTCGCGCCTAGCGCCGAGGAAATGCAGGCGACCACGATCTTCACCAGCACTACATTCTTGCCCATGGCCTGCGCCGCGATTTCGTCGTCGCGGATCGCCTGCAGCACCCGGCCAAATGCGGAATTGGTCAGGCGCCAACAGATCGCCCAGGTGGCCACGGCGAATGCCGCGGCGAGAAACACGTACTTGAACGGCTGGTCGATAACCCAGCCGAACAGCTTCGGTCGCGGAATGCCGGCTAAGCCGGCAAGGCCGTTGGTGAGATCGGTCCAGTTCATGAATACCGCCAGCACCACCACCTGCAGTCCGAACGAAGCCACCACGTAGTAGTCGCCCGCGACGCGCAGCGACGGAATCGCGACCAGGGCGGAGGCGAACGCGCCCACGCTCGCGGCCACCGCCATGCCGCCCCAGAATCCCAGGCCCAGCTTGAGCGCGGCGAGCGCCGAGGCATAGGCACCGATGCCGTAGATCGCCGCATGCGCCAGCGAAAAGATTCCGGAGTAGCCGATCAACAGGTTCAGCGACAGGGCCAGGATCGAATAGATCGCGACCATCACCAGAAAATGCGCAAGGTAAGCGGTCATGGCGGCTTCATCTGCGCGTCAGATTTCCGCAGACTGGACTTTGCGCCCGAAGAATCCGCGCGGGCGTACCACGATGAATACCAGGAAGACGCCGAACGAGATGGTCGACTGCCACTCCGAGGGGATCTTCCACACGCCGAGGTTCTCGAGCAGCGCAAGAAACAGCGCACCCATGGCTGCACCCGGAATGGAGCCGATGCCGCCCATGATGACCGCCACCGAGGCGAGCAGGACGAAGGTGGTGCCGCGATACGGTTCGGCGCCGACATCCATCGCCAGCAGAATCCCGGCCGGCGCGGAAATGGCGGAGCCCACCGCGTAGGTCAGCAGATGCACGCGCTTCAGGTCGATGCCCACGGTGCGCGCCATTTCGGGCGAAGACGATACCGCGCGGATCGCCCGGCCCCACAGGGAATACTTGAGGAAAGCCATCAGGGCCAGGAATCCGAGGATCGCGGTCGCCACGCTCACCAGGTGAAGCCGGGTGAGGAACACCGGGCCGAGTTGCACCGCGTTGCCGAGCCAGCCGATGTCCAGGCGCAGCGGATCGGGCGAAAAGACGATGGCGAGCACGTTCTCGATCAGCGTCAGCAGGCCGAGCGAGGCGATGAACAGCGTGGTACGGATCGCGCCGCGGCGCTCCAGCGGCTGGTAGACGAGAAGGTCCATCAGCACCCCGGAAAGCGACGCCGCGGCGATCGCAACGAGCACTGCGACAGCCAGCGGCAAGTGAAGGAACTTCTGCGCCGCGTAGGCGTAATAGGCGGCGAGCGTGAACACCGCCCCATGTGCGACGTGGAAGTGGAGCGTAGTGCCGTAAATCAGCCCCCAGCCGATCGCGCACAGTACATAGAGGCTGCCTACGACTATGCCGGTGGCGGCGAGCTGGAGAAAGAGATCCAAGGCCGGCCCGCCTCGTCAGCTTGGGCGGCTAAGGGGCGGCCTTGATGGTCTTCTCGACTTCGATCTTGCCGTTCCTCAATGTTCCGGCTTCGATGTCCATCACGGCGCCGTGGTTGGCCTGGAACACGAGCTTGCCCGAGAGCGTGTCGAAGCTGCGAATCGATTCGATCGCATCCTTGATACCCTCGCCGGTCAGGACGCCGCCGTGTTTCTTCATGGCTGCTTTCGCGGCCTTGGCGAAGATCATGGTGGCGTTGTAGTACTGCACCGCGAAGAAGCCGGCGTTGGTCTTGTATTTTTCCTTGAATTTCTTCGCGAATGCGGAGTTCGGGTCGAACGGCAGCTTGGTCACCAGCATGCCATCCGCGCCCTTGGACTTGAAGGTCTCGGGCACCAGTACCCAGGAGGTTCCGGCCATCGGGATGGTGATGCCAAGTTCGCGCGCCTGATTCGCGATGATGGCGACGTTGCGGCCGTAAGAAGAAATGTAGAGCAGATCCCCGCCGCGCGCCTTCAGCTTGGCGAGCTGCGCGCGAAAATCGGTGGCGTCGAGGGCCACCCGCTCTTCCGCCAGCACTTTGCCGCCGTAGGCGGCAAACTTCGCGCGGAATGTCGCAGCCGAATTGCGCCCGGCCTCGTCGTTGGCGACGATCAGCACCGCATTGTGGCGTTTCTTGTCCTTCGCCAACCACTCGGCGATGACACCCACTTCGTTCGATACCACCGGGATGTTGTTATAAAGATAATCCTTGCCGGCAAGGTTGTCGGACTGTCCGCCGCCGTTCATGATCACCACCTTGTGCTGTGCAGCGATCGGTTGTATTGCCAGCGTGGGAGACGAATAGGAGGTAAGGCTGAACGGTACTTTTTCCACTTCCACCAGCCGTTGCATCGCGTTTACCGCCTTGGACGCGTCCGCGGCGTGGTCCTCGTAGATCACCTCGAGCTTGTGCCCGTTGATCCCGCCAGCGGCATTGATTTCCTCGGCGGCCATCTCGGCGCCGCCTTTCATCCAGACGCCGTAAGACGCACCCGATCCCGTAAGAGGCAGGATCGCGCCGATTTTGATCGGGGCGCTCTGCGCGGCTGCCGGGACTGCGGCGGTGGTCATGCCGGCGAGCAGGGCGAATGAAATCAGGGACGACAGAATAGTGCGCATGGTTTCAGGCTCCTCCAGTGATACGTTGATGGCGCAAGGTGAGGGATAGGAAATTCCTTCGCGCTTGAGCTGCCGGAATGCAAACGGGGTTTTGGCAAATACTGCGCCCCATTGGCGCGTTTGGGCAAGTTCGAGAACAGCGAGGACTGCGAGTCCCTGTGCGATGTCGGGCAACGACCGCTCTTGGCCGAAGGCGGTCCTTGTCTTTGGGGCGGTGGTGAGGCGCGACGAAAAGGTCTCGGTCCGAAGCGTAGCCGTTGCTCCGCTGGTACCGCCACGAAATCAGTAGCGGCCTGGCCGTGCTCACCACTCGGCGTAGAGAATTCCGCCTTCGATCTTGCTCGGGTAGCGCTTCAGCGGGCGGTCGCCCTTGGCGGTGCACGCGCCAGTTGCGATGTCGAAGGTCCAGCCGTGCTTGGGGCACCTGAGCTCGCGTCCATTCAGCGCCTCGAGCGGAATCGGGGTGCGCTGGTGCGGGCAGTGGTTGTCGTATACCGTGCAGGCGCCGTTCGCGCGATAGACGAGCAGCATGCGGCCCTCGCATTCGACGCGCGCCATCGGCGCGGCCAAAGCGTCGATCTTTCCGACCTCGTGCCAGGCCGCCGGTCCGGCCGCGCCCATACTGAATTCGGGCAGGCCGGAAGCGAGCAGCACGTCGACCGCCCACACGATCTTGGCCAACCCCAGCGCCGGGAACGCCATCAGCAGGGCGTCGAGGATCTCCTCCGCGCTCGCGCCGTCGCCGAGCGCGCGCTTGGTGTATTGCAGCAGCCCGCGCTCGGTCTGCGAGTGCACCTTGGTGATGACCGAGATGAGAGACCGGGTCTTGGGATCGAGCCGGCTGCCCGCGTCCTTGAGGAAGCGGAAGTAATGGCCCATCGCATCCGGACGGGCCTTGAGCAGATAGTTCAGCGCGTCGCTCATGGATATCCTCCTATGTAAGCGACAACGGAACGGAAAAACTGATCAGGATCAAATAGGGCGCAGAAAACCCCGGCACACTGGCCACCGGCAGCGCGCGAAATAACCTCTCCATGAGCCTGATTCCCAAAGACCTCACCCCGGTGCTGCAGGCGACCGCGCTGCGCGGCGCGGGGGCGATCCGCTGGCAGCGGCCGATTTACCGCGATCTGATGCCGCCGTGCAACCACGCCTGCCCTGCGGGCGAGAACATCCAGGCCTGGCTGGCCGAGGCGCAGGCCGGACGCTACCGCGAGGCCTGGCTCAAGTACATGGAAGAGAACCCGCTGCCGGCCACGCACGGGCGCGCCTGCTACCACCCGTGCGAGACGGTCTGCAACCGCGCCCAGCTCGACGCGCCGGTGGCGATCCACGCCATCGACCGCTTCCTCGGCGACATGGCTTCGCGCGAGGGTTGGAGCGTTCCCGCCGGCGCGCCGACCGGCCGGCGCGTGCTGGTGATCGGCGCCGGGCCGGCGGGCCTCGCCTGCGCCTATCACCTGCGCCGCTTCGGGCACGAGGTCGAGATCCGCGACGCGATGCCCAAGCCCGGCGGCATGATGCACTACGGCATCCCCGCCTACCGCCTGCCGCGCGACGGCCTGATGCAGGAGATCGAGCGCATCGCGGCGATGGGGGTCAAGATCACCTGCAACCACCGCGTCGCTGACGTCGCCGCGGAAAAAGCGGCTGGCGGCTTCGACGCGGTCTTCATCGGCGTCGGCGCCAGCGTGAGCAACCACGTCGACGTGCCGTCGATGGACGCTGGCAAGATGATCGACGCCATCAGCCTGCTGGAGAACGTCGAAAAGGGCCGACGCCCGCTGCTCGGGCGCGTGGTCGCGGTCTACGGCGGCGGCAACACCGCGATGGACGCCGCGCGCATCGCCAAGCGCCTCGGCGCGGAGGAAGCGGTGCTGGTCTACCGGCGCGACCGCGCGCACATGCCGGCCCATCCGTACGAGGCCGACGAGGCCTTCGCCGAGGGCGTGAAGGTGAGCTGGCTGTCGACGGTGAAGAACTTCGGCCGCGAGGACATCACGATCGAGCGCATGGAACTCACGCCCGACGGCAAGGGCGTGGTCGGCACCGGCAAGTTCGACACCATCCAGGCCGACGCATTGGTGCTCGCCGTCGGCCAGCACGCCGACGTCGGCTTTCTGCGTGCACTGCCCGGCCTGCGCGTACTGCGCGGCGACCTGGTCGAGGTCGGCGCCGACCTGCAGACCGGACACCCGGGCGTGTTCGCCGGTGGCGACGTGATCGGCGGCCCGCGCACCATGACCGCGGCGGTCGGCCACGGCAAGAAGGCGGCGCGCGCGATCGACGCCTGGCTGCGCGGCGAGGCGCTCGCCGCGCGCGAGCGCCCGCCGATCGTCGAGTTCGGCATGCTCGACCTGCCCGTATATCTCGATGCCGACCGGCGCGAGCAGCCGGCGCTGCCGCTCGCCGAGCGCACCGGCTTCGACGAGGTGGTGAAGGGCCTGCCCGAACCCGAGGTGCGCTACGAGGCGCAGCGCTGCCTGTCGTGCGGCAACTGCTTCGAATGCGACAACTGCTACGCCGCGTGCCCAGAGCAGGCGATCGTCAAGCTCGGCAAGGGACGCTTCTACCGCTTCGACTACGACCTGTGCACCGGCTGCGCGACCTGCTACGAGCAATGCCCCTGCCACGCGATCGAGATGGAGCCCGAGCGCGACGCCGCGCAGGCCGGGTCGGGGCTGCTGCACGAGCCGACGCTGCCGTCGCGCTTCAAGGTGCGGCCATGACGGAAATGTGGACCACGATGGACGGCAACGCCGCGGCAGCGCATATCGCCTACCGCACCAATGAGGTATGCGCGATCTACCCGATCACGCCCGCATCCGTGATGGCCGAGCTGGTCGACGTCTGGACCGCGCAGGGTCTGCGCAACCTCTGGGGCGCGGTGCCGGTGGTGCAGCAGATGCAGTCCGAGGCGGGCGCCGCGGGCGCGGTGCACGGCGCGCTGCAGTCTGGCGCGCTTACCGCGACCTTCACCGCCTCGCAGGGGCTGCTGCTGATGCTGCCGAACATGTACAAGATCGCCGGCGAGCTGACGCCGTCGGTGTTCTACGTCGCGGCGCGCTCGATCGCCACCCAGGCGCTGTCGATCTTCGGCGACCACTCGGACGTGATGAGCGCGCGGGGCACCGGCTTCGGCATGCTCGCGGCCGCCTCGGTGCAGGAAGCGCACGACCTCGCGCTGGTGGCGCAGGCGGCCACGCTCGAGGGGCGCATTCCGCTGCTGTTCTTCTTCGACGGCTTTCGCACCTCGCACGAGGAGAACAAGATCAGCGTCATTCCGGACGCGCAGATCCGGGCCATGATCGACGACGAGCTGGTGCGCGCACACCGCGCGCGGGCCCTGTCGCCCGAGCACCCGGTGGTGCGCGGCACCGCGCACAACCCGGACACCTTCTTCCAGGCGCGCGAAACGGTGAACCCGTACTATGCGCGCATGCCGATGGTGGTGCAGGGGGCGATGGACCGCTTCGCCGCGCTGACCGGGCGGCGCTACGCGCCGTTCCGCTACCTCGGCCACCCCGAGGCCGAGCGAGTCGCGATGTGCATGGGCTCGGGCGTCGAGGTGCTGGACGAAACCGCGGCCTGGCTGAACCGCAACGGCGAGCGAGTCGGCGTGCTGCAGGTGACGCTCTACCGTCCCTGGTCCGCCGAGCACTTCCTTGCGGCGCTGCCGCCCTCGGTCAAGACGATCGCGGTGCTCGATCGCTGCAAGGAGTCGGGCGCCACCGGCGAGCCGCTGTACGTCGACGTGCTGACCACGCTCGCCCAGGGTCTCGCCGACGGCACGCGCAAGGCGATGCCGCGCGTGATCGGCGGACGCTACGGCCTGTCGTCGAAGGACTTCAACCCCGCGATGGCGAAGGCGGTGTTCGACGAGCTGGCCAGGCCCGCGCCGCGCAACGGCTTCACGGTCGGCATCGTCGACGACGTCTCGCACACCAGCCTCGAGTTCGACCCCGGCTTCGACATCGAGCCGCCCGAGGTGGTGCGCGCGCTGTTCTACGGCCTGGGCGCGGACGGCACCGTGGGCGCGAACAAGAACTCGGTCAAGATCCTGGCCGGCGACGAAGGCCGCTACGCGCAAGGCTATTTCGTCTACGACTCGAAGAAGTCCGGCTCCTACACCATTTCGCACCTGCGCTTCGGGCCGACGCGCATCCGCGCGCCCTACCTGCTCGAGACCGCGAACTTCGTCGGCGTGCACAAGTTCGATTTCCTGTTCCGCTACGACGTCCTCGCCAGCGCGGCGCCGGGCGCGACGGTGCTGTTGAACAGCCCGTACGGCGCAGACGAGGTGTGGGACCGGCTGCCCGCGCGGGCCCAGGCCCAGATCCGCGAGCGCGGCCTGAAGCTGCACGTCATCGACGCGACCAAGGTCGCGCTCGGCCTCGGCCTGGGCAACCGCATCAACACCATCCTGCAAACCTGCTTTTTTGCGCTCTCGGGCGTGCTGCCGCGCGACGAGGCGATCGCGCGCATCAAGACCGAAACCGAGACCACCTACGCGCGCAAGGGCGCCGAGGTGGTGAAGAAGAACTTCCAGGCGATCGACAGTGCGCTCGCCAACCTGGTCGCGGTCGAGCCGCCCAAGCGCGGCCGGCGCGGCCTTGCGCTGCCGCCCGCGGTGCCGGCCGACGCGCCCGAGTTCGTGCGCATGGTCACCGCGCCGATGATGCTGGGGCGCGGCGACAGCCTTCCGGTGAGCCTGCTGCCGTTCGACGGCACCTACCCGAGCGGCACCACGAAGTTCGAAAAGCGCAACGTGGCGGAAGAAGTGCCGGTGTGGGAACCCGACCTGTGCATCCAGTGCGGCCAGTGCGCGGTGGTCTGCCCCCACAGCGTGATCCGCGCCAAGACCTACGACCGTGCGCGGCTCGAGGGCGCGCCCGAGGGCTTCAAGGCCGCCGAAACCAACGCGCGCGGCTACCCCGATTCGCGCTACACGCTGCAGGTCTACGTCGAGGACTGCACCGGCTGCGGGGTGTGCGTCGAGAACTGCCCGGCGCGCGACACCGCGGGCGAGCGGCGCGCGATCAACATGCGAGCGCGGCTCGAAGTGCTTCAAGACGAGCGGCACGCGGTCGGCTTCTTCGAGACCCTGCCCTGGGTCGACCGCACGCGGGTGAATTTCGCCAACGTGCGCGGGGTGCAGTTCCTCGAGCCGCTGTTCGAGTTCCCCGGCGCCTGCGCCGGCTGCGGCGAGACGCCCTACCTCAAGCTGCTGTCGCAGCTGTTCGGCGACCGGGCGCAGATCGCGAACGCGACCGGCTGCTCGTCGATCTACGGCGGCAACCTGCCGACCACGCCCTGGACCCACGACGCGGCGGGCCGCGGCCCGGCATGGGCCAATTCGCTGTTCGAGGACAACGCCGAGTTCGGCCTTGGCTACCGCATTGCGGTAGACGCGCAGAGCGCGGCGGCGCAGGCGCTCGCGCGCAATCTTGCCCCGCGCATCGGCGCCGACCTGGTGGCCGCGCTGATCGAGGCGCCGCAGCTCACCGAGTCGGACTTCCGTCTGCAGCGCGAGCGCCTGGCGGCGCTCAAGCTGAAGCTGGCCGGGATGCAGGACGACCCCGACGCGCGCAACCTGCTCGCGCTGGCGGACTTCTTCGTGCGCCGCTCGGTCTGGATCGTGGGCGGCGACGGCTGGGCCTACGACATCGGTTACGGCGGCCTGGACCACGTGCTCGCCTCGGGGCGCAACGTGAACATCTTGGTGCTCGACACCGAGGTCTACTCCAACACCGGCGGCCAGGCCTCGAAGTCGACCCCGCTCGGCGCCTCGGCCAAGTTCGCCGCCGCCGGCAAGACTTCGGGCCGCAAGGACCTCGGCATGATGGCCGTCGCCTACGGCAACGTGTTCGTGGCGCAGATCGCGATGGGCGCCAACAGCGAACAGGCGCTGCTCGCGTTCCGCGAGGCCGAAGCCTACGACGGTCCCTCCCTGATCCTGGCCTATTCGCAGTGCATCGCGCACGGCACCGACATGCGCTACGGCATGAAGCAGGCCGCGCGGGCGGTGGCCGCGGCGCACTGGCCGCTGTACCGCTACGACCCGACCATGCGCCGCAACGGCGTAAACCCGTTCCGCCTCGACTCGCCGCGGCCACGCCTGCCGCTGGAGGACTACCGCTACCGCGAAGTGCGCTTCAAGGTGGTCGAGCAGACCCGCCCGGCCGAGGCGCGCCGCATGCTCGAGCAGGCGCGCGCGGCGGTCATGGAGCGCTACCGGTTCTACGAGGATCTCGCGGCGCGCGACGGCAGCCGTTTCGAACAGTCCGACCCGGGACGCTAGGAGCAACACCGCCATGGATCTCACCAGCCGCTACCTGGGATTGACGATCAAGCACCCGGTCGTCGCCTCTGCCTCGCCGCTGACTTCGACGCTCGACGGCATGAAGCGGCTCGAGGACGCGGGCGCGGCCGCGGTCGTGATGAGCTCGGTCTACGAGGAGCAGATCCGCGCAGAGGACACCGCCTACGCGCTGTACACCGACCACGGCTCGCATTCCCACCCAGAGACCGCGAGCTACTTCCCCGAGCTGCCGGACTACGAACACGGGCTCTCGGGCAGGCTGGAAACGCTGCGGCGCGCGTCCGAAGCGCTCGACATCCCGGTCATTGCGAGCCTGAACGGCGCCTCGGCCGAGGGCTGGGTCGAGTACGCCGGGCGACTGGAGCAGGCGGGCGCTGCGGCGCTCGAGCTGAACATCTGGTTCGTGCCGACCGACCCCGAGCAGAGCGGCGGAGACATCGAGCGCCGCTACCTGCAGATCGTGCATGCGGTGCGCAAGGCCGTCAGCATCCCGCTCGCGGTCAAGCTCTCGCCGTTCTTCAGCGCCCCCGCCAACATGGCGCGCGCGCTGGTCGCCGCCGGCGCCGACGGGCTGGTGCTGTTCAACCGTTTCTACGAGCCGGACGTCGACCTGGAAACGCTCGCGCCGAAGCGCGACCTCGAGCTCAGCTCGCGCTACGAGATCCGGCTGCCGATGATGTGGATCTCGCTGCTGCGCGGCCGCGTCAAAGCCTCGCTCGCGGCGACGCGCGGGGTCGAAGGCCCCGAAGAGGTGGTCAAGTACCTGCTGGCGGGCGCCGATGCGGTGATGACCACCTCGGCGCTGTTGCGCCGGGGACCGCAGCACCTGCGCACGCTGGTCGCGGGCCTGGAGCAATGGCTGCAGGCGCACGGCCACGCCTCGGCCGACGCGGTGCGCGGCGTGCTGAGCGCCGAGCGCGCGGACGCCGCGGCCGAAATGCTGCGTACCCAGTACATGAGGCTGCTGAGCGAATACGTGCCGAGCCGCCTCGCGCTCTGACCGGGCGCAAAAAAACGGGGGCCGCAGCCCCCGTTTCGCGATCCGGTCCGGATTGCTCAGTCGGACTTCTTCTCGTCGTCCTTGCTTTCTTCGTCCTTCTGCTCGTCTTTCTTGTCGCTGTCGACCGGCGACTTGGCTTCGTCGCTCTTGCTCTCGTCGTCGGCGGCGACCTGGCCGGCTTGCGCCTTGACGGCGCTGGTGGCGTAGGCCTGGGAGAACGCGACCGCGAACAGCGCGGCAAACGTGGCGGCTAGCAGTTTTTTCATGATGGGTCCTGTCTATCGTGGGTTGTTGTGATGGGGTCCAGCTGCTTACTTCTTGTCTTCTTGCTCGGTCGGATCCTTCGGATCCTTGCCTTCTTCCTTCGCTTCTTCCTTCGCTTCTTCCTTCGCTGCAGGCGCGGCGGCTTCGATGGCGGCCTTCGCGTCGGCGAGTTTCTGCTGCTCGGTCGGCGCGGCGGCTTCGGCCGGCTGCGCAGGTTGCGCCGGCGCGGTGCTTACCGCGGGGGATTTGGATTCGGTGGCGCTCTCGTCGTTGCCGCAAGCGACCAGACCGGCTGCTGCGAGCGCGACGAGCATGAGTTTCAGTTTCATTGCTATGCTCCTGTTGATTTTCGGGAACTGCCCGACTCGCGGCACCTGCCGTGTCGTCGAGAGACATTTGAACGCAGCGGTGTAAGCGGGCGATTGCCCAGTGAGAGGGTTTGGTTGCGGCACAGGGCGGTTTCGTTGCGCAATGTGTCGCCGCCCAGGGGCTGTTACACGGCGTTACATCCTGGCCCGCCGCGCCGGGTACCATAGCGCCGCCATGGACCAACAGGACCACGCCCTGGTCGTCGACGACGACGCCGAGATCCGCGGCCTGCTCGCGGAGTACCTCGCGCGGCAGGGCTTCAGGGTCTCGCTCGCGCGCGACGGACGCGAGATGCGCCAGGCGCTGGACAAGAGCCGGCCGGACATCGTGGTGCTCGACGTGATGCTGCCCGGCGAGGACGGCCTGGCGCTGTGTCGCGACCTGCGCGCGCGCTCCAATATCCCGGTCATCATGCTCACCGCCCGCGGCGAGGAACTTGACCGCATCATCGGCATCGAGATGGGCGCGGACGATTACCTCGCCAAGCCGTTCAGCCCGCGCGAACTGCTGGCGCGCATGAAGAGCATCCTGCGACGCTCTCGCGGGCTGCCGCCCTCGCGCGCGGCGGGACAGCGCGTTCGCTTCGCCGGCTGGACCCTCGACGTCGCGGCCCGGCACCTGATCGGCTCCGATGGAGTGGTGGTGTCCCTCAGCGGCACCGAGTTCCGCCTGCTGACGGTGTTCGTCGAGCATCCGAATCGCGTGCTCGACCGCAACCAGCTGATGGACCTGACGCTCGGACGGGAGGCAACGCCGCTCGACCGAAGCATCGATGTGCAGGTGAGCCGCCTGCGCCAGCGGCTGCAGGACGACGCGCGCGAGCCGCGCATCATCAAGACCGTGCGCAACGGCGGCTACGTCCTCGCAGCGAGCGTCGAGCGCCTCGATTGAGCCGCCTGCTGCCCCGCTCGCTGTTCGGCCGCACCCTGCTGGTGCTCGCCGCCGGCCTGCTGCTGGCGCAGGTCGCCAGCCTGATGATCAACCTGCTCGACCGCGGCGCCGCGGTCTACCGCCTCGCCTCGCAGCAGATGGCGGCGCGCATCGCCGCCGACGCGCGGGTGCTGGATCGTCTCGGCCGCGTCGAGCGCAATGCGGTCATCGACGCGATGAACGGGCGCGACCTGAGCGTGGCGGTCGGCGCGGCTCCACTCTCGGTGACGTACGGCTTCAGCGAGCTCGACCGCTACGAGCAGGCGTTCGCGGCCGCGATCCAGCGCAACATGGACACCCCGCTGCCGACTTCGGTCGAGATCACCGCGCGGCGCCCGGCGCCGGGCGAGAACAGCGACGGCGAAGGCGCCGCTGCGCGCTGGGTCGCGCGCCACTTCTACTTCCTGCTGCCGGACACTTTCGCGCTGGTGGCGCAGGTCACGCTCGGCGACGGCAACGTCGCGGTCTTCTTCGCGCGCGTGCCGCAGGAGCCGCTCAGGCGCTACGAGACACTGGTGCCGAAGCTGCTGGTCACGCTGGCGATCTTCTTCCTGCTCGCCGCGCTGGTGGTGCGCACCATGACGCGCTCGCTGGAGCGGCTGTCGCGCGCGGCGCGCGCGCTGGGCGAAAACCCCGAGGGTCCGCCGCTCGATCCGGGCGGGCCGCGCGAGGTGGCGAACGTGATCGGAGCCTTCAACCGCATGCAGTCGCAGATCCGCGGCTATGTGCACGAGCGCGCCCGCATGTTCGGCGCGATCTCGCACGACCTGAAGACGCCGGTCACGCGCATGCGCCTGCGCGCCGAGATGCTCCCCGACGGTCCGGTGAAGGACAAATTCGTGCGCGACCTGGACGAGATGGAGGCGATGGTCGGCTCGACGCTCGAGTTCTTCAGGAGCCTGGGCAAGGAGCCGCAGCGCCAGCCGGTGGACGTGGCGGCGCTGATCGAGAGTTTGTGCGAGGACTGGCGCGAAAGCGGCCGCCACACCAGCCTGAGCGGCGCGCCGCGCGCGCCCTACAACGCCCACCCCCAGGCGCTGCGCCGCTGCCTCAACAATCTGATCGAGAACGCGCTGCGCTACGGCGAAAGAGCGGACCTGACCATAAGCGACGACGCGCGCGAGCTGCGCATCGAGGTGCGCGATCGCGGCCCCGGCATCCCCGCGGATCAGCTCGAGTCCGTGTTCGAGCCGTTCTTCCGCCTCGAAGCCTCGCGCAGCCGCGACAGCGGCGGGGTCGGCCTGGGCCTGAGCATCGCGCGCAACATCGCGCGCTGGCACGGCGGAGACGTCAGCCTGCGCAACGCGCCGGACGGCAGCGGCCTAATCGCCGCACTGACGCTGCCGCGCAGCGCGACGGCGGACTGACGAATGGCTGGACCGTTACTGACTCAAAAAGTACACGCAACGCTGCAAGCTGCAGCGCGCGCCGGTGCGCCCACGGTCGAGTGCTCGTTGGACCTCGATCGTTCGAGGACGACTGTCGAGGTTAGCG
>Ga0315556_1000840_pt1 | contig 19133 bp, 17 predicted proteins | sample SalMarSW160310MG_FD_202112 | JGI IMG/M metagenome (GOLD analysis project Ga0315556, IMG submission 202112) | Salt marsh sediment microbial communities from the Plum Island Ecosystem LTER, Massachusetts, United States - Salt Marsh Sediment SW1603-10 ...
GTCCAGAACCGGTACTCCCTCGTCGCGGGTATCGGACGCACCCTGGTCGACGGCGAGACCGGCCACTTGAAGGCGGACGTCGGCGGGACCTACACGATCCAGAAGGACGTGGACCCGACTCCGGGTGCGAGCGACGGGTTCGGCGGCGTGCGTATGAACGTCGACGCGCTACGGCACCTGTCCCCTTCGGTGGACTACGGGTCCGCGCTGATCCTCGACGAGAACCTCGCTGACACACAGGACCTGCGCGCGGACTGGACCAACTCGATCTCGATCGCGCTGTCGGATAAGCTGGCCCTCAAGACGTCGCTCCGCCTGCTCTTCGACAACGTTCCGTCGCTCCTGAAAGTCCCCCTCGTCGACGGCAGCGGCGCGCCGACCGGCACGACCGTGTTGACACCCGGCGACAAGCTCGACCGGGTCGTGACGCTGACGCTGGTCATCAAGGTGTAGGGAGGGGAGGGCGGGGCGGGGGGGGAGGGCGCTTCCTTCCCCACGCCCCGCCGATCTCCGATATTGACAGTGATCTCCTGCCCACCATCCGCGGATGAGCGGCGCCCGCCGCAAGGAGGTCACGTGCGGAACCATCCGCTTCTGCTGCTTCCCCTCTTCTTCCTTCCTCTTTCTATTCTCGGCCTGGCCGGTTGCGGCCTCAAAGGCGACGGCACCGGACCCGACGACCCCATCGACATCGCCGGCCTCGAGTTCAGCATGCTCTCGGCGGTTCTCCAGGGTGAGCTGCGTGGCGCCGGGCAGGCGATGATGTTGCCCGGCGGTCCTCCGGGATGCCTGACCATCTCGCCCTTCGAGGACGCCGACGGCGACGGGGTACCGGACGACGCCGACTTCGTCTACTCCGCTTCGGAGTGCGTCTTCACCTTGGGCAACGGCTTCGGTACCACGTCGGGCCGCGCCCACGTCGTCGACCCGGGCAGCACTACCTTCGGATTCACGGAAACCCTGAGCGGTCTGGCGTACACCGTCGACGTCGGTGCCAGCGAGGATTCCCCCGCGGAGACGCGGGTGCGGACCTTGACGGGCCAGCGCGTTGTCGGTGGCTCGCCTGGCCACACGACGCTCACGCAGAACGTCCAGGTGACCTACACCGTCACGAACCGGCCCTCGGCCTCTGCGAGCGAGACGTGGCAGGCCGCCTTCAGTCCCGCGCAGGGAGCCAGCGTGGCCTTCGGCATCGGCACGCGGCTGCCCGACGGGGGCACGACGATCACCGGTCCCATGACGTGGACCCAGAGCGGGAACACGGTCACTTTGGCGCTCACGACCACGACGCCGATCTGGTTCGATCCGGCCTGCGAGTCCCCCTTCCCCTCCGCGGGGGAGGTGCACGCCCAGGTCCTCTCCGGTGCGCCCGCCGGCTACGTGCGGATCTCCTGGACGAGTTGCGGAGGCCAGACGGAGGTCGACTTCATCGAGCCGTAGCGACGGGCTGCTCCGCGTCCGACCCCTCACCCGTGCTGGATCCGGAGCCCGGCGACTACGAGCTCGTGGTCGAGCATCCGCGAGGCGCACCGCGCGCGTACGTCCAGAAGCTCATCGTCCGCTGACGGTCTGGTCCGGGAGCGGCGCCCCCAGGGCCACCGGAGAATGCCCTCGGCGCGACGCGTCGGTCCGTCCTCAAGAAAGGACATCCGGACCAGAGGATCGCGGCTGTCCGACGGCGGTTCTAAGCCTGTAATCTCATGTGCTACCATGAGTTAGGGGGCATGTGGTCCGGTCGGGTACGCTCCGTGCCTCCCTCTCTCCGCGAGCGACCGCGATAGACGCGGTCCCGATCAGAAGGGACGATGGGAGGCGACCATGAGACACGCACGGGTGAGCGCGATGGCCTTGATGCTGGCCGCTCTGCCGGCCAGGGCCGAGTCGCAGAGCGACTGGTGGGACTGGACCCTGCGGGACCTGGCGGTCCAGGTCCGCGTGGAGATCGGTGACGGGCCGGTGCACGTGCGCGGCGTGCCCGACGTGGTGTACGCCGAGCCTCGGGTGGCCGTCCCCCGTCGCGTGGAAGACCGCTACGGCGACCGGTACGAGAAGCGTTACCGGGATCGTGCCCGCGGACGTGGCAACGCCCCGGCGTTCTGCCGCAGCGGCGCGGGCCACCCGGTGCACGGACGCCGGTGGTGCGTGGAGAAGGGCTACGGCCTCGCCGGAGCGAGGGCGCACGCCGTCCACTGGGAGCGGCAGTACTGGAACGACGCCTACTTCGGACGGCAGTGGTACCGTGCGCGTCCGGACTTCGTGGACGGCAGGCTGCTCGTCGACGTGCTGGGCCGCGGGACCTACGCCCGCCTGGACCTGATGCGGGAGCGCATGGGCAGCCGGTACGCCCTCACCGGACGGTGGGTCCGTCCCAACGGTGGGGCGCTGGTGCTCCAGGTCCGCTCGGGATCGACGGCCATCGCCGAGCTCAGCGACCTGAACGGCGACGGCCGGGTCGACGTGGTGATGGTGGCGCGCTGGTAGGGTCGAGCGCGAGGTTGGGCGCCGCCGGGGCATCGTGAGCCCCGGCGGCGCCTCGTTCGGTATAGGCCGACGGGCCTCTTGAACCACACCCGGGAGTCACGTCGTGCCGGACCGCACTGCCTATCCAGAACGCTCCGAGATGGAAGCCGTCCTCGATCACTTCGAACGGAGTGCGCGAAGCTATCTCGACGTGGTGGACGAGCGACCCGTCCTCGATCCGCGGGCCGCGGAGACCGCGGCCCGCTTCCACGTCGGCCTCCCGGAGCGGGGGACCGGCGCGGCCGCGGCGCTGGAGGAGCTCTACACGGAGGGGCTCGCGGCGACGGCGACGACGTCGGGGCCTCGCTTCTTCCATTGGGTGACGGGCGGATCGACCCCCGCCGCCATGGGTGCGGATTGGCTGACGGGCCTGCTCGATCAGCAGGGCTACGCCTGGCTCGGCTCGCCGCTGGCCGTGGAGCTGGAGCTCGTCACGCTGGACTGGCTCAAGGAGCTGTTCGGGCTACCGGGGGGATGGGCGGGCGTGACGGTCACGGGAGCCAGCATGGCGAACTTCGTCGGGCTGGCCGCCGCGCGTCAGTGGTGGGGCGAGCGGCACGGCGTGGATGTCTCCGAGGACGGCCTGGCGGGACTGCCCGCGATGCCGGTGCTCTCCGGAGGCTACATCCACGCGAGCGCGGTCAAGGTGCTCGCGATGCTCGGCGTGGGTCGGGCGCAGGTCGACCGGCACATGCGCGACGCCATCGGGCGCGTGGACCTCTCCTCCATGGAGGGCCGGCTGAAAGAGCTCGACGGGGCGCCGGCCGTGATCGTCGCCGTAGCGGGGGAGGTCAACGCCGGGGACTTCGACCCCATCGACGAGATGGCCGATCTGGCGGCGGAATACGGGGCGTGGCTCCACGTGGACGGTGCGTTCGGCCTCTTCGCCGCGGTCTCGCCCCGCACGCGGTCGCTGGTGGCCGGCGTGGGGCGCGCGCGCTCCGTCACCGTGGACGGGCACAAGTGGCTCAACGTCCCTTACGACAGCGGCTACGCGTTCGTGCACGACAAGGGGTTGCTGGCCCGTGCGTTCGCGTACACGGCCCGCTACCTGGCCGACCCGGACGACCCACGGCCCAACATGGGTGGCCTGGGGCCGGAAAGCTCCAGGCGGGCCCGCTCGCTCGCCGTGTGGGCGACGCTGCGCGCCTACGGGAGGGAGGGGTACCGGATGCTCGTCGAGAGCCACCTCGACCTCGCGAAGGAGCTGGCCGACCGGGTCGACGCGGCCCCGGACCTGGCTCGTCTCGCGGACGTCCCGCTGAACGTCGTGTGCTTCCGCTACGATCCTGGCGGTCTCGGTGAGGACGAGCTCGATCGCCTGAACGAGCGCCTCGCGGAGCGCATCTTCGAGGATGGCCGGGTCGCCGCGGGCGCGACGACGTACGGAGGACGCGTCGCCCTCCGCCCCACGATCGTCAACTGGCGTACGCGCAGCCGGGACGTGGCCTTCTTCGTGGACGTGGTGCGGGAGTTGGCCGCGTCCCTGAGAGCCGTGTAGCGGGCTTCGCCCCTCGTTCCCGGCTGGCGCTAGATTGTCGCGAGCCCTCCCTCCCTCGGCAGGCGCGGAGGCACCTTGGGAGAGACAGTTTCCTATGGGATGATCGCGCTGCTGACGCCGTTCATCCTCATCGTCGCAGGCGCCTACGCCTCGGTTGGCCTGGGCGGCGGGACCGGCTACCTGGCGGTCATGGCCCTCGCGGGCGTCCCGCCCTCCCTCCTGGCGTCCACGGCGCTCGTCCTCAACATCGTGGTAACCGCGGTGGCGCTACTGCGCTTCGGCGTCGCCGGCCGGCTCCGCTGGCGGCTCCTGTTGCCCTTCCTGATCCCGGCGCTGCCCGCGGCGTTCGTGGGGGGTCTGGTGAGCGCCGACCGCCGCCTCTTCCTGGTGGTGCTCTCCACGACGCTCGCGCTCGCGGGGCTTGCCATGCTGCGCACCGCCGCCCACGCCGCTGAACGGGAGGATCTTCCCCGTCCGGCGCGGCTCTACGCGGTCGCGGTCCCCGCTGGCGTCGCGATCGGGCTCGTCTCGGGCTTCCTGGGGATCGGCGGAGGCGTCTTCCTCGGCCCCCTGTTGCTGCTGCTGGAGTGGGCCGGCCCCAAGCAGGTGGCGGCCATGAACTCCTGTCTGATCCTCGTCGTGTCCTCCGTGGCCCTCGCGGCACACGGGCTGCGCGGCGGCATCACGATCGGTGTGGTGGTGCCCCTCGGCGTCGCCGCCCTCGTGGGCGGCCTCGTCGGAGCGACGCTCGCGGAGAAGAGGCTCTCGGCGCTACAGCTGCAGCGGCTGTTCGCGGCGATCGTGCTGATCGCCGCCCTCAAGGCCGGTTGGGACGCGCTCGCGGGCTGAGTGGGTCTCAGGCTGGTCATCACCCTCTACGCGGTTCCGGTTTCTTCGGCTCCGTCCTATGGTAGGAATCCGGCTGAAGCGCTTGCACCTCTGCCCACGAGTGCGATGAGACCCTTCCGAAGCTGCCTGGCCGCAACGCCGCTGCGCGCCCTTCTCCCGATCACCGTCTCCCTGTCTTGCGCGGCCTGCGGGTCGACGGAGCCGGCGGTGCTCGACCCCTCCCGGACCATGGTGACGGTGCCGAACGGTCAACCCGACGTGCCCACCGAGATCCAGGTCGAGCTTCGCGACACGAAGGACCACGTCTTCACCGGCCCGGCTCCGGGCCTCTCCATGGAGGTTCGCGGCGCGAACGCCGGCGCGGCGACGCAGGGGACCGACCAGGGCGACGGCACCCACATCCTCAACTACGTGCCCACGGAGCTCGGTGAGGATACGCTCGACGTGGCCCTGGACGGGGAGGCCGTCCCGGACAGCCCCTTCGAGTCACGCGTCCGCATCGCCTACCAGGCGGCGTCGGGCGCGGCGACGGTGGACGGGACGCTGGCTCCGGGAGAGTGGGACGCGGCCACCACATATCCCGTGTTCGCGGGCCCTCTGGAGGGATCCACGGTCGCCTTCATGGCCGACGCGACGAACCTCTACGTGGCGGTGCGCGTGCCGGATCCGGCTCTGTCCGGCTTCGCCGAGGTTCGCTTCGACGACACGGTGGATCTGGTGCTGGACGGAGACGACGTCCTGTTGTACTCGTCGGACGGGTTCCAGGACGGACACTTCGGCCCGAACATCTCCCTGGACACGGAGGCGAACGGCGCCGGGGCGGCGGCGGTGGCCGGGGATTGGCTCACCGTGGAGATCGCGCACCCCCTGGACTCCGGGGACCCGCAGGACTTCGACCTGGCCGACGCGACCGGCGTGGGCGTGTGCGTCCGGTACCTTTCGTCCCTCACCACGCTCGGCCGGGAGACCACGACACCGGAGGAGTGCGAGCTCACCGCGTACCAGCAGACGCGCTACGCCGAGCTTCTGCTACCCAGATAGTCCGACGCTTCGTCGGCGGCCCTCCTTCCCCACGCGCGGTCGCGGGGGGCGGGGCGCCGACGCGCGGCCCCCGACCCACCGCGGGACGCGGCCTCACCACCGCACGGTCACGCTGGAGAGGCTCAGCCGGTGCGCGAGCCTCCAGACGACGCGTTGACCCGGTGCGACCTGGATGAGATCCGTCGTGAAACGATCCTGGCTCCCCAGGGGGTCGGCCATGAGCCGGATCGCGCCCGCCTGGCCGAGCTCGGCCGCGGACACGCTGAAGACGCGTCGCTCACCCGAGCCCACCGACCCGAGCGGGATGGGAACTGTGCCGCGTACCAGGTAGATCCGCATGTCCAGGACATGATCGTCCGAGACTTCGACGGTCAGCCCGCTGTCGTTCGTCGGTACGGGGCGGAACGGGCTCGGTGCCGGTGGGGGGGCGCACGCGGCGGAGAGGGCGAGCAGCGCGAGGGCGAGCACGGTGCTGCACGCACGGCGGGGGGAGTGGGCAGGGGCGGGCATGGCAGGGTCCTCCACGGGATCGGGTGGAGGCCCACCGGCTCCGAAGCACGGGTGTGTGCGCCGTACCGGAAGGCCTGACCCCACGATGGCCCCGCAGCCCGGGCGGTCTCCGTACGCACCACTACGTATCCGGGCTGACCGGGTGAAGGAGCGACGCCACGCCCGCGACGCAGACGGGCGGACGAGGCGGGCGCCGATTCCCTATATTGATGCGTCCTGTGGCGACCCCCTTCCGCGCCACGCCCGGAGCCACACCCGACAGCGATCTCCATGAGCAAGTCACCGCCGATCATCTATACCTGGACCGACGAAGCCCCCGCCCTGGCCACGCACGCGTTCCTTCCCGTCATCCGCGCGTTCGCGGGAGCGACCGGCGTCCCCGTGGAAACCCGGGACATCTCGCTGGCCGGCAGGATCCTCGCGCTCTTCCCGGACGCGTTGAAGGAGGAGCAGAGGGTCTCCGACGACCTCGCCGAATTGGGCCGCCTGGTGGAGACGCCCGAGGCCAACGTCATCAAGCTGCCGAACGTCAGCGCGTCCGTGCCGCAGATGAAGGCGTGTATCGCCGAGCTGCAGGCCAAGGGCTATGCGCTGCCCGCCTATCCCGAGGAGCCACGCAACGACGAGGAGCGCGCGACGAAGGCGCGCTACGACAGGGCGAAGGGGAGCGCGGTCAACCCGGTGTTGCGCCAGGGGAACTCGGATCGGCGCGCCCCCAGGTCCGTGAAGGAGTTCGTCCGGAAGAACCCACCGCGCATGCGTCCGTGGCCGGAGGACTCGAAGACGCACGTGTCCACCATGAGCTCCGGTGACTTCCGGCACAACGAGACCTCGATCACGCTCTCGGCGCCGACCACCGCGCGGATCGAGCACGTCGCGAAGGACGGCACGGTGACCGTGCTCAAGGAGTCCCTTCCGCTCCTGGCGGGCGAGGTGCTCGACGGCACGTACATGAGCAAGCGCGCGCTCGTCGAGTTCCTGCGCGCGCAGGTGGGGGACGCCAAGAAGAAGGGCGTGCTGTTCTCGCTGCACCTGAAGGCGACGATGATGAAGGTCTCCGACCCCATCATGTTCGGGCACGCCGTGCGGGTGTTCTTCCAAGATGTCTTCGCCAAGCATGCGGCAGTCCTCCAGGAGCTCGGTGCGGATCCCAACAACGGTTTCGGCGACGTGCTGGCGAAGATCCAGGAGTTGCCGGAGGCGCGGCGCGCGGCCATCCAGGCCGACATCCGGAAGGCCTACGACGACGGGCCGGACGTCGCGATGGTGGACTCGGACCGCGGCATCACGAACCTGCACGTGCCCAGCGACATCATCATCGACGCGTCCATGCCGCCGATGATCCGCGACTCGGGCCGGATGTGGAACGCCCGCGGCGAGTTGCAGGACTGCAAGGCGGTGATCCCCGACTCGAGCTACGCCGGCATCTACGACGCGGTGGTGAAGGACTGCCAGGCCCACGGCCAGTTCGATCCCGCCACCATGGGCACGGTGCCGAACGTCGGTCTCATGGCGCAGAAGGCGGAGGAGTATGGCTCGCACGACAAGACCTTCGAGATCGCGGCGGACGGCACCGTGCGGGTGGTGGACGCGGAGGGCAACACGCTCATCGAGCAGGCGGTGGAGGCCGGCGACATCTGGCGTGGTTGTCAGGCCAAGGACGCTGCCATCCGCGACTGGGTGAAGCTCGCCGTGGATCGTGCCCGGGCGACCGGTGCGCCGGCGGTCTTCTGGCTCGACCGCACGCGTGCCCATGACGCCCAGGTGATCCGGAAGGTCGAGGCCTACCTGCCGGAGCACGACACCCAGGGGCTGCGCATCGAGATCAAGGCCCCGGTCGACGCGATGAGCTTCTCGCTGGAGCGCATCCGCCGGGGAGCCGACACGATCTCGGTCACCGGCAACGTTCTTCGTGACTTCCTGACCGATCTCTTCCCGATCCTGGAGATCGGCACGAGCGCCCGGATGCTGTCGATCGTGCCTTTGCTCGCCGGTGGCGGCCTCTTCGAGACCGGCGCGGGCGGCTCTGCCCCGAAGCACGTCCAGCAGTTCCAGAAGGAGGGCCACCTCCGGTGGGACTCGCTGGGCGAATACATGGCCCTCGGAGCCTCCCTGCAGCACCTCGGCGAGAGGTTCGACAACGTCGGGGCACGGGTCCTGGCCGACACACTCGACGTCGCGACGGCCGCGTATCTGGAGAACGCGCGCTCCCCCTCGCGCAAGGTGCTCGAGATCGACAATCGGGGGAGCACGTTCTACCTGACGCTCTACTGGGCGCAGGCGCTGGCGGCGCAGCAGTCCGACCCGGCGTTGGCGGAGCGATTCGGTCCGGTGGCCGCCGCGCTCGCCCAGAACGAGGAGGAGATCCTCTCCGAGCTCAACGCCCCGCAGGGCTCGCCGCAGGATCTCGGCGGATACTACCTGCGCGACCAGGCGCGTGCCGACGCCGCCATGCGTCCCAGCACCACGCTGAACGGGATCATCGACGGCATCTAGTGTGGTCGATGTCCTCACCCCGTTCGCGGCCGCACCCACGTTGCCGCGAACGGGGCGCCTGCTCCCGCGCCTCGATTGACACTCGCGCTTCGGCCAGGGCATATGTATGGGTCCCGCACCGGAGACGCGTATGTCCAAAAGCATCCAATCGTCCGTCGGCGTCGGCGGTCACAATGTGACCATGAGCGTGATGACCGTGCAGTACCTGCTCAATTGCGTGCCCGCCGCGCGCGGCGGACCGGTGCCGGAGCTCGCCGTCGACGGGATCATCGGCCCGAAGACGATCGCAGCGATCCGGAAATTCCAGACGGCGAACCTGGGGTTCGCCGACGGGCGGGTCGATCCCGGTGGCAAGACCATCACGGCGCTCGGGGCGTACGACCCGTACCCGAACCAGCCGATGGGCCCGGGGGTCGTGAAGACGCCGACCTCTCCGTCCACCCCCTTCAAGAGCCCCGGACAACCGTTCGGGAAACAACCCTCCGACCCCTTCGGCAAGCAGCCGTCGGATCCCTTCGACAAGCAGCCGTCGGGTCCCTTCGGGAAACAGCCGTCCGACCCCTTCGGCAAGCAGCCGTCGGGTCCCTTCGGGAAACAGCCGTCGGATCCTTTCGGGAAGTCGCCCCCTGGGAAGTGGGGCTCCGGCGGGAAGTGGGGCTGGTGACGGCGTGGCGCGGGCGGCGCGCACAGGTCCCGCGGACGACGAGCTAACGGCGTTCGTACGGGAGGTCGTCCTCCCCGGGGGGCCGGACGCCGTACCCCGCCTCGACCCCCGGGCCTGCCGCTTCGAGCTGACCTTCGGCGCCTCCCCGATCCACCGGTGGGGGATCTTCGCGGCCGAGCCCATCCCCAAGCGTAGGCGCGTGATCGAATACACGGGTCAGAAGATCGGCTGGGCCGAGGCCTATCGGCGGCGAGTGCGCCCGAACATCTACCTGTATTGGGTGGGCGCACGGCGCGCGATCGACGGCGCCATCGGCGGAAGCGGCGCGGAGTACATCAACCATGGATGCGACCCGAACCTGGTGGCCCGTGTGCGCAGAGGGCGGGTGATGCTCGTCAGCCTGCGCCGCATCGCCGCCGGGGAAGAGCTGCTCGTCGACTACCGCATCACGGGCGACGTACCGCTGATTCCCTGCCGCTGCGGCAGCGCCTCGTGTCGGGGCTTCCTCAATCGGCCCGACGCCTCTTCGCCGCCCAGTTGAGGGGGAGGTGGCTCCGGGGCGGGGACCGACGGGCGCACACGCGATCGTGGCCCCCCCGCACGGGGGATGGTACGGTGGAAGTACCCCCCCAGCGGCCACATGGAGACGACGGAATGCCGCGATGCCGACTTCGCCCGGCCGGTCGGTGGGGGGGACGACCGACGACGCCCGGTGCGTTGGTGACCGGGGCCGTCGTCCTGCTCCACGTGGCCGCCGCGTGCACCGGTGGGGGGCCGACGGGACCCGGCGGTGACGGTGCCGCCCCTGGCCTCGGCGTCGGAGCCAGCCTGGACGGGCGGCGCCCCTTTCCGGACGACAACCCCTGGAACACCGACATCTCCGGTGCGCCCGTGGACCCGCAGTCGTCGACGCTCATCGAGGCCTGCGGTGGCGGCAACCTCCATCCCGACTTCGGGACGGTGTGGCAGGGAGCGCCCATCGGGATCCCCTACGTGGTGGTGGGCGCGGGCCAGGGACGGGTGCCCGTGACGTTCGGCTACGCCGACGAGAGCGATCCCGGCCCCTACCCGATCCCGCCCGACGCACCGATCGAAGGGGGGTCGGGCGCGAGCGGTGACCGTCACGTGCTGCTGCTGGACCGCGACGCGTGGAAGCTCTACGAGCTGTTCGACGCGCATCCCGTCGACGGCGGCGCCGCCTGGACGGCCGGATCCGGCGCGATCTTCGACCTCTCATCCAACGCCCTGCGACCCGCCGGGTGGACGTCGGCCGACGCGGCGGGGCTCCCCATCTTCCCGGGCCTGGTACGCTACGACGAGGCGGTGGAAAAGGGCGAGATCCGCCACGCGCTGCGCTTCACCTGCCCGAGGACGCGGAGGGCGTATGTCACGCCCGCGCGGCACTGGGCGAGCGGCTCGACCGACCCCTCCCTGCCGCCGATGGGCATGCGCGTGCGCCTCCGCGCCGACTTCGACGTGTCGGCCTTCCCGCCCGAGGTCCAGGTGGTGCTGACCGCCCTGAAGCGGTACGGGATGTTCCTGGCCGACAACGGAAGCGCCTGGTACGTCAGCGGCGCTCCGGATGCGCGCTGGGACGACCAGCGCCTCGGCGCCTTGAAGACCGTACCGGGCTCCGCCTTCGAGGTCGTGCGGATCGAAGCGGTGGTCCTTCCGTGATGCGGGAGCGGCGCGCGGTCCGGGCCACCCGGCCCGGCGGCTAGCGGATCCTTTCCTCCGCCCGCGCCTCCTCCGGACGGGGCTGCGGTAGACGCATCAGGAGCGCCACCAGCGTCAGGCTGAGGACGAGGAGCGCCATCCACCCGTCGATCAGGATTCCCGATCCCCAGTAAGCGAGGTGGACGCCCGGCACGGGCACCGTGAGCGCGCCGTACATGGAGGCCGCGAAGATCAGGCCGGCGTGCATCCCCATCGAGTAGTAGAGGTCGCCGGTGCGGTGGTACGCCACGGCCAGGAGCGCCCCCACCGCGAAGATGTTGAAGAAATCCGGGACGAGTCGCCCCAGATCCAGGAATCCGCTCAGCATCCCGGGCAGGAGCGCCAGCCCCGACGTCCAGGTGACGGTGACGGGAGAGGGTGGGCTCCCGAAGAAGTGCAGGAGGGCGTAGAGCAGGCTGCTGATCACGAGCGCGCGCTTCCAGCGGTCCGCCCTGCGCAGCCCGCCGAAGAGCCCGCCCCGGAAGAGGATCTCCTCCAGGACCGATACGACCGACGCGGTCGCGGCCGCGCTGGCGAGTCGCCCGCCCAGCGCGCCGACGCCGATGTCGGTGTTCACCGCCCGCGCCCCGGCCAGGAGCACGAAGAGCGCCGCCAGCGCCAGCGCGCCGACGCTCAGCGCGAGGCCCCCGACCACCCGACCCGCCTTGCCCGGGCGTCCGGAGATGCCGAGATCGGCCCACGAGCGGACCCCCAGCGCCCGCAGGAAGGGCCAGAGGCCCACGACGGCCAACAGGAGGAGGGCGCGGTGCTCGTAGCGGTGGAACGGGTGCTCGGCAAGGGCGTGTGCCACCGGCACCAGGCGCGCGAGGCCCTGGGCGGTCCAGTACACCCACGGGGCCAGCAGCGCCCCGCCTAGGAGGACTCCGCCGATGTAGAGCGCGAGGATTCTGTATGGGCGCATGGATTCGTACCGTTCCCGTCCCGTCGCGTGGCAACCGCGCAAGTTGAAGGAACCTCGCAAACGTGACAAGACTCCCATTCTTGCGGATGGCCCGCCGGGCGCCGAACTTCTGCCGTCACGCACCGCCCGCCGGACAGGACCGCGGGTACCCCCACGGGAATTCCGTGCGCTCGATTCCGAAGCCATATCTCGCAGCCGGGCTCGTAGCTCTCGCCTTGGCGCTACCTCCGCGACCCGCCGTCGTCTCCGCCCTGACGGGGGAGCCTCTGGCCGGGGTGAGTCTGCGACTTCCCCCCGCGTACGTGATCCTGGCGCCGTTCTGTGGCATCCTCGACTATCTCACGGTCCTTACCGTCGCTCAGCACCTGGCCGTTCTGGGGACGTTGGCGGTGTTCTTCTTCGGATGGCGGCTGCTGCGCCGTCGGCGGAAGCGTGGCCTCCTCCGCCGTGCGGCCATCGAGCTCGGTGCCGGCCTGGGCTTCCTCGCGGCGGTCGTCGGGATCTACGCATTCGGCGCCGCGGGTCCCCATCCCATGGCGCGGCTCGTCGTGGACGATCCCGACGTCGTCATCGTCGACTTCCACAGCCACACCCTGTCCTCGCACGACGGCCGAAAGACCTTCACCGCGGAGCGCAACCGAGCGTGGCACCGCGCCGCGGGCTTCGACGTCGCCTACATCACGGACCACGACAGCGTCCGTGCGGCGATCGAAGAGGCGGGCCGCAATCCGCCACGCGCGGGCGAGGGTACCGTCATCCTCCCGGGCCGCGAGGTCGTCTACGCCGGGCAGCACGTGGCCGTGCTGGGTCCGCTCGATCCCAGGCTCGGACCGGCGGCCGGTGCGGATGGCGCCGTGGATCCGGCCGCCCCCTGCGCGGGCTGGCCGGTCCTGATCCAGACGATTCCCAACAACCTGGGGAACCTCCCGCCCGCGGAATGCACCGACCTGGGGGCAGGAGTGCGCGCCATCGAGCTGGTGGACGGCGCCCCCCGGGGGCTCGCCCAGGGAGAGCGCGAGCGAGCGCGCATCCTCCGTCTGGCCGACAGCCTGGATATCGCGGTCGTGGCGTCCTCGAACCTCCACGGATGGGGCCGGACGGCACCGGGGTGGAGCCTCCTGCGGATTCCCGGATGGCGGGCGATGTCCCCGCAGGAGGTCGGGGCGCACATCGAGGACGCGCTGCGCCACGGCGGCCGCGACGCGGTCGAGGTCGTGTCGGTCCGGGGGCCTGGGCATCCGCTCGAGGGGATCGGCGTCGCGGCGCTGCCCTTCGTCACCGTGGCGGACTTCGTCGCGCGCCGCAGCCGGACCGAACGGCTCTCCTGGCTGATGTGGATCGCTGTGGCCGTCCTCCTGGCCCGGGCGCGCCGGTCACGCGCGGCGGCGTAGCCCCACCCCCGCCTCTCAACGCACGAGCGGTCGATCGAAGATCCGCTGCCATTCGGCGTACGCCGGCTTGCGCCGAAGCTGCGTGTCCAGGATCCCCATGTGCGCGAAACTCGAGAGGCCCGCTGCCCGATCGGGGTCGAGGCCGAGCGCGCTCACGTCGAGGTCGGTGAAGGTCAGCATGACCCACGCCTTCGCGCCGACGCCGTCCAGCAAGTCCTGGAAGCGCCGGAAGAACGCGACCTGTTGCTCGGGCGTGCCGTGCGACCAGGGCACGTCCTCCGAGCTCCACCCACCCTCGACGAGCAGCAGGGGTAGATCGGTCGCGTCGGCGAACACCTGGAAGTAGTCGTCGGGGATCTGGTCCGGCGCGTCGAAGGCGAACACGGGGTACGACGACAGGCCGAGCGCGTCGATGTCGAAGTCGTCGATCAACGCGAAGTTGTCGAGAGGCTCCGGGCCCAGGCGGCCGTTCGCCTCGTCGGCCTGGAAGGACACGAAGACCCTGGACGACGGGCTGCGGGCGCGGACCTGGGGCGCGAGATCGTTGATCATGTCCCGTACTGCGGCAAAGAGGGCGGGGTCGCCCCGTGCCGCCAGCGTGTTGACCTCCGAGGCGAGCCCGAACCAGGGCGGGCGGATGCGCTCGGCGATGCGCAACACCCACTCGTCGTGGATGGCGCGGATGGACGGCTCGAGGATGCTCCTGCCGGCGGCCACGAGGCCCGGATCTTCCTTGCGTCGGTCCAGCCCGTCCAGCGGGTCGACCAGGAAGACGATGTCCATCCCGAGGGCTCGCAGGTGGGCGGCCACCGCCGCGCGGTCCTCGACGAGGCTGTCCATCGGCGCTCCTGCCAGGAGCTCGGGCCAGGGCACCGGCTGCTGGAGGATCGCGAGATCCGACACCTTCGCCATCGAGTCCATCACGGCGAGAACGAGCGGCACCTCAGCGCGGGGTGCGATCGGAGACCAGCCCATGGTGTAGGTCCGGGGCTCTCCCTCCCCCGGGTCCGTGGGGCCGTCGCCGCGCCTGCACGCGCCTGCGGCGAGGAGCGCCAGCACGGCCGGCACGAGTGTGCCCTTCGTCAAGGTTCGGACGGTCCCTCCCGGACGGAATTCCCGTGCGTTGCGGTGAGCCGAACGACTAGATTAGCTGTCGAGACGACCCTTCCCGAACCACTCCCACGGAGCCGCCGAGAAGGCGCGGCCACCGCGAGCGAACGAACTCACGATGACCCAACCGCCGACCGGCACGCACTGGCTCACCGACGTGGCCGCGCACGCGGGCCTCGATCTTCGACTGGCTACATCGCCCGACGTCACCACGTTACGCAAGGCCTGGCGTGTCGTAGCGGGGGCGTGCGGGGCCACCGACGACCAACTCGCCCATCGTGTAGCCCGACACTTCCGCGTAGGGGTAGCCGACCTCTCCACGTGGGACCCCCAGGCCGTGTCGCTCCTCCCGGAGAAGGTGGCACGCGCGCACGGCGTCCTCCCGCTCAGCCTCACCGACACGACCGTCCTCGTGGCCACGTCGGACCCATCCAACCGGGACGCCCGGCAGGACATCGTGGCCCACTCCGGTCGGCAACCGGTCTTCCTCATGGCCAGCCCCCCGGCGATGGCCGAGGCGATCGATCGAGCCTATGCGCCCGTCCGCTCGGTGCGCAGCATGCTGCAGACGCTGGTCACGGAGGCCGCCTCGAGCGACCTGCAGCTCGTCACGGGTCAGGGAACGGGCGGCATCACCCGGTTCGAGCTCGAGGCTCCCGCCGTCGTGAAGCTCACCGACGTCATCCTGCAGCAGGCCGGTCGCTACCGCGCGAGCGAGATTCATCTGGAGCCGGGTCGGGAGACGGCCCGGGTCCGCTACCGCATCGACGGGGTGCTGCAGCAGTTCCTGGAGCTGCCCGCGCCGGCGCACGATCGCGTCGTGGCGCGCCTGAAGAGCATGCCCCACCGCCCCGCGGCCGCCCGCGACGGTGCCTCCGGCACCTTCTCGCTCCCGGTGCGGGGCGGGACGCCGGTGGAGGCACACCTCCAGAGCACGGCCACGCCCGACGGGGACCGGGCGACGATTCGCATCACGGATCCCAATCTCGAGCCGACGCTCGACGGGCTCGGCTTCGACGGTCTGGAAGGGAAGAAGCTGCGGGAGCTCCTGGCACAGCGGGACGGCCTCGTCCTCGTCGCGGGACCTGCCCGTTCCGGCAAGACCTCCCTCGTGTACGCAGCGCTGGGGGCCGAGCGCGGGCTGAACGTGGTATCGCTGGAGAACCCCGTGGAGCTCCTCCTGCCGGGCGTGACCCAGGTCCGGTACGACCCGGATTCAGGACGCTCCTACGCGGAGACGCTGCAGCAGTTGCTGGGGTTGAACCCCGACGTCATCCACGCGGGGGAGATCCGTGATCTCGCGACCGCTCGTACGGTGCTCCGGGCCGCCGTCACGGGCCGGCGCGTGCTGGCCACCGTGCACACCTCCGACGCGGTTTCCGGGATCCGTCGCCTCCTGGACATGGGGCTCGCCCCCGGGCGGCTGGCCGAGTCGCTTCGCGGCGTCGTGGCGGTCCGGCTCCTGCGCCGGCTATGCGAGGCCTGCGCGAAGCAGGTCCGCGACCTGGATCAGCTGCCCCCAAGGGAGCGGCAGCTGGCGGTGTCCGTGGGGACGCTACCCGGGCGCCGGGCGGTCGGCTGTCCGGACTGCGGCGGCACGGGATACCTTGGTCAGCTCCCCTTGGCCGAGGTCCTGCCGATGGCGCCGAGCCTGCTCGATGCGATCGCCGAGGCCTCCACCGGCCCGGAGTTGGATCAGGCCGCCCACGCGCTCTCGATGCGGACGTTCCTCGAGGTGGCACTGGAGCGCGTCGCCGGCGGCCAGACCTCCCTGCAGGAGGTGGAGCGCGTGCTCGGCCTCATTCCGCAACGCGAGACCAGCGCGGCCTCCGTGGGGCCGGTGCTGGTGGTCGAGGACGAGGCCCACGATCGGGTGCTGATCCGGGCGATCCTCGAGAACATCGGATTCGGCCTCGTCGAGGTGGACGACGGCGGCGCGGCGCTCTCGCTCCTCGAAGCGGGCGACCAGGATTTCTCGCTGGTGATCCTGGACCTGTTCCTTCCCGGCATGCACGGGATGGAGGTGCTGAAGGGGATCCGACGATCTCTGGTCACCGCCGCCCTCCCGGTCATCGTGCTCACCGCGTCGCCCAACCCCAGGGACGAGATCGAGCTTCTGGACGCCGGGGCGGACGACTACCTCCTCAAGCCCATCGTAGCGGATCGATTGGAAGCGCGTGTCCGTGCGGTGCTGCGCAGGAGCGGGCTTCGACTCAGCGAGGGCGTGCGCTCCTGACGCGGTGGCGCGCTCAGCTGCGGCGCCTCCTCACGGTCGCAGGATCATCCACTGCAGAATGTGGCGTGAGACGTCCCCCTTGAAGACACCGATCTCAGCGTACACCGCATCTTTCGGGAGGTGGTCGAGGTAGCGCCAGCGGCGCGGTCTTCCCATCAGGTCGCCGATGGCGTGACGCAGTCGGACGAGCACCGGAAGCTCGCGGTGCGGGGTCGCCGGACTCATGCGCGCGACCGTCAGCGCGCCCGGAACGGACCGGTGACCTCGACCTTCACCCGCACGCCGCCCACGCGTGCGGGAATCCCCTTCCTTGCGGCGGCCTCGCTCAGATACACGAGCAGGCAGGGTGCGCCGTCCGACTCACCGACCGCGGTACCGCTCACGCCCGGCCGGCCGAGCACGTTCCGGTTCAGCTCCGCCAGGGCGGCCTTCACGTCGGGGCTCACGGAACGCTCCCGTCCACGCTGACCCCGAAGCGATCGAGCACGACGTCGATGGGGTTGGCGACCGTGTTGACGTTGCTCCCCGCGAAGAGGAGCCCGATGGGCCGGCGGTCGCCCAGAAGCGCGCCCTTGGTCACCACCAGGGAGCCCGAGTCGCCCGGGTTGCTGAACGTGCCGTCCGAGATGACGATCTGGTCCACGAAGCGCGCGCTGGAGCCCCGGTACCCGACGTCGATGGTGGCGTGGATTCCCGTGATCCGGCCGGCCGTCTGACCGGTGGTGCGCCCGTACTTCTGGACGGTCATCCCGAGCTGAGCCTCGGCGGTGCGGCGACGGGGGGTGCCGTAGCCGCCGTCCGGGGTCGCGTTGCCAACCTGCTCGGGGGTCGTGAGCGCGAGCGCGGCGTCGATGCGGTTTTCCGGACAGACCGCCTGGCAGAAACGGATGGGCTCGAAGGCGGCGAGCGAGCCCAGGGCATCGTCGGGATCACGTCCGCCGTCCACCACACCGGGCTGGAGGAAGGCGTCCCCCTCCTTTCCCTGGTTGACGGCGGCGAGAACGTGGTTGTTGCTCAAGGCGTACACGTGTTCGCCGTCGGTGACGCGGGCGCCGAGCGTGCCTGCCGTGATGGACGGATGTCCCGTGCTCACACCGATGGGAACCGGACGAGGGAAGCTCCGCTTGGGATCGACGGGCCCTTCGTCCGCGTAGGCGACGATGGGTCCCGTGACTTCCGGCACGACGGAGACGCCCGCCACGGAGGCCGGGAGCGCGGCCACGCCCGCGGCCGTGACGTACACCTTCACCACGGGCTGGCCGGAGGCGTCGAGGCCCACCGCGGTGCCGACCACGCCGTCGAGATCGATCCACTGGGCCGTGACCTGCTCCTGCGCCGCGAGGGCGGCGTGGAGGTCGGGACCCGGACGCCACTCGTGGGGCCCGGCACGGAGGAGCACGTCGCCCACGAGCGCGAGGGCGAGCCCGATCCGCGAGCGGAAGAAGCGCGTCATCGTCATCATCGTCATCTTCCCCTTACCACGCCGGCCTCCCGGAAGTTCGCCCGGGCGCTCGGGCGTCCGTTCACCCCAACATGGAAGTCGACCGACCCATGCGCCACCGTGTCATGATACCCGCGTCGCTCGGCCGGGTCGCCCTCATCCTGGCGGCCGTCGCGCTTGCGCTGGCCGGGCGGGCGGGCGCTCAGGTCGAGCCCGTCGAGCCCGTCGAGGGGTTCCTGACTCCCCCTACGGGTGCCGACTCCGGCGTGTTCCGGGATTGCGTCACGGCGCTTCCCGTCGCCTCCGGCGACGAGGTCGTGGATCTTGGCTGCTCGGTCGTCGACTCCACATTCCTCGGAAGGACGGGTGGGTCGGATAGCTGGATGATCACGTACCGGCGGGGTGCGACGATCGACTACCCTGAGTTCGTGGACACGCTGTCGATCGACGAGCTGGCGCTCGTCCTGGACGCTTCGGGCGGCACGGGCTTCGAGATCATCTGGCACATCGCCCGCGACCGGACCTACGAGCTCCTCCAGGACGTGCAGGCCGTCGAGCGCGATGGTGGTCTCCTGGTGAGCTACGACATCTGCCTCAACGGCACCGGCGGCTGCATGCAGGAGTTCCTCTTGGGCACCGACGCGTGGGTCGCGGTGACGCAATCGTACCTCGAGGGCCTCGCGGCGTCCGTGCCCGGGGGATGGACGCTCCACAAGGGACGTAGGATCGACCTGCG
>Ga0315556_1000841_pt1 | contig 19116 bp, 16 predicted proteins | sample SalMarSW160310MG_FD_202112 | JGI IMG/M metagenome (GOLD analysis project Ga0315556, IMG submission 202112) | Salt marsh sediment microbial communities from the Plum Island Ecosystem LTER, Massachusetts, United States - Salt Marsh Sediment SW1603-10 ...
GATGGCGGCGTCGCGGAGGGATCGATGTAGGTATATTCCAGTTTGTCGTAGTTTTTAGCATTGAGCCGGGAAACGATATCTTTTATCTTATCCGGATACTCCGGAAGCTCGTTCAGTCCCATGAGCGGCGCGATGGGTTTTAATGAAGAAGACTGATACAGCGTGACCTTTACTTTACCCTTTAGACTCAACAATGTGCTGATTTTGTTGTTGAGTTTCTGAATGGCCGTGGTCAGCTTATACTCCAGGCCGTTCACGGAGGTAATGGTGGGAATTCTTTCCACCATATCACCGTGAATGAGGACCAGCCCCATATAGGCTTTCTTGAATTTGACCTCGTCTTGCTCAAAAACCTGTATCTGGACGGGATGTATCCCGTAATTGTTTGCCAGTTTCTGATTTTCCCGGGTCGCGGCATCGATTCCTTCGGATTCGGGACTGACATCGTAAAATTTATAGTTGAAATACTTGTTGGCATGAATCGCATACTCTTGCAGCAGATCGTGCAAATATCGTTCGGTATTGTTGTACGGCGCCGGCAGATCTTTCGTAAAGAAGACATCGATGGTCAATGGCTCGGAAAGGGTGGACACCACGTGTTTGCTGGCGTCGGAAATGGAATAAATTTTGTTTTGGGTGAGATCGAGCCTGAAAAACAGCGTCACTCCCGCGACGTTGACCAGGACGATGATGACCAGGTAGATACACAGTTTGATATATTTGGGATAGCGTTTTTGAATGCCCATTTATTCGCTCCTTAATTTTTTTCCTGCATGACCAGATGGGTACTGTAGAGACCGATGAACACGACACTGAAGAAGTAGATGATATCCCTGGAGTCCACAATTCCTTTGGCAATATTTTTGAAATGATAATCCGCTCCGAGATAACCGATGACGCCCAGCATCGACCGCGGGAAGAAGAGAAGCATTTTGTCGATCAAAGCAAGCGTAAAGCAGATGACCATGCCGACAATAAAAGCGATGATCTGGTTTCGGGTCAGCGACGAGGCAAAAAGCCCCACGGCGACAAAGGCCGATCCCAGCAAAACGGCGCCGATATATCCGCCGGCCACAGGGCCCCAATCGAGCTGGCCCATAAAGGAGATACATATGGGATAGGCCAGGGTTGGGATCAGTGCGGCGGCCACGAACAAAACGCCGGCTAAAAATTTGCCGAAAAGGATATCCGTAGAGGTTACCGGCAGGGTCGCAAGCATTTCATAAGATCCCACATTCAGCTCTTCTGAAAAGAGTCTCATGGTGACGGCCGGGATCAAAAAAGAAAAGGTTATGGGAAGCAGATCAAAAAAATTTCTCAAATCCGCCTGGTTGTAATAGAAAAATGTCGTGAAAAAGAACCACCCCGTGACCAGCAAAAAAATGGATATCACGATGTAGGCAATGGGGGATATAAAATAGTCTTTGAGTTCCTTTTTGCAGATGCGGATCATCTGTTGCATATCTGTCCTCCTTAGTGCTCTGATTCGTAAGTTCGATCACGTATTTTTATATTGTTTCACCACAGAGGCACAGAGGACACGGAGTTTTTTAAGAGAATGTATTTGCCGGGAGGTACCGGCAAATACATTACAATCAACCGCTTCGCGGTAAAGGCTTTGCAAGAATAAGACAGATTGTTTTTCACCCATCGGCACCTCCTGATGGGTGAAAAGAAAAATATTCTCTGTGAACTCTGTGTCTCTGTGGTGATTATAAATTGTCAATACAATACGATACCGTATTTATGAATACATCTACTTCGTTAATTCGCGGAATACGGTCTCCAACGTTTTCGTTTCCTGTTGAAACTCGATGAGAATCCAGGACGTTTGTTTGATGGTTTGATAAATGGTTTCTCTAAGGTCCGCCGCGGATTCGCATTCGAGCCGTATGCCGAGGTCGCTGCCTTGTGCACCGGGAGTGCGCTCAACGGCCCTCACCCCTTCGATGGCGCCGAGTTGATCCTGCACATCCTGAAAGTCGGCGTTTAACAGCGCCAGATGGATAAAATATTTTTGCCCGGCGGCCTGCTTGAGATTTTCCGTGACATCATCGGCAACGATTTTACCCTTGTTGATGATCACCACGCGGTCACAGGTGGCTTCCACTTCGCTCAAAATGTGGGTGGAGAGGACTACGGTTTTTTCTTCTCCGATTTTTCGAATGATATCCCGAATTTCTGCAATCTGGTTCGGATCCAGGCCGGATGTGGGTTCATCCAATATCAGGATTTCCGGATCGGTCATCATGGCGTGGGCCAGGCCGACCCGCTGGTTCAACCCTTTGGAAAGTTCATTGATGCTCCGGTGCATAATATCATCCAATCCGCACAGATCGACCAGTTGGCGGATCCTGGAAATCCGTTGGCCCTTGTCCATACCCCGGATTCCGGCGACAAAGTCCAGGTAGTCATAGACCAGCATGCTGTGGTAAAGCGGTGCCGATTCCGGCAGGTATCCCATCATCTTTTTAATTTCGATCAAATGTTCATCCAGCAAATAGTCTTTGACGCGAATGGTTCCGGATGTGGGCATGAAATAGCCCGTGAGCATTCGCAGGGTAGTGGTTTTTCCGGCGCCGTTGGGACCTAAAAGGCCCAGGATTTCCCCTTTTTTGATGTTGAAATTGATTTGATCCACGGCGCAGAAATCATTGTAATATTTTGTCAGATTTTCAACATGGATCATGGTGGTTCCTTCCTTTAGTGGGTTTTCAGTTTTTGGTATTTAGTGTTCTGTGTTGGTGTTCAGTGTTCAGTGTTCAGAGTTCAGCAGTTTTTGGTGTTCAGCGTTCAGGATTTTAGATCAAAACATATAGCGTATTGGTCTATTGTTAAAGTATAAACCACTTACCACTCAACCAACCACTAAACAACTAAACACTGATACCTGAGCCCTAAACCACCGAACTCTGAACACTGTAATTTCAAATTACTGCTGCATCTGTCTTTTTTATCCATCCGATTTTGTCTTTGGAAAACCGTATTTTTAAAAAGCCGTCTTTTTCTTTGTCCACATGAACCTGTGAGCCCGCGTGAAGCGCGAAAAGTTCGGTGGCATTGTCCGACAACCCGGAGCGGACTGAAATTTCAGGGGGAATGATCACCGCCCGTTTATTATAGGCGTCGTCGTAATAATTAAACGATGCCGTCAGGAATATAACCACTAGCGCGGGCAGTACCATATTCCGCACCCATTTGAATCTGTTTTTTCTCAAAACCACTTGCAATGTCAAGACAATCCAAAAAATTGTGTTTAAAACGACGGCAAGCCACTGGAGTGTCGATCGACTCAAAAGATATTGCCAGAAAAAAAGTATTTTAAGAACCGGATGATTATGGTCCGGTGAAATATCCTTGACCCGTGACTGCGCAACGCTGTAATTGAATTTAAGATCCGGATCGTTGGGGATCCGTCTGAATGCCCGTTGATACCAGAAAATCGCATGGCCGACGTCGTTTTCCTTCAAATATGCATTTCCCAGATCGTAATAGAGCTTTCCGCTTTTAATTCCCCTATGAACCATTTCGGAAAATGCCGAGACCGCGGCCTGAAAATCGCCGTTATGATAACTTTTCACCCCTTTATGAAAAAGATCGGATGCAACGCCGGCCTGCGCGGGACCCGTCATCAGGATGATCAAAAACAGGCATCCGAAGACCTGTTTCAATATCAAAATCCGATTTTTCATCAGCAAAGCCTCCTGACCACTTTTTGTGTCTCGGAAAAAAGCGCTTGTTTTGCATGGATGTCAAAATTCACACCGCCGTATCTGGCAGATTCGATTTGATCGAGCAGCGATGCGGCTTGGGCGGCGGTCTCGGCGCCGGTCCCGTTGTTTGCAAGAAGCTTTTCTGCTTCGGCCCGGGTAAGGGATTCACCCTTGGAGCCGGCTGTTGAAAAAATGGCATAGATCAAAGACCGGTAAAGGGCCGACAGAAAAACGTCATCGGACGGCGCACCGCCGGCTTTTTTCAGCGATTCATGGGCTTTCCGGGCCATTACCATAGTGGGATCGTCTTTTTTTATAAAAAATGCCGCGGCGAATTTAACCCCTAAAAAAACCAGCACCGGCACCCCGAGATACAACCAAAAATGAAACAGGGGCAGGGTTCGCCGAAACGCCAATACATCGGACGTATCCTTGATCGGGAGGATATCCCGGCCGATGAATGCAACTTTCTTTTTGAACGATTTCGGGCCTTTCACGGACTTTGCCGGAGCAGAAGCCGTTTCCAGTTTGCTTGCTTCTTTCGAGGCAAGGACTTTCAAAGGAAAAGGCTTCGTAGACAAGGTAATATATTGTTTGGATGCAGTGTCAAAATATTTAAGACGAACTGAAGAAATGGAAAAATCGCCTTTTTTCACGGGAACCAGCGCATAACGAAACACTTTTTTCCCGGAATAACCTCCGGCGTTGATATGGATGTCCTGTCCCGGGTTGTCCGGATAGACCTTGAAGGATTGCGGCACGTTTACCGACGGCGCCGAAGCATCCATGATATTTCCGGTCCCCTCCACGGTAATGGAAAGGGTGGTGGAATCTCCGGCATTGATTTCATTTTTCCCCAGTTCTCCGTGAAGGGTGAACCGGCCCACAAGACCGGAGAACACCCCGGAACCGTTATCCGGCGGCAGCGGCCGGATGTTTACGGACACAGGATTGGTTTGCAAAGTGGCGGGTGCCGGCGCGCTGTTTCCGAAAAAGGGATCGTTAAAAAAGGAATTGTCAAAAAAAGAATCAAAGGGATTGGTACTTCGGCGATGCCGGTGCCGGACAATATCCAAAGACAGGATCGCCGGTTCGATGGTCTGAGGACCGGAAGCGGTGGGCGTCAGGATATAGGTCACCTGGGTGACCTCGAAATCTCTTCCATCGATAACGGTTTGAAAGGTGTTGTCCTGATCGATTTTTTTAGCGATAAACCCTGAAAAGGCCGGTTCTTTGACAAGACTGGCATTGGCAATTCGCACCCTATGATACAGCTTAAAGGTGTATTCTATTTGCTGGCCCACATACGGGTTTTTCTTTGAAACAGACGCCCGCACAAAAACATCTTTTGACGGTTCATTTTTTTGCGGGCTTTTGGAAACGATAACGGTTATTTCCCGGGTTTGAAACGGTTTCCCCTTCACGTTGACCGTCAACGGCGGAATTTTCAGCCGCCCTTGTCTTAACGGCATAAGGGTATAGTTATGAGATGATTTCCGCGAGATTCGGTTGTTGATGATCTGGACGCTGCTGCCGGTTCCTTGGGACAACACCCGAAAATCTTTGATCGGTGAGACATCCACGCTGCCTTCGCCGCCGTCGACGGAAACCGTGAGATGAATGGTTTCGTTGAGCGTCGTCCGGGTCCGGTCCACAAAGGCCCGGACGTCGCCTGCGAGCGCTTGCAGCGGAAACAGCATGATAACCCATATGATCAGGGCGGTTCGCTTCATTACCAGTCCTTTTCAATCTCCTCTTTATGGTACAGCGGCATCATTGCCCTCCCGGGCATATCCTGCAGACGGTTCAGCACGTTGTCCGAATGATATCCAGCCTTGCGATGCTGCTGCGGCTTCGCGGCGGTCGCGATATTTTGGCTGCCCTTTGGCGCTGTTTGATGCTCGGAGGCGTTTGGCGCGGGCGTCTTCCCGTCGTTCTTCTTATTCTGATGCGCGTTGGCAGCGGAATCTTTATCATTTCCCGGGTTTTTTTGTTCGGACTTTTGACTGTTTAAGGCATTGGTTTTTTCGTTTTTTTGAACTGATTTGCCTGATTTCTCAGGGCCTTGTGGTTTTTTGCCTGCGCTTTCTTTATGGGAATCGATTTTGCTGCCGGATGGGTTCTTGTTGCTTTTAGCGCCTTGATCAGGGTGCTTTTTTTTCTGCGCCATCATTTTTTTAGCAATTTCAAGGTTCTCTTTGGCCTGGGTATCCTTCGGGTCAATTTTGAGCGCAGCCTGATAGTTTGATACGGCATCTTTGAATTTTCCCTGCCGGAATGCGGTGTTTCCCAAATTATACCGGCTCTTTTCACAAAGGGTTTTGTTTTTGCTTTTAAGGGCCTGCTTATAATTTTGACGGGCTGCGTCGTATTTGCCGATTTTATAGTCGGCATTGCCGATGTTGTAGTAGATTTCAGGCATATCCGGCTTTTCGAGCTGGGCATCGATAAAGCGTTTCAGTGCTTTTTGGTAATCTTTTTTTTCATAGGCGGCCATTCCCTGCCGGACGATGGTATTGACGCCGGCGGCCCGGGCAGGACGAAAAGGCAGCAGCAGACCGGCCATGAGCATAAGGGCAAATATTTTTTTTCTATCCGGTAAAAACAGTTCCGCCAGAAGCAATAAAATTGCCGGCGCCAGAAGCCACTGATATCGGTCCTCCCAGACTTGCTTGCGCCGGCTCGATAGGGTGCTCAATGTCATTTGTCCTCGAATATCTTTTTTGTAAATAGTGTCCAAATCCAAATCCCCGGCGATGGCGCGGACATATGTGCCGCCGGTGATGAGCGCCATTTTTTTTAACGTTGCTTCGTCCAGTCGGGACATGACGATATTGCCGCTGATGTCTTTTTTAAACCCGCCATGTTCATCGGGTACGGGCACCCCTTCGCTGCCGCCCACGCCAATACAGAAAAGTTTTATGCCGTCCTTTTTCGCCAGACGGGCGGCCTTTATCGGATCGCCCTGGGTGCTTTCGCCGTCGGTAATTAATATGATCGCTTTTTGGGTTGCGTCTTTTTTCCGAAATCCGGATATGGCCGTGGTCACGGCGCCGGGAATGTCGGTGCCGCCTACCGGCATCTCATCCGGGGAAAGCGCCTTTAAGAAGATATGGAACGCATGGTAATCCAGGGTCAAGGGGCATTGAAGAAAGGCGGTTCCCGCAAATGCCACCAGACCGATTCTGTCCCCTTGCAGCATATCCAGCAGGTCATAAATTTTCCGCTTCGCCCGCTCGAGGCGGTTGGGGTGGATATCTTTTGCCAGCATGCTTTTGGAGCAATCCAGAGCGATCATGATATCGACCCCTTTTCGCTCGATGGTTTCCCACTTATACCCGTATTGAGGGCCTGAAAGGGCCACCGTGATCAATGCGATGCTCAACAATAACAGCCCGGCCCTGATCCAGCGCCGTTTTGTGTCGGCATCGGGTGCAATGGCCGCCAGTCCCCGTTTTGATGCATACCGGGAAAGGATTTTTTCCCGTCTCTTCATGCCGAAAAGAAGAATCAAAAAGAAGACGGGGACCGTCCATATAAGAAACAGCATCTCGGTTCGAACAAATTTCATGGCACGCTTAAAAACCTTGTATTGGACAAAGAGATCCAGCCCCCCAGTAAAACAAGGGCCGGTATCAGAAAGTACGGATAAAGTTCTTTATAATTATTATAGGTTTTGACTTTAACATCGGTTTTCTCAAGCCGATCGATGGTGTCATAGATCCGATTCAGCCCTTTTGTGTTTTCGGCTCTGAAATAGAGCCCTCCGGTCTTACGGGCAATATCTTTTAATGTGTCTTCATCGATATCCACGCGCTGGTAAACATACTGATCGCCGAACACCGGGTCGTGGATGAGAAAGGGCACCTTCCCGTGGCTTCCCACACCGATGGTGTAGATTTTAACCTTATTTTCAGCGGCGATTTCCGTTGCCGTGTCCGGGGAAAGCGCACCGCTGTTACTCATTCCGTCGGTCAGCAGGATGATCACATTTGATTTGCTTTTAATATCCTTTAGGCGTTTCAACGAGATGCCGATGGCATCTCCGATGGCGGTGCTTTTACCTGCGGACCCGATTTTCAGGCGTTCCAGAATGGACGATATGGCATTATAGTCCCGGGTCAGGGGAAGCTGCGTATACGCATGGGAACCGAACACCACCATGCCGATCCGATCGCCGCTGCGTTTTGAGATAAAATTTCCAATGACGTCTTTTACCGCTTGAAGCCGGTTCACGATCCTGCCTTTTTCTTTGAAATCGAGAGCGGCCATGCTTTGGGAAAGATCCACCGCAAGAACAATATTGATTCCCCGGGTTTTAATGCTGACCTGCCTGCTTCCCCACTGGGGCCTGGCCAGTGCGACAATCAGCAGGCAAAGGGCCGTGTATTTCAAAAGAGGCAAAAACCGTCCCATGGATACAAAAAACGATCCGCCGATATCCGAAATCGCGGACATGCCGGATACGCGCAGACAGGGAGAAAGCTGCCGGCGGCGATGATAATACCAGGCCGCCGGGATTGCCGCCGCCGAGATAAAAAAATATGGATTGGCGAATCTGAACATAAATTTTTACCCGTTATCCATTATCATTTAAAGGCGTTGTTTGTTTTACGAAATTTTTCACGAATACCAGGTCGCCTTTCATTTTTTCCTTTGAAACCGGATGTCCTGCAAACTTGACCGGATCGCTGGAAATCAGAAAACTTCTCAGCCCGGCCTTCAGGTTCCGGTCCAGATGTATGTCGCCGATGCGCGGGAGAAGTTCTTCGGTGGTCATTTCCAGGCTGCCGATGCGAAACCTTTCGTGAACATAGCCCCTTAAAATTGCGGAGAGGTCAAAATAAAATGCCCTCCCTTCTCCATCGATCCTTTTGGAAAGCGCCTTGACGGCGGTCAATGCAGCCTCATGGGGCGAAATACGGACAACCGGTGCTTCTTTTTTTCGCTTTCGTTTTTTTAAAACCCAAAACATCACGATAATCAAACCAGCAAGGATAAGTCCCGCCGCGACGTACAGGATGTAATGAAGCAGCCTTGGATCGACCCCGATGCGTTCAAGGGGTTTGATATCATGAATATCGGTCAAATGATTCGTTGTCAGCGTGTTTGGAACCATTATTGCATCCGTTGTTTTCGATACCTGAAATATTTTATCAGCGCATCTGTTACAACGTCCCGCGTGCTGATTTCAATGCAGTCGATATCTGCGGATTTCAACTGCTCCAGTGTCCTTTCGTATTGTCGGCGTTTTTTAGCCTGATACAGATGTCGGGTGTTCGCGTCGGAAGCATCCAGAAACAGATGGTTTCCGGTTTCCAGGTCCTCGATGAAGATCATTCCCGCTTCAGGCAGAAAGAACTCGCCGGGATCCGATATCATAACGCCGATGAGTTCATGTTTTTTCGCCGTGACTTTCAGTCGCTTGAGGTAGTTGCCGGACAAAAAGTCTGAAATTAAAAATGAGATGGTTCTTTTTCGGCAGACCCGTCCCAGGTAGCTGACGGCGGTTTGAATATCCGTGCCTTTGCCCCGGGGATCGAAAGTAAAAATTGCTCGAATAACGCGCCAGACATGAGACGATCCCTTCTTGGGGGGGATGTATTTTTCGACGGTATCGGTAAATAGAATCGCCCCTACTTTATCGTTGTTGCGAATGGCATTGAATGCCAGAACAGCGGCGACTTCAACGGCCTTTTCCGTTTTCAGGCTATCGCCGGTGCCGAAACCGCCGGATGCACTCATATCCACCAGGAGCATGACAACCAACTCCCGCTCTTCCCGGTAAAGTTTGATGAACGGGCGACCCATTCTGGCGGAGACTTTCCAGTCGATATTTTTGATCTCATCGCCCGGTGTATAATCTCTGACTTCTTCAAACTCGATGCCCGATCCGCGAAATACGGATTTATACTGGCCGGCCATCAGGGTGTTGACCTGTCGATTGCTTTTGATATGAATTTTTTTTATTTTCTTTATCAGTTCCGGTGACAGCATTTTTTTATTGAATGTTTCAGAATTTAGGATGCACCAGGCCGAAAAAAAATTTTACGGCACTTCAATGGAATCAAAAATCTGCCCGATAATCTGATCCGGCGAGATGTTCTCGGCTTCTGCTTCGTAGGAAAGAATGATTCTGTGGCGCAGCACCGCCGGTGCGATGATTTTGATATCCTGGGGCGTAACATAGGCCCTCCCCCGCAAAAACGCATATACCCTGGCCGCCAGGCTCAAAAAGATGGTTGCCCTGGGCGATGCGCCGAACTGAATATAATCGGAAACCTCGATGTCGTAATCATCGGGCTTGCGGGTGGCCAAAACAATATCCACGATATAATCCTTGAGCTTTTCGTCCATATAGATTTCTCGGATCAGCGAAACGACGGCATCGAGTTCTTCGGGAGTCATCACCTGCTGGATTTGACGGGGCGTCTCGAATCCCACCCGTTTCAAAATTTCTTTTTCTTCATTTTTTTCCGGGTAGTCGATGAGAACTTTGAGCATAAACCGGTCGACCTGCGCTTCGGGCAGCGGGTATGTCCCTTCCTGTTCGATGGGGTTTTGGGTGGCCATCACCATAAACGGGTCGGGAAGGTCAAAGGTCGTTTCACCGATGGTTACCTGACGTTCCTGCATGGCCTCCAAAAGAGCGGACTGAACCTTGGACGGCGCCCGGTTGATCTCGTCCGCTAAAATGATATTATGGAAAACAGGCCCTTTTTTAATGGAGAAATCACCGGTTTTGGGACGATAGATTTCGGTGCCGATCAGATCCGCCGGCAAGAGATCCGGTGTGAACTGAATTCTTTTGAACTCCGCCTGAACCGTTGAAGCCAGCGCCATGACGGCGCTGGTCTTTGCCAGCCCGGGAACCCCTTCGATGAGAATATGTCCTTTGGTAAAAAGCCCGACCAGAAGACCGTCCACGAGATCTCGCTGACCCACTAATATTTTGTCGATTTCCCTTCTGATGTTGTTGACCAGCAGGCTTTTTTCCGCGACCTGCTCTTTTAATACCTCGACCACGTTTTATTTCCTCCTTGTAGGGGCAATGCAATAATGGTTATTCATAAAATGGCTCATTATTATGAGTTGAATCAATAAATTATATTTCTGAATGAAGAATCGCTCAACGAGTTTGAAGTGAGCTAAAGTTTGAAGTGAGCTAAAGTTGAGGAATGCTGCAAATTATATAAAAGCAGCGGAGCAAAGCGACTCCATAACTTTAGGCACTTTAGATCACTTTAGTCACTTTTAACTTATTCGATTCAGAGTAAAACAGCCTCTTCCAGAGTTTATATCAAATTCGGTTTCCCCGGGTTCGGATTCTTTACTTCTGCTTTTTCAACTTAATCACGAAAAATCCTGAATTGGCCCGTTTGACCAGCAAAATGACAGCGCCGTTTTTTTTCACTTTTTGCACGGCATCTTTGTAATCATCCACCGTGTTGATGGATTGGTGATTGATTTCCTTTATCATGTCGCCGGGTTGAATACCTTCGTTGTCACCCTGGCTGTTGGATTGAACATGGGTGACCACCACGCCTTTGGTTTCCCGTATATTGAACTTCCGGGCGATTTCCGGCGTCAGGTTTGATACCCGTATGCCGAAGGCTTCCTGTTTTTTATGGGGAATACCGACTAAAGACAGGCGCCCTTCCTGTCTTCTGGCAATTTTGACGTTAAAGGTTTTCTCCTTGCCGTTGCGCAATGCCGTTATTTTGACCATTTGGCCGACATGAAAAGCGGCGATGATGCGGGTCAGCTCCCGGCTGGCTTCAATTTTTTTGCCGTTGACGTCAATAATAACGTCCCTTGTCCGGATCCCGGCCTTATCCGCGGGATCTCCCGGAAAAACCTGAGATACCAGCACGCCTTCTTTGTTTTTTATCCCGTAGTATTCAGCCATTTCATCGGAAATATCCTGAATGCCGACCCCGAGCCAGCCCCGGGTCACTTTACCTTGTTCTTTGAGCTGTTTGATGACCCCTTTGGCCATGTTTACGGGAATGGCAAAGCCGATTCCGTTCCCGCCGGCGATAATGGCGGTATTGATGCCGACCACCTGACCGTTCATGTTGATCAGCGGACCACCGCTGTTGCCGGGGTTGATGGATGCATCGGTCTGGATAAAGTCGTCATAAGGACCGGAGCCGATGACCCGGCCTTTGGCGCTGACAATTCCCGCAGTTACGGTATGCTCCAGCCCGAAGGGACTGCCGATGGCCACGACCCATTGTCCCACTTTAAGGGAATCGGAATCGCCGAAGGTCGCGACGGAATAGTTTCCGCCGGGTTTTATCTTGATCAGCGCAATATCCGTGCTGGGATCCCGGCCGATGATTTTGGCGTCATATTCTTTTCCGGAATTCAATTTGACCTTGATTTCGTCCGCACCGGCGATTACATGATTGTTCGTAACGATATACCCATCTTTATCGATGATGAATCCGGATCCCAGGCTTCGCTGTTTGTATTCCCGATGCTCTTCATCTCCGAAAAACTTATCGAAAAAATCCTTGAATGGATCCTGATCTCCCTGGGGGCCTTGATAATAGTGTCGGAACACCGGTCCGCCGCCCTTGATGGTTTTTACGGTGCTGATATTGACCACCGCCGGACTAACGGTTTCGGCAAGCATGCTGAAGCTTTCAGGGATGGTTGATCGGTCCCGTGGCACGGCCCACGCATTGACGGCGGGTTGGGAGATTGAGATGGCCAGCATCAAGGCGGCTGCCAGCATCATCGTCACAAACGTTTTTTTTCTTGTTCCATTGTGCGTGCACATGGGATCATTCATCGGAATTCTCCTTATCGTTCAATTTAATTGATGAAAAGAATGAACATATCCGTACGGGCAAAACCAGCGGTTTGCCGGTCAGAACATACTATAGATCATCAATGGCCGATTTTCAATCTTGGATAAGGGGAGGGGGGCGCTTCGAGGTTCGGGTGTATGGGTTCCAGTTAGGCAACCATATGTCATCGTAATATGTTGTCAATATTTCAAACATTCCGGGTCTGGATTCAAAACAGATTATTTCCTCTTCGCACTGTAATGCTTTTTAAGATACCGTTTTAAACGTCGCATTACCGTTGTGAAAGCAAAATCTATGGAAAGGTAAAGGTTTTCGGAACCGGTTCCCGATTCCGAATCGTGCTTTACGGTAATGAGTTTGCCGGGGACATCTATGGTTATCGTTACGCAATAAAGACGGTTTTTTTGATGGTGGGCGCCCGACTGATCGATGACCACCCGGCAATGCTGGATGTAATTGCGGAATCGATTCAGTTTGGCGGCCGTGTGATAAACAAAATCTTTGATCGGTTCTGTTTCGATATCATGCCGGAAACATAAATCGAGCGGAAATTTCACGGTAACGGGTTTTTGTCCGGAGATTGGGAGCTGCGGTTTCGCGGATATCAGTCCTAGAGGGTAGATTTGACTGATTATGGTTAGGAGGTCGTTCATGTCGAAAGGTTTAGTAAGTACAGCCGCAGCTCCCAAGTTGTTGGCCAGATCAAGGGTTTGTTTGTCCGGAAAGGCGGTGATCAAAATCATGGGCGGAAAATCATCGAATTTCTTGGTGGCTTCAAGAACTTGAAGCCCCGAAATGCCCGGCATGCGAATGTCTGATATAATTAAATCAAATCCGTGAAAATATTCCAAGGGTCCGGAAAATCCAAGATGTCTCATGAGATCATTTCCATTATTGGCCGTAATAACGTCACACCCCTTTTTCTGCAGATACCAGGAAAGCATCTTACGCATCTCAAAATCATCTTCCGTAAGGAGTATTCTCAATGGAGGATGTTTATAAAAAGAATCTTGTGGTGAAAAGTCCGCTTCATATGGCATACAATATTCTTCTTTGACCATATCCGCCTCCCGTAAGTGTCGATGGCTTTTCACGGCATGGATCCCGTTTGTGCCGGCGCCGGAAGGATTCCCGCCACTTTTTTCAGTGGATTTCCCCATTTCAAAACCTGTCGTTCAAAGAAAATCCAGTCCCGATGTTATCTTGATTGAATATTTAGCAATTCGTATGCCAGAAAATATCTTCCATGGACGGTTCCTTCCCAGAAATAGTATAATATATTGTAATAATAAATAAATATTGTTTAAATCAGGATCGAAATTTTCCGAAATGTACTGGATATCCGGCCTTTGGGGGCGGGGCATTTTGCGACATTGTGGCAATATGCCCCGGTCCTGGGGTGTCGCGGGAGGACGCCGGAAGTATGTCAGGCGAGCTTAGAACCGCATTGGTCAGTCGACCTTGTAGTGCTCGAGTTTGCGATACAGGGTTTTGCGGTCCAGACCCAGCACTTTCGCGGCCAAAGTTTTGTTGCCGCCGACCGTTTTCAAAACATGAAGAATGTATCGGCGCTCAACTTCCTGAACCGGAACGAGTTCGCTTGGGGTGTCACTTTCAAGGAGAAACCAGGAGGATTTATAATCGCGTATTTTTTCCGGAAGATCATCGACGGAAATTTTTTCATATCCTGTCAATACAACCGCTCGTTCGATGATATTTCGAAGTTCGCGCACATTTCCGGGCCATGAATAATTCAAAAGCTTTTCCGCGGCGGCATTGGATATCCCGGCAATTTTTTTGTCAGCGCGAATGGCAAACTGCTCGACAAAATGCCGTGCGAGAAGGAGAATGTCGGCACCGCGCTCCCGAAGGGGCGGAAGATCGATCTGAATGACATTGATGCGATAATACAGGTCTTCACGGAACCGGCCTTCTTCAATGGCGGTTTCAATGTCACGATTGGTCGCGGCAATGATTCGCACGTCAAAAGGGACTTCCGAAGTGCCGCCGATGGGGCGGACACTGCGTTCTTCCAGAGATCTAAGAAGCTTGGGTTGAAGGGACAACGGGATATCGCCGATTTCATCAAAAAAGAGCGTTCCGCCATGGGCCTGCAAAAATAATCCTCTGCGATCCGCCTTTGCATCGGTATACGCCCCGCGTTTGTGGCCGAAGAGTTCGTTTTCCAGCAGCGAATCCGGGAGAGCGGCACAGTTGACGGCGACAAAAGGGTTTTTACGCCGCCGGCTTCGTTTATGAAGGGCCCGAGCAACGAGTTCTTTTCCCGTTCCGGTTTCTCCGGCAATGAGAATAGACGTTTCAGTATCGGCAACGCGTTCGAGCCGGCTCATCAGCTTTCCCATAAGGGGACTTTCGCCAATCAATTTGTCGAACCGGTGAGATTTTTTGAGTGCTTTGTCCAAAAGCTTTACCTTTTCCTGGAGGCCGCGGTGTTTGACGGCGCGGTCGAGGGACAGGACAAGGAATTCCGTATCGATGGGTTTGTTGACGAAATCGTATGCTCCTGCGCGAATGGCGGCAATAACGGTCTCCATACTCCCGAACGCGGTAATGACGATGACCGGTATGTCCGGCCGGTTTGCAACGATTCGTTCGCAGAGCTCGATGCCGTTCATGTTCGGCAAATTCAAATCTGCCAGGAGGACATCAAAAGATTGTGTCTTCAGGATGTCAAGCGCTTTCTCGGAAGAGATGCACCATGTCGGCTGGAAACCGTGCCGTTTGAGATCATCCGCAAGCATCTCGCACATGATTTGTTCATCATCGACGATCAGGATTTTTCCGCGCATTCGTCAACCTCCAGCGGTATATAAATCGTAAAACAGCTCCCTTTGCCGGCCTTGCTCTGAACATCGATCCATCCGCCGTGCTCTTGAACGATGCCATAGGCAATGGATAACCCCAATCCGGTCCCTTGTCCCACACTTTTGGTGGTAAAGAAAGGCTCGAATAAATGGTGGATGTGGTCTTCAGGAATACCGCTTCCTTCATCTTTAATATATATTACCGCATAATTTTGTTCCGGGTTGCAATTTAGCGCCGGAGGGCATGCGTATTTCATATGGATTCCGAGTTCCAGATGTCCGCCGTCAGGCATGGCCTGAATTCCGTTCATCACCAGGTTGATCAAAACCTGTTGAATCTGATACGCGTCAATGGAGACCAGGGGGATGTCTTCGTTTGTTAAAAGCTCAAGGTTGACGTTCTGTTTTTTTGCGCTCGGTTTCAGCATTTCCATCACTTGAGTGGATAGATTCTTAAGATCGATCCATGACTTTTGAGGCGCCCGGCGTCTGGCAAAATCGAGGAGTTGGCGGATCAGTTTCGCCATACGCTCCGCTTGCTCTTTAATGATCCTCGAGCATTCAATAATATCTTCTTTGTTGAGATTTTCATCAATGATCAGCTTGGCTCTTCCTGAAACAACATTAAGGGGGGTACCCAGTTCATGGGCGATCCCTGAAGAGAGACGCCCCAGCGTCGCGAGACGTTCGGTATGGCGCAACTGTTCGAGTGCTGAAATACGGGCTTCCGTCTCTTTGCGGACCGCCTCTCGTGATGCCGCAAGCTGCTCGCACATTTGATTCATGGCCGTCGCCAGATTGGAAAGTTCATCGTGTCCATGAACAACAATTCGCTTCGAGAAATCACCTTCGCCGATCTGCCGTGTGAAATTCATCATACGATTCAGCGGACGGCCGACAAATTTAATACCCAGCCCCCACAACATGATAAAGCCCAGCAATGCCATCAGGATGCCGAGTATGATCGATCGCAATATCATTTTATGCACATAGCCCGTCAACTCGGCCAGAGATTCTGAGATTTCAAGAGCGCCGTGTGCGTCATTGCTGATTTTGACGGGAATATACGTATAACGATAACCGGGCCCATTGTCATCGGTTTTTTTCACTGAAATTTCTTGTCCGTTGAATACCGCGGCCAATTTTTTCAGGGCCACGCGGGGCATGTAAGGACCGCCTGAAAGACTGCCCAGCCAAACCCACCGGATCCGCATATGATTTTCCTCTTTATCCACTTTTTTGATCAGTTCCAGAGCACGGTTTCGACCGGATTCATGCCACGCGTCAAGGGTCAATTCCTTGACCGTGTTTCCCAGCAAGTAAGCGTTTTGCTTCATATCATTGTCAAACTGGTTGATCTCGCGCTTGACGGAAATGTATCCGTCGGCAGCCAAAAGCGCGATGATTCCCAAAAAAATTAAACTCATAATTTTTATCGTCAGTTTCATATAATTTCTCTTTTATACCCCAAAAAAATGCCGAAAATTTGATTTTAACCGAAGATTAAGTCACACTATGTGCCAGCCAGAACAGGGCCATTCCAATCACGACGGTGCCACCTAAAGATTTCGTTTTCAGGGCAAAAACAAAGGTCGGTATTGCCACCCAGAGTTCGGGTTGCCAGAGGGCGATATGGCGGGGCGTGCCGTTGGTCACCAACTCCGGCAAGAGGAGCGCGCTAAGGATGGCCGCCGGAATCAGGTCGAGCCATTCGACCAGCCATCGGGGCAGATTGCGCCGGGACAAAAACACCAGCGGGACCCAGCGGGGCAGATATGTCACCAGGGCCATACCGAGGATAACCCATATCACCTCCGGATGGATCATCTTGCGCCCCATTTTTTCAACCCCAGTACTGTCGTGGCCGCAATGATCGAGGCCAGAACAATGTATGAACTGCCGGGAATGATCAGAGAAAGGATCACTGCCACAGCGCCGGCAATGACCGCCGTTAGAACATAGAGGCGGCCTTTAAGCTGAAAAATCAAAAGGCAGATAAACATTGCCGTCAGCGCATAATCGATGCCGAATGCCCCTTGGTGGATAAATCGGCCGCTGTACCCGCCGATGATGCTGCTGACGATCCACGTAAGGTTTGCCGTATGATTCACCACCAGAGCCCGGTTCAAGCTCCATGTTTTCCGGCTGAACCGGGTGTGGTTAACGGCAAAACTTTCATCGGTAACGCCATAGGCGAAAAGGGTCAGTTTCCGGCGGGTGGCATCACCTAAAAATACCGCCAGAGACGAACTCATCAGCAAATGCCTCAAATTCACGGCAAAGGTCGTAAGGATTATCGAAAGCGCCCCTGCGCCGGTGGAAAGCATGGATACGGCAATAAACTGAGAACTTCCGGCAAACACCAGAATGGACATCAGCATAATCTCTATTGGATAAAGTCCGGCTTTTTGCGCCAGTACACCGAAGGCAATCCCAATGGGAATATACCCGAGACAAATAGGCCAGGCCGCCGAAAGGCCTTGCAGGATTGACGTCTTGGTACCACGCTTGTTGTGGGGAGAAATAGGATTATTCCAAAAGTTCTTCAATGGCTTTTAACAGGTCGGGCAGTTTGATGGGCTTGGTTAAGGTCCTCTGTGCCCCTAACATCTTGGCTAAATGTAAATAGTCCTGGGGACCTAAACGACCGCCTCCGGAAACGGCAATGATTTTGATGTCCGGAAATTCTTTTTTCAATTCCTGTATCGTTTCGATGCCGTCTTTTCCGGGCATAATGAGATCTGTGATGACGAGGTCCGTGGGGCTTTCGCGATAAAGCTTTACCCCCTCTTTACCACCTGAAGCTTCCAAAACCTCATGTCCGTTTCGCTCGACAAGCTGCCGGAGCATCGTCCGAAACTGATTGTCGTCGTCTATGATAAGAATATGCGCCATTGATTCTTTTTCCTGTCCTGTCTGTTCCTCTGAACATTAAGGGTTTAATTCATAGACCCTGTGCAGCATATCTCCGGGAACCAAGGCCATTGGTCAGAAGGGCCGAGAGGAGCTTCATATTGACAATTAAATTGTATATTTATTACGATTTTATTTATCGTATCAAATTTGCGGTAGAACTGTCAATTTTATTTGGGCTTCAAGAAAAATCAATTCAGGTCAAATGCGCCGCACAATATCGACGACCGCCGTATCACTGTCGCGGAAGATTCGTTGGAAGCGATTATATTTAAACGACATCCAATGTCAACCCGGCTTATTTCTGGGGGAAAATCATCTTGGCGCAAAGGCTCAAATCATATCCTTTAAGATCTTGCGCCAAATCCCGAAAGGCGGCTTCCGGCAAAAGCCCTAAAAAGAGTTGAACACCTTTTTCAAAAAATCGATCCTTGAGAACAAGAAAATCAAAGCGCTCCCAGCGTAAAGGGATAAAATCAAGATCCAACAAGCTTGCCACCGCCTCGATTCCGGGACCTGCATCGGCCCTTCCGGACAACACTTCAAGCCCCACATCCAGGTGCCGTCCAAGCTCCAGTTGGTACCCGTCGATCCGGTCTCCGATGATTCCGGCTTTTTTGAGTTCCGTGTCAAAAAGGAGCCGGGTCCCGGTTCCCAAAGGCCGGTTGACGATCTTTATGCCCGGCTTGTCTAAGTCGGCAACGTTACGAATCTCTTTTGGATTCCCTTTCGCCAGCAAAAGTCCCTGTTGCCGCTGACAGAAGTTGACCACTGCCGGCAACTGCTCCAGTTCATCTACGGCAAAGCCGAAATTGTAGTCCTCCCCGTTTTCCTGGAGCAGGTGGC
>Ga0315556_1000846_pt1 | contig 19050 bp, 19 predicted proteins | sample SalMarSW160310MG_FD_202112 | JGI IMG/M metagenome (GOLD analysis project Ga0315556, IMG submission 202112) | Salt marsh sediment microbial communities from the Plum Island Ecosystem LTER, Massachusetts, United States - Salt Marsh Sediment SW1603-10 ...
CATCCCCCCTGAGCACCCGAACAACAGGTTCATAGCCGTTCTTCATTGGGGTTCGCCTAGACCTAGATGTGTTTCAATCTTCGACCGGATGATCGCGTCGAAAGAGTCGGATCAGGCCGGACTTTAGCCGCAAGTGGCACAAGTCCCAGCGGGCGGAAGTCACCTTGAAATCATCCATCAGATCTTCCGCGGCGGCCTCAGCCGCGGCTTCGACGTCGTCCGCTTCCTGCATATGTTCCAGGCGGACGGGCACCTTGCGCAGGAAGCGCGCCATGTCGTTGATCGCATCGCGATCAACCAGCCCATCCCGACCGCTGAGGATTTTGTAGTCTTCGAAAGGAGCTGCCCGAAGGACATCCAGCGCGTCCAACCAAGGGTCGATCTGACCGAACCCTAAGAATGGGGGCTCATTGACCACAACCGCGTCGCCAACGAAGACCACACCCCGCTCTTCGAGCACCACCCACATCGATCCGCCTGCCGGGCCGGGCTGATGCCGTAGACGAATCAACTGATCTCCCAAGTGAATGAGGAGTGTGTCGCTGAAGGTCAAATCCGGAGTCAACCGCGTGATGCCCGAGACGCGCTTGATTCGATCGACCTCGGAGCCGACGGGCTGGCTGGCCCCTTTGAATGTGTCTGGCAGACGGGACACGGCATCGGAGGTGGCAGCATGCGCGGCGCGTGAGATCTCGATATTGCGGGTCGCGAGCACGCGGTCGGGATGCTGGTCGAGGACGGCCAGATAGCGCGGCTTGCCGAGTTGGCTGACCTGACCCAACCATTCCTTGGCATCGTCGGCGCGCAATGGAAAATCAATCAGGAGCAGCTCGCCCTGTCCGGCGACAGCCCCGACAGTCAGAGCGGGGTAGGCATTTTCGATGGTGATGCCGGAAAGGATGGTCCGCACGATGCCTCCTCGCGGTCAGGGTTCAGTGGTTATGCAAGTGGGAGCGTGAAGGCAAAGGTTGACCCCTCCCCTTCCTCGCTTTCGACCCAGATCGTTCCCCCATGCGCTTCGACGGCCAGACGGCAAAACGCCAGTCCAAGGCCCAGTCCTTTGGGGCGTCCCTCCCCGTGAATGCGGGCGAACTTGTCGAAAATCGCCTGTTGGTCATGCTGTGAAATACCAGGACCGGTGTCGGCTACGCTCACCGCCAGCTTGTCTCTGGCCTCGGTCAGGGCAGCCGATACGGTGATGTCCCCCCCTGAATGTGTGTATTTGACCGCGTTCTCGAGCAAGTTGATGACCACCCGCCGTACCATTTCCACGTCGCATTGGATGTCCGGCAGGTCACGGGCGAGATTGAAACGAAGCGTGTGGCCCTTGGCCTCCGCCACAGGGTGCACCTCCTCCACCGCTTCCGTAATGACCGCGCCGAGCGAGGCGCTCTCTTTGTGCAGCACCGCCTGACCGGTTTCGAGCTGACCCAGATCCAGCAGGGACTCCACCAGGCGGGACAGCCGGCGGCTGGACCGCATGGCGATGGAAAGCACGGATTGCACGGTTTCGTTGTCGGTTGGAAGACTGGCTTGGAGCATCTCCAGACTCGACATGACATTCCCCAACGGCGATCGCAAATCGTGAAAGATCATCGACGTCAGATCGGTCCGTAGTTCATCCAGGGCCTGCCGCTCCGAAATATCCCTCAGGATCCATTGAAGGAACGGTTGGCCTTCGATGTCAATCCGCTTGATATGAACTTCCACCGGCATCCGGTATCCGTCGTTGTGCGTCACCTCTCCATCATAGGCAATCGTCTCGCCGACTTGGATCTGGCTCAGGTCCTGCGGCAATCTCTCCGCATCGGGCAGGTGCACCGAGAAGATGGTCTGTTCCTTGAGGTACGACAGATCCAGACCGAGAAAGGCCTCAGCCCGGTGGTTGGCTTCGGTTACTTTGCCAGCCAGGTCCGTGATAATGATCGGATCGATGCTGTCGTTGAACAGGCCCGCATACCGTTCATGCGCCGCCTGCGTGTCAGCGAACAACTGCGCGTGGGTGATCGCCGTGCCAGCCAAACCTGCGATTCCGGTGAGCAGCTCGACCTGTTCCGAGCCGAAAGTTCGCCGTCTCGGGTTGAGGGCTTCGAGCACACCGATAAGCGCTTGTTGCACGAAGATTGGGACGCATGCCACCGACCGGGTCCTAAATCCAGTTCGCTCGTCCACGCCAGGGAAGAATCGCGGGTCATCTGGCGCATTGTCGATGGCGACAGCTTCTCCATGCTCGGCAACCCACCCGGCTATCCCCTGGCCAGGCTTGAGGCGGAAACCCACAATCGCCTCTCCCCCGCCGCCCCGAGCTACCTTGAATTCGAGTTCCCCGGTCTCCTGGTCCAGCAGGGCCAAGGAGGCGGCCTCCACGTCCAGCGTGCGGATGGTTTGCTCCAGGATCCGGTCGAGCACGTCCTCCATGTCGAGGCTGGCGGTGACGACCCGCGCGCTTTCTGCCAAGGCCACGGTCGCCTCCACCTGCCGCCGGCTCTCGGCGAACAGTCGAGCGTTTTCCACCGCGATCCCCGCCTGGTCTGCAATCGCCTTGAGCAGGGTCAGATCATCCTGGTTGAAATGCTCGGCTTCAGGATGAACCAGGGTCAGGACTCCCACCACACGGTCACGCGCCGTAACCGGAACGCTGATCGCCGATCGGGAATCGCCGTTGCTCGCGTCTTGCGGACGCTTGAGCCAGCGCGGGTCGTCCCTGGTGCTTGCCACCAATGCGGGTTCTCGGTGTTCGACCACCCAGCCTGCCAGGCCGCGCTCATAGGTTACAGCCAACTGCTCGGCCGTGTGATCGTGAACCCGGCCCCCGGTGGCCAGGGCGCCCTCGATAACATCTCCGCTTTCGTCCAAGACAAGGATGCTGCCGCTGGCGGCGCCCACGTTCTCCATCGTGAGTTGAAGCACGCGTTGGAGCAGCTCGCGTAGATCGAGCTGAGCGGCAAGCTCACGGCTGATGCTGTACAGGAGTTCAAGGGAGGTACGTGCCCGCTCGGTGGCGGGCAGGTCAGCAGTCATCGGTCATCTGGCCTGTTAGCGACGCCCACGCAACGCATCCGTTAGGGGATCCCGCTTGTGCAAGCGGCCCGAGGCTGGCGTTTGAGGGCTCCCCACCGATCAAACCGGGGCCTTCCGGGCCGTCGTGCGACAGTTTTGCGGGCTGGGTGAAAGAATCAAACGAGTATAGCATAGGCGGAATGCGGCCTTCGCCCCTAGCCTTTTCCTCGCCGGCCTTGTTCTTCTTCATTGAAGACCCATCCGACGATCTCCCCCACGTCAAATCGATCGGTTGGCTGCCAGTTGCGGCTGGCATCGAATGGGCGATCAATTTGAGAACTCGTGTCCCCATCCAAACTGGCCGCGATTTCCTGCTGGACGGCCTTGAGCCGGTCCTGCCAAAGGCGCAGGTTGTCGGGGCGCAAGTCTACCCACCCATGCTCGGCATCAGGTGACTTGATGACCGGCCCGCGCAGCAAACCGCTGCCGTCTGGCACCAGGATCGGAATGCCGATGGAAATCATCTGCCGGCGCAGAAATTCATCCTCTCTCACCAAGTCATAGGCCTGCTGGCTGAGATCCTGGGGGTCGGCCCCAATCGCCAGCGAGATTTGGGGCACGATCCTCTTGATGATGTAGGCCTCAAAGAGAAGCTTGGAGAGCCGTGGTGGACCAAGGAGTTCGAAGGCCACCGAATCGACCTCGTGTTCCTGTTCCAGTTGGTGGAGGCGATTCAGCGCCGCGCTGCGCAAGAAGGCTGCCCGATAAGACGGCCCCATCACGGACGAATCGATGGCCGCCACGACGTCTTTGCCCGTGTTCCCACCTTCGATTTCCCTGACCACATTGTGGGCGATTTCCTCCGGGGTTACGAAGGCCATTTGCCCCAAGGTGGTCAGGGCCGTAAATTCTCCAGCGGCGAACAGGCCGTTCTCGCCCGAATCGATGTAGACCGATTCGAGGATCTCTCCCGTGTCGATCCCAAAATCCCCTTGGGGCTGGGTGGTTGTCGAGCTATCCAGCGGTGCGGGCGCGTCCGGGTCACAGTCGTAGAGAGGGAACTCGTGCCCGCCGGCCCGGATCGGCCCGTAGCCAATCTCTTTCCAGGCGATGGCTGCCGTCGGCTTGACCTCTTTCATGACTTGGGGCGCACCCGGGGTCCTGGCCAAGAGGAAGATCAGCATTGTCTGCGCGCCAGCCACGGCGGATTTCGACAGCAAGACCCGGGACGGACGTTCCTCTCCGTGTGTGTAGGGAATGTTGAAGCCCATCCCGCCGGTGCCACTTGTGCCAACTTTCACATAGGCTTGCGTTCCAGCCGCCACCATCGCTTCATAGAAGATCTGCATGTGGCGCACGAGCTGCGGGATGTACAGGGAGGTGAAGACTCGCTCGACCTCTTCCGGCCAATCTGTGGGCTGCTCCGATTGGATTCGGCTTTCCAAGTGTCGGGCCGCCTGATAAATATTCTGGTAGGCGACGGCCGTAGCTGTGTTCATACAATCCACCACAATGTCGGCGCCGCGGCCGTCGAGCCCCGACCACGTACCAGTGATCAATTGGTAGAGCAGCGAGGCCTGGAGGACATCAGCTTCTAGTTCATCCAGGATGTCTCCCACCAGCTGGCGGCGTTGTTCGGGCTGTTCCAGCACCCGGACACGCGGGTGCACCTCCCCGTCCTCCGCCTGCCACTCGGCTCGAAGAAGCACGTCACCCCACACAGGAACGATTTCGGTGTCGCTCCCAGGCGTGCCCGCTTTCAGTCGGGCCACCGCCGATTCGGCCTGGCTTCGCCTCAGCGATCCCACCAAGAGGCGTGATGGGCGCCGGACCAGAACCTCACGGCACACGGCTGACCCGACCAGGCCGTAGCCACCCAAGACCAATATTGACTTGTCTTTGATATCCAATCCGGTTTCGCTCCTGTCTGGACCAGTTAACTCTCAGCATACCCTACATTCAAACGACGAAAAAGCAGCGCCCCGCCCTTGCGGTGCGCTGCATTCCGTCGATCACCAGACCCCACTCTAAGTTCAGCGCCTGCGCCGGTCCTCCCGAAGCACGGTCGTCAGCACAGCACTGACGATGGACACCACCAGACTGCCCAAAAGGATCCACAGCCACTGTGGATCGGCAAAGCTGATTCCCAGGCCAACTTGCTGTCCGATGACCCCTGTCAGCCACAGCATGAAGGCATTGATCACGAGCGTGAACAGCCCCAATGTCAGCAGGATCAGGGGACACGTAAGCAATTTCAAAATGGGCCGTACAAGCGCGTTGATCAGCCCGAAGATCAGGGCCAGGAGCAGGAACGCCCACCAGGTCGTATTCTCGGCCTGGATCCCAGCCAGCCAGCCTGTCCCCACAGCCAGGTAGAGCGCCAGGGCGTTGATCGCCCAACGCAGTGCTAGTCTCTCCATGGTTGCCTCCTCATAATTGTGCGCCTCATCGGCTGGTTGGGTGGATGCAGCCGGCTGTCCGAGGCCCCTACAGCCTATTCGATGTACACCTCGACGTGCTGCCTGTCTTCTTCATCGACGACGTCGACGATCTTCCCGGTCAGCCCCTGGCGAAGTGCCTCAGCCAGCTCTTCCAGATCCAGCCCCTCAAACTCCGGAATGAAGCGGGCGCCCATTTTCAGCCCCACGTTGACCATGTTGATCGGAAGGTTGACATTCACCGAGGCGCGATTCGAATCCAAGTCCGTGATCCGTACCCGCAGCCAACGGGCGTCACTCTCCGAAGGAGGCGTCCGGCGGCGCTCCTGCTTGCTAAGCGCCTTAAGCAGCTGGGCAGCATCTTCGGCGCTGATCTTACCATCCTCAACCATCTTTAGAATCTTCATGCGCTCTTCCGAAGTCACCATCATTGCCTCCGTTCAGCCTATGTGCAGGCGCACACGCTCACCGGCACGACCTTCATGGACATCGATCACCAGGGGTTGTCCGGCGCTCAAGTTCTCTTCCAATGTCAAGATGAGTTCATCCAAGGCCGTACTGCCCAGAGCCGCCTTGTGACCCGGCCAATGGCCCAGTATCCAAGCCGCCGGGCGGAGTGGCAAAGGCAGCCCAAGCCGAATGACCTTGGGCCAGGTCTCGGAGCCGGTCTCGACGTGGAGCTGCAGCCAGGGTGCGTCTGCGCTCAGCACGCCAACCACCATCAGAAGCAATGCGACCAGCCCAGCCGGGACGGCAGCCAGCCACCACAAGCCGCCGAGCGTCGCCACACCCGCCGCGATGACCGCCAAGCCAATGCCGCTGCCGAAACAGATCGCCCACCAGATTCGCCACAATCTGGGCCTGACAGCCGCATGCTCGGTGTCGACAGGCGGAGAGTCGAGAGCCTTTAGGGCCCCATCGACATCGATTTGACCCTGCTCGAGCCGTCTCAGAATGTCTTGGCGATCATCTTCACTCATCGTCCCACTTCCGCCCTTCTGCTCCCAGCTAGCGACTCAGACTCAGTCTCCCGCCGTGACATTCACCGACATCGACGGGACCGCCCATGAGACTTCGCGTCTCAGCAACCCACCCATCGCCAGCCCCCCCAGGCCAAGCAAGGACGCGCCGATCACAAAAGTCGGCCGAAGCCCGACCAGCCCAGCCAGGCCGCCGGCACCGCCCATCGATACCAGCTGAGCCAATGTGGACGCCACCTCCGTCATTGCACCAGCACGGCCCAACAAGTGGCTGGGCACACCCTGCTGCAGCATCGTTTGCAGGCTCGCGTTCAAGGGCGCCAGAGTGAGACCCGCCCAGGGGATAGTCAGCAGACCAGCCAGATAGGTCGGCGCCATTCCAAAGGCCGCTACGGCGACAGCCAGCAGGAGCATCGAGGCCACCGAGATGGCCAGCGGACTCACCTTGCGCGCCAGCGCGCTTGTCAAGAGCCCCCCGGCCACCATGCCGACACCTTGAGCTGTCATCAGGAGACCCAAAGCTTCGGGGGCGGCGTGAAAGGCAAACCGTGTGAAGGGGACGATCAAGACATCGACCCCGCCGATCCCGAGGAGCGCCAGCACCACACCGAGCGTGATTCCTTGCAGGAGACGGCTGCCCAGGGCATAGCGGACGCCCGATTTCAGATCGTTCACCGCCGACATGAGGCCTTCGGTCGGCCTCTCAGCTTCTCGAGTCTTGACGCGGCGGATCGCCACCAAGAACACCGACGATCCCACGAAGCTGGCGCTGTCGACCAGGAAAGCCGCTCGGCTGCTGAATGCGCCTATGACCACGCCGGCGAGGATCGGCCCCAGAAGTCGCGAAAAAGTCTCACCCACCTGCATCCAGCTGTTGGCCGGCATCAGGTCGTCCTGCTTGACCAGCGCAGGCAGGAGCGCTGTTCGCGCCGGATAGAAAAACGCCCCAAAGCTTGAGGTGGCGAAGGCGAGCGCCATCGCCCATGGCACATCCGCCGGCGAGCGGAGAAACAGGAATCCGGGGATCATGGCTGCCCGGGCCAAGTCGGCCGCCACCATCGTCCGCCGCCGATCCCATCGGTCGACAAGGGTTCCGGCAAAAAGCCCAAACAAGACCTGAGGTAGAGCGAACGCCATCAGCACGGCCCCCAAGGCTCCGGCAGACCTCGTCGGGTCGTCGAACAGCGAATCGACCTGGATGGCCAGCGCCAAGAACGTGAACGAATCCCCGGCGCGCGAGATGAACAGCGACGCCACCATGAAGTCAAAGTTGCGATTACGCCACACCACAGCCTCCAACCATCGATCTTGTGAAATACTTCACAAACAACACGTCCCCACCTTTGTCCGTCATCTCAACGTCTGTCGAGCTGTCCGGCGCTCGAGCGCAGGTCCAGCCGCATCCAGGTCAGCGAGCGCTTGGCATGAAAGTTCAACGATGTCAGCGCCTCCGTCGCCAAACCGGCAGGGTAGTCGATGGTGGTCGGAAGTCGGGCGGCCCTGAGCTCCCCCAATCCGTGGATGAGCAGAGGTTTCTCGACAATGCCCTGAAGGTCCGGCGGTACCAAGAGAATGAAGCGCCATTGTCGGGCCTCGCTTCCCAGCCGGGCCGTGAGCGTCGCCCCGATCCTGCCCGATTCCTCATACCAGGCCCAGTGCCGCGTGCGCCGCATTCCCAGGGCGCCGGAAAACGGCTCCGGTCGAAACACATCGGCTCGCAGCGGGCTGGGCCAGAGCAAGCCCTCTGGAAACAGGCTTCTCGCCAGCGCATACTGCTGCGGCCAATCCTCATCCCGTCTCGGGCGGATGTGTGCCGAGGTGGCCTGATCCTCGGGCAGGCGGGCATCTGTGGGACGCCACCATGTGGTGCGCGTGGTCTGCGTGACGAACCCCAGACTCTCGTACAGACGGTGAGCGGGTTCGCTCCGCACGTCGACTTGGAGTACAAGCTCAAGGCCTCCACGGCGAGCTGCCAGGTCGATGGCCGATGTCACCAAGGCCCTGGCGATGCCTCGCTTCCGGTACTCGGGAAGTACGGCCACGTTGGCCAACATCCACCGCCCGGGATGACGGCCGTCCGGGAGCAGGCTGGCGTTGCCGACCACGGTCCCATCCTGCTCCCATACGAAGCCGAGCGGATACGCCGCGGGCGGCAGGATCAACTGGGCGATCAACCACCCGATCCAGCCGAACCTGCCCAAGGCCTTCATCTGCCGGATCATGGCGCGGCCGTTGGCATCAAGTTGACCCGCGAAGGCGGTCTCAATCACCTTCGCCACTTGGCTCATGTCGCGTCTAGCATTTAGGGGCCTAAGCCCATCATGCGTGTGAGAATGGGTCCCTATCTTCGCAGCCGCCGTCACTCTAGACTCCCAAGGCCTCAAACAGCTTCTCGGCGTCCTCGACACTGAGCTTGCCATCTTCGACCATCTTCAGGATCTTCAGTCGCTCTTCGTCGCTGGCGCCTCCCGGGTCCGACCCGGACCCCACAGCCACCGGCAGGGGCGCAACATCCTTCAGATGGCTCCTCTGCTTTCTCCGAATGGCGCGCTTGATGACCTTCTGAACCTTGGAAGAGATCTCAGCTTCAGGGACCGACTCCATCACCGCCCCCATCGCCGCCAGGCCGGCTTCGACGTCAGCCAAGGTCTTCCCCACCGAGGCCGCCACGCGGGACCCAATCGCATCGGCGTCTTCCACCCCATAGGAAGCACCTATCCCGCCGAGCCAGATGTCGCCACCGGCGCGCAGGCTCACTTCCGCCTCTCCTTCACCAAGCTTGACGTGTCCGGGGTCAGATCCGTCTCGCACAATATTGGGCAGATCGATCGTCCGAGTGCCGCCACAAGCCAAGGTGACCATGGCTGAAGGCGAGCCCTGCAGTCGACAGATAATGTCCCCACCGGCCACGATCGTTAGCGGCTCAGCATGGGCGATCTCCACCCGCAGCGCCACATCTCCACCGGCCGTCGCTTCCAGGGGTGAGTGCGCGCCCGTCACCACCAGGTCACCACCCAAAGCCACTCGTGCAGCGCCGGACATGTCCCTCAACCGTACATCGCCTCCAGCACGGTCCAGAGTCAACTCCCCATCGATATGGGCGGCATTGAGATTGCCCCCAACTCTGTCGATGCATGCGCCGGCCACCCGGTTAAGCTGTGCGCTGCCACGCACATGATCGATCGCCAATTCAGCCTTCAGATCCCGCACCTTGAGATCTTGGCGGACCTCCACGATCTGCAACTTGGCTGCCTTGGGCAGCCGCAGTCGGGTATCGCCGTCGGCTGCCAGAACAATCACCTCCCCATCCCGCCCGAGGCTCACCTGGCCCTGGCCATTGGCAGTCGCTTCAATCTGGATGTCATCCGTGCCTCTGACGTCCAGAGCGCCCAGCACTTTCTCCACCCGCACGGTGGGAGTCTCGCCGCATTGGATGCTTTCCTGTTGACCCATGTGGTGTGTTCCTCCAGATGGCCTCAATCGAATTTGACGCCTAATCGCCTGCCAGCATTTGCATGGCTTCCTCGGAGGAGAGCTTTCCGGATGCAAGCTCGTCCAGGATCTGATGCCGCTCCTCGTCGCTGAGTCTCTCCGCCTCCGGCCCCGTCTCGTATCCCATCTGATGAATGACCTCCGTCAGCCGGGAACGCAGCGTCGGGTACGAAAGATCAAGCTCCTTTTCCATCCGGTTGAGCTTCCCCTCGCAGCGAACGAAAGTCTCAACGAAGCCGAGTTGTTCGGGTGTCAGGCGCCCAAAGCGCCCCAACTCGAACTGGCCTTCGATCGTCGTGTCACAACTGCGGCAGTGAAGCCGCGTGGCGGAAAGGCGCTCACCGCATACCGGACAGAGAGTCAGCATCGTGTTTGCCATGTGTCTGTGTGCCTTTCTCACTCGCCTGACCCGCCTGCCTCGGGCCCCCAAACCACGCCGATTCTTAGCGGACAGGATATTCAAACTTAAGTTAGAATATGTATGTAATGATACACATTTATCGTTGTTTGTCAATATGGATATTGATTTTATTGATACGTAACTCAATATTCCTGAATCTACGTTGGCATGGGTATACCCAGCCGCCGGGTGGCTTCCGCCTCGCCGATCCTCAACCGATCTGATAGAATCGCCGCACTCGATTGTTACTAGGAAGGGTATGTCCATGGCGAAGCTGTTTATTCCGGGTCCGACCGATGTATCACCGGAGATCCTCCGGGCCCAAGATCAACCCATGATCGGTCATCGGAGCCAAGCGTTTTCCGATCTCTTCGAACACATACAGTCGCGCCTGCGTACCGTGCTCCAGACGGATCACCGGGTGTACATCACGGCCTCGTCTGGCAGCGGCCTGCAGGAGGCAGCTGTTCGCAACTGTGTTGGGGACAAGCTGCTGCTGTGCGCCTCCGGAGCGTTCGGCGAGCGCTGGCACGCCGTGGCGTTGTCCAACGGTGCGCCCACCGACCTGCTGGCCACCGAATGGGGCCAACCCCTCACGCCCGACCAGGTAGAGGCCGCCATGAGCCAGGCGGACTACGACACGCTGGCCGTTGTCCACAATGAGACTTCGACTGGCGTGGAGAACCCGGTGGGTGCCATCATCGAACGCGCCCGGGGGTTGAACCCGGACCTGGTTGTGCTGGTGGACGCGGTGTCCTCCGCCGGCGGGGTGGATATTCCGATCGACGAATGGGAAATCGACGTCTTGCTGACTTCGTCCCAGAAATGCTTCGCCCTGCCTCCGGGTCTGGCTTTCGCCGCCGTCAGCGATCGGGCCTTGGAGCGCGCCAAGGGCGTGGAACGAAGAGGCTGGTACTTCGACTTCATCCTGCTCGAGAAGTACCTGCTTGAAAAGAAGAGCACGCCCGCCACGCCCGCCGTTTCTCTGCTCTACGCCCTCGATGCCCAGCTTGATCGGATGCTTGCTGAGGGCATGCCGGCCCGCTACGCACGGCATCAAGCCATGGCCGAACGAGTCAGATCATGGGCTGATGCCAAATTCGGCTTGTATGCCGCCGAGGGCTATCGCTCCAAGACGGTGACCACAGTTCGCAAGCCCGCTGATTTCGACTTTGCCGGCCTGACGGACTTCCTCGCCGAGCACGGCATGGTGATCGCCAACGGCTACGGCAAGATCAAAGGCGAGACTTTCCGCATCGGCCACATGGGGGAGATTATGCCGGGGGATGTGGACCATTTGCTCGAGACCATCGACGACTTTCTCGCAGCCAAATAGCGTGGAGCCCGACGGCGCCGACGCAGGACACGAGTCCCCGTCGAACACGTGGCTGGGCGCGCCGCGCCTAACGCGCCTCAGACGGCTTGTTCTCCTCTTCCTGCTGGCCGCCGGATTGCGCCTGATCCCGGTGCTGGCCGCCCCAAATCTTCCCATCGGGCTCGACGACATGTACCAGTACGACATGCTGGGGCGGAGCCTGGCAGCCGGCCATGGCTTCCGTTGGTACGCCCCATTCGACCAGGCCCTGATCAAGTCTCAACTCAAACGGGTGGCCGGCATCGACGTCAGCCAAATGACACCCATCACCGACCCGCGCGGTGTGGAAACCAGCTTCCGGGCGCCGCTTTACCCGGCATTCTTGGCGATCATCTATGCCGTCAACGGACTGTCGGGGCGGTACTTCGCAGTTCGGCTGGCACAGGCGCTCATCGGCGGCTTGTTGGCTCCCTTGACCTACGCGTTGGCTCGCCGTTTCGGCGGATCCCCGAGGACCTCGCTGGCCGCAGCTGGCGTGGTCTCCGTCTGGCCAATGCTGGTAGCGCTGCCTCTGGCTTTGGCAACCGAGAACCTCTTCATCCCGCTCCTGGCAGCCGGTTTTCTGATGTTGCTCCGCGGCGCATCCGAGGGGCGCAGCCGAGATTTCGCACTGGCTGGGCTGGCATTCGGACTGGCCGTTCTGACCCGGTCGGTCATCGTCGGCTTCCCCTTACTGGCCGCCGTCTGGGTTTGGCGCAGGGGCCAACGACGGGGCGCCCTGCTGCTGGTGGGCCTGGTCTTCGCTCTGGCGCTACCTTGGAGCGTTAGGAATTCGATCCTGCACGGCAAGCCGACCTTCGTAGAAACCAGCCTTGGATACAACCTGTACTTGGGCTACTATCCCGGCAATGACGGGACGTTTCGTTTTGGACCATCTCTCGACCTGGTCACGATTACCGACGATGCCGCTCGAGACCAGGTGGGGCGAGAACGGGCGCTGGCTTTTATCAAGCAGGACCCCGGCCGCATTCCGAAGCTGATGCTGGCCAAACTGGGACACCTGTGGGGGCTCGAGGACCGGGCATTCATCTTCTTCTACAGTCAGGGGCTGTTGGGAACGCTGCCGGCCTGGGCCGTGCTCTCGATCTACCTGGTGCTGATCCTGCCACTAATTATCGTGCTCCCGCCTGCTATCATCGGCTTCACACTGCGGTGGGGAGGTCCGGCATGGTGGCTGGCCGGCCTGTTGTTGGCGTGGTATGTCGGCATCCACGTGCTGATCATGGCGGAGGAGCGCTTTCACCTGGCCCTGGTGCCGATCTTGGCCGCTCTCGCGGCACGGGGCCTTACCGACATCGCGCGCCGGCGCCGAGGGTCTTCGGTCTCAGGAGGCGCGCCCAGACTGGCGCTGACCCTGGCCGGCGTCCTAATCGGTCTGGCTTGCCTAAACTGGGGTCTTGAGCTCATCCACCACAGTCCAGAATTGACCGTGCTGCTCGGTCCCGGTGGATCCAGCGCTCATTTCAACTATTGAATCTTGGCCAAACGGCTGGAGGCATTGCATTGGGATCAGAATCCGCCCCCGCACGCACAATCCGGCTGGGCCAACTCACGCTCGACGCACGGGCCACGGTGGTCGTGGTCGCTTCCACACTTCTGCTGATCCTCGATGCCTACCACCACTTCATTCCTTCCAGCACCTATGCCGAGTTCCTGTTGGCCAAAGCGCTGGAACGCACACTTTACTATCTGATCACCCCGCTGTTGATCATTCTCATCTTCTTTCGCCAATCCCCTTCGGCATATGGCTTCCGCCTCGGAGATTGGCGGGCCGGTCTGCGGTGGACCCTGATCTTCTTCGCGGTTGGGCTCCCGATCCTCTACTTCTCGGCCAGAACACCCACCCTGACCTCCTACTACGCTCAGGCCGAACGGACGGTAACCGAAGTTCTTGGGACATCAGCGCTTGATCTGTTTGGCTGGGAGTTCCTTTTCCGCGGTTTCCTTCTTTTTGGCCTGTATCGGGTTGTCGGACCCAGCGCCATCATTCTCCAAGCTGTCCCGTTCGCTATGGCGCACATTGGGAAGCCCGAGCTTGAGACTCTGTCAACCATCTTCGGCGGCATCCTCTTCGGCTGGCTCGCCTGGCGGTCAAAGTCCTTCCTCTATCCCTTCCTGCTCCACTGGCTGATCAACATCTTCGTCATTCTGACAGCGATGGGCATCATCGCCTGGCCTTTCTCTCCATGAGCACACCCCGCGACCCTATTCGGCTGACCCTCACGGGCTACGCCTACGGCGGTGAAGCTTTTGCGCGCGACAGCGACGGGCGGGTCGTCTTTGTCCCGTACAGCATGGAGGGCGAGACGGTCGAGGTTGAACTGTTGGAGGAACACAAGCGGTGGGCGCGCGCCGGCCTCCTGTCCGTGATCGAGCCATCGCCCGAGCGCGTTCCACCGGCCTGCAGCCACTATCAGGTGTGTGGCGGCTGCCACTATCAACACATGGGCTACGACGCCCAGCTTCAGGCCAAGGCCCGCATCGTGCGGGATCAACTGCAGCGATTAGGTGGCTTTGACTCCCCGAAGATCAACCAGACTGTCCCCTGTCCGGACCCTTGGCACTACCGCTCTCGCTTGAGCTTGCACGTTACCCCTGAGGGACGCCTGGGTTATGTCGCAGCCGCAGGCGACCGCGTGTTCGCCATCGACGAATGCCACCTGCCGATCCCGGCCGTTGATCAGCTTTGGCAGAGCCTGGATGTGGCGGAACTGGAAGGGGTGGTCCGAGTTGACGTCCAGAGCGCCGATGGGCAGAATATGATCGTGTTCTACGCCGACCGTCCTCCCGATCAGGAGATCGAAATCGGATTGCCGGCGAGCATCGTTTGGATTACGCCTGAAGGAGCCTGGATCTTGTCCGGCGGCGAGCCGCTGGTGTTCGACGTCTTGGATCGGAGCTTCCAAGTCTCGGCCGGATCGTTCTTCCAAGTCAACCCGCATCTGACGCCAATTCTGGTCGACAAGGTCTTGAATGCGGCCGACATCCTTGAAGGCGACACGGTCTTTGACTTGTACGCTGGCGTGGGCCTGTTCAGCGCGTTCGCAGCAGCCACAGGGGCTGCCATCCTGGCGGTGGAAGGGTCCACTTCCGCCTGCCGCGATTTCGAGGCCAATTTGGACTCTTTCGATGGCGTTGAGCTGTATGAGGCCACCGTGGCACAGGCCCTACCGGTCATCAACCGGCAGGCCGACGTCATCATCGTCGACCCGCCCCGCGCTGGATTGGGATCAGATGTGGTCGACGGTGTTTTGCGGCAAGCGCCGCGACGTCTGGTCTACGTTTCCTGCGACCCCGCCACACTTGCCCGGGATGCTCGAGGTTTGGCAGCTGGGGGGTATGAGCTCCTGGAGTGCACCCCCATCGACCTCTTCCCTCAGACCTATCACATCGAGACCGTTTCGGTCTGGCAACGCGCCTGACAATTAACCGTGGCCATCCTGGCACCAGGTCGACATACGGAGTAGAGAGAGCTGTCTCATGGATCCACATCCCTCGGGCAGAGATATAACAGCAGGCAAGACAAAGGGTCCCGAAAATGATCTGGGGCCGCTCCCCTGGCGTGAGGCGTTCAAACTCGGTGTGACTGTCAGCCTGGCATGGCGCGTCGGCCTCGGCGTGCTGGCGGCAGCGGTCTGGCTGGTGGCCGGACCCGATCTCCCCTTGGGCCCAAATCCAAGCGTCGATTTGTTCGCCGGCCTGCCATGGTATCCGAGCTGGGCGGGCCAAGCCATCCTCGGCGTCTGGCCGCGCTGGGATGCCATCCATCATCTCAACCTGGCCCGCCTCGGCTATTTCGGTGTCGGTGTGCCTGACAGCGTCTATTACCCTCTGTATGCCTCCCTGGTCGGAGCAGCCAGCCGTTGGCTCACGCATGATTATGTGGCTGGCGGTCTGCTCATTTCGACACTGGCCACGACCGCGGCGCTGGTTTTCCTCTATCTGATCGCCGATCAGCTTTTGGGCAGGCCAACCGCCCGGATGTCCGTGCTGGTGATGGCCGCCTATCCAACGGCATTCTTCCTGATGGCCCCCTACACGGAGTCACTCTTCATCAGCCTCACCCTGGCCGCCTTTCTGGCAGCCTATCGCCGGCATTGGTGGTTGGCAGGGCCTGCGGCATTTCTTGCCAGTCTGACCCGCGGGCCGGGCATGCTCTCTGCGGCGGCCTTGGCGTGGCTGGGCTGGATCCAGTGGCGCCGTACCAAAGAAAACCACTCAATAGGCGCCCTCATTCCGAGCCTGGTCAGCGCCGGGCTGGCCGTGGCGGGAGGCTTGAGCTTTCAAGTGTGGCGTGCGACTGCCGGCTTTCCACCGATGGCCACCATCCTCCAGACCGAGTCCAAGCTCACCTGGGTCGGCCCGATCTATGGGATCTACTACGCCGCGGTACAGGTGATTAACAAGCCGGAGTTCCTGACCGGGCTGGAAACCGCCAGTGCCCTGCTTTTCGCCGCCTTGCTTGCAGCCATGCTCATCCGTCCCCGCTGGCGGCGTGGCGAATGGCTGCTCTACATGGGAGCCAACCTGATCCTCTTCACCGGGGTCCATACCTTCGAAGCCTCTGCATGGCGGTCAATCGCCCGCTACGTCTTGATCCTCTTTCCCGGTTTCATCATCTTGGGAAACTGGCTGGTTGGGCGCTCCCGACGAGTCAGGTTTGGCTACTTCTCAATCAGTCTGTCACTGCAGATCATCTTCAGCTCACTCTATGTTGTTTTCTGGTTCCTAGGTTGAGCCCGGGCACAATAATGACCACGATGCGCCAAAGGAGAGAATCAACAAGGTGCTGAACGACGCCTCAAACCTCGAAGACCGACTGACGGCCGCGCTTGACGCAGCCCGCACCGCCGGCGCCATCCTGATGAAAGGGCTGGGAGAACCTCACACCGTCCGCACCAAGAGTGCCGCCACCGACCTGTTGACCGAGATTGACCTCGAGGCGGAAGAGACGCTGCTCGACATCCTGCGGACGCGATTCCCGGAGGATGGATTCCTGGCGGAGGAAAGCGGGGGACGCGCCGGGGCCGAAGGGACCTGGATCATCGATCCGCTCGACGGCACGACCAACTTCGCACATGGCATACCCTTCTTTTCTGTCTCGATTGCCTTTGCCGACTCATCAGGCGTCCGGCTGGGCGTGGTCTTCGATCCGGTGCGCGATGAGCTCTTCCAGGCAGCCCTTGGCCAAGGGGCTCTGCTTAACGGCCAATTGATCCAGGTTTCCGAGACTCCCGATCTCAACCGCAGCCTGCTCACAACCGGCTTCCCGTACGATGTACGGACGACCGAGGAGAACAATCTGGAGAACTATGCCGCCTTCGCACTACGCACCCAAGGCGTGCGGCGGCTTGGCTCAGCCGCTCTCGATCTGGCCTATGTGGCTGCCGGAAGATTTGACGGTTACTGGGAGCTGCTCTCGTATCCGTGGGATGTGGCGGCCGGAACGCTGCTCGTAAGCGAAGCGGGCGGCACGGTTTCGAAGACGACCGATCGTGAGCTGCCTCGCTTTGTCGGTTCTGATGGAGTTTCTGTCCTGGCGACCAATGGACGAATACATTCCGCCATGCTGGCCACACTGGCCCGGCGTGAGGGTTGACCTGCCTGGGCCGAGAAGCTTTCTGTCAGATTGCTTGGGGCCGGCTAGGCGCCATCCAGGGTCCGCCGTAGCCGTTCATCAAGTTCGCCCAAGCCAACCCGGGAGGTCATGTCCAGGCTGATTGGTGTGACCGCCACGCGCCTTTCGATGCGCAGCACATGCGCATCCGAATCGTCGCCATGTTCGGACACATCACCGACCACCTCATAGTCCAAATCGGCCGGTGCATCCAAGCGCTTGCGCACTGGCTTCTTTGGCAGGTAGTAGTTCCCTCGGGACAGCCTTGTGATCTGCCACGGCGTCTCAATCGTCGCGTTGGATGGCACGTCCACCTTCAGCAAGTCGACGTCCTCGGCGCGGAAACCATCCAGAAGCAGCCGGGCGAACATGGCCATAAAGTGGGATGCGGCACTGAAGTCTATGTCCCGCGAATAGGAGAGATGAAACTCCCGGTCGGTCTCAAGCGAGACGGCCAGCGAGGGGATGCCAAGCGCCGCGCCTTCCATCGCCGCACCCACCGTGCCGGATACGGTAATGCTGGTGGTTACGTTTTCGCCGTAGTTGATCCCGGCGACGACCAGATCCGGCTGGCGAGGCATCAGCTCCAGAATGCCATGCTGCACGGCCTGGGCCGGGCTCCCGCCGACCGCATACACTTTCCATCTTTGGCCTTTAACGTTCAGCTCTTCTTCGTTGATCGCACCATCAGAAAACTGCGGCTTGCTTCGCCCGCTTCCGGACGCCTGGTCACGCGGAGCGGCGACCGTCACGAACCCGAGGCCAGACAGGGCTTCGGCGGCGGCCCACAATCCCGGGGATTTGATCCCATCGTCATTTGTGAGCAGAATCTGGGGGTCGCTGGAAGATGATGACATATCGGGCCAAATCATACCAGCCGGACGGGGCGTGGTCAATTTGGAGCACCCCAGCCCGGGAGGGATCAGCCTTCGCCGCGCGCTTCCCGGTCCAGCCCGTCGAAGAAGCCATCCAGCAGCGCAACCCGGGCTTCCGCCACCTTTCGCGCTTGGTGGGTGTGCAGGCGGTCAGCCACATGGCGCAGCTTGAACAAGTATTCGTGATAGGCGCTGTGAGGCTCCCCCTCGATCGCCTCGCCGGTAGCCACAAACTGTGCCGACGGCCTGGCGTAGATCGGTTGGCCGGCTTGCACGGCATAGCCGATGGTGCGCGCTATGCCGAACGCACCCAGCACATCCAGTTTGTCGGCGTCATACAGGATTTTGGCCTCCAGAGTCTCGGGTGACTCCGCCGACCGGTAGCGATGGGCGCGGATGCAGTGCGCTACAGCCTCGATCCTGGCGGCCTCCCAGCCCCGCTCCTCGAGTACCGTACGAGCAAATGCCGCCGAGGCCTGCTCGTGCGTCGCCCTCCCCTCGCCTTCCGAACCGGTCGTCGGCACCGCACCGGCGGCGTCATGCAACAGGGCTGCCGCCTGAAGGATTTCAAGATCAGCGTCCAGCTCCCGACCCAGTCGGAGCGCCATGGCCAAGACTCGCTGGACATGATCAAACCCGTGCACAGGATCCTCTGCCGGGTACCAGGCTTCTGCTTGCTCTACGCTAGGGAATCTATTTGTGAAATTCTTCACTAACAACCTCGGCTTCTTCGGCAGTGGCCGGCCACGGTTGGCCGGTCAGCTTCTGCAAGGCGGTCCTATTCTCGGGTCGCCGAAACAAAGTCTGGTGGGTCGGACCAAAATCGGCAAGCTGGCCCGCCTCCAGCATGATCGTGTTCTCCGCCACACCTGC
>Ga0315556_1000847_pt1 | contig 19036 bp, 19 predicted proteins | sample SalMarSW160310MG_FD_202112 | JGI IMG/M metagenome (GOLD analysis project Ga0315556, IMG submission 202112) | Salt marsh sediment microbial communities from the Plum Island Ecosystem LTER, Massachusetts, United States - Salt Marsh Sediment SW1603-10 ...
GTGATCGCTGTCGGAGCGCGAGACCGCACCCGACTGCATGAGCGACTGGATGCGGTGATCGTCCCGGACCGCGTTGTCATAGGCGGCCTGTGCCTGGTTGACCTGCTCGCGTGCGGCCTGGATGGCGGACGTGGTCGCGGCCACGTCGCTGCCGCTCTGTGCCAGCTGTGCCTCGGCCCGCTGCAACGCGATCTTGAACGGCGCGGGATCGATCTCGAACAGCAGGTCTCCGGCCTGCACGGCCTGGTGGTCGCTGACCTCCACGCGGCGCACCGGGCCGCTGACCTGGGCGGCGATGCGGACCACGTGGGCGTCGACGTAGGCATCGTCCGTCGACGGATACCAGGTCTGTTGCCACAGGTACCAGCCGGTAAGCCCGGCCACGAGCACGATTCCCCCCAGCAGTAACGGCCATCGCCATGCAGTCATGCCTACCTCGCTTCTTTCAGGATCAGGTCCGCGAGGGCCGCGTACGCCCCGCCGAAATGGTGTCCGCCCTGCAGCCTGCGCACCTTGAACCGCTGCGGGTCCAGAGCGGGGCACAGCGGAGCGGGTTCATCCTCGCCATAGATACACAGGAGGTTGGCGTGCGCCAGTTTTTCCACCTGCGGCTGTACCGGGTAGGGCGCGTCTTCCATCCTGCCGGGCAGCCAGTCCGTGACGTGGAACTCCATGTCCACCCGGTGTCCGGCGCCCAGTAGTGCAATGAGTGATACGTGCCTGAAAAGTTCCGCCGGCAGGCGGCTGGCCATGAACGGCAGCACGTCGGCGCCGCGCGAATAGCCGATCAGCAGTACCTTCTGCATGTGCCACGTGCGCAGGTAGTGCTGCAGGATGTCCTGCAACGCGGTGCCGATCTCGTCCGGTGTGCGCCGGGTCCAGAAATAGTGCAGCGAGTCCAGGCCGACCGAGGGGATGTTGCGGGTGGCCAGGGCGTCGGCCAGCGACTTGTCGATACCGGCCCAGCCACCGTCGCCGGAGATGATCACCGCAAACGTAGCGCCGGGTTGCCGGACCGGCACCTCGACCAGCGGCAGGCCATCCAGGTCAGCCGGTCTGGCCGCTGCCGGTGGGCCGGCATCCGTCTCCAGGCGCCGGAAAGCGCTGCGGAATTGCGGCAGCCAGTTGCGCGGCACGGAAAAGCCGTGCCCGACCTTGTCCAGCCGGATGATGCCGGCCTGGCCGGTTTGTGCCACGAAACGTTCCACCGTGTCCGCGCTGCACACCTGGTCGATGGATCCCTGAAAGGCAAGCCACGGCGTGGGCAGGTCCGCCCGCGGCAGAAAGCTGTATCCCTTGCCGCCGGGTCCGGCCGTGTAGGCCAGACCACTGCCATGGCACAACGGTTTGCGCAGTGGCAGGTCGGGACAGAATCCCAGGCTCATGCCCCCACGGAAGGTGTTCGGCGGTGACTGGGCGAGGATTGCGTACACCAGGGTGGCCCCGGACGAATAGCCCGCCAGGACCGGCTGCACGTAATCGGGATAATTGTAGTGACGCTGCAGGTACTGGCTGAGGCCCTCGAAATCCGCCGCCGGGTAGCTGCAGGCATTGCGTTCGGCGGCGAGGGTCCGGAAGTAGGCCGGCACATCGACGCCTGCGACCAGCGCATCCAGGCCGGCCAGTTCACGCGCCATGTCGACCACGCCCCTGTTCCAGCCGCCGTCGCCGGAGGCGAACAGCACCACGTGGTGCGGCTGCGCCGAAGTCCGGTACACGTGGACGGTGTTGAAGCGGCCGAACGTCAGCGTGTCCTCCGTCGGCGGGTGCGCGCGCGCGGGAGCCGCCGTGCACAGTGTGATCAGCAAAAGTGGCAGGAGTTGCCGAAACGCATGCCGGGGATGGTGCACCGATTCAGTTTCCTTGACGGGTGGCCGGGGTGCAGTGGTACTGCACGCGCGGCAGTCTCCGGCAACCGGGGCGCAGAGTCAACGCCGGTCGGGGCACGCGCTAGACGCCGCGGTCGAACCGGTGCAGGGCGATGATCAGCACCACGGTACCGAGCATCCACAGCGCACCGACCAGCCAGCCGGTGGGCGGGATGGACCTGTAATAGCCGCGCATGCCCGGCATGTGGTGGGTGCCGCCACGCTCGAGGATGCCCGCCACGTCCTGCACGGGGATCGCGGTGTTGATACCGGCCGGCAGGTTGAGCAGAAAGCCGGTATGGTTGAAATAGCGCACGGCGAGGGTGAAGTTGAAAAAGGCGAACGAGAAATCGACACCCGGCGGTACCAGCTTGCTGGTCCAGAGGCCCGGATGATGGTTGCCGAAGACGTTGACCAGCAGCGACCGTTCGCCCTGTTTGTCCGTGGTGATCGCGAGGTTGAAGATGCCCGGGCGGAGCAGGCTGCCGGTGGAGGCCAGGAAGGTGGAGGGCATGGTCCAGTTGCGCAGGGTCTGTACCCCAGGATGTTCCTGCCGTTCAGTATGAGGTTGCGGACCCGCAACGCACGCGACGTGCCAGTCCGAACGAGGTGGCCGGTAGGGCGCGGGCCACCCTGCGATAGCGCATTATGTGGCAGGCGATCAGCAGCACCACGGAAAGCGGGCCCAGGCCGTATTCGACATGAGAGATGATTTCCATGCCGGTTATCATGTGGCGATTAACGGAAAAAGATGCGCCGGTAACCGCCGGCAATCAGGGCCGCGCTGTCGATGAGCAGCAGGGGCAACGGCGCGAGAAACGGATAGGCAAGGTAGGCACTGCGCCAGGCGGGATGAAACTTTTCCTTGAAACTGCGCAGCCCCTTGTAATTGTAGAAACGGTTGCCGTATTCGAAGGCCAGGCGTGCGACGCGCTCGCCGGCCCGTGCATAGCGGGTCTTGCCGACGCCGGCCAGCGGCGACATGCCGAGGTTGAAGAACCGGTAACCCCGGGCCGTGGCGTTCTGGATCAGTTCCACGAACAGGAAATCCATGGTGCCCGGCGGTGCGGCGGGGTGATGACGCATCAGGTCGATGCTCAGTTCCGCGTGAGGACCGTAGTCCGGCATCAGGTTGGCGAAGGCGACGATGCGCTCATGCACCCGCACCACCGCGACGGGACTGCGCCGCAGGTAGTCTTCGTTGTAGTTGCCGAGTGAAAAACCTTTCTCTGCGCCGCCGCGTTCCTGCAGCCACGCATCCGAGACCGCACGCAGTTGCTGCCAGGTGGCCGCGTCGGGTGGCTGCTCGAACAGTTCGAAGACCGCGCCCTCGCGCCGTGCACGGCTGACGCTGTGGCGCAGGGCCTCGCCACGCTTGCCCGCGAGCGTGAAGGCAGCCAGGTCGACGACCGCCATTTCACCGAGCTTGAACAGGGCAAAGCCGGCATCGTGGTAGCGGTGTACGTGGGTTTCACTGACCTCGTAGAGGCAGGGAGTGAGGTCGTGCCGGTCGGCGAGCTCGCGAAAGGCGATGATGGCGGCATTGCAGGATTCCGGGTCGCCACAGGGATCGCCCAGCGCGATCAGGCGGTCGCGGATCCGGCCGTACTGGATGAAGGCTCTGCGGTCCGGCGACCACAGCAGGAACTTGTCACCGAGAAACAGCAGGTGCGAGAACTCGCTGCCGCCGTAGCGGTCCAGCAGCGCGGTGGCTTCCTCCAGTTCGCGCGCATCCGGCAGCGCGTGCACGGCCTGCGGGCGCCGGAAGAACGACCAGCCGATGAAACCGGTCGCCACCGCGGCGGCGATCAGCAGGCCACGGGCGAAGCGCGGGGCATCCAGACCGGGTGCGAAGCGGGTCAGGTAGGTCCACTCGAACGGCACGTTGCCGTGCACCCGGTCGCCCAGCCAGGCGAAGCCGATGACGGAGATCAGCAGGCCGGTCAGCCAGAGCAGGCTGCGCGGCGTGAGCAGCGGGTAGGATTCGCGGTAGAAACGCCTGCGCTGGCGTTTCAGCAGCAGGGCCACGGCAAGCAGGATCGAGGCCTCTTCGAAATCGATGCCCTTGAGGAAACTCAGCAGTGCGCCGCAGACCAGCAGGACCTGGGTCAGTACGTAGGCACTGCGTACCTGCTCGGCGATCCCGCGCGACAGTGCGATCAGCAACACACCGGTGGCGACCGAAAGCAGGTGGGAGAGTTCGATGGCGGCGAGCGGCACGAAGCGGTCCAGCACGGCCAGCCGGTCCCCCAGCGCCGGGATGGCAGCCGATGCCAGCAACACCACACCGCCGGCGAAGGTCAGATAGGCCAGCGCCCGCACGCCCAGCGAGGCCAGGATATCCAGTGGCAGCCGCAGCAGTTTCGGCAGGGGGCTGTCACGCCACTGGCGTGCGAAGGCCGTGTGCTGCCAGTATTTCGGCAGCATCAGCCGGTCTGCGCCGAGGTAGACGGCGATGAGCCACGGCACGAGGAAGTAGCACAGGCGGTACACCAGGATCCCGGATACCAGGGTTTCCGTACCGGGGACAAAGGGTGCCAGCAGGACGACCAGCGCGGTGTCGAACACACCCAGTCCGCCCGGTACCAGGCTCAGGATTCCCAGCGCGGAGGCCAGCACGAAACCGCTCGTGAACTGCGTCCAGGGGATCGCCGCACCACAGAAGCGGACGGCAGCCCAGGCCGCCGTGGCCGCCAGTATCCAGTCGAGCGTGGAAATCACCACCAGCGTGAACAGCGCGGAGCCGGACTGCGGTGTCAGGCCGCGGAACAGCCGGGTGAACATGCCGCGCTGCAGGGTCAGCACGTACAGGGGCAGATAGCCGGCAAAGGCCAGCACGGTCAGCCACAGGATCCAGGCGGGGGCCGGCAGGTGGAGGGAACCCATGCCTCCGAACGGCAACAGGCACCAGACCAGCACGGACAGGCCGACCGGGATGGAGGCCATGATCAGTGCCGAAAACGTGGTGGCGCGACGCGGGTCAATGCCGTCGGCACCCAGCAGCAGGATGCGGATCCCGGAGCCGGCCAGGCCGGAAAAGCCGACCAGGTTGTTGAAGGCATTGGCAATCCAGGAATTGCGCAGCAGCACCGTCAGCGGCAGGGGAATCCCGAATACCCGCGCGACATACCCGTCGTACAGGCCCATGGCCAGGATGCCGCAGAAGGCGATCAGCTGGACGGTCAGCAGCCGGGGCAGTGTGAGCGCCTGCAGCACCCGGTGCAGGGTGTGGAGGTCCAGTGCGTGCAACTCGCGCGTGGCCAGTACACCGACCGTGACCAGGAATGCCACGGGCAGCAGGCGCCGCAACCAGTGCAGGCGGGTGGGTGTCGCGGTGTCCGGCGGGTCTGCGGAGTCTGTTCCTGCCTCGGGTGATGGTGGATCCACGTCCGGAGTATGATCGGCGCTCATTGCGCTGATTCTAACCGAACGTGCCGCTCCTCGCTGACGCTTCCGTCAGGACGTTCGTGCGCCCGCGGCAGACAGCGGGTGCCCGTCCGCTGCGGAGCCGGTCACTGGTGCCGCGAGGCCAGGCGCTGCATCGGATCGATCAGGTCTTCCAGGCCGGTCCTGTGACGCTGCAGGGCCAGGGCCTGCTGGTAGCCGGCGAGATCCTTCTGCCAGTCGATACAACCGCGCACCAGGGCCAGCAATACGAGGCCGGTACCGGCCAGGACCGCAAAGGTTTTGTTATCCAGCTCCACGAGGTGGAGGGCGATGGCCGCCAGGATGACGATCGCCAGCAGCGCGCGCCCCTCCACCAGCAGTGCCTTCCCGATGTGGTAGATCAGCAGGGCAACACCGGGCCGGATAGCGGGGCCACGGGGCAGGTCCGGGTTTCCGGTGGTGCTGGCAGGTTGGTTGCGCATGGTACGGTCATTGCAGTTGTCAGGTGTTCTATTACTCCTGCATACAGCGTAGAGGCCTGCGCCATTTCCGTACATCGTACCGTGGTACAGGTCGCGGGTTACGGCGCGAACGGACGCGCCAGCGGTTCACCGATGAACACGCCCTGTCCCGGCCAGGCCACGCTTTTCCAGTAGGATTCCAGCAGGGTCTCTCCGTCCAGGTAACGCTCGACCACGATGTTCGGACGCGGGAACTTGGCGACGAAATTGCATGGTTCGGTGACGGTCCCGTAGCTGCCGGTCGCGCCGGCCTCGAGCCAGCGCAGGCTGCTCATCTGTGCGCTGCCGGTCAGCTGGCCGCCGCTGGAAGTCAGGTGGTCGGCAATCGCACCGGGCAGGAAGGTATCCGTGGCCAGACCCTCCACGCGCTTGATTCCCGTGAAGTAGAAGAAGATGTCATCCCGGTATTCGAGGAGGTTGCTGTGGATGATCCGGAACCGGAAACGATCCCCCTGCAACAGCAGTATGCCGGGATAAAACCGTGCCCGCACATTGCGGTTCCGGTCACTGGTGCTGACCAGGTAGCCGGTGCCGGCCGGGTGGGTGTGATCCGCGGCAACGCCGCGCTCGATCAGGGCCTTGACGTCCTCGAAGGTCCGGCCGGCCAGCAGCATCGCCGGGCGCCAGCCGAAGTCCGTGTACGGCTGGCGGCTGGCGCTGTCGAAATAGGGACTGGCGCGCGTCGGCTTGCAGGTGGCGGCACAGAAATCCGCGCTGAAGCCGGCGGCAAAGGCCGTGGTGACCGACATGCAGCCGACCCGGAAAGGCCGGGTCCAGGCCAGGGCATAGGCCTGGACGTCGGGCGGCGTGGCCGCGTCGACCTGTGCCTTGAGGGAGCGGAACACATCCGGATCCATCCGGTCGACGGGCTGGAAGGCAATATGGATGCGGTTGCGTACCGGGATGTGCCGCTGCTTCGCGTAGTAGTCCCCGCTGCGCCGGCTCAGCGGGTCCCGGTCGTTGATGACGACGGCGAGCGTATCCGGCCCGATGCCCGTCTGCCCGGTGGCAGACGCACTGCCTGCCGCGCACAGTACGGCCAGGGCCAGTAGCAGGGCGGGGAAGCGGTGCTGCACGGTGCTGTGCCGGAATCCGGGCAAATTACTTTCTGGCGGCTGCGAAATCGATCATGCGCTGGGTCGCCCGCAGCGCACGCCGGCCGACCTCGGGGTCGACATGGATCTCGTTGCTGCCGGTACGCAGCACCTCCGCCAGGTTGCGCAGTTGGTTCATGGCCATCCAGGGGCAGTGGGCGCAGCTCTCGCAGGTGGCGCCCTCACCGGCGGACGGCGCCTCCATGAAGATCCTGTCCGGTGCCGCCTGTTTCATCTTGTAGAAGATCCCGTTGTCCGTGGCGACGATGAAACGCTTGTTGGGCAGGCGCTGGGTCGCCTTGATGAGCTGCGTGGTGGAGCCGACCACGTCGGCCATGGCGATCACGCTCTGCGGTGATTCCGGGTGCACCAGGATGGCCGCATCCGGGTACTGGCGGGCGAGGTTCTGCAGGGCGGCGGCCTTGAAGCGCTCGTGCACGATGCAGCTCCCCTGCCACAGCAGCATGTCCGCGCCGGATACGCGCTGCACATAATCGCCCAGAAAGCGGTCCGGTGCCCAGAGGATCTTCCTGCCCTGCGCATGCAGGTGCTGCACCACGTCGACGGCGATGCTCGAGGTGACCACCCAGTCCGCCCGTGCCTTCACCTCGGCACAGGTATTGGCATACACCACCACGGTGCGCTCGGGGTGCGCGTCGCAGAAGGGAATGAATCGATCGGGCGGGCACTCGAGATCGAGCGAGCACTCGGCCTGCAGGGTCGGCATCAGCACCCGTTTTTCCGGGTTCAGGATCTTGGCCGTTTCGCCCATGAAGCGTACCCCGGCCACCACCAGCGTAGCGGCCGGGTGGCGGTTGCCGAAACGGGCCATCTCGAGCGAGTCGGACACGGTGCCGCCGGTGCTGTCGGCGATCATCTGCAGGTCTTCGTCGGTGTAGTAATGGGCGACCAGTACCGCGTCCTTTGTGCGCAGCAGGTCCCTGATCTCCTCGATCAGGGCCACGCGCTCGCCGGGGGCGTAAGCGGGCCGTGGTACGCTGCCGGGCAGCGGCATGCCCGGGTCGGGAATGACGGTCGGAACTTCGGGTGGTGTGGCTTCAGTCATGAGCGGTGGTGTGCGACGGGCTGGACCCGGTGGTGGTTCGTTTCGCGAGCTGCCGGCGGCTGGCAGTGGCAGGAGTGGCCGGCCGGCCGCGGTTGCCGGCGTCAGGAGAGTTCCGCATCGGCCGCCAGGCGCAGCAGGTAGCCGGCAGACTCCTCGTCGCCCTGGGATGCCGCCATGTGGAACCAGTGTGCTGCCTCGGCGACGTCACGTCTGACCCCCTGCCCATGGTAGTACATGATGCCCAGGTTCGTCTGGGCGTCGACGAACCCCTGTTCGGCTGCCTTGCGGAACCAGGTGGCGGCGGCGGAGAGGTCCTGCTCCACGCCGGCGCCCTCGTCGAACATCACACCGAGGTTGTACTGGGCCTCGACGTCACCCAGTTCGGCGAGCGGCAACCACTCTTCGTATGCCGCCCGGTAATCACCCTTGAGATAGGACTGGTATCCGCCACCCAGGATGGTCCAGGTCGGCATGCGCGCCATCAATGTCCTGCCAAAACATCAGAAATCATATACATGTATAGCATTCTAATAACTTTGTCGATGATATGTATAGCCACGGTGGGGTAGGGTTCATACAATGTTCCCGACGCCAACCGGGACCGTGCTGCGTCCCGGTTGGCGTCGCAAGCGCAAGTGCTTTATAAACAAAATGAACCAACCCACTGTCGCGGAACCTGCATGTACCGAGTCTCGAAATCCGTGGCCTTCTGTTACGGCCATCGCCTGCTGAACTACCAGGGCAAGTGCCGGCACCTGCACGGGCACAACGCGCGCGCCGTGATCACGCTCGAGAGTCCGCAGCTCGACGAGCGCGGCATGGTGGAGGATTTCAGCGGAGTGAAGCGCCTGGTGTGGGACTGGCTGGACCGCGAGATCGATCATACCCTGTTGCTGCACCGGGAGGACCCGTTGCTGCCGCTGTTGCAGGATGCGGGTGAGCGCGTGTATATCACGGACGAGAATCCGACGGCCGAGGTGATCGCACGCATGATCTTCGAGTACGTGGCAGGACAGGGCTATCCCGTGGTCGAGGTTGCCCTCTGGGAGACGGAAACCAGTCACGCCAGTTATCGGCCGGCCGGCGGCTGACGGAGGGACGGGATGCGGGGATACCGGCGCATTACCAGGGCCCTGCTCGGGGTGCTCGCCGGGGTGTTGATCGCCGCCCTGTTGCCGGTGCACGCGGGCGAGGATTTTCCCGAGTTCGACGACCAGCCGCTCCAGGAGCCGCTGTCCTTTCCCGACTGGTTCAAGCTGAGTTTCCTCGACCTGCGGGATGACCTGGCGGAGGTGCGCAAGGAACACAAGTCCGGGCTGGTCGTGTATTTCGGCCAGAAATACTGTGCCTATTGCCGGCAGTTCCTGGAAAAGGACCTGGCCCGGGAGGATATCCGGCGCTACATGATCGAGCGCTTCGATGTCATCGGGATCGATATCCACGGCAGCAAGGACGTCACGGACCTGCAGGGGGTGACGCTGAACGAGTCGCAGTATGCCACCCGGGAAAAGACCAACTTCACGCCCTCGGTCGTGTTCTACGCCCCGGATGGCAAGGAGGCACTGCGGCTGCGCGGCTACTATCCCCCGTACCGCTTCCGGGCGGCACTGGAATACGTGGCGGACGGGCACTACCGGGACGAAACCTTCCGCGAATGGCTTGCGCGCGCGGACGTGCCGCTGGTGTTCGAGCCGGGCGACCTGATCGAGGAGGATTTTTTCATGCCGGGGCCCTATATGCTGGACCGCAGCCACCGGCCCGGGGAGCGACCGCTGGTGGTGGTGTTCGAGCAGGGTAACTGCCATGCCTGTGACGTGCTGCATACCGGGCCCCTGCAGGACAAGGGGATCCGCCGTCGCCTGGAGGAGATGGAGGTGGTGCAGCTGTCATTCTGGGGTAAGACCCCGGTCGTCACGCCGTCCGGGGAACACACCACGGCGCACGACTGGGCGGAGCAACTCGGACTGTTCTATACCCCGACGCTGATATTCTTCGATAACCGGGGCAAGGAGATCATCCGGGTGGACTCGGTGGTGCAGTTCTATCGCCTGCGCAACGTGCTGGACTACATCCTCGAGGGCGGCTACCTCGACAATGAAACCTTCCAGCGCTGGCGCGAGAGCCGCAATCCCCTGGAATTCCGCTAGCCGCCCGGGTCGTGCCGGATCAGCGGTCCTCCCAGCGCCGGAACACGAGGGTTGCGTTGGTACCGCCGAAGCCAAAACTGTTCGAGATGCTCACGCGCGTGCCGGCGTGGTCGATGCGTTCGCGGATGATCGGAAACCCGGTACCGAGCGGATCGAGCTCGGTGATGTTGGCCGAGGCGCACAGGAAGTCCTCCTGCATCATCAGCAGTGAATAGATGGCCTCGTGCACCCCGGCGGCGCCCAGCGAGTGACCGGACAGGGACTTGGTGGAGTTGATCCTGGGGATGTCGTCTCCGAAAACGGTACGGATCGCTTCCAGCTCGCGCATGTCGCCGACCGGGGTGCTGGTGCCGTGTGCATTGATGTAGTCCACCGGTTCCCGAACGGTCGCAAGCGCCTGGCGCATGCAGCGCACGGCGCCCTCGCCGGAGGGCTGTACCATGTCATAGCCGTCGGAGGTGGCGCCGTAGCCCACCAGCTCGGCATAGATCTTCGCACCGCGTGCACGCGCGTGTTCCAGTTCCTCGAGGACCACCATGCCGCCGCCGCCGGCGATGACGAATCCGTCACGATTCGCGTCGTACGCGCGCGAGGCCGTAGTCGGGCTGGCGTTGTACCTGGATGACAGCGCGCCCATGGCGTCGAACATCAGCGTCAGGGTCCAGTGCAACTCCTCGCCACCACCGGCGAACACGATGTCCTGTTTGTCGAACTGGATCAGCTCGTAGCCGTTGCCGATGCAGTGCGCGCTGGTGGAGCACGCCGAGCTGATCGAGTAGTTCACGCCATGGATCCGGAACGGGGTGGCCAGGCAGGCGGAATTGGTGCTGGACATGGTACGCGGCACCATGTACGGACCCACGCGGCGGATACCTTTCTCGCGCAGCGTGTCGATGGCCAGCGCGACATTTTCCGTGGAGGCCCCGCCCGACCCGGCAATCAGGCCGGTGCGCTCGTTGGAGACCATGTTTTCAGGCAGCCCGGAATCCTCGACGGCTTCCTGCATGGCGATGTAGTTGTAGGCCGCGCTGTTGCCCATGAAACGGCGCAGCTTGCGGTCGATGAGTGCCTCCGTGTCGATATGCACGGTGCCGCCGATCTGGCTGCGGAAGCCCAGTTCGCGGTATTCATCGATGTACTCGATTCCGGAACGGCCCGTACGCAGGGAGTCGGTGACTTCCTGCTTGTTGTTGCCGAGACTGGAAACGATACCGATGCCGGTAATGACAACGCGACGCATAAACAGGAACCCTAGAAATTGTCTGTGGTGGTGAACAGGCCCACGCGCAGATTGTGTGCCGAATAGATTTCGCGTCCATCGACTTCCATGACACCGTCGGCAATGCCCATATTGAGTTTGCGCTGGATCACCCGTTTCATATGGATCCGGTAGGTGATGAGCCGGTTTCTGGGGGTGACCTGGCCGGAGAATCTCACCTCGCCGGCACCCAGTGCACGGCCGCGGCCGGGACTGCCGGCCCATCCCAGGTAGAAGCCGACCAGCTGCCACATGGCGTCCAGCCCGAGACAGCCCGGCATTACCGGGTCGCCCTCGAAATGACAACCAAAGAACCACAGCTCCGGTAACACGTCGAGCTCGGCGATGATCAGCCCCCTGTGGTGGTCGCCGCCGTCCCTGTTGATGGTCATAATGCGGTCAAACATCAGCATCGGTGGTAACGGGAGCTGTGCATTGCCGGGGCCGAACAGTCGCGCATGGCCGCAATCCAGCAGTTCCTCCTTGGTGAAGCTGTCCTGCTGGCTGTGGTCAATCATCATCTTGCCCGGTGTTGGTTGGGTCATGAGCGGGGTTTGCTGCCGGATGGAGAAAAGTCGCGCTATTCTAGTCCACTTCGCGCCCGGTCTGAACAGTGGCGCCGCATTTCCCTGCGGCGCGCCGGGCCTGCGTTCAGTCGCGGAAATTGATGAACTGCAGCGGCAGTGCGCCGGGTGACTCCCGCAAGCTGCTGATAATTTTCTGTAAATCATCGCGATTCTTGCCCGGGATGCGGACCCGGTCGCCTTGGATTGCGGCCTGCACCTTGCGCCTGGTGTCCTTGATCCTGTGGATCAGCGTGCGCGCCGTATCCTGGTCGATTCCCTGGCGGATGGTGATCGCGAGCGTGGCACGGTTGCCGTGCACGCTGGTTTCCCCCGCCTGCAGTGCGTGAATGTCGACGCCACGCCGGGTCAGCCGGTTGTGCAGGATATCCAGCATCCGCTGCAACTGGAATTCACTCGCGCTGCGCAGCGTCAGTTCCGCCGCGGCGCGTTCGATGACGGAAGCGGTGCCCTTGAAGTCGAAGCGGTTGCCGGTTTCACGATTGGCCTGGTCCACCGCGTTGCTGACCGCGTGCAGGTCGACTTCGGAAACAATGTCAAACGAGGGCATGCGTGGATCATCAGCCGGTATCCGGAACTCCCGGATTATAGAGCCTGTCTCATGCTCCCGCGCGGCACACGCGGAATGATGAGACAGGTTCCAAGCAGACCGGTACGGACGCAAGATCACCGGGACCGGCGTTGCGATGTATACCGGGGAGGTATCCGGAGCTATGTGCCGAACAACCGGCGCACCATTCGTCTGAACACGCCGGGGCGTGGCGGCGCGGAGAACTCGCCCGGCACCGGTTCGGTTGCCCCGGTTGCGGCATCACGGGCAGCGGCCTCCGCCGCTTCGGCATTCACGGCTGCCGGATCGGTCGGGGCGGTGGCTGCCGGTCCCGGTGAGTCGTCCGCGGCCGCCGGGTCGGTCGTGGATGATTCGCGATGCATTTCAAAGATGCCGTAGGGAGAGGTGATCACGATCTCCTCGTCCAGCTGGTATTCCGGTGCCGGTTCATCCGGTATGGTCAGCGAGTCGTCACCCGGTGCAACATCGGCCCGGCCGGCGTCCGGCATGACCGGATCCACAGTGATTTCCAGGAGTTCTTCCAGCTCAGGCAATGCCGGGCTGGACGATGTCAGTACCGTGATTTCGGTGACCTCGGCCGGTTCCGGTGCCGGACGGGAATCCGCCGGTACGCCGGTTGTCTCCGGTGCCGGCCAGTGATCCGGCACGTCATGCCTCCCGGTGTCCCGCGGGGAATCCCCGGCGTTATGGACCACGGTCTGGTCACCGCCCGCGGCAACCGCAGCGTGCAGGCCGTTGCCGGCGGCGTCGAGCAGGGTATCCAGCCGGCTGTCCCGGCCGATGGTGAGCGCGGCAATCCCGATGCTCACGGTGCTGCGCACCTGCCGGTTTCCGGCCCGCAGGATGCGGCTGCGAATGTCCCCGGACAGACGCTCGGCGAGGTTGCGTGCACCGGAGGCATCCATTCCCGGGAACAGGATGGCGAAGCGCGCCGTGCCGATGCGAGCCGCCTGGTCCTCCTTGCGGATGCCCGCCAGCAGCGCATCTGCCGTGTGTTCGAGCGCGAGATCGGTTATCGTTTTGCCATGTTTCCGGAACAGGTCGCCGAATTGATCGATCTCGACCTGAGCCATGGCCAGCCGGTCGTTGTGGCGTATGGCATAGGACAGCAGCTGGAAGCCCCGTTCCATGAAGGCGGATTCAGTGGCCAGGCCGGTTTGCACATCCACCGGCACCTGTTCCTCGAGTGACATGGCATGCCTGCGCATGGACTCGTTCGTGGTGTAGGCGCTGGCGTGCGCCTGGGTACGGGCGAGCAGGTGAACCGCGTCGAACGGTTTCCCGATGAAGTCGGTGGCACCGGCGGCGCGGGCCCGCTGCATGGTTGCCTCCGAGTCGTTGGCCCCTGTAATGATGATGACCGGCACGCTGTTGATACCGGGTTCGAGAGATGTGCGGATCTTTTCCAGCAGGCCGAAGCCGTCCAGCTTCGGCATGGTCAGGTCAGAGACGACCAGTGCGAAATCGGGGCCGGCGGTGAGCAGTTCCCAGGCGTTTTCGCCATCCACTGCCTCAACCGTATCGAAGTGATTCTGCAGGATCTTGCGCGCGGTAACACGGATAACCTTTGAATCGTCGACGATCAGAAGTCGCTGTTTTGCAGCGCTGTTCTCGCTCATTGTCCTGCCTGTGGATCAGGGGGTACACCAGGCAATATCGGCGCCAGGCACGTTGTCTTTAGAACCGGTCTCCCGCCGCTCCCGGTCGCTGCCGGGCGTGTTCCCGCTGGCACCGGCATGCCTGGTGCGGTAGTGTCAGCAGGTACCGGTGAATGCGGATAATCCCGTCATGCTGACCCAGCTGCAAGTACCCCTCGAGAGACTACAGGCGTTCGTCTGGGCGGATGACCTGCGCGAGCTCGGAACGATCCGGCGTATCGTGGTGTTCGGCCTGCGCATGGCCTGCATGCTGTTGCGGGAACTGGTCGGCGGCCAGCTGAACCTGCGGGCCATGAGCCTGGTCTACACCACGCTGCTGTCCCTCGTGCCGTTGCTGGCGGTCAGCTTTTCCGTGCTCAAGGGCTTCGGGTATCACCAGCAGCTGGAATCCTACCTGTACAACTTCCTGCTGGAGCCGCTCGGTCCCAGCGGGGCACAGGTTGCCGACACCATCAGCGGGTTCGTCGAGAACGTGAAGGTCGGCATGCTGGGTTCGGTCGGTTTCGCGCTCCTGATCTATACCGTGGTGGCGCTGGTGCAGAAGATCGAGGCGGCGTTCAACTTCATCTGGCAGATCGACCATATGCGGCCGCTGTCACAGCGCTTCAGCAATTACCTCAGTGTCATCACGATCGGACCGGTGCTCGTGTTCAGCGCGGTGGGTGTCACGGCCGCCATGCTGGATACCGGGCTGGCCCAGCAGATTGCCGGGATCGAACCGTTTGGCAGCCTCATGGTCCTTGCCGGCCGGCTGTTGCCCTACCTGCTGGTCTGTCTCGCCTTCACTCTCATCTATGTACTGATACCCAATACCCGCGTGCAGTTCAGCGCGGCCCTGGCCGGTGGTGTACTGGCCGGGGTGCTCTGGAAAATCACCGGCTGGGGCTTCGCGACGTTCATCGTCTCTTCCTCCAAGTACGCGGCGATCTATTCCAGCTTTGCCATTCTCGTACTGTTACTGATCTGGATGTACCTGAGCTGGCTGATCCTGCTGGTGGGTTCCCAGATTGCCTATTTTGTCCAGAATCCGAAGTACATGACCCTGCACCCGGTGCAGTTCGTGCTGAGTAACCGGATGCGCGAGCGACTGGCGCTGCAGATCATGTACCTGGTTGCCTACCACCACTATCACGACAGGCCGGCATGGACCCGGGACCGGCTGTGCGCTGCCCTGGGCGTTCCCGAGGAGCCGGTGGACCGGATGCTGCAGACCCTGCTGGAAGCCGGATATCTCGGAGCGCTGCAGCAGGACGAAGGGTCCGCCTACCTGCCGTTACACGCAGCCGACACCACGATGCTGTCCGACCTGCTGGCAGCGGTTCGCAACGCCGGGGAAAATGCTGGCTTCGGCGTGCACCAGCTGGCCCTGACGGACGTGGTCGCGCAGCTGGCACAGGCAGCGGACGACGCACTGCTGGGCAGTTTCGGTGACCGGACACTGGGCAGCCTGGTTGCGGCCGCGGCGCAGGATGAGACCGGTACTAGTGCGTATCGAGCAGACCAACCGCCCGGGTCCCGTTCATGGCCGGGGTGGCCTGGATCCAGCCCGGCAGGTGGTCCTGCAGAAAGCGGTACTGCTCGGATTCGCTGACGGACGCACAATCCTGCAATCCCGGCTGCTGGCTGATGCGGTAGTACCAGTAAGACTCGCCGGATGCCTCATGCTCGATACGCAGGGGTCCAGCCGATGCGGCGATCCGGGCCGGTTGCAGGATATTTCCACACAGCTGCAGACCGGCCTCCAGGCGCGCCTTGCCCAGAGCCACATGGGTCATCGCCTCGGCGACCGTGGCCGTGGGTGCGATCGAGACCGGTATCCAGGCGCTGAACTGGTCGAATCTCGGGTCTGCCGCGGGGATGCCGGGCTGACCGGCCAGGTCGGCGGGGATGCGTGTCCAGTGCGGCAGGGCGCAACCGGCCAGCAGTGCGCAGAGGCAGAGGCAGACTGGACTGGTTACAGGCCGGATCATCTCGATTTCTCACCTGCCAGGAAGCAGAGCTGGTATGATGGTTGACCCCCGGTACGGACTTCAGGATAGGTGGATTCCCGGACGGAAACTGTGACCGGGGCGCAAGATCCGGAAAACCTTATGGAATTACGGGTTATACGACACGAACAGCCGACCTTGTCGCGCCAGCGACGGGTGGAGCGATGTGTCGAGCGCCTGTGTCAGCAGGGTTGCCGCAAGGTCACCGAGGTGATCGCGGAACTCCGGGTGGGGCGGGCGGTACCCGGCATGGAAGAGATGAATGCCGCAGACCGGTCCCGTGTGCTGCACGAGCTGGTCTCCATCATGTCGGTATACAGGGGCAGCTGCAGTAGAAAATGATCGCCCGGCAGGTGCTCGACATCGCCACGCGCGGGCGTGGCAGCTACTCTGTCACGGACCGGGTCCAGGCGTTTGTCGGCACGGCCGGAATCGGCCACGGGATGTGCCACCTCTTCCTGCAGCACACCAGCGCCTCGCTGGTGCTGTGCGAAAATGCCGACCCGGCGGTGCGGGCGGACCTCGAGCGTTTCATGGCGCGTCATGTCCCGGATGGCGATCCCCTGTTTGCACACGTGGAGGAAGGGCCTGACGACATGCCCGCCCACGTGCGCACCGTTCTTACCCACTCGGACCTCACCCTGCCGGTCGGTAACCACCGCGTGATGCTGGGTACCTGGCAGGGCGTCTATGTCTGGGAGCACCGGCACGCGGCACAGCAGCGCAGGCTTGTCGCCACGGTGTACGGCGACTGATCCGGTATTCAGTGAGGCAGCGTGTTGTCGCCGGACCGGCGGCTCACCTCGAGATCGGAAATGCGCGGGGCCTCGCCGAGCAGTTCGTCGATGTCGTCGCGGATGCGTGACAATTCGGCATATTCATCGTACTCGACCCCGTCTTCGTCCGCGTTCAGCGGCGGGTTGTCCAGCCGGTTGGCGGGGGTCGCTTCCAGGGCCTCGTGATCCAGATCTCCGCACAGCCGCTGTGCACCCGAGGCAAGGTGCTCATATACCGCCCGGTAGCTCTGGGTCATTTCCTGCACCAGCTCGGAAGTCCGCATGAAATGATGCGTCACCTGGTCGCGGTAGTCCCGGAAATGATCCTTCAGCTGGTGCAGTTCCACCTGCAGCTGATGGGTGCGTCCATTCCGTACGGTCAATGCATACGTGAGTATCCAGCCCAGGGCCAGGCCGATCAGCAAGCACAGGATCCCGACTACCCACAGCGATGTCTGAGCATCAATCGATAACATCAGGAAACCTCAAGTGTGGTGACGCTGAAAGATCGGGGGCCATTGTACTGGATTGCCCGGGATTGATGAACCGTCCTGCAGGGTTGGCGGTTTCTGCGGAAAACAGGGACATAGCCTCACCTGCGGGCAGGCGGTGGGCGCGTTCCGAAGATCGCGCTGCCGATGCGCACCATGGTGGCGCCTTCCGCGATCGCCGCCTCGAAGTCCTCGCTCATTCCCATGGACAGCTCGGAAAAGTACTGCTGTCCGAATTCCCGGCCGCATTGTTCCGACAGCCTGCGCAGCGCCGCGAATTCGGCGCGGCGTTCACCGGGAGCGGCCTGCAGGCGTCCGATGGTCATCAGTCCGCACAGCCGGATGCCGGGATGTGCCGCCCGCAGCAGCGTTTCTGCAAAACGGGGGACCTCGCCGGCACACAGGCCGTGTTTGTCGGGATCATCCGCCACGTTCACCTGCAGCAGTACCTTGAGCGTCGGCCCGGATTCGGGCGTCGCCGCGGCAATGCGCTCGGCCAGCCTGAGATTGTCGAGGGTATGCAGCCAGGCGAATTTCCCGGCCGCCTGTCTGGCCTTGTTGGTCTGCAGGTGGCCGATGTAATGCCATTCAATACGGCTGTCGTGCAATTGCTCCTGTTTGTGGAGGACTTCCTGCAGGTAGTTTTCACCGAAGCAGTACTGGCCGGCCGCCAGGGCATACTCCAGCGCCTCGACAGGCATGAACTTGCTGACCGCGACCAGGCGTACTGCCCCGGAGTCACGGCCGCTCGCGGTGGCGGCGGCCGCGATGCGCCTGTGCACCTCGCGCAGGTTGTGCCGGATCCGGGCGGCCGGTTGTGACGGTTCGCCGGTCATGCTCAGGTGCCGACCACGTTGCTCGGCGTACCGTTGAGATAGGCACGGATGTTGGCGGCCAGTCCGTCCACCAGTGCCTGGCGGGAACGGACCCCCGCCCAGGCGACATGGGGCGTGATGACCAGGTTCGGAATGTCCGCAGCCAGCAGCGGATGGTTCGGGCGCGGCGGCTCCTCGCTCAGTACGTCGAGCGCGGCACCGGCGATGCCGCCGTTTACCAGCGCATTCGCAAGTGCGCATTCATCCACGAGCCCCCCGCGCGCCGTATTGATCAGCAATGCACTGCTGCGCATGGCCCCGAGTTCATGCACGCCGATCAGGTGGCGGGTGGCGTCGGTCAGCGGGCAATGCAGGCTGACGATGTCGGATTCCGCAAGCAGTTCATCCAGCGGGCAGCGCCCGGGCTGCGTGCTGCCGCCGGGACGCTGCGCGAGCAGCACCTGCATGCCGAGCGCCCGGGCCATAGCGGCCACGGCCTTGCCGAGCGTGCCGTAGCCGATGATGCCGAGTGTCCTGCCGGCCAGTTCGACGAACGGATACCCGAGCAGGCTGAAGGTCGCTGACGCGGTCCAGTCACCGCGGCGTACCGCCTCGACATGTTCCTGCAGCCGGTGACCGAGTGCCAGGATGACCATGAACACATGCTCCACGACCGAGGCAGTCGCGTAATCGCGCACGTTGCAGACGGTGATCCCGAGCCGGCGCGTGACCTGCAGGTCGATGTTGTCGGTGCCGGTGGCCGCCACGCAGACCAGTTTCAGGCGTTGTGCCCCTGCCAGCGCGGCATGGTC